>Ga0124850_1000212_pt1 | contig 10343 bp, 12 predicted proteins | sample PanSoiMetaGPlot1_FD_97462 | JGI IMG/M metagenome (GOLD analysis project Ga0124850, IMG submission 97462) | Tropical forest soil microbial communities from Panama analyzed to predict greenhouse gas emissions - Panama Soil - Plot 1 (PacBio error... | ecosystem: Environmental > Terrestrial > Soil >...
AACAAAGCCAGGCCGTCCGACGCCAGCGCGGCGTCGATTTCGCTAACAAAGCCAGGCCGTCCGACGCCAGCGCCATCCCCCTCGAACTTGCCCTCGACGACAAAGCGGGCCGCGCCGTTGGCTAGCGTGAGCGTGGCGGCTTGGCCATGTCCAATGCCGATAAGATTGGCCCTCAGCAGGGGCGATTGCCACCACCATGGCGGCGATGAACAAATGTTTGGCGCAGAGTAACAAATCCAGCATGGGGGGCAAAGCGACTAAGAAGCGGAACCGCCAATGGACAGCGCCGTGACGCTCCAGGAAGCCAAATCAATCGCGCGCCATCTCGGCCTCACTCTGCGCAAGGTGCGCTCTGGCGACTATCGCGACTTCCGCGATGGAAACGAGACCACGGCCTACTACACAGACGATCTCGAAGACGCCGTCAACACCGCGGTTGAGATGGCCCGTAAGCGAGGGGGTGCGAGCTGCACCAACGTGATGACTGCCCTTGCCGTACTGTTTGCGGCGGCGATGAGCTAATGTTTGGCGAAGAGTGACAAGTCCCCCACCGGGAGCACTAAGCGCAAGAAGGCATCGACCATGAAATTCGTTCCGCCCGACACCCGTCTCAAGGATTACAAGAAGCGCCGTAGTGCGTTCCTCGAGGAGCTGATCGCATCAACGCCGAGCGTGAGCGTGCGCGCGAAAGAGTTCCGGCGATGGATCGACGAAAACTCACCTCATGGCGACAATGACGAAGTCTAAGACAAGACCTCGTTGTCCGCGCTGCAAGTTGCGAGTATCCAAGCGCAGTCCGGTCGTCTGCCCAAATGATGCTGAGATTAGCTGCCTCTGTTGCGACCATTGCCGACGGGAGTGCGCGCTCGATGCCAAGAGATCGCAATTGAAGCGTTGAGGATTGCGCTCGCCGCGGGGCAGGGAAGGTTAGGACCCCGCATCGGAAGGGTTGCTAACCGAAGCGGGGTTCTGCGTTGGACGCTCAACTAGCTGAGCACGCTTGCAACTGCGATCACGATTCCAGTGACGAACGCGGCCAAGCAAGAAAACAGAACAAAGTTTTCGATTGAGTGCGACACGCACATAGTCCCACTGGAACGTCACGAAATTAAACGAATGGGGGCCGAGGCGTGTGTTCAAAATTGCTCAGTGCGCAGTTTTTTTTGTGGTCAAAATTGCTCACTTTGGAATTTTTATTTGCGGTGGCTTTTCGTGCAGAACAGCATCCAACAATGAGGAGTGGACTTCCAGGTCTCCATTATACTCGATGTAGCCCAACTCCCGAAATCTATTCAAAAGTAGCTCACGCGGGAGCGCGTCGTGCCGATCATGTCCGCGAGCGTCTCCTGGCTGACTTTGGCGATCACCGGCTCGCGCTTTCCGTCCTTGCCGAAGTTCGCCAACAACAGCAGAGCACGCGCCAGTCGCTTCTCGCTGGAATTGAACAATTGATCGACCAAGTCTTCCTCCACTCGCACCGTGCGAGCCAAAAGATACGCCGTGAATTTTTCGGAAAATTTTGGCTCGTCGAGGAGCACCCTCACCATGGTGGCCTTATCCATTCGGGCGATTACGGAGTCCTCCAAGACCCTGGCGGTTGAAACGCGCCGCGACCGTCCGGTCAGACAACCCTCGCCGATAAAATCTCCCGCTTTGAGGAATGCGACGACTGCTTCCTTGCCTTGCGCAGAGATAACCGAAATTTTGACCCTGCCTTCTCGAATGTAGAAGACGGCATCCGCAGGATCACCCTGAGCGAAGACGGATTGACCCTTGGCGTAATTGGTTATGGTGAGTCCGCCATCCGCCTTGGCGAGAAATACCTCCGGATCGAATTTGGATTTTGATTTCCTGGCCACGACCGAAATCCCCTTCAGTCCGCCAGCCCCGCTTACATTATTGCGAACCGGCAGGCGACGGCAAGACCTGCCGTGGGTCGCGGCCGACACGCCACTAGTTGCCGGGGGCCTAGCAAGGACCTTTACCGAACGCGAACAAAATGGAGGCGTCGTCCCGACTAGCTGCCTCGCCTCTAGTAGCGTCCCCTCAGGGTCCAAAATGCGAAAGACTCGCACTGAGCATATGTTGTCCGGTCTTCCCTCGATAGCCGACATGCGCGACGGCACGCCGGCCTTCCGACTCGTGCCACAAGCGGTTGTGAGCAATCGCAGCAAAGCGGCCCGTCTATTCATCACCTCGTCGGCGCGCTGCTGGAGAATCCAAGGCACGTCGAGACCGAGCACCTTCGCGGTCTTGAGGTTGATCACCAGCTCGAACTTGACTGGGGCCTGGACGGGAAGCTCGCTCGGCTTCTCGCCCTTTAGGATGCGGTCGACATAGGTCGCCGCGCGCCGAAAATTATCGGTCTGGTCAGGTCCATAGGACGCGGCGAGGCCGTCACGCCCGCCTTCTTTCGAGCGCGAGATTCGCCCGGTCGCCCCCAGAAAAAGGCCCGGCGGCGCGCCGGGGCGAGAAAATCGTCACATCCGGCTTGCAACGCACGGCCGGTCTCTACAGGTCGTGCCAACAGCCGATGATAACCTCTTTAGTGCCTCGAACCGGGAGCCCCGCTCATGACTGCCCTCGCTCTCGCCCTGCACATACTCGGCGCCGTCGTCTGGGTCGGCGGCATGTTCGCTATCTATGTCTGCCTGCGACCGGCGCTCGGCACGCTCGAGCCGCCACAACGCCTGCGGTTGATGCGGGTCACCTTCCAGAAATTCTTTCCCTGGGTTTGGATAGCAATTCTGCTGCTGCTCGCCAGCGGCTATTGGATGGTGTTCACGGTCTTCGGTGGGTTTGCCGGTGCCCGTCTGCACGTCCACCTGATGCAGATGATCGGCTGGCTGATGATCGCGCTCTTCGTCTGGCTGTTCCACGGACCGTGGCTCGCGTTCAAACGGGCTGTTGACGCCGAGGACTGGCCGAGTGCTAGCGCCCGCCTCAACCGCATCCGCCAGATCATCGCCGTCAACCTGTCGCTCGGGCTGCTCGTCGTCGTCATCGGCGCCAGTGGGCGTTACTGGGGCTAACCCTCAGTTGGACATAGGCGTTCCAACCTGCGACTTACGGCGTGACAGTTTCATGTCGGGCAGGGTTTGCCCATTCCCGCCACCGTCCACAGAAACCGCTGTCCGCGGTCCTGGAACTAGGAGAGCCCGAACAGCTGATCGAAATTCAGATGGTTGCGGTGGTCGATTAGGAGATAAATGCTTGCTTTAGGGAGCGCCAGAAATTCTTAAAGCGATCGGGCGCAAGCTCGGTATACCGGACGGTGTGCTGGATGTTCTTGTGCCCGAGCCATGCTTGCAGCGCCCGGGTATCGTGCCCGGCATTGGCCAAGGCATAGCCGCAGCCGTGACGAAGCATGTGCGGAAAAATGGTGAAGGGCATACCGGCGCGCCTGCCGAGGCGCTCGAACAGCGTGCCGAAGCTCTTGGCTGACATCGGGCCGCCGCGCTCACTGGTGAACACATACGGCGCCGCCTCCTGCTCACGCTGCAGCCGCCGTAGGGCGCGAATTTCGTCGCAATTGCGTGCGAGACTTGTGGGGGATGGCTGGCGACGCTCCGGTCTTCCGCGGGCAAGGCTACCGTTTCCGGTTCATCCTCACATGCTTCGGCACTCAACTGGATACAAGTTCGCCAACCAAGGCGAGACTCGGGGACTTTCAGCCCAATCGCCTTAGCGGTCGTCAAATTAACGATGAGATCAAACTTGCTCGGCTGCTCGACCGGGATGTCGGCCGGCTTCTCGCCCTTGAGAATGCGATCAACGTAGCTGGCAGCGCCACGATATGGCTCGATCGAATCTGGCCCGTACGAGATGAGGCCGCCAGTGGTAACGAAGGGCCGCAGGGCGTAGACCGCCGGCAGACGATGCCGCGCGGCAAGCGCGATGACCAGATCGCGGTGACCGATTGCCAATCCGGTCGGCATCACGATTAGACCTCCATTCGAGCCGCGCGCGAATGCTGTGATTGCGCCCTCGATTTCGTACGTTAAGCGGGGTCAACTCCACCCCGAAGGACGGTGCCACGGATTGGAGTGCGCCGAAGAAAGCCATCCCAGTGGCAGTGGTATCGCGAAGAAACCCCGCCCGCCTTATCCCGGGAGCGATCTCCTTGAGCAGTTCCAGCCATTTTGCGCTTAGGCCGTATTCCAAATTGCTAAAACCTGTGGCGTTACCACTCGGCCGTGCCGCGCTCTCAACCACGCCAGCGCCTACCGGATCAGGGACCTGCACGAATACGATCGGCACCGTGCGGCTAGCCTTCATCAACGGCTCCACTGTCGGGAGACCGGTCGCCAGGATAACGGCTGGGGCGAGCGCAATTAATTCGGCGGCATGCATTGCGCGTCGGATCGCCAGCGCCCCAGCGGTAGTCGATGCGCACATTGCGGCCATCCGTCCAACCCAATCCCTCCAGGCCTTGGAGGAATGCTCCGATACGGGTCAGCGATTCCGGATCGTCCGAAACCAGATTGGTAAGCACGCCGATACGCCGAACTTTGGGTGGCGGCTGCTGCGCCCGCGCCGCGAGCGGCCAGGCGACCGCGCCGCCGAGCGTGAATATGAATTCTCGCCGTCGGATGTGGATTGCCATGTGACCCTCCCGTGGGGGGTCATGCCCATGCAACGGAGGGACGTTGCCACGCTTTGATCGCGCGGTCTGTGGCTACTTCACGCTCGGGACGCCGTGCGGGGGCGTTGGGCGCAACACAAAAGGTGTAACACCTGTGGCCGTTGTCCCCGCTTGCGTCGTGCGGTCCAAGGCGTAAAGGAGACAGCCATGCGATGTGATCTCGTGGGCACCAGCGCGCTCGTGCTGGCATTTGTCGCCAGCGTCGGCCTTGCCGCCGCCCAACAGCAGCCGCCACCGAACGCCAGCCCGCCGGCGAACGCGGTATTCGTCAATGGCGCCTTGGCGGTTCCGGGCGCGCCGGCGAACACCGATACTGTGCCCGCGAAATTTTCCGCGAAGAACGCGGCTGACGACAAGCTCATCACCCTTGCCTACACCTTCAAGACGCTGACGGACGAGGACCGCCGCGCCATCTACCAAGCGCTCAAGGGTCAGCCGGCCGCCGCCTTCAACGCGGATGTCGGGACCGAGCTGCCGCCCGGGGTCGAGCTGCACCCGGTGCCCAATGAGGTTGCCGCCCGCGTGCCGCAAACCCGGGGCTATCGATACGTCGTGGCGAACGATCGCGTGCTGCTGGTGGGGACGAGCCGGGTTGTATTGGGCGTCTTTGCGGACTGAGGCTCTTCGAGATGTCGCCGGTTGCGGTCTCGCTCACCGAGCCGGTGACGCTGTCAGGAGGGCGCGTACGGCCTCGCTGTCGCCGTCTGCTGCCCGTTTCAGTCCGCGACCACTTTCGGGAGACAACGGATGACTACCATTTCGACTCCCAAGGGCTCCGGCGGCGAATTGTCGCCCGCAACGCTGGCCATTGCCTTCGTGGCCGGAGTCCTCGCTGTCCCGGTCTTCCATCAGATCCTGTTCTTGGTGTTCTACCTCGCCGGCGTGATCCCGGTTGCCCCGTTCAGCATGATGCCGACGGTGCCCTTCGGCGTTCCGGAGGTCATCTCGTCATCCTTCTGGGGCGGCGTCTGGGGCATCGTCTTTGTTCTGATGCTGCCGCGCTTCTTCCGCGGAACAAGCTACTGGTTGGCGTCCGCCATCACCGGCGGAGTGGCGCTCACCCTCGTCTACATGTTCGTGGTCGTGCCACTCAAGACCGGAGCTATGCCGCCGGACATGGTCGGGCTGTTTATCGTCGGCTTCCTGCTCAACGCCGCTTGGGGGATCGGCTGGGCGCTGTTCCTGAGGCTCTTCGACCGGATGCGCGGCCAGGCCACCGAGGCATAAGCCCGCGGATCGAATGTGGCGGCGCTCCCGCCATAAGGAAATAACGCGCCAAGTATGGCGCGATGAAGCTCCACCAGTTGACGTCCGTACCGCATCCATGGACGAACAGCAGCAGGCTGGGATCGATTGATTTTCCGGTTCGACTGATCAGAATAGTGGATCGGGCAATCCTCCACGATGACCCGTCGCGCGTCTTCCGCCAGGGAACGCGAAGAACAGTGCGCGTACAATGAATTGCTTCAACTTTTAGAGAGCAAATCGTCTCCTGGAAAGTGTGACACCCCCAGCCTCGATGGAGTGCGAGCGCTGCTTTCACCGCCTGCTGCGCGCGCGCCGCGAACGCGGCCAGGGAAGAAGCCTACGCCGGCTTTGGGATCTCCTCACTCCGGCCGCGCAGCGGACGCTCCTCCATGTGGATCAAGGCGACCAGGCTTGCGATCAGGCACAGGACCCCAAACGCGAACACGCCCCGGAAAACGTGTGCCACATCGACGCCAAGTGCGTTTGCCGCCGTTGCGGTCATGACCGTGACGTGGCCCCCGCGTTCGGGCGCAACACCGAGGGTCGCCAGCAGGATGGCGCCCATGATCGCTACAATGAACGCCGCGGTCAGTCCACGGAAGAAGTTCATCGCTCCCATGGCGGCCCCGACCTGATAGCGCGACACCGCGTTCTGAATCGAGACCGTGCCGACCGGATAGGTGGTGCCGATGCCGAACGCGACCACGCTCAGGACTGCGGCGACCCAGATCGGCGGTGTTGCCGGATTCCAGACCAGGATCGAGAGCGCCGCGATCGAGCACGAGAGGCCGATGATCGGCACGCGCTTGTAGTGGTTGAGAAACATCATCGCGCGACCTGCCAGGATCGATCCGGGTGTCGACATCACGACGATGGGAATAAGCGCGAGGCCGGAGTCGCTTGCCGTGAATTTGTGCACGACCTCGTAATAGAGCGGCAGGAAGATGGTGAGCCCGATCACCACGCCTTGCGAGAACGAAGTGCACACGGTGCCCATACGCATCACCGGATTGGCGAGGACAGGCAGCGGCAGGAACGGCTCGGAAGCCTTCATCAACCGCCAGATGAACAGGAACGACTGTACGGCTGCGGCCAGGACCAGCGCGGCAATGGGTGCGGAAAGCCAGGGATAACGCGACCCGCCCCAGGTAAGCGCCAGCAGCAGCGGGATTGCCGAGGCCGTCATCAGGCCGGCGCCGAGCAGGTCGAGCTTGTGCTTGCGGTCGTGGCGCGGCAGGCCCTTGAGGCTCCTGTGCGCCATGGTGGCTGCGACCAGCCCCAACGGAACATTGAACCAGAAGATGATTGACCAGTGGAAGTGCTCGGTCAGAATGCCGCCGACGACTGGACCGCCGAGCCCCGCGGTAACCCAGACGCTCCCCATATAGGCCTGGTAGCGGCCGCGCTCGCGGGGCGCGACCGCGTCGGCAAGAATCGCTTGCGCCAATGGGAGAATACCGCCGCCGCCAATCCCCTGCAGACCACGGCCGAGGATGAGCATGATCATGTCATGCGCTGCGGCACAGGCGGCGGAGCCGGCCACGAAGATACCGATGCTCGCGAGCATCATGGCGCGCCGCCCGTAGATGTCGCTGAGCTTTCCGTACAGCGGCGCGACCACGGTCGAACTCAGCAGGTATGCTGTAACGATCCACGGCAGGAGTTCGAAATCGCGAAAATCGCGCCCGATGGTCGGCAAGGCGGTAGCGACGATGGTCTGGTTGAGCGCGGCGAGAAACATCGCCAGCATGAGACCGAACACGATGGTGCGGATCTCGCCATGACTGAGCACCCAGCGTCCTGGCTGCGGGCCCGGCTGAGGCTCGGGCATTTTCGTTTCCGGCATCTAGGATATGTATTCCGTTTTTGCTTCCCTCGTCTTCCCCGGTGTAGCATCCAAGTCATTGAGCAAGTGGGTCCAAGTGGGGTCCAAGTGCCGGCAACATCGATCCGGCGCGACGTAGGTCTCGTTTATGACCAAGCCGAATAACTAAGCGTCGCTGATGCAAATGTGCCCTCGCCAGGGTCACATTGCTGCAGGGCGCTCGGATGACTACTCTCACGCTGGCTGGTCTAGGAATGTCGCTGGAACATGGAAGCGTTGCTGTGAGGCGGCCCATGACATGAAGAGCATTCTTGTTCCGACCGAGCAAAATGCCCTCCTGCCTTCGATCTTGCAGTCCGCGCTTCTGCTTGCGCGCAAGTTCGACAGTTACATGGAGGGTTTCGCCTTGTTCCCTGCCATGATCGAGCTCTACGCGCTGGATTCCGGAGTTCCACTGCCGATCGACGAGATCAGGGATCATGACGCCGAGATGGCGAAGGAAACCCGCGGTGTGTTCGAGAAATTCATGACCGGGAACGGCGTGCCGAGGGCGAGTAGGGACGGCGCTCTTTCATTCGGCTGGTTGGATGCCGCTCCGGACGGGGACCCATTTGTCGGCAGCTACGGCCGTGTCTTCGACGTCATTGTGTTGGGGAGACCAGGCGCCAGCAGGAGGTCGAGACCGAGCATGACGACGATTGAAGCCGGTTTATTCGAATCCGGCCGTCCCGTCTTGATTGCGCCGCCGACCCTGCCGCAGCGCATGGGGGAGAAAATCCTGATTGCATGGAATGGCAGCACCGAACAGGCAAGAACGACCGCGGCTGCAATGCCGCTTCTCAAGAAAGCAAGTCATGTCACCGTGCTGACGGTGCAGGGTGGAACCGTGCCTGGGCCGACCGGCGAAGAGCTCGCCCGCTATCTTCATCGCAACGGCGTGCTGTGCGAACCCATCACTGTCCAGCCCGACGGTCGCAGCACCGGTGAGGCCATTCTGGCGCACGCAGCGTCGCTCCAGTGTGACCTGCTGATCAAGGGCGCCTATACCCAGAGCCGATTGCGACAGATGATTTTCGGCGGAGCCACCCGGCACATCTTGGCAAATGCGTCCTTGCCTGTCTTGATGGCGCATTGATCACTTCGCATTGGTGTGACAGGTGGTCATCCTTTGTGCGACCTCACACGGCGGGTCAGGCGCTCCACCAAAGATGGGTAATACAATGGCAAACAAGTGGACCAAGGCATCGCGCGCAAAGTTAAGTAGAAGCCAGAAGGCGAGATGGAAGGAGCGAAAACGGCAGCAGCGTCGGAAGCGCGCTAAACGTTCCTCCGGATAGAGTAGTTGCTCGTCAAAATGGCACTTCTGTCGCGGCTGCGCCTTGCCGGATTTGCGCTTTGGGATAGTAAGGGCACCTTGATCTCTATGCGTTTCACGTAAATCTCCTGTTTGGATGCCCCGGCGCTCCGAGCCTTTCTTGTCGGAGGGAGTGCGTCGCCGACAGCGCTAAAAAACCAAGAGCCGTGGGCAACGCGGGTGCGGTAATTGCGGGCGAACCAGATTTTGCATGGCGGCGATGCTCTATCCGACGCGGCGCGTGCTCGCGGTCTGTGGCGACGGCGGGTTCATGATGAACTCGCAAGAGCTCGAGACCGCGGTGCGCTTGGAGCTCAATCTCGTCGTGCTCATCCTGCAGGACAATGCCTATGGGATGATCCGCTGGAAGCAGGCAGCGGATGGATATCCGGATTTCGGCATGAGTTTCGGCAATCCCGACTTCGTTGTCTACGCCAAGTCCTACGGCATCAACGGCGCCCGGTGGAGAGCGCCGATGGCTTGGTGCCGGCACTGGAAGCCGCCTTTGCGGCGAGCGGCGTTCAACTCGTCGCCGCTCCGATCGACTATTCGGAGAATCTGCGGGTCTTGGTCAACGAGCTGCGTGCCAACGCCGCGAAGAACGGTGAGCAATCATGATCGTGGCCGCGGCCACGCGATGGCTGATAACGCGCTGGTGCCTATTGCAGAAATCACGCAAATCAGATTGTGCTGCGTCGCCGGCGTCGTGCCGGTGATGAATAGACCAGGAGCAAAGCGAAGCCCCCGACGTTGGCGCGTCGAGCGCTCTGAACAGGACCGGCCGCAAAGCGAAGGCCGTCTCCAACATCTGCCATTCGTATAGCGTCACCTCAACTCGGAACTGGTTTCCGAGAAGGGAGGCGGTTGCGGCCTTACCTAAAGGAGGCCACATGGCGTTTACTCAGCTTGAATTCGAGAATTGTCCACACTTTTCCAAGCCACGCTCTAAGGCCAGAGCGAAGGCCCGAGAAGCCGATTGGCGATTGATCGAGCTCAAGCTCGATCGCCTGATCGATGAAATGCGCTTCCTAAAATCGAGCACGATCGCATTCGATATGCGCCTGCGTGGGATCGAGGCATATCTCAAACCGAGCGAACCAGGCGAACAACAGCCAAAGAGCAAATCCACGCCTTGGTTGGCGGCCGCTACTAGCGCGACGGCAAGGACAGGTTTGTTTGGAATCGGGGCAGCGGTCGGGGCGGCCCTGACCAAGCTTTATCTAGCAACATGACCCGACCAGCCCCCCCCTCGGTCGAGCGCAGAATAGGTT
>Ga0124850_1000213_pt1 | contig 10318 bp, 10 predicted proteins | sample PanSoiMetaGPlot1_FD_97462 | JGI IMG/M metagenome (GOLD analysis project Ga0124850, IMG submission 97462) | Tropical forest soil microbial communities from Panama analyzed to predict greenhouse gas emissions - Panama Soil - Plot 1 (PacBio error... | ecosystem: Environmental > Terrestrial > Soil >...
AGCGAACATGAACGCGAACGCGGCGGCGACAGCGATTATGCTCTTGGTCATCATGGAAGCCCCCTAGGCTTCTAGGTCACGCTGCATGCATAGCAGTTTATTCGACCGCTGCCTGTGATGGCCGTCACGAATTTGGCGAATGCAGATTTGGTTTCGAACTGCGCTGGGTCGAGAAAAAGCCCGCCCCGACCTGTCGCCCAGAGATTCTGCGGGTCGGGGCGCTTTGGAGGATGCATAGTTAGAAACTATAGCCGCACGCATCTCAATCGTTTCTATTTGCGCGTCTCACGCAAGCGAAGCTAATGTTGCGTGAACATGCCCCTCAAAAAGCCCCGTAACCTTCGTAGTCTGTTGTGCAAACCCGAGAAATCAGCCAAGGGCCGCGGCTACTGTGCAGGTCATGGCCCGGCGGGCGCTGATGGTGATGGGCGACGCGTCGACCGTCACGCTGCCTGATATCTTAGTTGATGTGCTGCGAGAGCATCGCAAATCCGCGCTCGAGCTACGGATGCAGCTCGGCGCCGGCAGGCTTCCCGATGATGCGCTGTTGTTCTCTACCATCAATGGCGGCCCGCTATCGCCAACCGTCGTGTCAACGGCGTGGGGCGAGTTTGCCGGACCGCATCGGCATGCCAGAGGTGACATTCCTCTGGAACAGCGTGGCGCCGTACATTCAATCCGCCATTCGCTATCTCCACGTCACGGCGAACGGCCGGCAATGGATTGCCAATCTCTACTCCAATGTTTTTCGCGCCGAACGCGACATTGCGCTCGGGGGACCGCAGCAATGATGTCGCGCGGCTGTGCCCGAACCCTGCCGACGGCCAACGCCGCCTAATCGCCCCTCTGACCGGATGCCCTAGCCTATCGACATCGCCCTCGCATGGTTCCTGTGTCCTGCGGACCGCCGCCCGAGGGGCCGAACCCGACAAGATTGCACAAATCCCAGCAATCGGGATCAAGCGAGTTCTGCTGCGAAGCACAGATGTGCTGCGCGATGGAGTGCCCTCGGCACTTCAAAGCGACGACAGAAGGAGACTAGTCATGACCATCTGGAAGAAACCTCTGGCTGTGCTTGCGTTGGGGCTCGCAGTGACCGCGCTGGCTTCGCCCAGCTACGCCCAAAGAACCGGCCGCGACGTCAGCGCGGCCCGCGCGGCCGCCCTGCACGCCTGCAGCGGCTTCGCCGACGAGTGGGGCTATGCCTATCGGGCCTGCATGGCCGAACATGGCCAAGCCGAGTAACCGGCAAGCGCATCAGTGAATTGATCGCAAACCCGTCGTCGCCGCGACGAACAGCTCCGCGGCGGCGATCTCTGGCACGTGGTCGCACGCAAAAGTGCGACCTCCCTCGAGAGCGCGGTCCGCCTCGCTCGACCGTGTTCTTTTGGTCACGCGTGACCGGATGACATCGAGGCCCACTTCGAGCAGCCTGTGATGGATGGCGCGGCTCAAAGCGGGTCTTCGATGCACGTCCGTCGATGTTCACTTTCTGCCTGATCGGTGAGCTTCGCCTCGATCGCGGCTGGATCGAGCGCTTTGCCGATCCAGCCGGGCAGCTTCGCTTCGTCATTCAGCCGTTTCACGTCGAGATACAAAACCCATTCCGCAGGCGTCAACGCGAAGTGGATACGGCGCATAGGCGCGCCTTTCGAGACATACTCACGAGACATCTTGATCGCTCGCCGCCGCGCCGCAACTAGCCCTGAGAAAAACTAGGCCAGGGTGGAGAAAAGATGCTTTGCGCGCAGCACCGATTCCGACTTTTCCTGGCCGCAAATTCGTATCCCCCGGGAGTTGCCGGTCATGCCGGATGTCGTCGTACTTGGATTCCCGCGCAGCACCTTCGTCCATATCGCGCGACTGGTGCTCACCCACAAACAGGTTCCATGCACATTCCGGGATCTCGAACCCGAGATGGGTTCCGCGACCCATCTTGCGCTGCATCCGTTCAATCGCGTCCCGATCCTGCAGCACGGCGACTTCACGCTGTACGAAACCAGCGCGATTGCCGCCTATGTCGACGAGGCGTTCGACGGCCCAACACTGCAGCCCAAGGACGTGCGCGCACGCGCGCGCATGAACCAGTGGATCAGCGCCGTCAACTCGTACTACTACCCTTACATGATCTATCACGTGTCCCATGAACGGCGCGTATTTCCCGAGCTCGGCATCCCGTCGGACGAGAAGGTCGTCGCGCATGCGCTTCCGAAAATTGAGGTGGGACTTCAGGTGTTGGAACGCGAGCTGGGACACGGGAAGGATTATTTGTTGGGACCTGATCTCACGCTGGCCGACTTCTACGTGCTGCCGAGCACGTACGCCTTCGGACTGACCAAGGAAGGCCAGGCCATGTATCCGAAATACCCGGCCTTCTGCCGATGGCGGGAGAGGATGGAGGCACATCCGACGGTGCGAAAGTTTCGCGCCGCGTTGCCGCCGCACGCTCCCATCGAGCATGCGCGGCAATGGGCGGTTTCGCATCGACCCAAGTACTGATCGGCAGACGGCGGCAAGCACAACGGCGATTTCGTTCCTTAGATCAAATCCACGAACGCGATGACGCAGATCGGCCGGTCATCCCCGACCCAAGGCGGCCCCAACCACCGCATCCACGCCAATGAGCTCCCTCGGCCTGCCGGTCGGCAATCGAAAGAGACCCATCACATGCGTCCCTCTCACCCATCTATTGTGCTGGCGGGCAGTGCATCACCTCGTGCCCGTGTCGCGACTAGCGCCCCCTTTTGCCGATTTTACGCTTGCCGGCCGATTCACCAGCGCCTTGCGAGGTACTCCTCCACGCACGCCGCCGATGCCTTGGCGTAAGTACCGCGGCGGCTGACCACCGAGCCGGTGAGGCGGCGTAGCGCAAGCGCCATCTCCGCGGCCTTTGCCACCACCGAGATGCCGTTGAGCACCAGCGCGCCGTCGATAATGAATGGGCGCTCGCGCGCAAACAGCAGCATCGGCAGGCCGCCCGCCGGAATGATGACCTCGGCCCCCGCCGCGACCAACGGACGAACCTGCTCCACGAAATCGGCGCGGACGCGGGCGTAGCTTGCATCATCGGTGAACGCGCGCATGAAACCAGCAAGATCGACGTGAATCGCGCGCACACCCGTGACGCGCTGGTCGAGGCCGTGCGCTCGCACCTGCCGCTCATGCCAGTCGATGAAGATCGGGTCGATGGTCACGAGACCAAGTTGGCGCCCCATGCTCAATGCTGCAAGCAGTGTCGCTTCGCCGAGACCAACCACGGGGATGTCGACCGCACCGCGGATTTCCAAAAGGCCGGGCTCCTGGAAGTGACCGATGACGAAGGCGTCGTATCCCTCACGCTCCGCGTCCAGAGCATTGCGGATGGTCTGCGCCGCGCAGCGAAATTCCGTCAGCGGATGGAACAGGTGGTCGGGAGGATCGAGGCCATGGACCTCGAACCGGATGCCGGGACCGGCGGCTGCGTCCAGCAACGCTTGCAGCCGCCCGATGTAGGGCGCCTGCTCGATCGGATGGACGAAGCTCTGATACCACAGCCGGGCGGGACGGGAAGGTTCGGCCATACGCTATCCCCCAGCATCAACACCGCGCACCGGCGTGCCGGCTATGCGCCTGATCGGGAGCGGACTGCGGACATCGCGGCAGGCCCCAATCGTGCCCGGGCCAGATGTCACGAAGCTCAAGATGCCGGCGCGGTCTTGGGCACGCGCGAAACGAGCGCACCTTACTCGGTCCCAATGTCGCGGTCACGGCGCCGCTCCTGCCTCCGGCGTCAATTTGTCGACGCGGCGAAGTTGCGGGAACGCCCACATCCAGATCAGCATCACCACGATCGTGCCTAGGCCCCCGATCAGCGCGGACGGCACCGCGCCCAGCGCCGCCGCGACGGCGCCGGCGCGAAACTCCCCGAGCGAGCCCGATGAGCCCGTGAACATCGAGTTGACCGCCAGCACCCGCCCCAGCATGTCATAGGGGGTGCGCATCTGCACCAGCGACTGGCGGATGACGACGCTGATCGCGTCTGAAGCGCCGTAGATCACGAGCGCGAGGAACGACAGCGCGACCGACGTCGACAGTCCGAAAGCGAGGCTCGCCAGCCCGAACGTTCCGACCGCGGCGTACATGATGCGTCCGGCGCTGCCGCCGATGGCGCGGCGCGCTAGCACGACCGAGGTGGCGAGCGCCCCGACCGCCGGCGCCGAGCGCAACAGGCCGAGCGCCCACGGCCCGGCCTGCAGGATGTCGCGGGCGTAGATCGGCAACAACGCGGTCACCCCGCCGAGCAGAACCGCGAACAAGTCGAGCGAGATCGCGCCCAACAGGATCGGACGGCTGCGGATATAGCGAAAGCCCGCGAACAGCGTCTCCAGGTTGATCGGCTTGCGCTCGTCGCTGCGGCGCGTCACGCGGATGAGGCTGATCAGCACGCTCGCCGCGATGAAGACTACGGTGCAGGTCGCGTAGACCCCGGTCGGGCTGAGCATATACAACAGCCCGCCGAGCGAGGGCCCACAGATGACGGCGGTCTGCTGCGCGCTCACCGAGGCGGCGATCGCGCGCGGCAACAGCGTCACCGGCACGATGCCGGGCAGCAGCGCGTGGATGCTCGGCATTTCGAACGCGCGCGCGGTGCCCGACACGAACAGGATGGCCAGCATGGCGTCGCGGGTGAGCGAGCCGCGCGCGGTGCCGACCGCGAGCGCGAGCGCCGCCAGCGCCTTGCCCACCTGACAGGTGGCGACGACGATGCGCCGATCGAAGCGGTCGGCGACCTGCCCGATCACCACCGACAAGGCCACCAGCGGCACGAATTGCACCAGCCCGACCAGGCCGAGGTCGAACGGATCGTTGGTGAGCTCGTAGATCTGCCAGCCGACCGCGACCCCCTGCATCATATAGGCGCCGTTGGTGAAGGTGCGCGCGCACCAGAACAGCACGAACGAACGGTGGCGCGTCAACGAGGCGGCGGCGGGCTCGGGCATGGGGTGCGGCTAGAGCGGAATGGCGAGCAGTGTGTCGATCAGCCGGCTGTCGAGGATCACGATCTTCTCGACAAAACGAGCCTCGCCGTCGTCGAGCACGACGTGGTCGTGGTAGCGGCCGGTGGCGAACAACGTGGTTTCGCCGCTCTGCATGATGCGGGCAACGATGAAGCTCGTCTGCGCCCGCACGGCGCTGCCCTCGGCGGGAGCGATCAGCGGCGAGCCGATGACGTGGCGGTAGCGCTGCGCCTCGTAGACATTAGCCTCGCGCAGCGAGCGCACGCGGTCGCGCAGCATCGCGCGCGAGGTCGCATAGATCATGCCAAGCGGCAGGCCGCGCTCGAAATTCTCCGCCGTGGTGACGCGGTAGCGGCCCTGCTCGGTGAAGAAATCCGGCCATGCTTCGAGCTTGTCGTCGTCGATCGCCTGGGCATACCGGACGTTGAGGTCTTCGACCTTGAGCTTGAGCTCGATGTTCATGTCAACCTAAACCGCCACCACGGACGCCCGCGGCGCCGCTCGCGCCCTCGCCTGCGCCGAATTGGGACCTGTTCATCAACAACTAGTCTTTCAGACCAGCCTTGCGGAGTCCCTCGAGAAAGCGGGACCGATCGGCAGGATCCGCGTAGACGGTGTTGTCTGCGACATGGGCACTCGAGAGGTCGGGCTGCATCGTGAGCGTATGCGCGAGCGCCTCCCGCGCTTCGTCGATCCTGCCGAGCAATCCCAACGACACGGTCATCAGCCGCCAAGCGCCGGCGTGGTGCGGATGCAATGCCGCCGTCGCGCGGCACACCGCGATGGTTTCTTCGTATCTTTTGAGGGCGAACAGCGCCATGTACTGCACGATGGGCGCATAGATCGCCAGAAACGGATCGCGCGGGCTCAAGCGGTGTGCTTGGTCCAACGCCTGCAGCCCGCGTTCCGGCTGGCCGCCGACCGCCATGGCATATCCGAGCCCGGCGTGGCCGAGCGCAAAGCTGGGGTTGAGTTCGATCGATTGCGACAGATGCTGGAGCGCGAGCTCGGGACGCCGCCGGCGCGCGTGACCGAGTCCGACCACGAGGTGACCCCAGGGGTCTTCATCGTCGAGCATCACGGCCGTCGTGCCCGCAGCGAGCGCCCGGTCGGTGAATTCACCGATCGGCCGGCGGGTGTCCAAGTTGAACATAGTCACGTAGGTCCAGCCCAACAACGCGTGCGCATGGGCGTAGCCGGCATCGAGCGCAATGGCCCGCTGCAGCAGCTCCTGTGCTCGTCCATGGTCTTGCGTGCTCATGCGCCACATGTGCGGCACCGCCTGCATGACCAAATCCCATGCGTCGATGCTCTGCGGCGGCTTTCTTCGCACGCGCGCCGCCTCGGCCACGAGAATCTGCGGCCCGACCGAGCCGATGACGCGGTTGGTGATGTCGTCCTGAAGCGCGAAGATATCGGCCAGTTCGCGATCGTATTTGTCCGCCCATAAATGACTGCCGTTGGCGGCGTCGATCAATTGACTCGTGACACGAACGCGATTGTCGGCTTTGCGCACGCTGCCCTCGAGGACGTATCTCACGCCCAGCTGCGTGGCCACGTCGCGGACGTCGATGGCCTGGCTTTTGTAAGTGAACGTCGAGTTGCGGGCGATGACGAAGAACCATCGCTGCCGCGACAAACCCGTGATGATGTCTTCGGTGAGACCGTCCGCGAAATATTCCTGGTCCGGATCGCGGCTCATGTTTTGGAAGGGAAGCACCGCAATCGAAGGCTTGTCCGGGAGCGGCAGCGGCTCGGCATCCGGCACGAGTTTGGCTGCCTCGTGCGCCGCCGCCGGCGTCGAGGGCGGTTGATCGCCCGCGCCGGCTGCCGACGCAGAACTGTCCTCGTCGACGTCTCCGACGAAGCGAAACCCGCGCTTGTGCAGCGTGCGGATCAAGCTCTGGTCGTTGCCGCTGTCACCCAGCGCGCGCCGCGCGGCGCTGATGCGGGAGCTCAGCGCCGCGTCCGAAATGATGCGGCCCTGCCAAATCGCGTCGACCAATTCGTCCTTGGTGACGATGCGATCCCGGTTGCGGACGAGATGCACGAGCAAATCGAAAACCTGCGGCTCGATATGAACGATCGCGCCGGCGCGCCGCAACTCGTGGTGCGCGATATCAATCTCGAAATCGGCGAAGCGGAAGTGCAAAGCAGCCCCCGTTGCTGAGACGGCTTCTCGTCGCCGCCGGACGGTGACTTGTCAAATAGTCATCGGCGGCGACGAGAGCGGTTGCACTATACCATATGCAGAGAATCTTCAGGGAATCTCCACAGAGATTAAAGAAGGGCTGGCGTTCGACTTCGAGCCTGTCATCTCGTCCGCACCTAAGCACGCGGCCGTGCCTGCGGCACTACGACCCATGGCTGTAAGGCCAACGTTTTCCCGACCGCCGGCTTGCCGTCTGTGTTCGGCGACAACCTCGGGAAGCAGGGCTTGAGGATGCGGAGCGCAAGCTGCTCGAATGTTACGAGGCGGATCGTCAGGAGCTGGAGTATCAGCGTCGCAGGGCGGCGTATCGCAACGCGGAGCCTCCGACCACGGTCAATCGCATGCCGGAGGGTTGTCTCGAGGCAAAGCAGCAGGAGGAAGAGCGTCAGCGCCAGCAGGCGGAACGCAAAGAGAAAGAGGCGCGTGCCGCGCTGGAGGAACGCCAACGGCAGGAGGCAAAACCGAAGGGGCTGGAATACGCGGGAACGTCGGGGACAACCTGGAAGATCAAGCGCAAGAAAAGTGAGGCCCCCGACAAGGTCGATGTAACGGTCGAATCCGTTCAGAAAAACGAAGATGGGGCCTTTGCGTCCGTGGAGGGAGTTTGTAGGAAGGGAATGATTGTCTTTTTCGCTACGCTCGTCGACGAGGCGGGAGCGGCGTCGTTGGATTTCTCCGATCGCGTCGACGGCTACCGCGGAATTCGCACCACTTATCGCGTCAATGATGAAAGCCCGTCGCAAAAACTTATTCCGCAATATCTATATTCCAACAGATTTTTCATCGTCGCCTTCAGCGCCTACAAGCAACGGGTGGAGTGGTTGGATTTGAGCACGCATTTTGGAATTGATGAACTTCTCCTTCTCGATTCTCCGCCGCTCGACACCACTTGGCGCATCATTGTCGAGGTAAGCGCCGCGCAGAAGCCGATCATCATCCAGATTCCGATTTATGACGACAGCATTCAGGAATTGATACAGACGTGCAAGTGACGCTTGCGTCTCGGACGCGTCGTGATGCCCGACGTCAGGTCGGCAAAGCGCTTCGACGCGGACATTGATTGGCCGCACGACCTCATCTAGATCGCCATGCATCCGCGATAGGCCTTCCAGAAGCCGCGCACCGCCGCCTCGGTGACGCGGTTGTCGTCGGAGGCGACGCTGGCGCCACCCATCTCCACGACCGAAAGCAGATCGGGGGCGGTAGCGACCGCGCGCTGCACGAAGCCGGGCGCCGCGCCGTCCTCCATCGAGATGTAGCCGGCCGGGCCGATCAGATTGGCTTGCCGCAAGCGACGCTCGGTCATGTCCGCGTCGTCGGTGGTGAAGCCGAAGCAGGTCCACACCAGCTCGGTCTTGTCGAGGCCCTGCGGACGCAGGCGCCGCACCGCCAAGCTGTTGCGGGTCTGCTGAAGCACGAAGGTCGGAAACACGGAAAGAATCTGCAGCCCGACCCCGTCCCCGAACTCGTCGACGGCCTCCAGCAGTTGCGGCGCCTCGAGGCCGAATCCTTCTTGCGCCGCGCGCATGCCGGCCTGCTCGTATTCCTTGCCGCCGGTATCGGCGGCGAGCGAGTAGCTCACGTGGTGGCCGCCCGAATCGCTCACCACGATACCGCCCTGCTGCGACAACCGGTTGAGCCGAAAGGTGGTGAAAAACGTGTGCAGCAGGCTCGCGTGGTAGGTATCCTTGACGTTTTCCATATAGAGCTTCCAGTTGCTCGGCAGCGTCTGGCTGTAACCACCGAGGATCTTCACCGGCGCGCGCATCACGCGGCGGATGCGCGCGACGATCTCGGGTCCGAGATAGCGCTCGAGCGGCGGCGTGTCCGCTGAAAGCGTGCCGAACACCAGGCCCGCGAGCGTCTCCAGCCGCAACTTGCGCGGCCCATAGGTCTCGGGGCGGCACTCTTGCGGCATGCCGCCCTTGCCGCGCAGGCCCTTGCGGAAGGCGACGCCGGTGAGGTTGCCGCAAAGATCGTAGCTCCAGTTGTGGTAGACGCAGACGATATCGCGCGCCTCGCCGCGCTCGTTGAGTACCAGCAGCGATCCGCGATGCGCGCAGCGGTTCTCGAAGGCGTGAAGCGTGCCGTCCCGGTCGCGGGTCACCACCACCGGCATCGCACCGAGGCTCGAGCGGCAATAGTTATTGGGGTTGGGCAGCTCGGCTTCGAGGCAGAGGAAATGCCAGGTCGGTCCGCGAAAGATGCGCGCCTGCTCCTCCTCGTAGACGTCGCGATCCGAATAGACCCAATAGGGTACCCGGGTGAGACCTTCCGCCGGCCAGCGGCGTTGCTCCGCTGCAATCGCCATGGCGTCCTCTGATGTACGCCGCTCTGACATCGCATAGCACCGATTGCGGGCTCTAATCCACCGAGCGGTCGCTTTGCAACCGTCGCCGCCGGGATGTTAAATTGAACCGATGCGGAAGGTGCCGCGGAGGACGCCCGCAAGCCGGGAGGAAACCATGCAGCCCGAACAAGATCGGCCGACCGTCAGCATCGCGCCGAACAACCCGGTATTCGACCTGCCGGTGATCGTCGCCATCGAGCGAGGGCTGTTCGCCAGGGCGGGCCTCGATGTCAGCTTCTCGGCCACCTACGCCGACCGGGAAAAGGACAATGCGCAGACGCCGCTCATGTCGCGCCTCAAGGAGAATCTTTTCGATTGCGGTTCCGCCGACAGCTACAATGTCTGCGAGTGGGCGAGCATCGATCGCCTGGAGCGCGGCAAGCGCGGCGGCAACATCGCAGCGCTGCGGGCGGCCGTCGCGGCCCAGGCGATCCTCACCTTCGACGACAAGCTCCAGGTCCCGCGCGACATGGCGGACGTGCCGGTCATGGTGCAGGAGTTCACCGGCTCGCACTACACGACCATCCAGATGCTCGAAAGCGCCGTCGGTTCCGAGCACGTCAAAATCCAAAACGGCGGGCTGCCGCAGATGCGCTATGCGGCGCTCAAGGACGGCACCGCTCGGGCGATCGCGGTGATGGAGCCGTTCATCAGCCTCGCTCTCAAGGAGGGCGCCCATATCATCGCAGCCTCCTTCTATCGCGGCGGGGAGGTCATCTCGGCCGATCTGACGGCGGAGCAGCGCAAGGCCTATTACGA
>Ga0124850_1000214_pt1 | contig 10312 bp, 8 predicted proteins | sample PanSoiMetaGPlot1_FD_97462 | JGI IMG/M metagenome (GOLD analysis project Ga0124850, IMG submission 97462) | Tropical forest soil microbial communities from Panama analyzed to predict greenhouse gas emissions - Panama Soil - Plot 1 (PacBio error... | ecosystem: Environmental > Terrestrial > Soil >...
ACACGGCATCCGTTGCGTGAAGATGGACGCGGTGACCGTGCTCACGGTCATGGGGATGGCGACCGAGCGACTCGGCCTCGGTGCGACTTATTCGACGAGCTACTACGAGCCGTTCCATGTCGCGCGCCTGTTCGCCACGCTCGATCTGATGACCAACGGGCGTGCGGCTTGGAACGTGGTCACATCGCTCAACGATGGCGAAGCGCAGAACATGGGCTGCGAGCAGGTGATCGAGCATGACTTGCGCTACGATCGCGCCGACGAATTCATGGAGGTGGTGCTCGGCCATTGGGATAGCTGGGAAGACGACGCCATCGTGCAGGACAAGGCGGCGGGCCTGTTCGCCAAGCCTGAAAAGGTCCATCGCCTCGATCACAAGGGCCGTTTTTTCCGCTCGCGCGGGCCGTTCACCGTGCCGCGCTCGCCGCAGGGCCGTCCCGTCATCATCCAGGCGGGCCAGAGCGGTCGCGGCAAACGTTTCGGGGCGCAATGGGGCGAATTGATCTTCGTCGTCTACCCGAACATCGCAGTGGCCAAGCGCGACTATGCCGAGTTCAAGGCAGAGGTGGCGACCTGCGGCCGCAACCCCCAACACGTCACGATTACCCAACTGATCAACACGGTGGCCGCCGCCAGCAAGACCGAGGCCGAGGATAAATGGGCAGTCATCAGCAAGCTGCCGCTCGAGATCGATGCACTCTCGCTGCTGTCGGAGGCGCTCAATTTCGACTTCGCCACCAAGAAAATGGACGAACCATTCACGGACGAGGAGATGGCGGCAATCTCCGGCCTCCAGGCGATCCGCGACCGCGTCGTGCGCGCGAGCGGCAACAAAAATCCGACGACGCGCGACTTCATTCACTTCAGCGGCCGCGGCCGCGTGCACGATGCGATCGTCGGGGGTCCCAAAGAAATTTGTGATCAACTCGAAGAATGGTTGGTCGAGGGCGCTTGCGACGGGTTTGTGGTTTCCGCGACCCACGTTCCGGGAGCGTACGAGGACTTTGTCCGTTTCGTCGTACCGGAGCTCCAGCGCCGTGGCTTGTTCCGTAGAGACTTTGCGGGCAAAACCCTGCGCGAAAATCTGGGGGTGCCCATCCCGCCGCTAGCCGCATGGGGCGGCATGCGCGCACAAGGGCAGCGAGATGGAGCTGGTTGAGCCAGGCATGAATATGGCGCTCTTGCTCCTGGCTGCGCGCGAGTTGGCATCCCCATGCAGGTGTGACTCACATCGGATCATGCGAGTTACCCGTCCCGGGATCTAATCCGAAGATGGCGGAAGCTTCGCGAATGCCTCCTCGAGATCGACGGTGACAGCAACCTTGTCATCCAACGATCCAGGTTGCCTCCATGTGCTGGCGATCAGCGTATGCGGGCCGGCAAAGTGGAAATCCGCCGAAACGGTCGGCCCTCCGTGGATCATGTCGCTGAAACCAGCAATGCGGTTCTTCTGACGGCTATAGACCATCGTCGGAAATGACCAGGGCGAATGGCCGCCGGACGACGACATGCTGTAGACGAAGAATTGCGAGTCGGGCGACCATTTTGCGTTGACGACATAGTATCCATTCGCGCCGCGCGGCGAGGAATAGTCTTTCGAGATCAGGGTGTCGCTGTTGCCGGTGCGGATGACCACGCGGCTCTCCATGTCGGGCGTGGCATAGAGGCTGACGTCCACGGGAAGCACGAGTGCGCGAAGAGCGCCATCGGGCGATGGGTAAATCTGGGGTTTGACATCGCCGCAGCTCGATTCCGGTCGCGGTATTGGCAGCAATTTGTGTCCGCTGCAGGCGACTTGGGCGGGCGCATCCGTAGCAAACGTCATCGACGCGAGGCCGAAGGTCGAAACCGAAAGCAACATCGATAACGCCATGTCGCAACGCATGATCGTTCCTCCGGAATTGAGAGACATCAGGGGCGGCGCGGCGCGGGAGAATGCTCTTTTGCGGCCCGCATGTCCCATCTAAACTGTCATGTCGTTGCAAACCGGAACTTAGCGAGCTGGCCCTAGCCGGCTTTTCCGGTCTTCTTGTCGAAGGCGATACGGGGATCACCTGCGTCGATGGGCCTGGCCGACGCCTCGCGGCGCATTCGCATCGCTGATATCGAGCTCGCCCATCGCATCACGGGCCGCGGCAAGCCGGTGATCCTGGTGCACGGACTCGCGTGCGGCCAGCGCATGTGGTTTCACCAGCGGCGGAAATTGTCCGATCGCCATACCGTCATCACCTACGATCAACGCGGCCACGGGCATAGCGATGCGCCCGACGACGCCAGCTGCTATTCGGCCGGTCATCTCACCCGCGACCTCGCCGGCATGGTCGACGCGTTGAACTTCGACAAGGTTGCGATCGTCGGCTTTTCCATGGGAGGCGGCCCGGCGCTTGCGCTCGCCGCCGCGAGACCCGAGCGGATCACGCATCTGGTCCTCGCCGACGTCGGATCGGGCGCGGACGACGCTTGGCGAATCCAGTGGTTGGCGCGGCGGTGGGTCGACTTTGCGCAACGCACGGGCTGGGATGAGTTGCTCCCGGACATGCTGCGAAGCGAGTTTTTCAAATCATATGCCAATCGCGGCGCGCGTTACCGCCGACACATGGGCGGCTTGATCCGCAGCACGCCACTCGCCGGATTGCGACATACCCTCTCGCAAGTGCTGGGCCAGCGGAAATCGCTTTTCCGCATGCACAATACCCTGCAAGCGATCAAGGTCCCCACGCTCGTGATGCTCGGCCAGCACGACTACATTTGTCGGAATGCTGCGCGGTTGCTGTCGGAGAATATTCCCGGTGCCGTCCTCCACAGGATCGAAGGAGCCGGACATATGTCTCCTCTGGAGCGGCCGCATCAATTCAGCGATAGACTGGCGACATTCTTGGCCGGTGGTTGAACGGAGGCCGATTGGCGAATCGATCGGATCGGCCGCGTCGCCGCCCTGAAAAGGGACGCATGAACCATTCGGCGCCTGCGCTTGTCACCTTCACGCCGGCGGAGCGGCGTTTGATTCGGCGGCTGCGCACGCCGATCCTAGTGCAGCGTTTTCTCAACCGGTTGCCCTACAATACCGAACCTAAGCCTGGCCCCGAAACGCTCAGAAGTCTTCGGCAGGTTCTGCGGCACCGGACAGCGCACTGCCTCGAGGCGGCACTGGCGGCCGCCTGCATCCTGGAGGAACACGGATTTCCTCCACTCGTCATGAGCCTGAAATCGGCCGATTACCTCGATCACGTGATCTTCGTGTACCGTGAAAGAGGTCGATGGGGGTCCGTGGCGCGCTCGCGCGATCCAGGCTTGCACGGACGCAAGCCCTTATTCCGTTCCGCCCGGGCGCTCGCGATGAGCTATTTCGATCCGTATATCGACTTCACCGGACGCCTTACCGGATATGCCGTGTTCGATTTGCGCAGGTTGGGAACCTATGATTGGAGGCTCTCGCGCAGGAATGTGTGGGCGGTCGAGCGAGCTCTGCTGCGTTACCGGCACAAGCCCCTCAAAGGATCGCCCCAACGCGTCCGATGGTACCGCACGCGCTATCGAGCATACCGGGCGAAGTACCAGAAGAAGCCGCTGTTTTATCGCGGCCGGGAAAAGTGGACTGAGATCCCGAAGGAGTTCCTGTAGCGGCACCCTCAGCCATCGAGATTGGCTTGGTCGGGCGCAGGGCTGAAATCTCACCCCTTATGGATCGGATCGACCCATAAGACCTCGTTGGGCTTTTCCACCGGTTCGATGTCGAGGTTGACCACGACGGCTTCGTTGTCGCTGCGCACCACCACGCATTCAAGCGGCTCGCTCGCGCTGGCGTTGATTTCTTGATGGGGTACGAACGGCGGCACATAGATGAAATCGCCCGGACCGGCTTCGGCGGTGAATTCCAGCCGCTCGCCCCAGCGCATGCGCGCCTTCCCGCTCACCACGTAGATGATGCTCTCCAGCTCACCGTGGTGATGCGCCCCGGTCTTGGCGTTGGGGCGAATGTTCACGGTGCCTGCCCAGATTTTCTGAGCGCCGACGCGGGCATAGTTGATCGCGGCCTTGCGATCCATGCCTGGCGTCTGCGGAGTGTTGGCGTCGAGCGCATGCCCCGGAATGACGCGCACGCCGTCGTGCTTCCATTTGGGCGCCTGTTCGCGATCGATTTTGGCGTTCATGTCGTCGCTCTCGTGTGCGATCGTCCTGCCTGCCTTCACCATCTTGGCAAGCGATCATGGTTGCGAAATTTATCGAACGGGACAAAGGATAGCGCGGCGCCGACCTATTGTCCCCGCCGCGCTGCGCTCGCGAATCGTTTGGCCTCTTCCGCGGCGCGGAACAGCGCCTTGGCCTTGTCGACGCATTCCTGCTGCTCGAACTTGGGGTTAGAATCGGCAACGATGCCGGCGCCGGCTTGGACATACATCATGCCGTCCTTGATCAACGCCGTGCGCAGCACGATGCAGCTGTCGAGCTCGCCCGCAGCGGAGAAATAACCCACCGATCCGGCATAGAGCCCGCGCTTGTCCGGTTCGAGCTCGTCGATGATCTCCATCGCCCGCACCTTGGGGGCACCCGAGACGGTGCCGGCCGGGAAGCCCGCCGCCAGCGCATCGAGCGCGTCGTATCTTCCATCGAGCTGGCCTTCGACGTTCGAAACGATGTGCATCACCTGGCTGAAGCGCTCGATCGAGAATTGATCGGTCACCTTGACCGTGGCTGTGCGCGCGACGCGGCCGACGTCGTTGCGGCCGAGATCGAGCAGCATCAAATGCTCGGCGCGTTCCTTCTCATCCGCCAGCAGTTCGGATTCGAGCGCCTTGTCCTGTTGGAGCGTCGTGCCGCGCGGCCGCGTGCCGGCAAGTGGCCGAACGGTCACGGTGCCCTCGCGCACTCGCACCAGGATTTCCGGGCTCGAGCCAACGATCGAGAAACCGCCAAAGTCGAGGAAATAAAGAAAGGGCGCTGGATTGACCCGCCGCAGCGCCCGGTAGAGCGCAAAGGGCGGCAATTCGAATGGCGCCTCGAAACGCTGCGACAGCACGACTTGGAAAATGTCGCCGGCGGCGATGTACTCCTTCGCGGCACTCACCATGCGCTCGTATTCGGCGGGCGTAACGTTGGAGGACGGCCACACTGTGAGCGGCCCCGCCTGGAAATCGGGCGGAGCATGCGCCAGTGGTGCATCGAGCGCATCGAGGATGGCCGAGAGGCGCTCGCTCGCGCGCGTGAAGGCGGCCTCGGCCGAGATGCCGATTTCTGGGCGCACCGGCGTGACGACGGTGATCACGTCTTTCACGGTATCGAACACGACCACGATGGTGGGGCGCATCAGCACCGCATCGGGAATCCCGATCGGGTCGGGGTTGGGCTGCGGCAACTCCTCCATCAGCCGCACCATGTCGTAGCCAAGGTAGCCGAAAATGCCGGCGGCCATGGGAGGCAGCACGTCCGGCAGCTCGATCCGGCTTTCGGCGATGAGCGCACGCAGCGCCGCCAGCGGTGCCCGGTCGCAGGGCGTGAAGCTATCAGCCCTGTGCCGCGCCGTGCGGTTGATCTCGGCCTGCCCAGCCACCGTGCGCCAAATGAGATCGGGATCGAGTCCGATGATCGAATAGCGTCCGCGCAGCGCGCCGCCCTCCACCGACTCCAGCAGAAAGCTGAGCGGCCGCGCGGCGGCGATCTTGAGGAAGGCCGACACCGGGGTCTCCAGATCCGAGACGAGCGTGGTCCACACGACCTGTGGCTCGCCTCGCGCGTAGCGCTTGGCAAATGCCGTGGCTTGCGGCTCGATCTGCATCGGTCAGATCAGTCTGCTCCCTCGCCGGCGCCACCGGTGACGACCTGGTTCAGCGCACTTTGATTGATCGTGAGGCCGATCTCGCTTTCGAGACGGGCAATATATTCAGCAAGAATATCCTCTGAGACGCCGCGATTGAGCGCTTCGAGGTCGCGTTTGGCCTCTTCGGAGGACATGTCGAGGACAGGCACCACGATATCCGTGACACGGAATACGACTTGCTCCGCCGGTTGCGCGGCTTGCATCTTGCCGACGGCATCTTTCGCCGTGCGGAAGACGGCGTCGATGCCCGCCGCCGATAGCGGGCCGGTGGGCTCGCCGCGCTTGAGGCCGGTCAGAGTTTCGACCTTGAGATGGTTTGCCGCGGCTATTTCGGCCAGCGTCCCTCCGGCTTTGAGCTTGTCCAGCATCTCGGTTGCCTTGGCCTCCAGACGCGTCGCGATTTCTTGCTCGCGCCAGCGCGCCTCGACCTGGTCCTTGATCTCATCGAGTGAACGTTCGCGCGAAGGTGAGATGCCGGCGACGTCATACCAGATGTAGCCGTCTTGAAACCGCAAGGGGTCACGTTCGACGCCGACGTCGGTGGCAAACGCCCCGGCGAGAAGCTGCTCCGCATCCGGAAGCTTCACCGGCGTGCCTGCAGCATCGCGGCCGGAGCGATCGACTGCCTCGATGGTGCGCGCCTCGAGCTTCAGATTGGCGGCGGCCTCGGCCAGCGATTTGCCCTCTGCGCGCGCATCCTCGATCTTGTTGTAGAGGTCGAAAATCTCGGACTTGGCGCGCGCGGCGGCCAGTTCCTGCTTGAGTTCTCCGGCCACTTGCTCGAACGGGCGAACCTGCTCGGGCTCGATCTTGAGGACTTGCACCAGCACGGTGCCGAAGCGGCCTTGCACCGGCGCGCTGACCTCGCCTTCCTTGAGTGCGAAGGCGGCATCGGCCGCTGCCCGGTCGATCACCCCAGCCTTGGGCACCGTGCCAAGGTCGATGTCCTTTTCGCTCTTGCCGAGCTCCTTGGCGATCTCAGCGAAGCTCGCACCTTTCGCAATGCGCTCGGCCGCCGCGCTTGCTGCCTCGGCATTGGGAAAATCGATCTGCAGGATGTGGCGCCGCTCGGGCGTGATGTAGCGCGCGCCCCGCTCCTCATAGGCGCGCTTGAGATCCGCATCGGAGATTTCGATCCAACGAGCCTGCTCGCTCGGGATCAGCGAAACGATCACGAGCTTGCGGTATTCGGGCGTGCGAAAGAGGTTCTTGCGCTCCTCGAAATACTTTGCGAGCGCCTCCGGAGGAGGAGGCGCAACCTCGCCGGCGAGCGCGCGGTCGAGTAGCAGGTATTCGATCGAACGTTGCTCGTTCTGATAGCGATTGGCGGCCTCGACCAGCGTCTGCGGCACGCTCAATCCGGAAGCGATCGTGCCTGCGAGCTCCCGGCGCAGCAGCTGACGGCGCTGTTCGGCGACAAAGCGGGCCTCGGTGTAGCCGGCATTACGTATGATTTGCTCGAACCGGGAACGGTCAAATTGGCCGTTCAGTCCCTGAAACGCCGGATCCTTGGTAATCTGCTTGGCGACCTCGGCATCGGAGAGCGCGAGACCGAGCGCGTGTGCGCGTTCATCGAGCAGGATCTCGGAGAATATCTGCCCGATCGCCGCCCGATCCAAGCCCGTCACCCGCGCCTGCTCGGGGGTGATCGGGCGGCCGAACTGGCGTGAGTATTGCTGCATCCGCTCGTTGTAGAGACTGCGGAACTGCTCGATCGTAATCTCGGTGCGCCCGATCTTGGCGACGGTCGAGCGGCCGAAGCCGCGGAAGATGTCGCCGATCCCCCAGATCGCGAAACTAATGACCAAGAAGCCGACTACGGCGGCCATCACCGCCTTGCCGAGCCAGTTGGAAGAGGCTTTTCGTAGACCTCGAAGCATGCGTCATCCGTGATTGAGAGAACCCGCGGCGGACCGGGGTTCTTGCATCATAGGGGAGGGGGGCCCTGCATCGCAACATATGGCAGGCCGAGCAGGCGACCACCCGCCGACCTCTGGCGTGTCCGCGCGCGCTCTGCTAACCGCTTGGCCGGATTCGGGAAAACGCGGGAAACGACGATGGTTCGCGCGCCGCGCCGCCCGCTGGTGGCGGGCAATTGGAAGATGAATGGCCTGCGGTCTTCGGCGGCGGAGTTTGGCCGAATCGTCGAGGGTGCGCGCAAACTCGCCGCGGTCGAACTGATGATATGCCCCCCGGCGACCTTGCTGGTTCTCTTCGCGGCGGCGGCGAAGGGCACTCCGGTGCTCATTGGCGCACAGGACTGTCACGCCGAACCGAGCGGACCGTTCACCGGCGACCTTTCGGCCGAAATGCTCAAGGATGCCGGTGCCAGCGCCGTCATCGTCGGCCACTCCGAACGGCGCAGCTATCACGACGAAACCGACGCCGATGTGCGGGCGAAGGCGATGGCCGCGCGCCGCGCAGGCCTTTGCGCCATCGTCTGCGTGGGCGAGAGCCGCGCCGAGCGCGAAGATCAGCGCGCGCTCGCGGTGGTCGGGACACAGCTCGATGGTTCCGTGCCGGACGGCGCCACCGCCGAAAATCTTGTCGTTGCCTACGAGCCGGTCTGGGCGATCGGCAGCGGGCTCACGCCGACGCCGAGCGATGTCGCACAAATGCATGCGTTCATCCGCCAGCGTCTGGGATTGCGCTTGGGAGAGGAGGGGCAAGGCATCCGCATCCTCTACGGTGGATCGGTAAAGCCTTCGAACGCTGAGGAGCTGATGCACATTGCCAACGTGGACGGCGCACTGGTCGGCGGCGCGAGCCTCAAGGCCGACGAGTTCTTGGCGATCGCGGGCGTTTATGGTCGAGAATCCTCGACAGTTGGTTGAAGCCGGCAGCCGCGGGCGCCCCCTCCCGCGCGGCTGAAAATCGGATTAGTCTTATTCAAAACGACAGGATGAACCGCCGCGTAAATGTCCGCGCGGCGCACGCCGCGTCCCCGCATGGAGCGTCAAGCTCTGGCGTGGCAAACAGGGGAGGTCACCATGACTGACAAGAAGACGTCGGACGACGATAACAATCCGATCGCACGCCGCAATTTCCTGTTGGGCGCCAGCACCGCCGTTGCCGCCGGTCTCGCCCCAACCGCTCCCGCGCAATCACAGCAGCCTGCGGCTGCGGCGGCTGCCGTTCCCGCGGCTGGGAGCGAACCGACAACCTATCTCACGCTGACCCAGGCCGAGGCGGCGTTCTTTGCAGCCGCGGTCGACACCATGATTCCGGCCGACGAGCTCACGCCGTCCGGCAGCGATTGCGGGATCGTGACCTTCATCGACCGGCAGCTCGCCAGCGCGTGGGGTGGCGGCGCCAAAATGTACCGCAGTGGCCCGTTCCGGAAGGCCAAGCCTGAATACGGCTATCAGCTGCCGCTCACGCCGCGGCAGTTTTTCGCGGCCGGCATCGTCGCTACCAATGCCTGGACGCACAAGGTCTACGGCAAGGATTTCGACCGGCTCGCAGCCAAGGAGCGCGAGGATGCGCTCAAGGCGCTGGAACAGGGCAAGGCTGAGCTCGACGATTTCGACGCCAAGCCGTTCTTCGAGGCGCTGCTGGAAATCGCGATGGAGGGCTTCTTCGCCGATCCAATCTACGGCGGTAACCGCGACAAGGTCGCATGGAAGATGATTGGCTTCCCCGGACTGCCAGCGGTCTATTCCCACCTAATCGAGCAATATCGCAACAAGCGCTACGTCGTTGAGCCGCAATCGATCGCGGATTTCTCGTGAGAGGAGAAGAGAGATGGCAACGCGATTGAAGGAAGTCGATGCGGTCATGGTCGGCATGGGCTGGACCGGCAGCATTTTGGCACGCGAACTCACCAAAGCGGGGCTCACGGTCGTCGGCCTGGAGCGCGGCGAAGATCTCACGCCGCGCGAGAACTTTGCGCTCCCGGCGGTGCGCGACGAATTGCGCTTTTCCTACCGGCTGGAGCTGATCCAGGATCCGGCGCTGGAAACCGTCACCTTCCGCCACCGTCTTTCGGAATCGGCGCTCCCAATGCGTCGTTTCGGCTCGTTCCTGCCGGGCAACAGCGTCGGCGGGGCTGCCAATCATTGGGGCGGCCAGCATTGGCGGTATTTGCCGAGTGATCATCTGACGCGCAGCCACATCGTCGAGCGCTACGGCGCCAAGGCCATTCCTGACGATATGACGATCCAGGACTGGGCGATGACCTATGACGAGCTCGAGCCCTCTTACGACAAATTCGACAAGCTGTGCGGCGTCTCCGGCAAAGCCGGCAATTTGCGCGGACAGAAGATCGAGGGCGGAAACGTGTTCGAGGGACCGCGCAGCAACGAATATCCCACGCCGCCGCTGATCATGGGCGAATCGGGGCTGATGTTCGCGAAGGTCGCGAAGGAACTCGGCTATCACCCCTTTCCGCAGCCGGCGAGCAACGCGAGCCGAGCCTATACCAACAGCGAAGGCCTTACCCTGGGTGGGTGTCAGTATTGCGGCTTCTGCGAGCGAAATGGCTGCGAGGCCAACGCC
>Ga0124850_1000215_pt1 | contig 10278 bp, 13 predicted proteins | sample PanSoiMetaGPlot1_FD_97462 | JGI IMG/M metagenome (GOLD analysis project Ga0124850, IMG submission 97462) | Tropical forest soil microbial communities from Panama analyzed to predict greenhouse gas emissions - Panama Soil - Plot 1 (PacBio error... | ecosystem: Environmental > Terrestrial > Soil >...
GGGCTGACAGGGACAGGGGCTGAGTCGTCATAGCTCAGCTCCCGTCGCGACCGGAAGCCCGCAGCCGTCTCGGATGTCAAACCGCGAGTGAGCTTGGTGCTCCGGTCGCTTCTTCCATACCCGAACAGTTGCCAGGGCACGAGCCCGCATCAGCAAGGATGGGATACGAAGATGGCCATGCTCTCTTTTTGCGGTATCGACGTGTCGAAGGACCGCTTGGACGTGGTGGTGCTGCCTGAGGGGTGGTTCTTTTCGGTAAGTAATGACACAGCCGGCTGGGCCGAGCTGGTCGTAAGGTTGCGCCCGCTCGCAGTCTCCGCAATTGGCCTTGAGCCGAGCGGCGGTTACGAGCGCGGAATCATCCGTGCCCTGCTCGCGGCGGGACTGTCGGTGCGACGTATCAACCCGAACAAGCTTCGTCAGTTCGCCCGCGCCCGCGGCGTGCTGGCCAAGAACGATCGCCTCGATGCGCGGCTGATCGCAGAGTATGTCGCGATCATGCCGACACGAGTTGTGCAGCGGGACGCTGTGGTCGAAAGGCTCGCCGAGATCGTGAACATGCGGCGACAGCTGTGTGACGAGCATGTTGCGGCCGAGAACCAGGCGGCTCATCTCGAAGATGCCATGCTGAGGCGGCTCAGCAAACGCCGCCAGATGCGACTGGAGGCCGATATCCGCCTCCTCGACAAGCGCCTGGCCGAGATGGTTGCCGCCAATGGTGCTCTCGCTCAGCGCTATGAACTGCTGACCTCGATGCCAGGTGTCGGCCCGGTGCTGGCCTTCACGCTCATCGCCCTGTTGCCAGAACTCGGGAAGATGAGCCGCAAACAGATCGCCGCCCTCGTCGGCCTCGCGCCATATGACTTCTACAGCGGCAAGCTCAAGGGACACCGCAGCATCTATGGTGGTCGGATGCCGGTCCGTAACGTCCTTTACATGGCCGCCCTCAGCGCAGGCCGTTACAGTCCCGCCCTCAAAGCCTTTCACAAACGCCTCGCCGCCGCCGACAAAAAATCCAAGGTCATCATCGTCGCCGTCATGCGAAAAATGATCACAACCCTCAACGCTATGCTCCGCGATAGTGCTGCATGGCAGCCGCGATCCGCCTGAGCCAACAACACAGTTGCTCATTCGAGCTTGACGTTTGCCGCCTTGATGATTGGTGCCCAGCGGGCAATCTCGCTCTTCACCAGAGCGGCGAGCGGTGGCTGGCCGCGCCGCGCCTTGTCTGGAACGTCACAGCCGATTTCCGCCAGCCGCCTGCGCACGTTCTCGTCGTCGAGGGCCCTGTCGAGGGCGTCGGTGAGCCGATCAAGGATTGGCTGCGGCGTTCCCTTGGGCGCAAACAAGGCCCACCAGGGCATGGCCTGGAATTCCGGCAGTCCGGCTTCCTTCGCGGTCGGGACATTCGCTAGGGCTGGGCTGCGCTGCGCGCTTCCGATCGCATAGGCCTTGATCATCCCGGCCTGGACCTGCGAACCAGCCTCCGGGATCGCGTTGCACATGTAATCGACCTGGCCACCGATCAACGCATTAGTGGCGGGCCCCGAGCCGCTGAAAGGGACCAGCGTGGGCTTCACGCCCAGGAGCGCGTTGAGCATGACGCAAAAGTTGAAGGTATTCGATCCGGTGCCGGCATGCGCCATATTAAGCTTGTCGGCATTCGCTTTCACATAGTCCACGAATTCCTTCAGGTCCTTCGGCGGAAAGTCCCTCCTTGCCACAATCATCACCGGCTGCTCGATGACCAGGCCGATAGGCGCGAAATCGACATCCGGCTTGTAGGCGAGGTTAGGATAGAACGCGACGGAAGCGGCGTGCGTCCCCATGTGGCCCATCTCTATGGTATAGCCGTCGGGGTTGGCGCGCATTGCTCGGACCGTGCCGGTGGTGCCGCCAGCGCCCACGATGTTCTCGTTGATGAATTGCTGACCGAGCGTGCGCGACATGTGCTCGCCAACGATACGGGCGATGACATCGCTCGATCCACCGGCCGCGAATGGCACGATCACGGTGATCGGACGCGACGGATAGGCTTGCGCCCATGCCACGCGCGATAGCGCCGGCAGCGCGGCCGCGCCCGCGGCCAGATGCAGAAATTGTCGGCGGGCAAGTTTCATTTTGAACCTCCCTTCACATCATTCGATCACCTCGTCGGCGCGGGCGAGCAAGGTCGTCGGGACATCGAGGCCGAGTGCCTTGGCGGTCTTGAGGTTGATGATCAACTCGAATTTGCTCGACGATTTAACCGGTAGATCGCTGGGACGCGCACCCCGCAAGATGCGATCGACATAGGAAGCTGAGAGACGCAATAGCTCCACTAGATCAGCCCCGTAGGCCATCAGTCCCCCGCCAGTGGCAAAGAACCGCAACGGGTATACCGCAGGCAAGCGGTGATGATCGGCCAAAGCTACGATTTTGTCGCGATGAACCGTGGTGAATGTGTCCGGAAGGACGAGCAAACCGCCGTTAGGTTCGCGTGCCAAGGCATCGAGGACATTATCGATGTCGGCCGGCGTATATACGGGCGCTCGGATCGGCTGCACGCCCAGAAGGGGGGCCGCTTTCGCGATCGAGCCCTGGTACCCGGCCCAGCTCGGGTGGTTTGGATTCTGCAAGATCGCAACGCGCGACACGGAAGGAGCGATTTCCTTGAGCAGCGCCAGCCATTTGCCGCTCACGGCGTATTCATAAAAATTCGTGAACCCGGTTACATTGGATTCCGGACGAGCCGGGTTCAACACGACGGTACTCTCGGAAGCGTCCAGGACCTGGACAAAGACGATTGGTATTGTGTGGGTCTCGACTCGCAGTGCGGACAATCCGGGCGGAGTGTTGACGACGATGACGTCCGGTGCCGAGCTCGCCAACTCTTTTGCCAGCGCATGCGTGCGGTCAATGTCGCCCGCAGCCCAGTAATAGTCCGTCCGGACGTTGCGTGCTTCCGTCCAACCCAGGTCTTGCAGCGTCTTGCGGAACGCCGCAATGCGAGACTGTGCCTCCGGATCGCTCTCGGAAAGGCCCATCAGCACGCCGATCCGCCGCATCCGGTTGGACTGCTGCGCGCGCGCCGCGAGCGGCCACGCGGCCGCACCGCTGAGCAGCGTGATGAACTCGCGCCGTTTTATTTGATCGAATTGCATCCGGTCCCCGTCAGCCAGGGCCGTATTGCAGGATATCGGATTGGTAGGGATCAGTCAGCGGGTAGTCGGAAGGCACGGCGCGATGAAGACGGCCGGCAAGCTACGCTGCAACATAATGCCGATAGCTAAAGGCTATGACCGCGTGTCTCAACCCCTTTTTGATTGCAAGTCTCACGCCTTGGGATAGTGTCGGGATGTCCTAGAGGTTTCACCTTCCTCTAGGGTGTGTTTATCCCTAACTCGAAGCCCCGGCGGATTCCGGGGCTTTCTTTATTGTCTTGGTATCGGCGGGCACCCGATTTTCTGAGCCTTAGATCGACTGTTTAGTGATGGCCATCACAGCGGCGGAGGCCGTGCAGGGGGTACACTTCTTCACGCCGGAGATGGAGGGGTTCGATGCTGGACCGAGAGACAATCAATGAATATCGCAAGCTCAATTCGGAAGAGCAAAAAGTGTTTCGTCGCTGGCTTTGGGGTAATACCATTGTCGGAGCGACATTGCTGGCAGCACTGATTGTACTCACCACCAAGGTCCCGGGCGACAAATCAGAGGAAACTGCTGCGAACGCTACAATGCATACGCAAGCCAAGCTCCCCCCAGAGCGCGCCTCTATGTTACCCAGCCGTTAGGGCTTTGTCTCTCTGTGTATCGGCGGGCACCGAACCGGCAGCAAGCCCCTGCGTTGGCTTGGCCGGCCCGCCGTTCTATCAAGTCTTTCGTATACAACGACCCTGCGGAGCTTGAGCGCGCGGATGATCTTGTTGTTCAGCGGCCTATCGCCGCAAAGAACCATGCTGATTAATGACTGAGTAACACCGTTCTTTTTTGCCCACTTCTTTTGGCTCCCCGCCCGGTTGACCTCCAAACGGAGCAAGCGAATTACGTCCATTTGATCTACAGTCCTCGCCGGGTACTGTCGCGTGACCAGCTCCGTTACGCCGTTGCGGGACGTGGCGCGGAACCCTATGACCGCAGCGTCGATATGCTCGTCGCTCGCCTGCGGCGCAAGATAGAGCCGGACCCGAAGGCGCCACGATTCAATTCGATGTGCGGCCGCAGAGCGCTGCGAATGGCGAAGCCATTGACCCGGAACAGTTCAACCGGTCCAGACGCGGAGAGGCCATCCCGGCAGGCACGCCACTTGCTGATCCTGCGCCGTCTGGATGAGATCGAACGCAAGATCGACCGCATAGTCGAAGAACTACGGATGCCCACCGCCATCGGCTATTCGGTGCGCCGAGGCCACCACGTAACGCCTCCTGACGGGTTGCCTTCCCGCTCTCGTGCTACGCCCCGAGAGAGCGGACTAAAGCGACCTTATGGTCGCCGCCAAATCGCGACCAGCGGCTTGCCCGATGCGTCTTTCACTTCGTCCGCCCAGGTCTTCTTGACGCTGTCGACGACGTTCTGCGGCATCGGGATGTAATCGAGCTCCTCGGCCATCTTGTCGCCCTTGTCGTAAGCCCAGGCGAAGAACTTGAGCGCCTCTGCGGTCGCCGCCGCATCCTGCGGCTTCTTATAGAGCAGGATCCAAGTCGCCGCCGACATCGGCCAGGACTCGGCACCGGGCTGGTTGGCGAGAATGACGCCGTAGCCGGGGACGGAGCTCCAATTGGCATTGGCTGCAGCCGCTTGGAACGTCGCCGAGGTGGGGGTAACAGTCTTGCCGTCCTTGTTGACCATCTTCGTGTAGGTCAACTTGTTTTGCTTGGCGTAGGCGTATTCGACGTAGCCTATCGAGCCCTTGGTCTGCGCGACGTTGTTGGCGACGCCTTCGTTGCCCTTGGCGCCGATGCTGACTCCGACCGGCCACTCGACCGAGGTGTTGAAGCCGACCTTCGACTTCCACTCAGGGCTCACCTCCGCCAGGTAATAGGTGAAATTGTAGGTGGTGCCGGAGCCGTCGGAGCGATGCACGACCGCGATCGGCTGCGACGGCAGCTTGACCGACGGATTGAGCTTGGCGATGTCGGGGTCGTTCCAGGTCTTGATCTCGCCCAGGAAGATCTTGGCGAGGGTGGGGCCGTCGAGGACGAGATCGCCGGACTTGATGCCGTCGATGTTCACCACCGGCACGATACCGCCCATCACCATCGGGAACTGAACGAGACCGCTCTCGTCGAGCAGTATGCCCGAAAGCGGCGCGTCGGACGCACCGAAGGTGACGGTCTTGGCCTTGATCTGCCTGATGCCCGCGCCGGAGCCGATCGACTGGTAGTTCAGCCCGACGCCGGTCTCTTTTTTGTAGGCATCGGCCCATTTCGCATAGATCGGATAGGGGAAGGTGGCGCCGGCGCCCGAGATGTCGAGGGCGGTGGCGGGCACAGCTACGGCCGCGCCGATGAACCCGGCTGCCGTGAGGGTGCGGAAAAGTTTCAAGGCTTCCTCTGCCGTTTATTCGAGACGATTTTGTTCGAGTTTTTTCGAGGCGAAACGTCGAGCCCACGCGGGAGTTCGCCCACGGCTCATGTCCTGGCCTCGTTGCTTGCTGCTGGCGTACGCCTAACACTCCGCGCGGGATAACCGGCCGACACGTCGGGGTGCCGATCGATTCCGCGGCCGTCCGCATCTCTGCGCGCTCTCATGTCATCCTTCTATGAACGTCTCATGACAGGCGCAAGGCGACGCTGGCGAGCCTGCCGCGCTCCTGCGGGCGGGGGCTGCGGCTCGTCGAGCACCTCGATCACGGCGGTGACATCGTCTACCGCCACGCCTGCAAGCTCGGCTGCGAGGGGATCGTGTCGAAGCATCTGGGCTCGCCGTACGTTAGCGGCCGCACCCGGATCGCATAAGCGCCCCGACCCGCCGAAGGGCTGTTATTGCCGGGCGGGCCGGGACTTGTCATCTGCATCCGGGTCCTGCGGAGGCGCAGATGACCAATTGACTAACGCTGGGGCCTGCCGCCGGTTCGCGCCCGACGATGCGCGTGGAATGAAAGAAAGCCCCGGGCGTGCCGGGGCTTTCAAGGGCTTCCCTGTCTAGAGGGCCAATGATTCTCTAGACGCTCCCAGTCTTATCCCGAGGCACAAATCAGACAAGGCGCGGAACCAAATGCAAACGTGCCGGGTTGGGGCTGATGGTGAGACCGGAGACTTCAAGGGTCTCACGCTGTCCAACTCGGGCCCCGTCTTTTTAGGAAGCCGGGGCTTTTCCTTCAGGCAAGGCGCGGATCGCGACCGGGTCTCCGCCCGATCATCTCACCGCAAACGTCGTATCGCCTCGATAATCGCAACTACACTGGTGGCGCCAAAGAGAGCGACGAACAAGAGGTCACCCTGTGCCACCGCAAGACCACAACCAAGCGCCGCCAGCGCCGAGAGCGCGGCCAGCTCCGGCACGCCCGGGTCCATCCAGAGTGCTTTCATCACGCACTTGATGTGGCACCTCTCGGCGTGGTTACCCAAACTGCGAGCATCCAGGCGACCCAGAGCGAAAAGAAATAAAGGGCTAGGAAAACGATCAGGCTTACGTTCGTACCCCATTCATACTCGACAAGTAAGCCAAGGAAATAGGCGGCAAAATCGCCGCCAATCATGAAGGCTACGTAGTACAAGATCAGAGTCACGGTGCGCTCCTCGCTTAGTGCTACGTCACTATGGACCCGATATTTTGGGGGCGCCAGCCCGATTGAAGCGTAAGCGCCCCGGCCCGCCAAGGCGCGACGGGCCGGGACTTGCCACAACGCCGACAGCCCCAGAACGGTCGCCATGACCATTTGACCAACGCAGCGGCCTGGCCGCCGGTTCGGTGCTCGCCGATACACAGAGCAAAAGAAAGCCCCGAGCGTGCCGGAGCTTTCAAGAGTTGACCATGAAAGGAATCCAGGGATCAAGGCGCCCCAGACGCTCCGATACTATCTCAGTCACGCAAGGCGCAGAATTGCTATCTCGCTATGGCAGCGATGCGCCCCGCCCCGTCACGGCACGCGGACCGGGACTTGTCATCTGCGCCGGGTTGGTCGGCAGGCGCAAATGACCCAGTCTGAAATGTTATCTTACGGCCCAGACAAGGCGCGGATCGCGATAAGCGCCCCGACCCGCCGAGGGCTTGTTTTTGCCGACGGGCCGGGGACTTGTCATGACGGCACAGTCTGTGAGTGTGCATCATGACTGAGACGACCCTAACAAAAACGCAGGCTTTGAGCCGGTAAAGTTGCAATTGTGGTTAGCCAACCGTATTTGATTCCTCATGTTGCAGCGTACCTCCCGGCCAGGTTCATCGCGTCGTGCCTTCAGGAGGATAGGGCGAGATGACTCGTCGCAAGCGCGAGATCGTCGGCCTTAGGAACGAACGGGACTTCGCGTATGTGGTCGAACTCGCAGTTCCGCCGGAAGGCTTTCGCAGTGTTTTCCTAGAGATTGATGCGTTCCATCGTGAACGACGCATCCCAGTCCGCCGCGGCCGAAGCCGACACGAGGTCAAGCCATTCTATGTTCGATTCTGCTTCCCAGACGCCGCCACTGCGGATGCATTCCGTAATCGCTTCGGTGGCGAGTGCTTGACCCACGCACCGAAGCCCAAGCCGAGGACCTCGGCTACGTCGACGGGGTGAGGCCGGGGCTTCCAGCCCAAAGGAGAAAACACCTAGAAGGAATCTAGGCGCGCCCCGAAAACCGAGACGACGGCAGCAAAAACGCGGCTTTGAGCCAGACAAACTCACCGACAAGCGGCGCTGTAGCCTAGCAAGGCAGGGTCAACTCAGAAAAATTCGGCATTTTCCAGCACGTCGGCTAGTCGTTTCGCGATCGCTTGACGATCGAGCGGCCGGCTTTCATCGGCCAATTGCGCCCACAAATCGGACAGCCAACGCAAGTCCGCGGCCTGAATCGCGAAGAAAGAGCCCCGCCGTTGCCGCCTTCCCGCTCGGCCTCGCGACATGCGTCGTTGTCGAAGCCGACGATTGCCCCGCCGCAAATCGAACAGGCTTGCACCGGCATCATCGTGCGCGCTCCGTTGTGTGCGCCTGAGCAGGCTCAACAGCAAGGCGGTAGAATTGAATTGAGTAATACGCGACGAGGCTGCTATCACCCCCGCAAGCGAAAGCATCCGTAATTCGCTCATGGCTGGCCCCCGATGAACTCGCGAACTTGGTGCTTGTCGCGCTCTTGCATCCGCAACAACCGCTCGCCCCCTTTTCGGTTGGCGCGATGCTCGGCGGCAGGTCCATCAAGCACGGCAAAGACCGCGCGACGGATCGCGTGATCGGTTAGGTCGATGGTGGCGGGGTCGCTCTGTTGGTCACCCCTTTGTCGTTTCAGCCCGCCCGCCGGATTTGTTACTCTGCGCCAAACATTTGTTCGTCGCTGCCAGAACCGTGCGGCATGAGCTGCAGGGCATCATGCGACGAGCGCAAATTCGCCTGCCTGCAAAGGCAAAAGCCTGCGATGTTTGCGCAAATGCCGCTTTTCGTATATCGACACTTCACCGGAGCTGTCTGCACGACGTCATCTGACGGCCGCTTTGCGTTATTCAGCGCGCCCTCCACAGCGGCCTTCTCGGTCGCATCTAGGCTGTCAAACTCATCAGACATACTACTTCGCGCATCTTCAGAGCCGCCCCCACCGCGTCAGTCGCCTGTTGCGCGCACCAGGTTCAAAACTTTGATCTATCTCAAAGGTTTTGGTGTCGGGGCCTGTGGGGGCCATGGCTTCAACGAGCAAATTTTTGGCGCAAACGAACAAGTTTCTCGGACGGCGACGACGCCACTTGAGAAGCGTTCGGCCCTGTGTCTTGCAGAGCGGAAAAGGCCGAACTCTACCCTCAATCTGCTCTGCTTTAACTTGCCCCGGCCGGCACCATTCCCCGCCTGGCTGGGGCCTTTTCCGTCCATGGCTTCATCGAACAAATCTTTGGCGCAGACAAACAAGGCTCTAGACGGCGACGACTGTCACTAAGAAGCGTTCGGCCCTAGGTCATGCAGAGCAGGAGGGGCCGAATTCTTCCTCACTCCGCTCTGCCGACTTGCCCCGGCCCTCAACCGGCTGGGGCCTTTTTCCATCGGCCGATGCTGCAACGCCCATGTGAACTAGTTCACACATCCCTCGCGCAGCTACGTGTCACGCTGATGGTGGGAAATGAGCCAAACAGCACTGGGAACGAAATGAAAGCGTTGATGGCAGCGATTGCCCTACTTTGCGTGTCGAGTACCGTCTTAGCTCATGACATATACAGCAATCTCCGTGATCGGGATGGGCATCTGTGCTGTGGCGGACAGGATTGTAAGCCAGTGGAAGCTACAGTGCTGCCAGATGGTAATTACTATCTACCAGGGACTGACGAAGTTATTCCCGCCGACGTAGCAGCACCATCGCCTGATGATCGCTTCCACCATTGCATCTATTATCCATTAGCAAAGGTGGCTGATCCCTGGAGTGGACCAGTATGGGAAGACAAACCCAAGACGAGATGCTTCTTTGCTCCAATGAACTCTTCGTAGTCCAATCTGCAATCCGGCCCTGGGAGGGGACCGAATGCAGCTCCATCAATTGAAACGGCGCGAGTTCATATCGTTGCTCTGCGGTGCGGCGGGAGCGCTGCTAAAGCAGCCAGCCGTTTTCGGGCAAACTAAGACGCCACGGCGTGTGGGTTACCTGACGCCCGTACCACTGCCTTTCGATGACGACTTTCGTCGAGGACTTCGTCATCTCGGCTATGTAGTTGGAGAGAATGTCTCAATAGTCGCGCCGTTCGGAGATGGAAAAGATGAAAATCTACCTTCAATGGGAAAGGAACTCGTCGATATTCCGGTAGATGTAATTGTCGCAACAAACTCAGCGGCAACAGCCGCTGCTATGCAGGCGACGGCGAAAATACCGATCGTTATGGTCACTTCCGGAGACCCGGTCGGTTCGAGATTCGTCGCCAGCCTTGCCCGCTCCGGCAACAACGTTACGGGGTTATCCAGCATGGCCCCTGAGGTCATGCACAAGCAACTGGAACTGATGCGGGAGACACTCCCCAGTGTTTCCCGGTTGGTAGTTTTCTGGAATTCGCTCAACCCCACTAATGTATTTTTTTTACAACGGACCGAAGCCGACGCCAAGCGTCTCGGCTTCCAATTGCAATTAATTGAAGTTAGAACACCCGACGAGCTCGACAGCGCGTTCAAAGCCGCTTCCCAGCTCAATCCAGAAG
>Ga0124850_1000216_pt1 | contig 10272 bp, 9 predicted proteins | sample PanSoiMetaGPlot1_FD_97462 | JGI IMG/M metagenome (GOLD analysis project Ga0124850, IMG submission 97462) | Tropical forest soil microbial communities from Panama analyzed to predict greenhouse gas emissions - Panama Soil - Plot 1 (PacBio error... | ecosystem: Environmental > Terrestrial > Soil >...
GATCGAGCGCTATTTGGCGACCGCGCCGCGCGCGCCCGAGACGATGTTCGACCATCTCTACGCCGAACTGCCGCGAACCTATGCCAGTCAGCGGGCGGAGCTCAGCGGAGGCTCCGATGCCTGAGGTGACGTTGGTCGAAGCTGTCAATCTGGCGCTTGCCCGCGCCATGGAAGAGGATGCCAACGTCGTCGTGCTCGGTGAGGACGTCGGCGTCAACGGCGGCGTCTTCCGCGCCACCGTCGGGCTGCAGCAGCGATTCGGCGCCGAGCGCGTGATCGACACCCCGCTTGCGGAGCTGTTGATCAGCGGCCTGTGCGTCGGCATGGCGGCGCAAGGCCTCAGGCCGGTCGGCGAGATTCAATTCATGGGCTTTCTTTATCCCTGCATCGATCAACTGGTGAACCACGCGTCGAGGCTGCGCAACCGAACCCAGGGGCGGCTGAGCTGCCCCATGGTCCTGCGCACGCCCCATGGCGGCGGCATTCGCGCGCCCGAGCATCATTCCGAGAGCACCGAGGCGATGCTCGCGCATATCCCGGGCTTGCGCGTCGTCATGCCGTCCTCGCCGGAACGCGCCTACGGCCTCTTGCTCGCCGCCATCCGCGATCCGGATCCGGTGGTGTTCCTGGAGCCGACGCGCATCTACCGCGCGTCGAAAGGGCAAGTGGAGGATAACGGCGAGGCGTTGCCGCTCGATGTCGCCTTCGTGCTGCGGCAAGGCCGTGACGTCACCCTGATCAGCTGGGGCGCCGCGGTGAAAGAGACGCTCGCGGCCGCCGACGAGCTCGCCGCGGAGGGGATCGACGCGGAGGTTATCGATCTCGCCACCCTCAAACCGTACGACGAGGAGACCGTGCTGGCCTCGGTGACGAGGACCGGGCGCTGCGTCATCGTGCACGAGGCGGCACGCACCGGCGGCTTCGGCGCCGAGATCGCCGCGCTTCTCGCCGAGCGCGGGCTGACCTCCCTGCTGGCGCCGGTCGCCAGGGTCACGGGGTACGATACGATCATGCCGCTTCCGCGGCTCGAGCAACGCTATATCCCCTCGGTCGCTCGCGTCGTCGCTGCCACACGCAAAGTCTGTCAGTTCAGCTGAAACCGGGAACGTCCATGCGCCAATTCATATTGCCGGATCTTGGCGAAGGGCTCGAAGAAGCCGAAATCGTGACGTGGCACGTCAACGAAGGCGATCGCGTGGTCGTCGATCAGCCGCTCGTCTCGCTCGAGACCGACAAGGCCGTCGTCGAGGTGCCGTCGCCATGGAGCGGCCGCATCGCGCGCTTGTTCGGCGGCAAGGGCGACCTGATCAAGGTCGGAGCCTCCCTCGTTGAATTTGCCGAGGGCGCGCAAGGCGACACCGGGACGGTCGTGGGCGAGCTCGGACAGGAGGAGAAAGCTGCGCGCGCCGAGGCGCCGACCCCGGCGCCGGCGCGGAGCCTTCAGGTCCTTCCCGCGGTCAGGGCGCTGGCGCGCAAGCTCGACGTCGACCTCAACCTCGTGCAAGCCAGCGGGCCCGGCGGAACGATCACGCGCGCGGACGTCGAGCGCGCCGCCAAGAGCTTGGCCGAAGCGGGGCCGGCCGAGCCGCTGCGCGGCATGCGCCGGGCGATGGCGCAGCGCATGGCGGCGGCCCACGCCGAGGTGGTTCGCACCACCGTGAACGACGAGGCGGACATCGACGATTGGCGCAAAGGCGAAGACGTCACCATCCGCCTCGTGCGCGCCATCGCCTCCGCCTGCCAGGCCGAGCCCTCGCTCAATGCCTGGTACAACGCCGAGGCGGGCGAGCGCAGGCTGATCAAGCGCATCGACATCGGCATCGCGGTCGACACCGAGGGCGGGCTCATCGTGCCGGTATTGCGCAACGTCGGCGAGCGCGACGCGAGCGACCTGCGCGCCGGCCTCGACCGGCTGCGGGCCGACGCCGCCGCGCGCTCGATTCCGCCGGAGGAATTGCGCGGCGCGACGATCACGCTGTCGAACTTCGGCATGATCGGCGGACGCTTCGCCAACCTGATCGTCGTTCCGCCGCAAGTCGCGATCGTCGGCGCGGGCCGCATTGACCAACGCGTGTTGGTACACAACGGTCAGCCGGCGGCGCGGCGCGTGCTGCCATTGTCGCTCACCTTCGACCATCGCGTGGTGACCGGGGGCGAGGCGGCGCGTTTCCTGGTGGCGCTCAAATCGGATCTCGAGCGGGCGTCGTAGCCCGCGAGGATACCGATGCGCGAAAATCGCGCAGTTTTCGCGGTCTCAACTCTTCAGGCTCGGAATGAGCTTGCTCGCGTTGCCGCTTCCAATGTCTCGTAGCTGCTCCTCGGTCAGGCCGAGACGCCGCAAGTTGGTGATCTGGTCGAGCGGAAAGTACGGGTAATCGCTGCCGTACGTAATTTGCGAGATTGGCACGAGCTTCGTTAGCGCCGCCATCGCAGGCGCAGACGTTGCGTTTGCGGTGTCGTAGTGAAGGCGCTTGAGTTCGCCTTCGATGCCGTCCGGCGCAAATTCCTTGAGATTCGGCCGCCTTCCGTAGAAGGCGTCGATCCGCCCCGCCATCATCGGAATTGTTCCGCCGGCGTGGGAGAATAGCCACTTGATGTCGCGGTAGCGCGCGAAGGATCCGCTCAGAAGCAGGCTCGTGACGGTGCGCGTGGTGTCGTGCGGTACCTCGATCACCGCCGGAAAGGTGCCGACGCTCAGCTGGCTGCAGCAGGCTGCGACCAGGGGATGCACATAGACGACGGCCTTGCGCCGGTTGAGTTCCTCGAGCACGGGCTTGTACACCGGATGGCCTAGCCATTTGTCGCCGTAATTGGTCTGCAGGTTGATGCCATCCGCCTTGATGACGTCGAATGCGTGCTCGACCTCCTTGAGCGTGGCATCGATATCCATCATCGAGAGCGGCGCGAAGATCCCGAAGCGCCCCGGATAATCCTTCCGCATCTCGGCCGCATAGTCTTGGCACAACTTCGCCGTCTTGCTCGCCGCTTCGGCGCCATCGTCGAACCACAGGCCGGGCGTGGATGCGAGCGACAGCACCGCCGTCCTGATGCCATTCTTGTCCATTTGTTCGACCGCCCTCCCCGGCGTCCAGTCCGGTACGCCGGGATAAGGCGGGATCTTGCGCGCGCTCTCCCACTCCGTCTGTCGCTTGAGATAGGGCGGGGGATAAAAGTGATGATGGGTATCGATCAATGTTCTCTCTGCCTGACCGCGCGCGGCAGGCGCTGTCAGCAGGGTTGCAGCACCGACAGCGCCGAGCCCGGCGAGAAACTCGCGCCTGGAGGCATGGCGGGATGCGCAGATTGGGCAGTCGTTGAAATTCATGGTCGTTCTCCCGGATGTCTTCTTATGGAGCGAGTACGGCCGGCGCCCTGCGCCCGCTGCTCGCCATTGCGTTTTGCCGCCAGCAAGGACGGGCCAATCGGCCATCTCGAGCCTAACATGCGCCGACGTCCGCTCACAGAAGGCCTCGTCTTTATTCCCTCCCGGACGCGACACGCCGACGATAACGTCTAATCGATCGATATGTTCGCCTCTTTCGCAAGTCTCCTCCAGGTCGCGAACTGGCTCGCTACCAGTGCACGCATCTCGGCGGGTGTGGTCGCGCGCGGATCGCCGCCCATGCTCTCGAGCTTGCCCTTGACGTCGGGAACTGAAACCGCGCGGCGTACCTCGGCATTGAGCTTGTCGACGATGGGCCTTGGCAGCTTCGCGGGACCCGCGAGCCCGGTCCACGAGATGACTTCAAATCCCGGGATGGCTTCCTCCGCGACCGTGGGCACGTCGGGAAAATCGCGCCAGCGCGTCTTGCCCGTGACGGCGAGCGCGCGGAATTCGCCCGAGCGGATGCGCGCGCTGATCGGTCCCGACGTTGCCGCGATGAAATCGATGTCCCCCCTGCAGGAGGCCGGTCATGGCCGGCGCCTCGCCGCGATAGGGAATGTGCAGAAACTTTGTTTTGGTCTCGTTGCCGATGAGTTCGACCGTGGTGTGTAGGATCGAGCCCACGCCAGCGGAGCCGTATTTCAGGGCGCCGGGATTTTTGCGCGCCTCGTCGATCAATTGCGTGAGTGTCTGGAAGCGAGAGTCATTGCGCACGCAAATAAGAAACGGATAGAAGCTTGCGACCGAAATCCATTCGAAATCTTCGATGACTTTGTAGTTTACGTTCCTGGAGAGCGCGCCATGCGCGGGGTGCGCACTGGGAACGACCAGCAGGGTCTAGCCGTCCGGCTCGCTGCGCGCCACAGCCTCCGCGGCGAGGCTGCCGGCGACGCCGGGCTTGGGCTCGATGACGATCGATTGCCCGAGCCCTTTCGACATCTCGTTTGCAAGAAGCCGGCCGATGATGTCCACGTTCCCTCCCGGCGGGAAGCCGTGCATGAACTTGATCGGACGATCAGGATAATCCTGCGCCGCCGCCACGCTGGTGACCGCAATCAACGCGACAAGCGTGGCGACGGTTGTTCTGGTCATTGTATGTCTCTGCCCGTAGGTACGTGTTCTTGGAGCCGATCACTGCGTGCGCCCCGGGGTGCGCCACAGGCTCTTCGGCGTCAGGCAGTGAACGGCGACTTCGCCGCCGGTTGGCGGCGCGATACGGCAATCCATGGCCACGCTGGCCAAGCCGTAGGCGTCGAGTCGATCGAGCTGCCGCTTCTCGGCGATGAGGTTGATCATCGCCATCGATGCGGCGTCCATTGCCTTGTTGAGATCGGCGTTGCTGCCGACGGTAACGTAATCGGTCGCCGTTTCCTTGCTCGGCAGCGCCGCCGGGGGCCTCGCCCTTGCGTCCTTCGGATTGAAGCAGAACGTGCCCTTCACGATGTCGACGACTTCGGAGATGCGGCAATCCCAGCGCTGCATCATGATGCGCTGAGCGTCTGCCGCGGCGACGCGCCGCTCCTCCGTGATGAACTTCACGGTCTCCGCCTTGAGGATCCCGAGCGCCTTGTTGAGGTCTTCGTCATAGCCGAGGGTGAGCCAATGCGTCGGCGTCTCGACGCGGGGCCATTCGAGCGATCGGCCCTTGATCACGTCGACGGTGATGTTGAACTCCCTGAACGCGGTCTCGATGCCCGTGAGGTTTATCTCGCCGTTGCCTTGCGCCGCATGCGCGTCGCTCGCCCACAACAGCGCGCCCTTCACGAACACCGGCAGGTAAAGCGTCGCCCCGGCGGTCAGCTCACGCAGGTCCAAGTTGCCCCCGTAGCGTCCCGGCGGGACGGTGCTGTAGCGTCCGGGCTCGGCACGGGCGACGCCGAGGACCCCGGGAAACGGCCGCAGCGGAACGAAAACGCCGGGCAGGAACTCGGCCACCTTGTTGTCCCAGTCGAGATAGACGTAGCGGATTTTCCCTTCCGGAAACTCCTTCGGGAATTGCCCGGCGAATCCGGGATAGTTCATGTTCACGCCGTAGGAGCGCGGGACGATCTTGTTGATCTTCACCTTGAGCACGTCGCCGGGCTCGGCGCCTTCGACGTAAATCGGCCCGGTGAGCGTATGGGCGCCGCGGCCCGGAACCTCCTGGCGAATCTTGGCCAGCATCTCCAACGTCGCGCCCGGCACGAGGCGATCGTGGAAATGCATCATGGTTTCCATGACGACGCTATCGCCGGGCTTGATGGTGAGCACCGGCTTCTGCGCATTGTCGTACCAGCCCAACTGCGTGGTCTCCATGGTCGCCGGAAGCAGATGGACTTTTCCCGGCGCTCCGGTCGCGACCGTGACCGTCTGCGCCGTTGCCGCGCCATGCGAGATGACGAGAAACGTGCCGACGAAGATGGTCAGCGCTAGCGTCGACTGCGGCTTCATTTGATCCTCCCTCGTTGCCCAACCGAGCGAACACGTTCGATCGATGGCATCTTCGTCGCTACGGCGATCGTCGTCTCGCCCGCCTTACGCCGTGAGCCACTGCGTCCAGCGCTCGCGCAGCTGAGCGAGCCGCGGCGCGATCCAGGCGGCGTCGTGCTTGAACCCTATCCTTTCGTTCTCGGGCCAGGCCGGCGTCTGGCGCAGCCGCGCCTGCGTCATCAGGGCGCGCGCGTCGGGATTGGCCGGCCCGTAGGGCAACAGCATCGCAAAGTCCGCCTGGGGCTTGGCTTGCGCCACGAAATTGCAGAATTGCCACGCCGCCTTCGCGTTGGGATCGCCTTTCGGCACCAGCAGGTTGGCATAGTAGATCTCGGCTCCGTTCCAGACGATTTCGAGCGGCACCTTGTCTTCGATCAAATCGATGGCGCGCGCGCTCCACATCGCGATCATGTCGACCTCGCCGTCGCGGATGAGTTGCTGCGACTGCGATCCCTCGCGCCACCAGACTTTGATGTGCGGCTTGATTTCGCTCATCTTGCGGAAGGCGCGGTCGACATCCATGGGGTAGAGCTTGTCGGCCGGCACGCCATCGGCCAACAGCGCGAACGCGAGGCAGCTGAACGAACGGTCGTAGAAACAACGGCTGCCGGGGAATTTCTTGACGTCCCAGAAGTCGGCCCAGCTTTGCGGCCCGCCGTTCGGAAACTTGTCCTTGCGGTAGACCAGATTGGTGCCGAGCGAATAGCTGGTGATGCCGTAGTCGCGCACCATGTGAGGGGGCAATTGATCGGCCTTGGCCGCCTCCCGGTCGACCTTCTCGAGCAATCCCTCGAGCACGGCCTGGCCGTATTCGACGTCGCCGAGATTGATCACGTCCCACTCGAAATTCCTGGTTCGAACCTGGGCCTTGAGCTTGGCAAAGGAGACGCCGGGCACGGTCTTGATCTCAATCCCGGTCTGGGCGGTGAACGGTTCGAAGAAGGCCTTGCGCCAGGAGGATTCCCATACGCCGCCATAGGAATTGACGTAGACCGCTCTGCTTTGCGCGCGCGCCGGGCGCACGACCGCGGGCGCGGCGAGAAGCGCGCCGGCGCCGAGCGCCAACGCGCGACGGCGGGACATCCGAGCTGCCATTCCCATCCCCCGTTTTGCAACGCCAACCGCGCGGCAAAGCCGCTTCCGGTCGATAGCCTCGCACCGGCCGCTCATGTTACATCATTGGCGAGATGAGCAAAGCTGCGTCGATGCAGGTGGGCTTGAGGCGCGGCCTGCCGTCCCGCGATGGATTGACGGCTTGGCTGCTGGTCGCACCGGCTGTCCTCTGCATCATCGTGCTGTTCATCGTTCCGATCGGCTACGTGCTGCTGCTCAGCATCACCGATCCGACGGTGTCGCTCGATCATTACCGCCGTTTTTTCACCGTTCCGCTCTATGCCAACGTGATGGTCAACACGTTCCGGACGTCGTTGATCGTCACCGTTGCGTGCCTCGCGCTCGGCTATCCGCTGGCCTACGTAATGGCGCGACGCAACGACGCCGTGGCCGTCGTTTTACTCGTCGCGGTAGGCTTGAGCTTCTGGACCGGCTTCGTGGTCCGCACCTATGCCTGGCTGATCATTCTCGGCAACAAGGGACCGGTCGCGGCCACCTACGCCTTCGCCGGATGGGGCAATCCGCCGCAACTCCTCTTCACCTCGTTCAGCTCGACGCTCGGCATGACCCATGTCCTCCTCCCCTACATGGTGCTGGCGCTCTATGGCGTCATGCGCAAGATCGATCCCTCCTACGTGCGGGCGGCCGAGGGTCTGGGCGCGCGTCCCTTCGGCGCATTCCGCCTCGTTTTCCTCCCGCTCAGCCTGCCGGGGGTCGTCAACGGCTGCGTGCTTGTGTTCACCATGTGCCTCGGCTTCTACATCACCCCGATCCTGCTCGGCACGCCCAAGGACATGATGATCTCCCAACTCATCAGCCAGCAGATCGAAGACCTGCTGGCCTGGGGCTTCGCCTCGGCGATCGCGGTCGTCCTGCTGGCGTGCACGCTTGTGCTGCTCGGCGTCTACAATCGCTTTGCCGGCTTGGATCGGCTGTGGGGATAAGGGCCGATGGCGCGTCACGTTCCGCTGGTGTTGGCGTCGCTCGCCGCGATCTTTTTGGTCGCGCCGATGGCGATCATCGTGCCAATGTCGTTCTCGAAGGCGATCTCGTTCGAGTTTCCTCCGCCGGGCTATTGGACCGGCTACTACGCGCAATACTTCTCGAGCCGTTCCTGGCTCGAGGCCACCGCCAACTCCTTCATCATCGCGTTCGCATCGATGGCGCTCACGCTGATCGCGGCGCTGCCCGCGGCCTTCGGCTTCGTGCGCTACCGCTTCCACGGCAAGAGCATGCTCAACCTCGTCATGATGTTGCCGATCATCGTGCCCGCGGTCGTGAGTGCGCTCGGCTATTACAGCTTCTTGGGTCCCTTGCATCTCGTGGGCACCCACACCGGTATGATCGTCGCCCACAGCGAGTTGTCGATACCCGTCGCCTTCCTGGTCGTCGCCGCCGCGCTCAAGGGCTTCGACCGCAACCTCGAACGCGCCGCCATGAGCGCCGGGGCGGGTCCGCTGCGCACCTTCCTCTGGGTGACCTTGCCGGTGCTGCGGCCCGCGATCCTGGTCGGCGCGCTGTTCGCCTTTCTGCACTCCTTCAACGAGGCGGTGGTCGCGATCTTCATCGCCGGCCGCGACGCATCGACCCTGCCGAAAAAAATGTTCGAATCGATCCGCCTCGAGTCCGATCCCGTCATCGCCGTGGTGTCGACGCTGCTCACGGGCGCGGTGCTGCTCGGCGTTCTGATCTCGTTGTTCTTTCGACAACGGCCCGCGCAAGGGTGAGCGACATGCAGCTTGATCCGCTGGTCAAACCTCGTTCGGTCGCAATCGTCGGAGCCACCGATCGCGTGGGCCCTGCGCGCTCGGTCATCGAGTCGCTCGGCGCCATCGGCTTCACCGGAGCGATCTATCCGGTCAACCCCAAATATCAAACGGTCCGCAATCTCGTCTGTTACCCGAGCCTGACCGATCTGCCGGAGGCGCCTGACGTCGTCGTGTTCAGCGTGCGCAAGCCGCTCCTGCCGGAGCAGGTGCGGCTGGCGGTCAAGCGCGGCGCGCGCGCCGCCGTCATCTACGACGCCGGCTTCGCCGAGCTCGGCGAGGATGGCGCGCGCGAGCAAGCGGAAATCGCAGGCCTGTGTCGCGAGGCGGGCATGCCCGTGTGCGGGCCGAACTGCATGGGCATCCTCAATCCGACGGCGCGCTCCACCACCTACAAGCAGACCGTGATGGATCCGACTGGCATTGCCGGCAATGTCGGGATCGTGTCCCAGAGCGGCTCGGTCTGCATCGCGCTGCTGTCCGATCTGCGCCGCTACGGAGTGAGCCTCTCGGTCTCGGCCGGCAACGAGGCCGTCACCCGAACGGTCGACTATCTCGAATATCTCATCGACGATCCCGCCACCAAGGTCATCGCGACGTTCACGGAGACGGTGCGCGAGCCCGAGCGCTACGTCGCAGCGCTCGACCGCGCCGCCGCCGCCGGAAAGCCGGTGGTCGTGCTGAAAGTCGGACGCGCGGAGCGCACGCAGCGCGCGATCACGAGCCACACCGGCGGGCTCGCCGGGGAATTGCGGGTGTTCTCGGAAGTGTTGAAGGCGCATCGCGCGATCGAGGTGAGCGACCTCGACGAGATGAGCGAGGTGCTCGCGGTGTGCCAAGGCGCGCGCTGGCCGCGCGGCAGGGGAATTTCGGTGGTCACCGGCTCCGGCGGCCTCGCCGAGATGATCCTCGACAACGCCACCGCCGCGGGCCTGGACCTTCCCGCGCTGTCGGGCGCGGAGCGCGCCGAGGCCGAACGCGTGATCGGCCGCATCACCGGCGACGGCAACCCGTTCGACGCCTGGGGCAACGGCGACTACGCCGTCAACCTCCCGCACGCGATGTCGGTCGTGAACAACAGCGAGCGTATCGCTGCCATCGTCTATTGCGCGGACACCGGCAACGAGGGCCAGCTCGGCCATCCCGGCCGGGTGCTGGAAAACGTCAAGATGCTGGCCGAGGCCGCGCAGCGCTCGCACAAGCCGCATTACCTCATGAGTTCGCGGCCGGGGGTGATGAATCTGCGGCAGGCCAAAGCGCTGCGCGAAGCCGGCCTCGCGCAGATCGGCGGCACGCGCCAGGGCCTCGGTGCGATCGACCGCGTTGCGCGCTACATGATGGGGCAAAAGCCGGCGCGGACGCCGGCGAACCGCCGCGGCCCGCAACTCGCCGACCTGCTCGCGGCGAGGCCGGGACGGCGCACCATCAACGAATACGATTCGAAGCGGCTGTTGTCGGGCTTCGGCGTGCCGGTCACGCGCGAGTCCCGGGTTGCGACGATCGCAGAGGCCACGAGCGCCGCGCGCGAGCTGAGCTACC
>Ga0124850_1000217_pt1 | contig 10270 bp, 9 predicted proteins | sample PanSoiMetaGPlot1_FD_97462 | JGI IMG/M metagenome (GOLD analysis project Ga0124850, IMG submission 97462) | Tropical forest soil microbial communities from Panama analyzed to predict greenhouse gas emissions - Panama Soil - Plot 1 (PacBio error... | ecosystem: Environmental > Terrestrial > Soil >...
TAGACTCGGCGCCGTGGAAGGGCTCGGTGCGGAAGACCAGAAGATCATCACACTGGCGCGATCGGCCCGCGCCAGGACCGGCGCGGCCGAGGGTGCTGCGGTCCGGGACGAAACGGGCCGCACGTATATGGCCGCCACCGTGGACCTGCCCTCGTTGCGGCTCTCGGCGCTGCGCCTGGCGGTAGCGATGGCGGCCTCCAGCGGCGCGACCGCCCTGGAGGCGGCGGCGCTGGTCAGCGAGGCCGGCGCGGTCGACCAGGCGGACCTGGCGGCGGTGGCCGATCTCGGCCCGCAAGCGCCCGTCTTCCACGCCGGCCCGGACGGTGCCCTGCGCGCGACCGCCCAGCCCTGAGGCGGCGCGGCGCCAGAAGTACGGGAGAATCCACGCGTGGGAGTGCAGCCGAAACGGCCCCGGGCCGCCGCCGCGAGCCCGGCCGGCGTCTCCCCGGTACAGCACGATGCGGCCCCGGCACCGCCCGGCGCGGCCCCGGCACCGGCCGGTGCGGTGCAATCCGGCGCCGCGCCCGGGCCGGAGTTCCGGTCCGGGTTCGCCTGCTTCGCGGGCCGGCCGAACGTGGGCAAGTCAACGCTGATGAACGCGCTCGTCGGCACCAAGGTTGCGATCACGAGCAGCCGCCCGCAGACCACCAGGCGCGCCATCCGGGGCATCGTGCACCGAGGCGACGCGCAACTGATCATCGTGGACACGCCCGGCCTGCACCGGCCGCGCACGCTGCTCGGGGAGCGCCTGGACAGCCTGGTGCGCTCCACGCTCACCGAGGTGGACGTGATCGGGTTCTGCGTGCCTGCGCCCGACCGCATCGGCCCTGGGGACAAGTACCTGGCCGCCGAACTCGGCGCGATCAAGGGCACGCCCGTGATCGCCATCGTCACCAAGACCGACCTGGCGCCGCCGGAGCGGGTCGCGGCGCAGCTCGCCGCCGTGGCGGACCTGGGCGACTGGGCCGACATCGTGCCCGTGTCCGCCGCCACCGGTTTCCAGCTGGACGTCCTGACTGACGTGCTGGTGGCGCACCTGCCGCCGGGACGGCCGCTGTACACCGATGGTGAGCTCACCGACGAGCCCGAGCAGGTGCTGGTCGCCGAGCTGATCCGCGAGGCGGTGCTGGAAGGCGTGCGGGACGAACTGCCACACTCGGTCGCCGTCGTGGTGGAGGAGATGGGGCCGCGGCCGGGCCGGGACGAGCTCACCGACGTGCACGCGCTGATGTACGTGGAGCGGCCCAGCCAGAAGCCCATCGTCATCGGGGCCAGGGGCGCCCGGCTGAAAGAGGTCGGCACCAGGGCCCGGCAGCAGATCGAGGCGCTGCTCGGTACCAAGGTGTACCTGGACCTGCGGGTCAAGGTGGCCAAGGACTGGCAGCGCGACCCGAAGCAACTGCGCAGGCTCGGCTTCTACGACTGAGTACCGGGGTTCGCGGGCCAGGGAATGCGGACCATGTTCAGCTCCCAGGACAGCTGCCGCTCCAGGATCGTGAAACCCAGTTCGGTGTTGATCGCATCCATGTGCTCGTTGCCCTCGGCGGTCCGCGTCACGATCTGGGTGAGATACGGCTCGTGCGCACCGAGCAACTCGAGCATGGCCACCTTGACCAGCAACCCGAGCCGGTGCCCCCGATGCGGCCCCGTCACCGCGGTCAGCAACTGGATGCCCCAGCCCGGGTCCAACGGGTCCACCCCGAGCTGGGTGATCGCCACCAGCCCTCCGCCGCGCTCGGCCCGCGCGGCGAGGCTGTAGAACCGCCACCCCTGGTCGGCCAGGCGCTGGTCTGCGACCCGGACCCGGGCGACGTCCCAGCCCTGCGGCTCCTCCCCGGCGGCACGCGGCGCGTCCGCCTCGACGCCGAGGAGAGCAGCGACATCCACTAGCCGGTGTTCCGCGGTCACCCCTTCCCAGGACACCAGCGAATAGCCGCGTGCGACGGCGTCTGCCTTTCGGCGCAGGTCAGCGAGGTGACCTGGGGGGATGGAGCCGAGCCGAAGCACGGAGAAGATCGGGGTTAGCCGGTGGGCAGCGCCCAGGGAGCGGGCGAACGCCGCCCCGGCGGAGTCCTCTTCGGAGTGGCCAGTGAGCAGCGTTCGGTCAGCCTGGCGAGCGCGATCGGCGGCATGGCCGAGCAGGGCTGTGCCAAGCCCGGCCCGGCGCCGCGACGGCGCCACCACCAGGTTGACATCGGCCAGATGCCGGTTCTCCCGCTCCGGCAGGGTGAGCAGGTACCAGCCGCGGACCTCGCCGTCGTTATCCCGCGCCAGCCACGCCTCCGACGGGTCCTCGGTCCACCCGTAACGCAGCCAGACCCGGAAGGTTCGGGGCGACATCGCAGGCCGCCTCATGCCATCCGCGTGGGCCGCAGCCAGATAGATCTCGTGACAAGCCCGCACGGCTTCGGTGTCGCTGGCGGGGTCGAACCGTTCGGTTCGCATGCTCCTACCCAAGCCCTGGCGTCGTCCGCTCGCCACCCTGTTTCACCACGGAATCAGGTAGGGGGTGGACGGGGGTTACCCGGGCGCGGAGTTCTGTCCGCGCCTGGGTCATCCCCCGGCCGTCCCCCCGCCGCGGCAAGCCCGCGCCAGCGCGGTCAGAGCCAGCCCTTGCGTTCGGCTATCTGGACTGCTTCGGCCCGGTTGCGGGCACCCAGCTTCTGGATCGCGGCGGACAGGTGGTTTCGCACCGTGCCGGAGGACAGGTGCAGCGAGGCCGCCAGGTCCGAGATCGCCGTGTGCCCGCGCGCGGCGGACAGCACCTCGGTCTCCCGTGCGGTCAGCGGGCTCACGCCCTCGGCGAGCGCCGCCGCGGCCAGCGCCGGGTCGACGACCCGCTCACCGGCGTGCACCCGCCGGATGGCGGTGGCAAGCTCGGCGGCCGGTGCGTCCTTGAGCAGGAAGCCGCTCGCCCCGGCCGCCATCGCGGCGGCCAGGTAGCCGGGCCGGCCGAACGTCGTCACGATGACGATCTTCCCGCCGAACCCGTCCTTGGCCAGCCGCCTGGCCACCTCCAGCCCGTCCGGCCCGGGCATCTCGATATCGAGCACGGCCACGTCCGGCTGGTAGCGGTGCGCCATGGCGAGCGCCTCGTCGCCGCTGGCGGCCTGCGCCACCACGGTGATGTCGCCCTCCAGTTCGAGCAGGGCCACCAGGGCCTGCCGGACCATGGTCTGGTCCTCGGCGATCATGATCCGCACGGTCACGAGGGCATCCGCTCCCTGTTGGGTGGGGCGGTGGGGTCAGAGCTAGCGTTGGGTGGGGCGGTGGGGTCAGAGCTAGCGTTGGGTGGGGCGGTGGGGTCAGAGCTAGCAGAGCGTCCCGGGTCCGCGGCGCCGCCGGCCAGCGTGCCGGTCAGCGGCACGCTCACCCGCAGCCAGAACCCGCCGTCCTCGCCCGCTCCCGCGGACAGCGCCCCGCCCAGGCGGGCGGCCCGCTCGGCCAGCCCGGCCAGGCCAGAGCCGGTGTGCCCGGGGTCGGTCGGCTCGCCGCCTCCGGCAGCCCCGTCGCCCCCGGCAGCCCCGTCGCCTCCGGCGGGCTCGCCGCCTCCGGCGGGCCCGCCGCTCCCGCGGTTGCCGTCGGCGGCTTTCCCGCCCTTGATGGCACCGGCGATGGCGCGCAGGCCCTTCCCGCGCGGCCCCGCGCCGTCGTCGGACAGCCGGGCGGAGGCCTTGGTGTCGGTCAGGTCGATGACGATCTCCGCGTGCCTGGCGGCGGAGTGCCGCAGGATGTTGGTCGCGCCCTCCCTGACCGTCCACGCGAGCAGCGCGTCCACCTCGGGCGGCAGCGAGTAGGCGCCGGGCACCCGGAGCCGGCACTCGATCCCGGCCGAGGTCAGCATCCGGCGGGAGCTGACCAGTTCGCCGGCCAGGCTCGGCTGCCGGTAGCTGGTCACCGCCTGGCGCACCTCGGTGAGGGATCGCCGGGCCACGGTCTCGAGTTCGGCGATCTCCCTGGCCGCGCGTTCCGGGTCGGTGCCGATCACCCGCCCGGCCAGTTCGGCCTTGAGGGTGATCAGCGAGAGGCTGTGGCCCAGCAGGTCGTGCAGGTCCCGGGAGATCCGCAGCCGCTCCTCCGCCACGGCCCCCCTCGCCAGTTCGGCCCTGGTCTCCTTCAGCCGGTACATCAGCACGTTGCGGCGTTCCGCGCTGTGCGCCAGCAGGTTGCCCAGCGCGACCACGGCACCGGCGACGACCGTGTTGCCGTAGCCCAGGCCGGTCGCGGCGCTGATCGCCACCGCGGTCCCGGTGCAGCACACCAGGCCGATAACGGTCGCCCGGCCGTCCGGCGAGATCCGCCCGACACCCGCGGAGGCGACGGCGAGCGCGGAGAGGAAGGCCATCCCGCCGACCGCGAACAGCGCCGCGCCCAGCGCGACCAGCAGTGGCAACAGCAGCCATTGCCAGCGCGCATACTGCCCGGGCTCGGCCCGCCGGACCAGCACGGTCCGGTCGGTCAACACCACGAACGCGAGCGTCCCGAGGATCAGGAAGGCGGGGTGGCTGCTCTTGTGGTGCCCGGTAAGCAGCGACAGCGCCGGGAGCAGCAGGAAGATCACCAGCAGCACGCGGATGACCAGCCGCCGGTACCGGAGCAGCCCGGTGACGCCGGCGTCGAGGCCGTCGTCGGTCGACGGCCCCGGCTCCGGCTCAGGACCGGGCTCGCTCCGGCTGGTCAGCCCCATGTTCACCATCATGCCCGGCGGTTCCTCAGGCGGTAGTGCTCTCCTGGCGCCAGCGCCAGACCGCGACCAGGCCCAGGGCCACCGTCCAGGCGGCGAGCGCCAGGATGTGCCGGACGCCGAGCGCCCGGCCAGCCACCGCGTTCCAGCCGAGCTGCACCAGGTGATAGCTCGGCAGCACGTTGGCGATCTCCTGCATGACGTGCGGCAGGTTGCTGTACGGGATGAAGATCCCGCCGAGGAACGCCAGCACCAGCAGGGTGAGCATCTGCGCCACCTGGGCGGTCTGGCCGTCGAACATCAGCCCGATGACCAGGCCGAGCGCGCAGAACGGGATCACGCCGAGCAGAATCACTGCGGCCAGCGTGGCCACCCGGCCGGCCGCCAGGTGCACGTGACCGTACCCGAAGCCGAGCAGGATCAGCAGCACGAACCCGGGGATGATCAGCAGCAGGCCCTGTGCCAGCTTGGCGGTGAACCAGCGCGGCGCCGAGATCGGCGATACCCGTAGCTGGCGCATCCAGCCGTTCTGCCGTTCCTTGGCCAGCTGCGGCCCGGTCGCGAACATGGCCGAGCCCATACCCGACCACACGGCCATGGAGACCATCAGGATCGCCGCGACCGTCAGGCCCTGCGAGGTCCCGGTCTGCTTGGCGTAGATCAGGTACAGCAGCACGGGGAACCCGGCGATGAATACGACGAACCGCACGTTGCGCAGGCTGCGGACGATCTCAAAACGCAGGAACGCGGCCATGATCAGGCCACCCCTTCCGTGACAGGGCCGTTGTCGGCGGACGTGAGCGCGATCAGCGCCTCTTCGAGGCCGCCGCCGCCCACCTCCATGGACTTGATCTGCCGTCCCAGCGCGTACAGCGCGGACAGCGTGTCGTCGGCGTCGCTGGTGCGCACCGTCACCGCGGCGCCGTTCACCACGACGTCGGTGACGCCGGGCAGCTTCAGCAGTTCCGACGGGTCCGGCGCTTGTGTGCTGAAGCGCAGCGTCCTGGTGGCCGTGAACGCCTTGATCTGGGCGGGGGTGCCGTCGGCGATGACCCGGCCGTGGTTCACCACGATGATCCGGGTCGCGTTGGCGTCCGCCTCTTCCAGGTAGTGCGTGGCGAACAGCACGGTCGCGCCATGCCTGGCGATCTTCTCCACCGACTGCCAGAAGTGCCGCCGGGCCTCTACGTCGAGAGCCGCGGTGGGCTCGTCGAGGAACAGCAGTTCCGGGTTGCCCGCCAGCGCCAGCGCGAACCGCACCCGCTGGGTCTGGCCGCCCGACAGCTTCTCCACCCGCCGGTCCGCCAGGTCGGCGATGCCCGCGAGCGTCAGCAACTCGGTGGTGCTGCGGCGATCCCGGTAGAGCTGCCGGAACAGGCCGATCAGCTCGGACACCTTGGCGCCCTCGGGCAGGCCGCCGTTCTGCAGCATGCCGCTGATCTGGCCGGCCGCCACGGCCGCCGCCGGGGACCCGCCCAGGATCCGGACCTCACCGGAGGTGGGCGCGCGCAGCCCCAGCATCGTGTCGATCGCGGTGGACTTGCCCGCGCCGTTCGGGCCGAGCAGCGCCACCGTCTCGCCGGGCTGAATGTCGAAGGTCACATGGTCCAGTGCCTTGATATCGGGGTGGTACACCTTGACGACGTCGCGGAACGCGACGGCCGGGCCGGTGGCTCCCTTGCTGTTCGTGATCATGACTCCACGCTAGGGGCCGCCGCGGCTGTTGCCCTGTCACGCACATCCGGACCTTGGGATGACAGATGTCACGGTTGTCAGCGCCGGCCCCTGAGCCAGCAGGGTTCCATGCCCGGCCAGCAGGGCCCAGGCCCCGTGACGGAGGAACGGGGCCTGAGGCCAGCGGGGGTTCCGGGGGTCGTCCCCCCCGGGCCAGCACGTGCCACCGGCGGTACCTGCGTGAGACCGGTGCGCCCGCGCCAAAGGGTTCCGGGCAACTTCGAGGCGGCGCTGCCTCCCGTGCTCCTGCCGCACGCCGCCGGGCGCGGCGCTGTATCAGAAGCGGACAAAAGGCCTCTATCTAGGTAACGGCGCGGTGAATGCCACGTGACGGGGGCGCCGCGCACACGGGGATGGTCCGCCGCGCTGCTCGACGCCGTCGCGTTGCGGCCGGCGACAGGGAAGGCTCCAATGAACGGGGAATATGTCGGATACGTCGCGGGTGAGGACCCGCTGCACGGCTTCCTCAGCACGATCATGCGCGATCACCTGGGGGTGCGCGAACCACACCTGGCGTTCCGCGTGTTCCGGCTGTCGGGGAGCAACGAGGTCTACGCGTATGAGGAAAAGTTCAGCGGCGCCAAGACCATCTGCAAGTTCTACGGCACAAGGTTCGGCACGGATCTGGACAAGGCTGCCGGAATGGCACGCCAGGAGTACGAGGGGCTCGAAACGCTGCGCCGGTACCACCTGGTCGGGTCGCCGCACCACGTGATCCGCCCACTGGGATTGTCCCGCGACATCAACGGGGTGCTGGCCGTCGAATACTACCCCGGTGAGGAATTCAGCCATGCGATCGCGCGCGCGACGCGGCACCGGGACGACGCGCACCTGTACTGGCGGCTGAAGGCGCTGGCGTACTTCCTCGCCACCTTGCACAACCGGACGGCCAACGGCGCAACTGTGGATTTCGATCCCGAGTGCCGGTACTTCGACACGATCGTCGGCAGGCTCAAGAAGGCCCACCGCATCGGGCCGCGGGACCTCGGCGAGCTTTGCGGGCTGCGCGACCGCTGGCGGGACCAGCCGCAGATGTGGCAGGACCGGCAGGTCTGGCTGCACGGTGACGCAACCCCCGCGAACTTCCTGTTCGGCCGCGACATGGACGTCGCGGCGATCGACCTGGAGCGGATGAAGCGCGGGGACCGGATGTTCGACGTCGGGCGGGTCGCTGGCGAGCTTCAGCATGCGTTCATGCGTGACTGCGGTGACCGGCACCGCGCCGAGCCGTTCATCGGGCACTTCCTGTGGGAGTACAGCTGCCATTCCCCCGACCGCGAGCAGACGTTCGAGTCGGTCACCGCCCGCGCGCCGTATTACATGGCGCTGAACCTGCTGCGGATCGCGCGCAACGGCTACATCGGCCAGGACTACGGCCGCAGGCTCGTGACGCAGGCGAAGAGGATGCTGCAAGCCGCTTGAACACCCCCAGATCCCGGGCGGTGAGATCGCCGGTGCCGGCCTGCTGGCGGTGCCAGCGCAAGCCAGGATGCGGCCTGCGTGTCCTTGCCGGACCTGGCGCCGTCAGCCGCACCGGACGTGGCGGCCTACACTCGGTGCCGACGCCCCGCCAAGCGAGGAGTACTGGCGCAGAGCATGGACATCCGAGCGGTGGCCTTCGACGTGAACGGCACCATGGTCAAGATCCTGGCCGATGACGACGAAGAGCGGATCTTCCGGGCCGCCGCGCACTTCCTCACCTACCAGGGCATCGACCTGCACCGGCACGAGCTCCGTGAGATCTATTTCCGCATCATGAAGGAGCAGCTGAGGGCCAGCCCGGAGAGGTACCCCGAATTCGACGCCGTCGGCATCTGGCGCACCATCATCGACGATCACCAGACGGATTTCACCCGCGTCCTGCCCGCCGGGAAGCTCCAGCAGATGCCGTTGTTCCTGGCCGAGATGTCCCGCGGCATCTCACGTCGGCAGCTCGGACTGTACCCGTACGTCCGCGAGGTGCTCGACGTCCTGCGCGCGCACTACCCGCTCGCGATCGTCACCGACGCGCAGAGCATGTACGCGCGCGGCGAACTGCACAAGGTCAGCCTGCTCGGCTACTTCGACCCGATCATCGTTTCCGGCGATTATGGGTACCGCAAACCCGACCGGCGGCTCTTCCAGTTCGCGGTCGACGGCATGGGAGTGGCCGCCGGGAACGCACTGTACGTCGGCAACGACATGTACCGAGACATCTATGGGGCACGCGAAGCCGGCCTGACCACCGTGATGTTCAACTCCGATCAAGGAGCAAAGGCCTACCGGGATTGCGCACCCGACTACACAATCACCGACTTCCGCGACCTCCTGCAAATCCTCGGCCTGCCCTTGCCCTGACAGCTGCCGCAGGCCAAGCGGCCATCCCGTTACCAGAAAGGGCCCGCTCGTCACCAGCCCAACACTCTGCCTGTGACGGCAACGCTGCGGCCACGCAGATCAGCCACATCTGGATCATTAGCTCCCCGGACAGCACCGAGCCAAGGCGGCGCCCCCGGGCCGGCTCGCTCGGGTCCGGTGACGTAGCGTCGTTGGGGTCACCTCTCCGACACCGAGGAGAACCCCATGCCTGGTCCCACCGTCGTCCTCGTCCACGGCGCCTTCGCCGACGCGTCCGGGTTCGGGGGAGTGATCCGCGAGCTCGAGAGCGCCGGCCACACGGTGCTCGCCCCGCCGAATCCGTTGCGAGGCGTCGCCTTCGACGCCAGCGTCGTCGGCGACGTGGTCAAGGCCATCGACGGTCCGGTCGTGCTGGTCGGGCATTCCTACGGAGGTGCCGTGATCGGCCAGGCGTCGGCCGGCCTGGAGAACGTGACCGGCCTGGTCTTTCTCGCGGCGTTCGGGCTGGAGGTGGGCGAGAGCTGCGCGAGCGTGCAGCAGCCGTTCCCGCCGCCCCTGCTAGCCCAGACGGTCGCCCCGACCCCCTACGACGCGTCCGGCGCCGCGGGCGGTCCCGAGCTGTACGTCCAGAAGGAGCAGTTCCGGGAGACGTTCTGCGCCGACGTGCCGGTGGACATGGCCGATGTCATGTTCGCGACCCAGCGTCCGCTCGCGGTCGCGGCGCTTAACGAGAACGCCACCGCGGCGGGCTGGAAGAGCAAGCCGTCCTGGTTCCTGGTCTCCGAGCACGACAACGCGATCTCGCCGGACGCGGAACGGTTCATGGCGCAGCGGATGGGCGCCACGACCGACACCATTGACGGCTCGCACACCGCGTTCATCGCCAAGCCGGTCGCCGTGGCCACGTTCATCCGCCAGGCGCTGCGGTGACCTCGTAGACCGAGATGTGGTCCTGGCTCCCCCCGGTGCGCAGGCGCGTATGGTCGGATCGGCTCCTGGCCCACCGTGGGCCGCGCCGGCGCGGGAGCGGGCGGCGGCCAGCGGCGGGCGGATCGTAGTGTCTGATAATCTCTTCCTGATGTATCGCGGACTGCTTCTTAGCTGCCGCGGCGGGGCCCGATAAGGCCGGCTCCCTCGCCGCGGGGTTGAGCGTCGCCGTCGGCTACCTGCCAAATACGAGGGAGCAGTCCGCCAATGCGAGTACAACAAGTCCCCAGTGGCATGCCCTGTCACCGCTACGCCGCGTTCCGCCCGGTACGCCTGCCCGACCGAACGTGGCCCGGCAAGACGATCACCGCCGCGCCGCGCTGGCTTTCCACCGACCTGCGGGACGGCAACCAGGCGCTGATCGACCCGATGAGCCCCGCACGCAAGCGCACCATGTTCGACCTGCTGGTGCGGATGGGCTACAAGGAGATCGAGGTCGGGTTCCCGTCGGCGAGCCAGGCCGACTTCGACTTCGTCCGCAGCCTGATCGAAGACGACGTCATCCCCGACGACGTGCAGATCTCCGTC
>Ga0124850_1000218_pt1 | contig 10268 bp, 12 predicted proteins | sample PanSoiMetaGPlot1_FD_97462 | JGI IMG/M metagenome (GOLD analysis project Ga0124850, IMG submission 97462) | Tropical forest soil microbial communities from Panama analyzed to predict greenhouse gas emissions - Panama Soil - Plot 1 (PacBio error... | ecosystem: Environmental > Terrestrial > Soil >...
ACCGATCCCTGATCGTGCAAAAATGACGGGCCCTGGTAGCGACCTACCCCCCACACACGGTGTGGAGTTGGTGCGCTGCGGGACTTCACTCGCTTTAATGTCCGCTTTGGGTCAGGAGCGGACATCATCCGTCACCTAGCCAATGTCCGCTTTACCCCCAAAAGCGGACATCACGAGCTTGCCTCGATATGCCCGCGCCCGGCTAGCCCTTCCGCAGGCTTGCGATATAGGCGCGCCAATCCCCGAAGTCGGAAATGTCTCTGTGCCGACCTTCCGCCAATGCGCGCGGGAAAAGGATTCCATCAACCGACCGGCCATCCGACAGCCTGACAGGACCGCGGTACAAATGGGGCGGCTCACCCGCCTCCACGCGCCGCCATATTTCATCGGTCATGCGGTATATCTCGCCTGCGACCGAGACACCGCCAGCCTCGACTTCAAACATCCCGGGATGAACGTCACCGATGGAGTAGAGGCGATAGTTGGGAGCGGTGCGAAACGCTCCAACGAATTCGGCGCCACGCTCCAACGAATTCGGCGCCATCCAGGTTGTGATGCAGCGCCAAGCCCCGCATCAGCGTCCCGTTTACGAATAGCTCGATACCCATTGCTTTCAACTGCCGAAATCCTTGAGCATCATGTTACGGCTTTGCGGCCAGAAGCTAAGGCCTCATGTCTGCTTTGGGAACGGGTTCAAGACCAGAAACGAGATCATGGATTTCCACTCACGGAAGCTGGTGCTCATCGACGGCCCGGAAGGGGTGACCATCGAGCTGTCGGAATGGCATTAGTTTGGAGCGGACTTTTTCTTCGAATACTCGTGCGCTGAGCGGACGTTGCGAGCCCAACGAGCGCCGGCATCCGGGCTATTTCCCGGCGTGAGCCCTGAGCCTGTCGAAGACGTCGGTGAAGTTGTTGCAGGCCCAGCGCTTGGCGATCTTGTCGCCGACGATATGATCGATATGAATTCCTTCGGCGTGAATCTTGAGCTCTGTCGCCGGGATGTCGTGATAGGGAGCAAGGTGCGTCGCGCGCAAACTCCAGCGCGTCACCACCTTGTTGTCCTGGCCAAACATGTCTTCGACGGTCACGTGCCAATCGGGAAATGCGACCAGCAACTCCCGAATGAGAGTCTTCATGGCGGCAAGACTTTTCACCGGCTCGAACCCAGCAGCAAAATTTATGAAATCGTCGGCGAAGATATCGTCGAGCTCGTCGAGCGCGCCCGCGTTGGTAGCGTCATGATAGCGATGAAGCAATTCGAGCGCCTGCCGATTGTCCACCTACCACTCCTGCAGTTGCCTCAAAGCCTCATATTGGCACTCTGCGGGGACTTCCGGAAGCAGTGCTCGTGCGGGAACCCCAGAACCTTCCGGGCGTTCCTCCCTTAGCGCGAGGCGGCAACGTTTTTGCTGTTTCCGTTGCCTCGTCACTTGCCGAAGCGGAACAGCGTCAGGCAGGTGGACGCCGCGCTCCAAACCGGAGCTTTGTCAAACCGGAGTTTTGTCGAATATCGGGCGCGAGGCGCGCGCGCTTTTCGCTGCGCTCAACCCATTCATGCATTTTCGACGCGCTTGCTACGCTTGGCGCTACCCAAAGAGCGCGGCCACCCAAGGGATTTGAAGCGCACAGTAGAAAAGGATCGCGAGGATCGCGAAGGCGATTGAAAGCTGCTGCCACGGTGAAAAGTTTTTCATCGGTTGCGCACCCGAATTCGCTTTGGCATGAACGTGCAGTCAAAAAAATCAAACCGGGACATAAGGCATAGGGAGATGCGCTTTCCCTGTAAATAACAGGAAAAAAACAGGAGCGGCGGCAAGCGCACCATGACACGCCCCGCGCCTTACGCTCGCCTCCTTCCAGCCGCCGTTCGACGCCGCCGCCATCATGGCAGCGCCTTGGCCTTGGCCGCGGCGTGAGCGAATAGCTGCCGAAGGCCGAAGCGCCTTCGAAGCGAATTTGGGGCGGAACCTCTGACGCGCCCACTTGGTTCTTACGGCGGAATCCCCTTTTGCGTTCGCCCAGAATCCAACCGTGGGGATTCCCGAGACCCCGCCCGAACCTCCCTTTAGGATTGCCACACAGTCGGGCGGGGTTCTCGTCTGCGCGACGAGCCCGCCGAAAAGTTTTCCGGCGCAGCAATGGCGGCGATTGGACAGAAGGGCTTACCCGTAATCGTTTGGAACACTCGCCTCTACGCCGGCATTACTTTATGCTGGCTTTATTTCCGCAAACGCAAAGGGAGGTAAATGATGAAACGCGTTCTCATCACACTCGCAACTGTGGGCATTTTGGCTCCGACCGCTTGGGTGGCGGGGGCGAATGCACAATATGGCGCTCCGGCTCCAGCCGGCCCAGGCTACGCTCCTGCACCAGCCTACGCCCCTGCGCCAGCCGCTGGCCCTTCTCGAAGATATGCCCGTCGAGCCTACCGTCGCTCTGCTCGTCAGAACTATCGCGGTCAGAACTATGGCGCTCCCCCTGCGGTCTATAGCGGTAATACGGCCTTCACCCCTGGCTCTGGTGGGCCGCCCTATGCCGTTACTCCTCGAGCATATGCCGCACAATCTGCCCAGCCGAACGAATGGTACGCCGCTCCCGGCCCGATGAGACGCGGCAATATGTGCGTGACCCACACCGACTCCCTGCGTGGCTACGGATTTCAGGCGCCGTGCAAGAAGTAAGTGTGTGTGACAAGAGCCCCGCGCTGAGCGGGGCTTTTCTTTGAAGCGACACGCGAAGCCGGAGGGGGCGGCGGAGCTGTGTAGATTTCCCATGAAATAGACGTTGCGATTCTCCTAATCTCGTTTCCCCGGCTAGCTTACTGCTTCACCGCGATAAAGGGATAAACGATGCCAGCCGGTGAGTCTCCATGGGCCTTTTGACGGATAACGGTGCCCACTAGGGCCGGAACTTGATCGACCCTGTCCGCATCCGGCGGTTTAGTCCAGGCCCGCGTCATATCCCCGTGGTATTCGTATTGCCAGCCGGCACTCGAGGTGCCCCCACGCCCGGTGGCAGAGAACCAGAACACTGGGGGCTGATCTATTTCGAGCGGCGAGGGGTCCACCTCCCCGTTAATGTCGAGGACCCGGCCTGACCACTCAATCGTCCCTCCCAGGGTCGTCTTTGTATAGCTACGGTCGGTAATAGCGTGGGGCGGAACTGGGCTCCTCCGTTCCGGGACAGTTTCGAGCTTGGTTTCGAGCTTGAGGACGGCCTCCTGCAAAATAAGTCCGTTTGGCCGAGGGGGCGGACCTTGAGCATCGTTGCGAAAGCTTCGATAGGTCCATCCACCCGTTACATCATAATTGTGCGGCATGTCAGCCTGCTGCGGCTTCACCGCGATAAAGGAAAGAACCTCGCCAGCCCGCGAACCATTATGGGGCTTTACACGGATAACGCTGCCCACGAGGGTCGGATGTCGATCGATCCTGCTCGCATCCGGCGGTTTAGCCCAGTTCCGCCCCATATGCCCGTGATAGTCGTATTGCCAGCCGGCAGTCGGGGTCTGCGGACGCCCGGTGGCCGTGAGGTCGAACCTTTGGTGCTCAACCCCTGGGCGTGTATCGATCCTACCCTTCACATCGAGGACACCGGGAGGATTACCTGGCCACCCAATCGTCCCCACGAGGTAAAAGGGGTCGGCTGCCATCCCCGCGGCGTAAAGCGGGTCGGCCGCACGGTCCAACCTCAAGTCGAGCGTCCCCGCGATAAAGGCGTCTTCTTGCGGTGTTTCATTCCCCGTTACGAACGTAGGGTTGAAGGTTCGAAGGGTCCATGTACCCGCTAACTCCGCCATTGGCATCCCCTTGAGTTGGCGAACCCATCCTTATCGAACATGAAATGCTCGATCAGCTCCAATGGCACAAGCTACCGCCAACCGTAGGCCCGACGAGATCTATAGCGGCATTTCCTGCATCACACGGACCCATCCAGAACTTAAATCCCAGAGATCAGAAGCTTTTATTGACTTAGCCGCCTCATATATCTCGTCGTCTACCTTGGCCTTGCGGGCACCTCGAAAAATTCTTCTCGCCAAGTCGCTACGAATTTGACTCGCTGACCGCAATGGGCCATGGGCGGATCGAGCGAGCGAGTCATGGGGCAGACGGGCTTTTTCGATGTTGAGCGCAGGCTTGAGGCGATCAGCGCCAAAGGCGATCCGTTGGAAACGATCAAGAAGATCGTGCGGTGGGAGGACTTCCGCGCTGACATCGAGAGCGTGACCGAGACGAAGCCCGAGGAGCGCAAGAGCAACGCTGGTCGCAAGCCCTACGATGCGATCTTGAAGTTCAAGATCGTGGTGCTGCAGTCGCTCCACAATCTCTCTGATGAGCAGACCGAGTACCTGATCCGCGACCGCCTGTCGTTCATGCGCTTTCTTGATCTCGACCTCGAGGACCCAGTGCCGGATGCCACCACGATCTGGCTATTTCGCGAGGCGTTGGCGCAGGCCGGGCTGATCGACAAGCTGTTCGAACGCTTCGGCCAGCATCTTGAGGCCGAGGGCTACATTGCGCGCGGCGGACAGATCATTGACGCCACGATTGTGTCGGTGCCCAAGCAGCGCAACACCAAGGAGGAGAACGAGGCGATCAAGGCCGGCAAGACGCCCGAGGGATGGGAAAAGCAGCCCGCCAAGAATGCCCAGAAGGACAAGGACGCGCGCTGGACGAAGAGGAACGATGAGAGCTTCTACGGCTACAAGAACCACCTCGGCGTGGACAAGGGGCACAAGCTGATCCGCAAATGGGATGCGACGGACGCGGCCGTGCATGACAGTCAGAAGCTAGACGATCTGCTCGATCTCTCCAACACCGGCAACGGGGTGTGGGCGGACAGCGCCTACCGCTCGGTGCAGATCGAGGCGAACCTGAAGGCGAAGGGCTTGCAGAGCCGTGTCCACCGGCGCGCTGCACGCAATCATCCGCTGTCAGAGTGCCAGAAGTCGGCGAACACGACGCGCTCGAAGGTGCGCGCCCGTGTCGAGCACGTATTCGGCCAGCAGCAGAACTCGATGGGCGGCAAGATCGTGCGCACCATCGGCATCGTGCGAGCGAGATTCAAGATCGGCATGATGAACCTCGGCTACAACATCCGCCGGCTGGTTCAGCTCGAGCGAATGGCAGCTGCACCCGCTTGAGTGCGCTCACGGGTGGAGTCCGTGTGGCATCGTGCAAAGGACCGACGCCGGCCAGACGTCAAAACGGTCCCCGATCGGGGACTCACCTCGGCACGAGCGCTGCAACCGCCCGCTCCGCCAAGACAGAAATCGCTGAAAGCGAGTATTGTTCGAGGTTCCCTTGCTTGTGTTGCTGACTTCCTGCTCATAGTTGGCGTTAATAAGTTGATTTTCCGGTGGAACAGGGACCCTCCCATTCGCACCATTCCATATCTGCGTATGTGCCCCCCATGCGTAATTAGGGTCGCCCCACAACGTAGCCAGTCCATCACAATGAAATGCATAAGAGTGAGGGGTTGGCCCCGCCGCAGGCAATAGCCTTATTGAAGCAGGTCTCAATTCCATCCCTCCCGATGGGATAAGCTGTATCTTTACCCATTTATCGGCTGTACGTAGGCGTCCCCACGGATCCGTATACGGAGCCCAGCGCCCAGGGTTGTTTTTCTTATCTTGAGTGAAAGTCGTGGGAGAGGCCGAGCTTGTATGTGCTATCCCGCATGTATACAGCAGTCCATCGTCGGGACTCATAACGACCTTGCCACTCGCGTAAACAGTGCTGTTCGCCCAAACCGGCGACAGAACCCAGCGCCCAGGGTTGTTGTTCTTATCCTGAGTGAAAGTCGTGGGAGAGGCCGAGCTTGTATGTGCTATCCCGCATGTATACCGCAGTCCATCGTCGGGACTAATAACGACCTTGCCAATCGCGTAAACAGTGCTGTTTTAGGTGGCTGCGGTTGTCTGAACAGAATTTCCGCGTCGATAAGTGGAACCTCTGCCGGGGTTAGGCCGCCGCGCGGAAAGGCAGCGAGTTGAAGTAGGCTTGATCGGGCGTGCGTCCGTCAAGGCTCGAATGAGGCCGATGGCCGTTGTAGAAGTGGACGTAGCGGCTGAGCGAAGCTCGCGCCTCGTCGACGCTGTCATAGGCCCTCAGATACACCTCCTCGTATTTGACACTGCGCCAGAAGCGCTCGAGGAACACGTTATCGCGCCACGAGCCTCTGCCGTCCATGCTGATCGCAATCTGGTGCTCGACCAGGACGTCGGTGAAGGAGTGACACGTGAACTGGCTGCCCTGGTCCGTGTTGAAGATTTGAGGATTGCCATGACGGGCCAGCGCCCCCTCCAACGCCTCGACGCAAAATGCCGCCTCCATCGTGATCGACACGCGCCACGACAGAACCCGGCGGCTGAACCAGTCCATGACGGCGGCGAGATAGATGAAGCCGCGCGCCATGGGCACGTAGGTGATGTCCATCGCCCACACCTGGTTCGGCCGATCGATCGCAAGGCCACGCAGCAGATACGGATAGATCCTGTGGCCGGGCGCGGGCTTGGAGGTATCCGGCCTGCGATAGACCGTTTCCATCCCCATCCGCCGCATCAGCGTCCTCACATGACGCCGGCCGACCTTGCTCCCTTCGGCAGCCAGCAGCCCCTGCAGCATGCGCGCGCCGGCGAAGGGGAACTCCAGATGCAGCTCGTCCATGCGCCGCATCAGCGCAAGATCGGGGGCCGACGCCGGACGCGGCTTGTAGTAAAGACTGCTGCGACTGATGTTCAGCACGGCCGCCTGCCTCGTCAGTGGGAGATCATGATCGCGGTCAATCATCGCCTTGCGCTCAGCAATCCCGCCTTGTCGAGCGCACTTTCTAAAAAATCGTTCTCCAGCGTTAGTTCACCGATCTTCGCGTGCAGCACCTTGATGTCGACCTCTGGGGTCGACGGCCTGGCGCTGGAGCTCGTCGCAAAAATCTCGGCGGCCCCTTCGAGCAGTTGATCCTTCCAGGTCGATATCTGGTTGGGATGGACGTCAAACTGCTCGGCCAGCTGCACCAGCGTGCGGTCGCCCTTGATCGCCGCGATCGCCACCTTCGCCTTAAAGGCCGATGTATGGTTCCGGCGCGGTCTCCTGCTCATGCTCTCTCCTGATTCGCGGGCCAATCTTGCCCGCTGTCAGGCAGAAGCTCCACTTATCGCCCTGTGCAGATTCCCAAAGCCGGCTCTGTTCGCCCAACGCATTCTAGGTGTCGAGATTGAATGATCCAAACACACCTCAAGTCCAAACATAATGGGTTGCCCAGCTTTATCGTTTATCCCATTGATTGTAAATGTGGCGCTTCCTTCTCTATTATTCTCGTCGGGCTCCAGATCAAGTCGGTCCGCTGGTACCACATCTCCAAGTGTAAAATTTTTAGCCCTATACTGACTTTTTATGAAATCGATACTAGCTATATACCGCTTGCGGGACGCGTAGGCTTCATCGGTGGTGAGCTCTCCCCCACGCTGAATCAGAGCCGTATTATATATTTCTCCCATTTTAGTTGAATCCACAACCCATCCCTTATTTGTCTCAGATCTCGCTGGGAAGGATGCACTGATTGCCGTACCAAAAACGAATAGCCAATTGCTAAATCTGTTCTCAGCGGCGAACCTCTTCAAATATCCAAACAGCCCAGGAAAACCATCGAACCCGCTGAGGTCAAATTCGCTTGGAGGCTGTTTGGTCCAGCCGTTAATTAGATCGTGTATATAGGCACCACCCTTACCTCGGTAAAGAAACTCTGGCGCCATGAAAACTTTAAGCGTAGTCGGATGCCTCACTGCCAGTTTATAGGCTTCTTTAATTGCTTTGTACGTGAATTGCAATCGCTCCCTTATGTCTTCAAATTGTCCCTCGACGTCGAGGCGGTTGTCGGGCGCATTTTCTTTACCCATACCTGTATAGCCTCTCCCGTCGGCAGGCGGATTCATAGCCCACGGTCGCGGACCTCGGTTTGGTCCAGTGTAGACTTCCCATGAAATAAATTGAACGTGTGTGTAATTAGCCATCGTAGCGAGTGTAATAGCATTGATTTCGACCTCTTGATGGTTTGCAGCCGTCGTTCCGTAAGTTTTGAGGACGGCTCCGGCTGCGTCCTTGATGCGCCAGATTGTACTCGGCTTCAGCGCGCCCTGAGGATCCCAGGACTGATTCTCCAGGTTGGGAAGCAGGCGGCCGGCGGCGACTTCGTTTCCGCTGTGAGGATCGACAGTGAACAGAAAGACTGGCGAGGTGGAACGGTTCTTAATGATGAACCTAAGGCTAACGTTTCTTATTGTATGGGTTTGGCGATCGGCGCCGGTAGTTCTATAGGCATCAAAGGTTATTCCTTCGTCATGATAAACTGTCGGGCCATAATTTGACATAGAGATCGTCATTTTTGTTGTAAAGTGTAATTCTGTACCTGCTGGAAGGTCTAGAACAAAAGTCTTCGTCTCCCGCTGGGTAACGTCACCCCAACCTCTTAGCGCGCCGGACTAAGTGATCGAGTAGAAAGAAACGTCGAAGTCATTGTTGTTGGTAAAAGTGAATGTCGGCATAGCCCATCTCCCGCTTGAATACCTGCCTCCGCAGATGCTTCATTGAAGACCTGCGGTGCGTGCATAGCGTCGGCCGTAACCTATACCGGACCTCGGTTTGGTCCGGTGTAGAGTTCCCATGAAATAAATTGAACGTGTCTGTGATTAGCCATCGTAACCGCGCCTCCAGACGCTCAATTAAGGAGCTGCGGTTCGGACGATCAGGCGGCTACAGTGCCGCCGCGAAGCTTGACGAGCTCGCGGCGCCTCATGTTCTGCTTTTCAGACTGAGGGCTATGTACTATCACAATAGCACATCGGTGTCACTAAGACGTAGACACGGAGCAGCTATCACAATAGCACATCAGTGTCATAAAACGTAGACACCGAGCGACCAATCGCCACTATGGTCAATTGAGGTCAGGCCCGAGCAAATTAGAAATACCCATACGCCAATAACGGAGCGTTATGCTTCACCGTGAGTTTGCCGGTCGCGATCCATCACCGAATCGTGCATTCAGGGCGAAGCAAGAATCCTGCAAACTTGCATTCGTCCAGGCTCATTGGTTGCGCGCGGCGCCGCTCCAGTTTCGCCGCATCACCTATAAGGCGCATCGATCGATCACCTTACGCGTGAGATCGCCCAGCGCAGAAGTGTCCCGAACGGAGGCTGCACCGATGAAGACGCTGATCATTCCCGCCTTGATTGCCGCCTTGGCGCTCACCGTCGTGCAAACCACCGCGTCGGCTGCGCCCGGGAGCGCGAGCGGGCCGAGCGGCTTGGCGTTGGCGGCGGTGATCGCGCAACATTCGCCCGCGGTGCGCGCGTTCGACAAGCGGGTCATCGCGCGGCTGTTCCGCGGCAACACCAATTTCGGCTTCACCCCCAACAAGAAAATTTCCGTCGACGCGGAGTCCGTGACCTGCCGCGTCAGCAACGTCGATATCACCTCGCGCAGCTGCGAGCTCAACTTCGGCGCGCGCAAACGCACGCTGACCGGGCGCGAAGCCAACGAAGTCGGCGCAACGATGGCAGCCGCCGGCATTTCCTCCGAGGGCGCCGCGGGCTCAAGCATCGAAAGCGTCTCCAAGCTGCGGTGCACGCTCGACCCGAACGAGATCATGCAGAAGGCGGGCGGCGGCGCGCAGTGCAGTTTCGAAACGGGGCAGTAACTTCCTTCGCAGGCGCCGCCGGGCGGCGCTCGCTTTACGAGGCGTCATTACCACCCGACTATTACTGTGATGCACACCGCCGCTGGCTATCCAACTATGTGGTAGGACATTCTGTTTGCGCCGGTGGAGCTGGCGGAACCACTCGCCCAATAGGAGGCTTTCGATGCGCAAATCCATCATCCTCATCATTGCCCTCATGATCTACGGCGTCCTCCTTGGCGAGGGCTGGGCTGCAAAGATCAGCATCGGCGGAACGCACTCACGGTCGCAGATCCAGGCGACTTGCGGCGCTGTGGGCGGCAGTTTCTTTTCAAACTCCCACTACGGCTGCACTAACGAATGCGGCACTGACACGTGCGCCGTCGAGTGCGTGAACGGCAAGTGCACCGGTAGCTGCCCTCGCTGCGGTCAACGCGCGAGTCCTCGATCTCCTCCACCCCGTCTCTCTGGAGCGGATGCGGTTACGCGGGTGTTGAAAAACTCGGTCGGACGCGCAAAGCGATATCCGGCAAAGCGATATTGAGCTGCCGCTCGCGTGCTTCGGTTGCATTCTTAGTCGTCGCGAGGCTGT
>Ga0124850_1000219_pt1 | contig 10263 bp, 9 predicted proteins | sample PanSoiMetaGPlot1_FD_97462 | JGI IMG/M metagenome (GOLD analysis project Ga0124850, IMG submission 97462) | Tropical forest soil microbial communities from Panama analyzed to predict greenhouse gas emissions - Panama Soil - Plot 1 (PacBio error... | ecosystem: Environmental > Terrestrial > Soil >...
AAGGCCGACGCCGCGGTGACGCAAACGTCACTCGACGCCGACCTCAATGATGAGGTGCCGTTCTAATGGCCAACTGCGCCGGGCGCAAATGCCCGGCGCCCTTCTAGGAAGAAGCGAAATGGTGATCTGGGAAGACGGCGACGACGTTTGGGGGCCGGGAAAGCACGATGTGTGCATGTTGTGTCACGGAGCGCTGCGCGCGCCGTTCATCATGTGGCATGCGTGGCGCGGCAACACGGCTCACAGATTTGTTTGCAGCCGATGCTGCGCCGATATGGCCCACGGTTTTCCGCTCGACTTAAAAGCAATGGCAACGGCCAAGCGACTGCAGGACTTGGGGTTCAAACCAGAAGAGAAAATTTGCAACGACGACCGCCTGGCTCCGATGTTCGACATTCAGCACTAGGGCAATAAACGAGGGTCATCATCATGTTCCGATGTGTGGCTGCAATTCCCAACACGGGCGGGAATTGCGCTCAACTCTTCTATGAAGATACGGAGGAGGGGCGCGCCAAAGCAGAAGCCTTTGTGCGCGAGCACAATAAACCAGGGATGGGCGTCTACGATTGCGTATCCCTGCTAAAAGAGAAGCGGCGCGCAAAAGATACTGTGGCAGAAATTCCCGGCCTGCACTGGGACATTGACGCGCGTCAGGTGAACGAAAATAAGGAGCAAATTATCAAACGCGTGCGAGAAAAGTTAGAGGCGTTCGGCCTTCTCTCGCGTTTGGTTGATAGCGGCCGCGGCGTACACGTCTACTCCACCTTGCGCGAGCCGATTGCGGCGGGAGCGCCGGAGATGGAGGCCGCCGAACAACTCCTGACGCGCATGATAGAACACCTCGGCGCCGATCCAGCGCTGAAACACTTTGCTGCACTGATGCGGCGTCCCGGCACCACGAACTCAAAAGAGGGCGGCGGGCCATGTCGAGTAGTCCTCGATACCGGCGCGCGCTGTGATTTGTCCGACATCGCGGCATATCTCGACTTGGTTGAAAACAACGGGCCGCTGTTCACCGCGCGCGAGGAGCCGAACAAAACAAAAAATGAAGCGGAAGAGCTTCCGACCGATCCCGGGGCGCGGCTCGCCATTATGCGGTTCGGGAGCAAAAGCGGCCGCGGCGTTAACGCCACACTTTGCCATGTCATCCCCGCCATGATTTGGAAGGCAATGCGCCCGGAAGACATTCACCGGAAGGTGATGGCCGCGCTTAGGGCAACGGCGGGGCGCGACAATCTCAATTGGGATTGGAAAGGGGAAGAGCGACAGACCAACGAGCGCATCCTTGCCGCGTACCACAATCTGTTTGAGAAAGACTACGATTCGGCAGCTGGCGTTCCGGTCTGGTTGCCGATGGAATTTCACGAGCGGTGGGCCGCTGCGCTCGCCGACGGTAAGCGCCCAACCATATCGAAGAACGGCGCAGGCTGGCACATAAGGTCCTACGGCGCACAAGAAGCAAATGGCGCGGGCGCCACGCGCGCAGACGGCGACACGGCGAAAGATACCCCGCCGCGGGACGAGGCACCGAAGGAGGAAGCACCGAAGGACGACGCGCCGAAGGCGCCGTTCATCCTGCGCCCGGTCGCGCACTTCGATCCTGCGCAAATCCCGCCCCGGGAGTTCCTGTTCGGCAGCCATTACCAACGCCGCACCGTCAGCGGCACGGTGGCGCCCGGCGGCACCGGGAAGTCCAGCGAGGTGATGGTTGAAGCAGTTGCCATGAAAACAGGCCGCGACCTCTTAGGCGAAGGCGCCAAGGAGCCCCTGCGGGTCTGGTATCACAATGGCGAAGACAACATGCTCGAACTCCAACGCCGTCTCGCCGGTATCTGCCAGCACTACAACATCCCGCTGGCGGAGGCCCTAGGAGATGGCTTCTTCATGAGCTCGGGGAACGAGGTGCCACTGCGAGTGGCGGAAACTTGGAGCCAAGTTCGGCTTCAAACCGATCACCGATTGGTCAAGTGCATCACCGAGGCGATTGGAGATAACCGCGTCGATGTCGCCATCCTCGACCCGCTAGTGACGCTGCACGGTGTGCCGGAAAACAACCCCGGACAGATGGACCAGGTGATCCGGATTTTCACCCGTATGGCAGACAGCCAGAACTGCGCCATCGACCTATCGCATCACACCAGGAAGCTGGCGCCGGGTTCCAGTGACGACGTTACCATCGACGACATGCGCGGTGCCGGCGCCGTCAAGGATGCCATGCGGGCGGTGCGGATGCTCAACGTCATGTCCTCGAAGGACGCTGAAAACGCGGGCATCATGGACATCGAACGTACCAATTACTTCCGTATCGACCGCGCCAAGGCGAACTATTCGGGTCCGGCAAAGACGGCCACCTGGCGGCAATTCGTAAATGTGGACCTTCCCAACGGGGACGGCGTGGGCGTGGTGACGCCCTGGCAGTTCCCCGGCCAGGACGGGGCGCCGTCATCGCCAGAGAAGCTAGAAGCCGAGCGGAGGGCGGAGCATGTATTCCTGGAGATTTTGCGCCGCCTCACGCTGGCTGGCGTCTTTGTCAACGAAAGCGGCTTCCGTAACGCCCCGCACAAGTTCGCCAAGGAACGAGAGGCGAGGATGGCCAAGATCGGCAAGGCGGCATTGGATGCCGCCATGCGGCGCTTGTTCGACAAAGGCAAAATCCGGCTGGAAGACTACGTGAAACCAAACCGCCACGGCGGTACCCGTATCGTGGAGGTTTAATTTTGCGCCAGTACCGCGCCAGTTCCGCGCCAGTGCACCGCGCCGGTGTGTCTCCCCATACCCCTACAGACACCGACGCAGCGCAGATGCGCCCAACCGCCGCCGGGAGCATCGTTCCTTCCGCCGCAAGGGCGGCGGCGGAAGGTGACGACGCACCCGGCTCCCTTGGAAAAACAGCGCAACGCACAATCCTTAGAATTGATGACATCGTGCCCGAGGCACTGCACCGGCGGGTCGGTTGGGACATCCGGCATCACTTCATGGCCGAGAAGATCGTTGATCGTTTTGGGCTCCAGCTACCGCGGGACCGCGAATTGGTTCGCCAGCTTGCCGTCGTGTATGTGCTGGGCGGCCTCAAGACACCCCCAGCGGAATGAGTAACGTCGAAGCCGACCCGGTGCTTCGGCGCGCCGCCGGTGTCGATTGTTTTGTGCCAGCAAGAGGAGGCCAAGGCATTCGAGCAAAAGGACAATTCCGGAGCGGTGTTCGTCAATGACCGCAAGGCGCTCCGCCGAGCGGCCTGGCTGACCGTCGAGAAGACGGATTATCGCCGCCCGCCGTCATGAAATGGCAAGGCCACCCTAACCTCCGGGCCAGACCGGCCAAACCGTCGCTCAACAACGGCCCTGTGCAGCGTGCTGCGCGCCGTGCCCTGCAGGCGCTTGGTGAGGCGAGCACAAGCGAAGTTGCCGCGTGGACGCACCGGAACCCTACCCGGCGCAGAACTCGGCACACCCGCGTCGTGTTGGGTCGCATTGCCGAGATCGTCGGCCGCGCGCCGACCATCGGCAGGCCGTGGCTGTGGCGGCTGCGCAACAGCCATGAAAACTGAGGAAAGAATGGGCCTACTTCATGCACATCCGCACCGTTCATGGCGAAACGCCAAACACTGTAAATACCTCAGTTGTCCACACCAGGCGCTCGCCAGCCTCGGCGGCGGGGTGCGCACCGCAACCAAAACGAAGGACAGTCAGATGAGTCGAAAAGGTTTCCAGCCTGGTCACAGCGGACGCCCCCGCGGGACGAGGAACAGGCTCGCAGGTCGCGTCTTCGAAGACATATTCGCGCACTGGACCGAGCCAGTGGCGCCCGGCTCCGACGTCTGCAAGGGCCAGGAGGCTTTGCGCGCCCTGCATTTAGAGCGCCCTGGCGAGTACCTGCGCCTGGTGGCGAGCGTGCTGCCGAAAGAATTCATTTTCGAGGCCACCGCCACCGAATTGGAAGACGATCAGATCGACGAACTCATCCTGAAGCTGCGCCAGCGCGTAATCGAAGCGCGCACAGCGCCACCGACATTACTCGCATCACCCGAACCCGTAGAGGCTAGCGATGACTCTGATTGACATTGAGAACTTGCCGCCAGAGCAGGCCGAAGCTGCCTTGGCTCGGCTCGCTGAGATCAAGGCGCAGCGTGCGGTCGAGAACGCACTGGCGCACTATGTTCCTTACCCTCGCCAGGAGCAGTTCCATAACGCGGGCGCAACTTATCGAGAACGCCTGCTCATTGCCGCGAACCAATCTGGCAAAAGCCTTGCGGGCGGCATGGAATGCGCCATGCATGCGACCGGGCGCTATCCCGATTGGTGGCTCGGCAGGCGTTTTGACAAGCCGACCATCGGTTGGGGTGCGGGCACGACGAACGAGACGACGCGCGACACCGTGCAGCGCATCCTGGTCGGACGAACAGGGCGACACGGAAGTGGCAGCATTCCAAAGGACGCAATTCTGGAACTGGTTCCAGCTCGCGGCACGCCCGATCTGCTCGATAGCATCAAGGTCAGGCACGTTTCTGGTGGCATGTCGGTGATCGGCCTCAAGAGCTACCAGCGCGGACGTGAGAGCTTCCAGGGCGAGACGCTGGACTATCTATGGTTCGATGAAGAGCCGCCGGCCGACATTTTCACTGAGGGCCTGACGCGCACGAACGTCAATCAGGGCCCGGTGTGGGTGACGTTCACGCCGCTGCTTGGAATGTCTGAGGTCGTGCGCCGTTTCCTGCTCGAACCTTCGCCCGGCCGCAGCGTCACCACTATGACGCTTGACGATGTCGCCCATTACACCGAGGAGGAGAAGGAGCAGATCGCGGCATCGTATGCGGCACATGAACGCGAGGCGCGCACCAAGGGCATTCCGACGCTAGGTTCTGGCCGCATCTTTCCCATCACCGAAGAACTGCTCGCCTGCGAGCAATCTGATTTTCCCAGCCATTGGCCGCGTATCGGTGGGATGGATTTCGGCTGGGATCATCCGTTCGCCGCGGTTGAGTTGGTCTGGGACAGGGATACGGACACCGTTTATGTGAGCAAGTGCTACCGAATCCGCGAGGAAACCGCCGTCATCCACGCAGCAGCGCTCAAATTGTGGGGCAAGAGACTGCCGTGGGCGTGGCCACGGGATGGCCGACGCGAGACGTTGGAGGGTGCCGGCAAGCCGCTTGCAGATCAATATCGGGCGCAGGGCCTCGAAATGCTGCATCAACATGCGCAATTCGAGGACGGAACGGTGTCGGTCGAGGCCGGGCTGCAAGACATGCTGATTCGGATGGAGACCGGGCGCTTTAAGGTGTTGAAGCATCTAAGCGACTGGTTTGACGAGTTCCGGCTATATCATCGGAAAGACGGCAAGGTGCACAAGGAGGGCGACGATCTGATGTCGGCCACGCGCTACGCCGTGATGATGTTGCGCTATGCGGAAACGTCTCGGCCGCTTCGGCGCTATGAGCCCGATCGCCGAGAAAGTTGGTTGACAATGTAGGACGTTGCAATGAAAGCAAAAGACAGGGAGCGCCTGTGCCGGGAGGTTGAGGCGGCTGCTCACGAGGTCGTGGCCGCATTAGTCCAGCTTGGCATTCCTGTCGACGAAGAAGAAGTGCGGGACCACCTTTGGAACGATCTAAGAGAAGCGCTGTTGGCCGGCAAGCTTCAACCAAAATCGGGTGATGAATCATGAAGCCTGATGTCGCACACTCACTTCCCCCTCATGCGGCGACCGCGAAAGGGCGATTGATCACGTCGCTGACTTGCGCGGCGTTCCACTGACCTCCACGGGCCGTCTTCACACCGCGGGCCGTCAGTGCCCTGGCAACCCCACGGAGGCTGCTGACGCCGCTGGCTTGTATCTGCCGAATGATCGGCAACACATTGGCCGCGAATGCATCGGCGGCCGCCGTAGAGGCTGCAATAGCCTTTCCGCGAGCCTCGGCAAGGCGCGGGTTGCCCAGGCGCTTGCCGCGAGCCTTGGCGGCCTGTAGCGCGTCCTTAGTGCGTTGGGAGATCATCTCACGCTCGTGCTGCGCGACCGCTGCTAGGATGTGGACCGTCAGCTTGTTGGCGTGCGGGTTATCGACCGCGACGAATTCGACGCCGCTGTCCATGAGTGCGGCAATGAACGCCAGGTTGCGGGACAGGCGGTCGAGCTTGGCAATGACCAGCCGGGCGCGGAGCTTCTTGCAGGCGGCAAGCGCGGCCAGGAGTTGCGGCCGTTCGTTGTGCTTACCACTCTCGATCTCGACGTACTCGGCGGCGAGTGTCCATGAGCCACCGTTGAGGTAGTTCATAACGGCCTCGCGCTGGGCGTCGAGCCCGAGCCCCGACTTGCCCTGCCGATCCGTGGAAACCCGGAAATAGGCGACGAACTTGCCCCGATGCGCAATCATGGAAGTCCTCCAACAGAGACCGTAGGGAAACTATACCAACGTTTAGCTGTTTACACAAGGGCGGATAGGCCCGCGTCGCGGCGCGGTCCCCTTCCCGGCGGTGCGTTGAAATCGCGTAGGATGCCTTTCCCTGACTCACCGGTGGCCGTGGATGCGCTGAGATCATCCGAGGCTAGGGGCCACAGCAGGCGTCTACGGCCAGCGCTTGCACGACGCGTTTTGAGTCAACGCGAGGCCAATGGCGCGTTCGACGGCACTGCCCGGAGCACAACTCGCGGCGCGTCAACTCAACTGCGAGTCTATTTTTCGGGGGGTGCTGAGCTATGGCCGAGGTCGAAATAACGCGCGGGCGGGCTCCGTAGCGGCTCGCCGGTCGGTACAACCCTGTTTGATTCAGAACATTTCAGACCTGCGCCAGGGACCTTCCGGGTAGGCGGTGGTAGGTTGATGACGCGGCGGACCGACTGTCAGGGGGAAGCCCCGTGTCAGGCATGCGACGGCGCGAGTTCATATCGCTCATCGGCGTGGCGACGGCCTCTTCGGTTGCGTGGCCGCTTGCGGCGCGCGCGCAGCAGTCCGCGATGCAGGTGGTTCGTCCGACACGGCAATGAATTTATCAGCAGTTCGGGTTAACGCCGGTCGTAGGAGGTTCCATGGGCGCTGAACAATCCAAGCCGAAAGGGCCTGATCTCGCGCGCGGCGTGCCGCTTGGTGACGTTGCCGATGGCGGCATGGTGGGCGGGCATGTGGGCGACGACGCGGTGCTTCTCGCGCGCCGCGGCGACGAATTGTTCGCGATCGGCTCGACGTGCTCGCATTACAGCGGCCCGCTCGCCGAAGGATTGATCGTCGGCGACACCGTGCGATGCCCGTGGCACCACGCCTGCTTCAGCCTGCGGACCGGTGAGGCGGTCGCAGCGCCCGCCTTCAACCCGATGCCGTGCTGGCGCGTGGAAAAGCGCAATGGCACGGTTTTCGTGCGCGAAAAAATCGAGCCTGCCGGCAAGCGCGCAAGCGGCAAGGCTCGCGATCCGAGCGGAAAGCCTGAACGCGTGGTGATCGTGGGTGGCGGAGCGGCGGGATTCGCCGCGGCCGAGATGCTACGGCGGGAAGGCTTTGCCGGCAGTGTGACGCTGCTCTCCTCGGACGAGGCGGCCCCCTATGACCGGCCGAATTGCTCGAAGGATTATCTTGCGGGAAACGCGCCCGAAGACTGGATGCCGCTCAGATCGCCCGAGTTTTATCAGGACCAGTCGATCGAACTCGAGCTTGGCAGCAACGTCACCGGGATCGATGCGAAGGGAAGGCAGGTGACGCTTGCAAGTGGACGAGGCATCCCCTTCGACAAGCTGCTGCTTGCAACCGGCGCCGAACCGCTGCGCCTCGATATCCCCGGCGCTGATCAGCCGCACGTGCGCGTGCTGCGTTCGCTCGCCGATTCGCGAGCGATCATTGCCAGGGCAAAAGCGGCCCAGTGCGCAGTCGTGATCGGCGCGAGCTTCATCGGCCTCGAGGTTGCCGCGGCGCTACGGGCGCGCGAGATCGAGGTTCACGTCGTGGCGCCGGAGCGCCGACCGCTGGAACGCGTGCTGGGGCGTGAATTCGGCGATTTCGTACGCGCGATCCACGAGGAGCACGGCGTCGTATTCCATCTCGAGGAGACGGCAACCGCGATCGACGCCGCCAACGTGAGGCTTAAAGGCGGTACGACATTGGCGGCCGATCTCGTCGTCGTCGGCATTGGAGTGCGGCCGCGAATCCAGCTGGCTGAGCGTACCGGTCTCAAGCTCGATCGCGGCGTCGCGGTGAATGAATACCTTGAAACCAGTGTGCCAGGAATCTTTGCCGCCGGCGACATCGCGCGCTGGCCCGATCCCCATACCGGCGACAATCTGCGGATCGAGCATTGGGTCGTGGCCGAGCGGCAGGGTCAGACGGCAGCGCGCAACATTCTCGGCCATCGGCAACGCTTTTCCGAGGTTCCGTTCTTCTGGAGCCAGCATTACGACGTGCCGATCAACTACGTCGGGCATGCCGAGACGTGGGACGATCTCGACATTGAGGGCAACATCGAAGCACGCGACTGCCTCGTGCGTTATCGTCGCAACGGCAAGGTGTTCGCGGTCGCCTCGATCTTTCGCGACGTCGCTAATCTCAAGGAGGAGGCGGCGATGGAAAGCGCTGGTTAACGCGACTTGTTGAAGTCGGGGCGCGACAGAGGTGACAACATGACGGCCACTCGAATCCTCCACGATCTGGGCCAGAGCCTCTGGCTCGACAACATCACGCGCAACTTGTTGCGGACGAGCATGCTCCGCCGCTATATCGACGAGTTCTCGATCACCGGACTGACGTCGAATCCGACGATCTTCGACCACGCGATCAATAACAGCGACGACTACGACGACGCCATCAAGAGCAAGCTGGCGGAAGGCAAGTCGGGGGAGAAACTCTTCTTCGAACTCGCGCTGGACGACCTGGCGCAGGCGGCGGACCTGTTCCGGCCGGTTTATGACCGAACCTGCGGCGTGGACGGTTGGGTTTCGCTGGAAGTCTCGCCTTTGCTGGCGCACGATACGAAGTCGACGATTGCCGAGGCCAAGGACCTGCACGTGCAGGCACGACGTCCCAATGTCTTCATCAAGATTCCGGGCACCCCCGAAGGCCTGCCGGCCATCGAAGAAGCGATCTTTGCAGGGGTGCCGATCAACGTCACGCTGTTGTTCTCCGAGGACCAGTACCTCGCGGCCGCCAATGCGTTTATGCGCGGCATCGAACGGCGCATCGAGGCGGGATTGAAGCCCGACGTCCCATCTGTGGCATCGATCTTCATCAGCCGCTGGGACGTCGCGGTGACCGGCAAGGTGCCGGAGGCGCTCAACGATCGGCTTGGCATCGCCATCGCCAAGCGAACCTACAAGGCCTATCTCGGATTGCTGAGTTCGCCGCGATGGATGCGCGCCTACAATGCTGGCGCGCGTCCGCAACGCCTGCTGTGGGCCAGCACCGGGACCAAGGATCCGAAAGCTTCGGATGTCTTGTATGTCAATACCTTGGCCGCGCCATTCACGATCAACACCATGCCTGACGGCACGCTGAAAGCGCTCGCCAAACACGGCGTCGTCAGCACAACACTACCGATAGACGGCGGCAACTCCGAAGAGGAACTAGCGCGGTTCGCGGATGCGAAGATCGACGTCCATGCCCTGTCGAGACAGCTTCAAGACGAAGGTGCCAAGTCCTTCGTGAAGTCCTGGAACGACCTGCTGGGCGTGATCAGCTCCAAATCTGCCCTACTCAAGCGAGCGAGTTAGCCGCGGGGAATGCCATGTCGCGACGCACGGCCCGGTGGGGAAGCGCGGCGATGTTGGTCGCGTAAGGAGATTGCCCATAGGAGAGATCATGAAAATCGGCATCATAGGCGCAGGTCAGATCGGCGGCACCCTCACCCGTCGGTTGAGAGCGCTGGGACACGAGGTTCACGTGGCCAATTCCAGAGACCCCAGGACTCTTGCGAGCCTGGTGACGGAAACTGGTGCTGTCGCGGTTGAGGCGAAGGATGCCCCGCGAGGTGTGGATCTGGTCATAATCACCATCCCTGAGCGTAATGTCCCGATACTACCGAAAGGGTTGTTCGCCGGCGTGCCAGCAAGCGTGGTTGTCGTGGATACCGGCAACTACTATCCGCGCCAGCGCGATGGCCGGATTGTAGAAATCGAGTCGGGAATGCCGGAAAGCCGTTGGGTCGAACAGAAACTGGGACGGCCCGTTATCAAAGCGTTTAATAACATCTATGCGCGCCATCTGCTCGAACGCGGTCGGCCTCGTGGATCGCCGGGTCGAATTGCCTTGCCCGTTGCGGGTGACGATGCAAAGGCCAAGGCCGTCGTCCT
>Ga0124850_1000221_pt1 | contig 10237 bp, 8 predicted proteins | sample PanSoiMetaGPlot1_FD_97462 | JGI IMG/M metagenome (GOLD analysis project Ga0124850, IMG submission 97462) | Tropical forest soil microbial communities from Panama analyzed to predict greenhouse gas emissions - Panama Soil - Plot 1 (PacBio error... | ecosystem: Environmental > Terrestrial > Soil >...
CTGCCCGCCCCTGAAGCACTGATCCGCCGTTCTGGTGCGGCCGCTCCGCTCCTTAATGCGGTGCGCGAGCGTCGCTCCCGCGATTCGGTTCGGTCGGCCATCGAGCGCCTGACTGGCGGGGCGAGCGGCACCGTCCCTGCAGCCGACCAATCGAGCGCGCAGCCGGCGACAGGAAAGTCCGAATAACTGCCCTCAGAGCCACGCCCACGCCGTTAGGGCTACACCTGTGCCCCCAAGGCAGCGCGCTCACGTTGTGCTGCGCCACGTTTGGCTACCAGTGATGACGCGATTGTGCCAAACGCAACGAACGCAATCATGATTGTGCACACGGCATTGATCTCCGGTTTCACCCCAAGGCGAACTTCTGAATAGATCCGGATCGGCAAGGTCGTTGCGCCCGGCCCGGTGGTGAAACTCGCAATCACGAGATCATCGAGTGACAATGAGAAGGCCAGCATCCAACCGGCCGCGATCGCTGGCGCAACCAGAGGCAATGTGATTGTGAGAAAGGTCTGCAACGGTGGGCAGCCCAGATCCATCGCGGCCTCCTCAAGGCTCCGATCGAAGGTAACAAGCCGCGATTGGACAATCACGGTAACGAAGCACATGGTCAGCGTCGTATGGGCGATGACAATGGTCCAGAATCCGCGATCGACGCCGAGTGCAACGAACAGCAGCAGGAGCGACAGGCCGGTAATCACTTCCGGCATCACCAGCGGCGCATAGACCATACCGGAAAACAGCAAGCGAGTTCTGAATCGGCCGAGCCGCGTGAGCGCAATTGCGGCAAGCGTCCCGAGGATCGTTGCTGCGGTGGCCGACAAAGCAGCAACACGCAGGCTCACCCAGGCCGCCTGCAACACCGCATCGTCGTGAAACAATTCGCGGTACCACGCCAGCGACCAGCCGCCCCAGATCGTCACCAGCCGCGAGGCGTTGAACGAATAGGTGACCAGAATGGCAATCGGCAAATAAAGGAATGCGAGGCCGAGTGCGACTGAAACGATATTGAAGGATGAAGCACCACGGTTCATGAGCGACTTCCCTCGAGTGATCGCTGTTGTAGGCGCTCGTAGAAGAGGATCGGTACCAGCAGGAGTCCGAGTAGCGCCACCGCAATGGCGGAGGCAACCGGCCAGTCGCGGTTGGAAAAGAACTCGGTCCACAATGTCTGCCCAATCATCAAGCTCTCCGAACCGCCGAGCAGATCGGGGATAACGAATTCGCCGACAATCGGAATAAAACAAAGCAACGCACCGGCAGCGACGCCCGGCAGCGATAACGGGACGGTCACCAGCCAGAACGCTTTCCAGCGCGGACAGCCGAGATCTGCAGCCGCCTCGAGCAAGCTTTCGTCCATCCTCTCAAGGACGGCATAGAGCGGCAGCACCATGAACGGTAAATAAGAATACACCATGCCGATATAGATCGCAGTGTCGGACGACAGCCAGGCGGCCGGCCCGTCGATTGCGTGTAATCGCATGAGCAGGTCATTCAGAATTCCGTCGCGCTGCAGAATATTGATCCAGGCGTAGATGCGGATGAGAAACGAGGTCCAGAACGGCAGCACAATCGCCATGACCAATGGCGGCTGCCAAGCTCGCGGCGCACGCGCCATGCCGTAAGCGATTGGATAGCCGATTACCAGGAGTGCAAACGTGGAAATCGCCGCGATTTGCAAGCTCCTGAGGTAGGACCAGAGATAAATCGAGTCGGACAAAACCAATCGGAATGAATCGGCGGAAAGCTGCTTGGCAAACTCCATCAGCCCCACCCAACCGGCGGAGGCGTCGAAGGCCGGCAAGTAAGGCGGCTGGGCCAGCGCCGTTTGTGACAAGCTGATCTTGAGAACAATGACAAATGGCGCAAGAAAGAAGATCACAAGCCAGAGATATGGCAGCAGCAGGATAGCCCGCGCGCTCCAGTTTCGATTGTCGGCCGAAGTGCGCACCTGATTATCCCGTCAAGATTACGCCGGCATCGGGCGGCCACGACAGCCACACGAGGTCACCTGGCCCAAACGAATCTTTGCCCCGCGCACTCACATTGGCACGAGCAACCTTCACAAGCGACCGGTCGGCCAGCCGCACCTTGTAGATCGACATGTCGCCGCGATAGCCGATCTCGGACACGGTACCCGATACGGCGTTGAGTCCGCTTATCGGCCGTTCGCTTCCCATCGCGATTTTTTCCGGCCGCAACGCCAGCCAGATGGTCGCCCCCAGCTTGGCTGCGTCGCTATCGACAATTCTCAGCTGACCGATGGCGCTGTCGATGATTCCGCTCCCGGAAACACGACCCTCAATTGTGGTTACTTCACCGATGAAATCGGCGACCCACCGGGAATTAGGGCGTTCATAGATTTCAGCCGGGGGCGCGACCTGCATCAGCCGGCCTTGATCCATCACGGCGATACGGTCCGCAACGATCATCGCCTCTTCCTGATCGTGCGTGACGATCACGAATGTAGTGCCAAGCTTGCGCTGCAATTCCATCAGCTCGAATTGAGTTTCAGTCCGCAACTTCTTGTCGAGTGCGGCCAATGGTTCATCAAGCAGCAGCACGCGTGGACGTTTGATGAGCGAACGTGCAAGCGCCACCCGCTGACGCTGGCCGCCAGAGAGTTGATCGATCCGCCGTCCGCCGTAGCCTTGCAGGCGCACAAGTGCCAGCATCTCAGTGACGCGCCCGGCGATTTCTGCACGCGTCGCTTTTTCCTGCCGCAAGCCGAAGCCAATATTGCCTTCGACGGTCAGGTGCGGGAATAAAGCATAGCTTTGGAACATCATATTCACGGGCCGCCGGTGTGGCTGCACAGCCACGATATCCTCGCCGTCGAGATAAATGCGTCCCCCGCTGGGCGTCTCGAATCCAGCCAGCATACGCAAAAGCGTGGTTTTGCCGCAGCCCGATGGGCCGAGCAGCGCAAAGAATTCACCGTGCTCGATGTCGAGTGAGAGAGCCTCTACGGCGGTGAACGAACCGAACCGCTTGGTGACGGCTTCAAAGCGCACCAGCGGTGATTTTTTGTTTTCCACCCGGTGCTGCGATGCTTCGCCGTCCGCCATCGATTCCCCGCCTCGTGGAGCACGCTAGCGAGGTGAGCCAACACGCTCAACCCGGATTTGTGAGCGTCCTTCGGACGGCCCGGCGCCAGCCCAAATATTTGCGATCCCGCGTTTCCGAATCCATGTGCGGCTCAAATCGGCGATCAAGCTGCCATTGCGCCGCAAAGCCGTCGAGATCAGGGCAGACCCCTGCACGACGCCCCGCGAGATAGGCAGCGCCCAGCGCCGTCGTCTCCATCACAGTAGGCCGATCGACTGGGCTCGCAAGAATGTCGGCCAGAAACTGCATGGTCACATCGCTCACCGTCATGCCACCGTCGACACGCAGGACGGTCGTCGAGCGTTTTGACGCAGGCCAATCCGCGTGCATGGCCTCCAGCAAGTCGCGCGTCTGGTAGGCAACGGCCTCAAGCGCTGCGCGGGCAAGCTCGGCCGCTCCGGAATTGCGGGTCAGGCCGAAGATCGCACCGCGCGCCTGCGCATCCCAATATGGTGCGCCCAGACCGACAAAGGCCGGCACAAGATAGAGCTGCTCGGCCGGATCGGCGCGCTCTGCCAGAGGCCCGACGTCAGATGACGTGGCAATAAGCTTTAATCCGTCTCGCAGCCATTGCACGGCGGCGCCGGCGACAAAGATCGCGCCTTCCAGCGCATATGTGCGTTTACCGTCGAACTGGTAGGCAATGGTCGTGAGCAGACGATTGCGTGAGACGATGCGCTCGGACCCGGTATTGAGCAGCGCAAAGCAACCTGTCCCGTAAGTCGATTTTACCATGCCCGGAGCGAAGCAGCCCTGCCCGATCGTGGCCGCCTGCTGATCGCCGGCCATGCCCAGAACACGGATTGGCGCCCCAAATAGGCCGGCAACGGTCTCGCCAAATGCGCTTGTGCAGTCACGCACGCCGGGCAGAAGCGCCTCCGGCACGCCAAATAGCCTGCAGAGGTCATGGTCCCACTCTGCCCTGACGATATCGAACAATAGCGTGCGTGCCGCATTGGTAGCGTCAGTGAGATGGGCTTTGCCGCCGGTGAGACGCCAAAGCAGAAAGCTATCGATTGTGCCGAAAGCGAGCTTGCCGTTTTCGGCAGCCGCACGAACCCCTTCCACATGATCAAGCAACCACGCAATCTTGCTCGCGGAAAAATATGGATCGAACAGGAGCCCGGTTTTGCCGGCGATGACATTCTCGTCGTAGGTGTGCCGCAGCGATTCGCAGTACTCCGCCGTGCGCCGATCCTGCCAGACGATCGCGTTATGAATTGGCTTTCCGGTTTGGCGGTCCCACAAGACCGTCGTTTCTCGTTGATTGGTGATGCCGATACCGGCGATGTCCGCCGCCGCGACCTTCGCCTGCGCCATGACGGCGCGTACCGTCGCAACCACAGCCGTCCAGATTTCTTCCGGATCATGCTCGACTTCGCCTGGAGACGGGTAAAACTGGCGCAATTCTTTTTGCGCGGTGGCAAGCGGCCGCAGTGATGCGTCAAACGCGATTGCTCGCGTTGAAGTGGTGCCCTGGTCGATCGCGATCAATACAGCCGGCAAGGCCAGTCCCCCGCCGCGCCGAGCTGACGCGGGCCAAAGCAGTTTAGTTCACCAAATAGAAATTCGCGAATGACTGATCCGTCAGCGCCGTCATCGAGCCCCGTTCCTGGCAGTTTTCGCGTTGAGTGACGCGATGAAGCGGTCGAGTTCCGCGTGGTCCTGTGCCGTCGTTCTCAGCCCGATCTTGCTGCGACGCCAAAGCACATCATCGGCACTCTGCGCCCATTCGTTTTCGACCAGGTAGCGCACCTCTGCTCCGGTAAGATCGTCACCAAAGCGTGGCCCCAATTCGTCAATGCTTTGCGCGTCTTTGAGAAATCGTTCGGCCCGGCGCCCGTAAGCCCGCACCAGGCGACGCGCGTGCAGCATGGACAGAAAAGGCCATCGTTTCATCATCTCGGTTACCTCGGCATCGAATTCGTCGGGGGCGAATTCACCGCCAGGTAATCTCGAGACCGCAGTCCACGGCGGTCGTGCCTCAAAGTAATGGCCGATTCGCCCGAGTGCTGCCTCTGCCAATTTACGATGGGTTGTGATCTTGCCGCCATAGATCGTGAGCAGCGGTGCCTCGCCGTCGCGATGGTCGAGCACAAGCTCGTAGTCGCGCGTGACCTCTTCCGGCTTGTCCGCGCCATCATCATAGAGCGCACGCACACCGGCAAAGGACCACACCAGCTCATCCGGCGTAACCTTGTCGCGGAAGTAGCGGTTCACCGCCTCGCACAGGTAGGCGATTTCGGATGGGTCGGGCGCGACCGAATTGAGATCCCCGACGAAATTTTCGTCGGTGGTGCCAATGAGGGTGAAATCCTGTCCAAAAGGCAGAGCGAATACGACACGCCGATCCGGGGCCTCCAACAAATAACCGTAGTCATGTTCAAAGCGCCGGCGAATGACGATATGGCTGCCTTTGATCAGCCGAACAGCAGCCGCCAGTGGTTGCCGGACGACGGTGTCGGCCACCGCCCCGATCCAGGGCCCAGCGGCATTGACTAGAACACGCGCAGTCTTCACCTCACGGCGACCCCGCGCGTTGAGCACCAACTCCCACTCGTCCCGTCGCTCCGCACGCGTGCAGCGGGTTCGCGTCCGGATAATCGCGCCGTGTTCGGCAGCATCCAGTGCATTAAGAGCAACAAGTCGCGAATCGTCCACCCAGCAATCGGAATACTCGAAACCGTAACGGAAGGTGCGTGTCAGGGGCTGACCGACCACGTGGTGTGTCAGATCGACAGTGCGGGAGGCGGGCAACAATTTGCGCGCACCTAAAAGATCGTAAAGGAAGAGGCCAAATCGCAAGATAAGAGGCGAGCGCAGCCCAGGCAGCGGAGGCAACATGAAGCGCATCGGCCGAACCACATGCGGAGCCATTCGCAACAGCACTTCACGCTCGTTCAGTGCCTCACGGACAAGACGAAACGCGCCGTACTCGAGATAGCGCAGACCCCCATGAACCAATTTGCTGGAGGCCGACGAGGTGCCCGAGCCGAGATCGTTCATTTCCACGAGCAGCACACTGAGGCCGCGGCCGGCGGCGTCGCGGGCAAGCCCCGTACCGTTTATGCCGCCGCCGATAATGGCGAGATCGAAGTCGGCCATTGCCTGATGATTCGCTTTCTACCGCAGAATGAGCGGCTTGCGTGTCGCACTCAAGGAGGGAGGGTATTAACTTCGTGTTCAGGCTGGAGCATCCATCACGATTGCAAAATCAGCCCGGCGCAGCCATATCGAAGTAACTGATCCTATATTTCAAGACTTGAAAGCCCGCCAACGGAACCCCAGCCAGCCGATGCCCTCGCCCCGTTTGCTCGTCATTGAAGGAAATTCACCCCAGACTATGGCCGAGCACGTGGCGGCTGGTGGCACGGTGGCGAGCAAAGGTTATTCAGATCTGCTGCGCGAATTGTTGCCCGGGGCAGTCGTCGATATTTCCTATCCGGGCGATCCGGCCGCACTTTTGCCGGATGGCTCCTCGCTTGAGGGGTATGATGGCATTGCTATTACAGGCTCAAGTTTGCACATCTATAACGCCGGGCCTGAGGTGATGCGGCAGATCGAATTGATCCGCGCCGCGCTTAAGACCGGAACACCGATTTTCGGCTCCTGCTGGGGCCTCCAGGTCCTCACCGCGGCGGCGGGCGGCAGCGTCCGCAAAAATCCCAAGGGCCGCGAGATTGGCTTCGGCCGGAGCATCCGTCTCACCGAGGCCGGCCGTAAGCACCCCATGTACGCCGGCAAGCTGGATGTATTCAACGCGCCGACGGTGCATCTCGATGAGGTCGAAGCGCTGGCCCCTGGCACGACGGTGCTTGCCACCAATGCAGTCTCGGACGTGCAAAGCGCCGAAATCCGCACCAACGGGTCGGTCGCCTGGGCCGTGCAATATCATCCAGAATACCCACTGCGCGAGGTGGCGGCGATCGTGCGGCGTATCGGCACGCGGTTGATTGAAGAAGGCTTCTTTGCCGACGCGGCCGACATCAAGACGTTTTCGACTGATCTCGATGCGCTCGATCGCGATCCCGCCTGCAAGCGGCTCGCCTGGCGGCACGGCGTGAGCAAGAATGTACTCGACAAGAAGCTTCGCGTGAGCGAGGTCGCCAACTGGGTCGAATTTCAGGTACTACCGACGCGAGTGAAACGCGGCCGAGGGTGATTATGGATTTTTCCGGAAGGCGCGTGGTGATCACTGGCGGTACCGGCGCACTTGGCATCGCGGTTGTCAGCATGCTCGTCGGTGCTGGCGCAAGCTGCACAGTCCCTTACGTTCACGAAGCCGAAGCGCAGCTATTTCCACATCGGGACAATTCGAATGTGACCTTGATTGCAGTCTCGAGCCTCGCTGATGAGGAGCAGGTCGCCAAACTTTATGCCGGTGTAAGGCCATGGGCTTCGATCCATCTCGCTGGTGGCTTTGCTGGAGGCAATGTCGCCGACACCGACAAGGCGGCGTTAATGACGCAGATCGATAACAATCTCATTTCCTGTTTTCTCTGCTGCCGCACGGCGGTGAATGCCATGCTCACGGGCCGTGAAGGCGGCCGCATTGTCAACGTCGCGGCGCGACCCGCGTTGGAGTGGCGCAATGGCGCGGGTATGTCCGCCTATGCTGTCGCGAAGGCCGGCGTCGCCGCGCTCACCGCGGCGCTCGCCGAAGAAGTCGCTAAGGACGGAATATTGGTGAATGCGGTCGCGCCCTCGATCATGGATACGCCGGCCAATCGCAAAGCAATGCCGAAAGCCGATCATTCCGCCTGGCCAAAGGTCGAGGAAGTCGCCGCAACGATTTCATTTCTCGCCTCACCCGACAATCGCGTCACGCGCGGCGCTATCGTACCGGTATACGGAAAGTCCTAACCCGCAATTGGAACGAGCTCGAGTGGAGGCCGCAGCAGGCGCTGTACGGCTCCGGAGGCAACCACCGTTCGGCCCTCTGCATAAGCCTCGTGGTTTTTTTCGATCTCATCGACATCATAGAGATAGTTCACCATCAACCCGTCCGCCTGAGCGATCGCGCGCTCCGAAGTGTCGGCGAGCCAGTTGATACGCTCAAGCCGTGCACCGTTACCGAGGTGGAAACGCGCCACTGAGTCGAGCGGCATTCCCCGATCATTTCGAGCGCGCATGAAATACCACGCTGCCGCGCGCATTACTGAATCCTTCACCTGCGCGGCTGTATTTTCATCGCGCCACCAGCCGGATTGATCGAGCAAAGCGAGGGCGGCTTTATCTGCCTCCGTGAGCGCAGCAGAGCTTTCCTCTGCTCTCTCGCGATTGAGCCAGCGTCTGAAATTTGTAACTGGCGAAAGCGTCACGAAGGTCGATAGTTTGGGCCTCTCGCGGCTGACTTCTTCGACCACCTGTTTGATCAAGAAGTTGCCGAACGAAACCCCGGCCAGTCCACGCTGACAATTCGAGATAGAGTAGAACGTCGCGGTGCGCGCCTTGTCGATCTCAACAACCTCGCGCTCCTTGGCGAGGATTGGTGTGATCGCGGACGGAATGTCGCGAGTCAAAGCCACTTCCACAAAGATCAGCGGCTCATCAACAAGGGCCGGGTGAAAGAAGGCGTAACAGCGCCGGTCAGGACGGGCGATACGACGACGCAGATCTTCCCAATCGCGAATTTCATGCACCGCTTCATAACGAATGATCTTCTCGAGCACGATCGCCGGCGTCGACCAATCGATTCGGCGTAGGACAAGAAATCCGCGGTTGAACCATGACGAAAACAGATGGACGAAATCATCATCGACGGCACGCAAGTCCTCGCGATGATCAAGCGAATCCATCAATTGCTCGCGCATGCGCACGAGCGCTTCGGTGCCGCCTGGCGCCAGATTGAGGCGGCGGAATAATTCCTGCCGGCGCGGCTCTGACGCAGCGTGGACGTCGGCGGCGCTCGCATCCGCCGGGGCGGCCCGCCACGCATCAATTGCCCGCTCCATGCGCTCTGCGTCAATGCCGAAGCGTTGCGCCAGCGCCTCGAAAAAGGCGATGCGCGGACCAATCGTCAGCGCCGAATAACGGGCCAGAATTTCACGCGCCAGCGCGACGCCCGAGGCCTCGCCACGGCCGGACAACAGATCTTCGCAAAGTTCCACGAGGCTCTCAGAGCGAGCCGATGCTTCCCCCCGGCGGTCGCCCGCAAGTAGCGCGCGGCCGCGCTCGGAGATGGTCTGAAGCAATTCCCCGAAAAACGAGGTGTTCATTTCAATGGCCAGCACCCATGACCTGGTCGGGAAACCATGTGGCGATACCCGGCGCAAAGCACAATATCACGACGCCCAAAATCATCAGCCCAACAAAAGGTAGTACGCCCCACATTACGTCCCGCAGGGGGATATCGGGCGCGATGTTGTTGATGACAAATATATTAAGCCCGACGGGCGGGTGAATAAGACCCATTTCCATGACGATCGTCATGATAACACCGAACCAGATCAGGTCGAAGTTCGCCGCCCGCAACGGTGGCAGTATGATTGGCGCGGTCATCAGGATGATCGAAACAGGCGGCAGGAAGAATCCGAGCACCACCACCATTAGCAGAATGGTGACCAACAAGATCCAGCGCGAAAGGTGCAGCGACACGATCCATTCGGCGGTCGACTGGCTGATGTGGAGATAACTCATCACGTATGAATAAAGCAGTGACATGCCGATGATCAGCATCAGCATTGTCGATTCCCGTAGTGTCGACATCAGGATTGGTTCGAGGTCACTTGGCGTCCATACGCTGTAGATGATCGCAATCAGGGCAAGCGCGAGCACTGCGCCGAGCCCCGCTGTTTCGGATGGTGTGGCGAAACCACCGTAAAGCGCGATCATCACGCCGGTCAGTAAGACGATGAACGGGAGAACGCGCGGCAGCAGTGCGAATTTTTCCCGCATTGACAGGTTGTCGATACGCAGAATTTCGGAATGAGTGCCTGACTTCTCATAGGCGGCTTTCGCATTGGCGTATTCGAGACGGAAGCGCCACATCGCGTAGGCCGTAAAAAGCACGACCAGCAGCAAAGCCGGCCCTATCGCCGCAAGAAACAGACGGCCAAGAGATTGCTCAGCCGCAACCGCATAGAGGATCATGGTGATCGATGGGGGCAGTAGGATTCCGAGTGTTCCG
>Ga0124850_1000223_pt1 | contig 10217 bp, 11 predicted proteins | sample PanSoiMetaGPlot1_FD_97462 | JGI IMG/M metagenome (GOLD analysis project Ga0124850, IMG submission 97462) | Tropical forest soil microbial communities from Panama analyzed to predict greenhouse gas emissions - Panama Soil - Plot 1 (PacBio error... | ecosystem: Environmental > Terrestrial > Soil >...
CTCGGCACCTGGTCACCGCGCCGGATCAGCAGTTCGCGCACCGCGAGTTTCCGTAAAGCGTGTAGTTTGGACATACCGCCACATCAAAACCGGTTGGTGTTCCACCGGGCGTGTAGCCCATCTCGGGATGGCACCCGCGTGGAACCGGTATGCAGCCGACGATGGTGCAAGCAATCTGTGGCTGGGCAGCAGTGGCAGCCTTTGTGTGAGCCTTGGGGTGTCTAGGCGCCGCGCTGGCCGACATCAACTCAAGTGCAAGCACAACGGCGGTAACAACGGGTACGATAGTTTTCATCGCGATCCACGCAGAACGCCTCCGAATTTGATCTTGTACAAAAAATAAAGGGGACCGACAGATGGGCCCCCTTCAATTTTTGGTCACTGCTACATACAGGGGCTTTATCATTAGTAGGAATAATAGCCGCCGTACTGAGAGTTGCAGACGTTGACCCAGCCCCAATCCGGTACCCACTGGACACAAGAATCATAACCGTAGCCGTAACCGCCGTAGTACGGCAACGTGGCGGCCAACGCCACGCCGGCGCCTACGCCCCACCAGGGCCACCAGCGTCCACCACGCCATCCCGCCCACCTGGCGCCACCCCATCTACCTGCCCAGACGCCTCTGCCTGCCCAAGCGCCTCTGCCTACCCAGGCGCCTCTCCCGGCCCAGACCCTGCCGGGGCCTGCGAAAGCCATTCCGCGGCCAGCGAAGCCTATTCTTCCGGGGCCAGCGAAACGGGCGCCGCCAAAACGCGGACCAGCGAAGCCACCCATGCGGGCGCCGCCAAATCCACCCATGCGGACACCGCCCCCGCCGAATCCGCCGAAGCGTGCTTCAGCAGAAGTCGAAAGAGCGGATGCCGCGATCAAGACTGCACAGAGAGTTATTGCGATTTTTAGCATAGCACTCCTCCCATATTGTTTGGTCTTGCTTAGAGTCGTGCATTGGAACATGCGGCGAGATTTAAGCTCTTGTGAACCTGCAAAAAAATTGGACCTTGGCCCAACGATATTAAATTTGACACAGCGGAACCAAGTCCTTGGGCGAAGTACTTTGGGTCAGAAGCGGCCACTTCGCAGGAAGCGGCATGTGCGGTGCAACGAGGGACGTCCGCTTTGGGCCAACAGCGGACATCGACCACTGGAGCTGCGTGCAAACAGACGCCTTTATTCTGTGACGCCATTCACACTCAAATCGTGGCACGTGATCGTAGGCTAAGGTGTCTGTCATCAAACACTTTGGTGTAGCTATGAGTACCATTGCGACCAAGACGGATGGAGTTGCCACCGCGTCAGCACAATCGAACGGTATGGCAGCAACAACGAGTAGACAGGGCTCGCGGCCCTATGCACTCGGGTACTCGGACAGCGAATTCCGGCGGCTGGAACGACAAGCCGAATTTTTCCGCGATCTCACAGAGGATGTGCTGCGGCGGGCCGGATTGACGCCCGGTATGCACGTACTCGATGTCGGGTGCGGCGTCGGCGACGTATCCATGCTGGCCGCGACTATGGTCGGCCCGACCGGGTCGGTGCTCGGTATCGACCGCTCCTCCGAGTCGCTCGACGTTGCGCGACGGCGCGTCGCTGCGGCCGGACACGCGTCCGTGCATTTCCAGGCCGTTGAGCTCGATAGATTTTCTCCAGAGCAAAAATTCGATGCCATCGTCGGCCGGTTCGTCCTCTCTTATCAACCCGATCCGGCTGCCACGCTGCGGCGACTGCGCCGCCATCTGCGGGGCGGCGGCATTATCGCCTTCCAGGAAATGTCGGCGCCGCTCGCACGCAGCGTTCCCGATGGGCCGCAATTTGAGCAATGCACGGATTGGATCCTGACTGCGTTCGCACGCGCGGGCTGTGAGCTCGACATGGGCGGAAAACTGTTCGCCACCTTCCTCGCTGCAGGTTTGCCGATGCCGCAGATGATCGCCGCCGCCCGTGTCGAGGGGGGACCGCACTCGCACGTCTACGACTACATCGCCGACGTCCTCCGCAGCCTGCTTCCGGTAGTGGAGCAGGCCGGCATCGCGACGGCGGCAGACGTCGCGATCGACGGCGTGGCCGATCGGCTGCGCAAGGAGGCCGTCGCGCAGGATGCCTGCATCATGCTCCCGCCGCTCATTGGCGCATGGGCGCAGTTGCCGGCGAGCGGACATTGCTGAGCGGACGCGCATTAGCGCGTCGCCAAATACTGATATTGTCGCCGCGATCGGTAGACGGTTTGCGCCCAAAAACAATTAACGAAGCTCGGCGAGCAGAGTGCTAGCGTTCTTGAGATCCTGAGTGTCAAAGCCTTCAGTAAAGCAGCCATGACTACAGCTAAGGATATCGAGGGCTTCGGCGCGCTTGCCTTGCTTCATCCAAAGCCTGGCCAAGTCGGTGGCTGCGCGAAGTTCAAACGATCTTGCCTGTTGGCTGCGTGCAGTTCGCAAGGCCTGCTCGAGGAGAGACTGGGTCTCGGCGTCCGGTGCTCCACGCATGAGCAGAGCGCGTGCTTTTAGGCGATAAAGTTCGGCCTCGAAGAAGCGTTCGTTGTTGAGGCCGACGATCGACAGCCCCTGATCAACTACCTCCAGTGCCCCCTCAGGTTTGTTGTGACGTAGCAAAGCTGGACATAGAAGGGCGAACTGTACTGTGACGCCGAGTTGATAACCGGCGCGTTGGTACTCATCAACCGAGTCCTTTACCTCTTCGAGTCGGCTTGCTGATGGGCTCTGCATGCTCGCGCAAATATCCCGAATTGCGCGAGACAGCCCAAGCCAATGGCGGAACCCGTGGCGCTCGGATATGGCAAGACAGCGCTCCGCGTAGCTCTGAGCCATTACCGGCTCACCGCGTAAAGCATGGAGAACAGAAGCATAATACCAAGCGTAAGCGTAGGTGTGCGCATGGCGAACCGCGTCGGCGCGCTCAAGCGCAGCGGTCATTCGCGATAGTGCATTGTCAACCTGGCCGAGAATCCAGGACACCCAAGCCATGAAAACCAGCACAGAGACCCCGGCATCCTGGCCCGCTGCTCGAGCAGCAATTCTGTCCTTCTCCTCGCTTGCGTCGAATAGCTTGAGAGCGCGTTCGAGCGCTTGACGAGCCTCGAGAATGCGACCCATGAACATGAGAATCATCGCCTGTCCTCGAATCGCATTGAGGAGTGCCGGCCGGTTACCGTGTGTCTCGGCGGCATTCGGTAATCCCGCGATCGCCTCGAGCGCCTGGGGCAACTCGCCACGCACGACGCTCGCGGTCGCCAGCCAAAATATTACTTGAAGGTACTCGGGTGGCTGGCCGAGCCGCTCGCACAGTTCACGGGCACGGGTGAATGTCGCCACGGCCCTGTTTGCCGCCGCTCCGTATGCAGCAATAAGGCAGGGACTCAAGGCTAATTGGAGGTCAAGCTCAATTTTGTCCGTCGCCTCACCGGCCGGAAGCCGACCGCTTAGCTCGATGCCTCGTTCAAAATGTGAAATCGCTTCGAGGTTGGCTGAGCGCAGGGCCGCGTCCTTGCCGGCCTGCAGCCAATATCCGATCGCTTTTTCGATCAATCCGGCTTCGGTGAAATGGTACGCCAAAATTTCAGGTTGCGTTTGCGCGATTTCGGGGAACCTTTGCTCAAGCGCGTTCGCGATCGCGGCATGCAGGTGCACGCGTCGGCTTTTTAGAAGTCCCGCATATGCGGCGTCCCGCACGAGCACGTGCTTGAAGGTATAAACCGCGTGGGGGATTTCGCCACGGCGGAAAATCAACTCCGACCGCACCAGCTGGTCAAGCGCATCGTCCAATCTCTCCCTCGGTAGCCCCGCGACGGCGTTCAGCAGTTCGTAATGAAAGTCACGACCCGCAACGGCACCGACCTGTGCAACCTCTCGCACCGGTGACAGCCTATCAAGGCGTGCCATCAGCGACGCCTGAAGCGTGGTCGGAATCGCCAAAGGTGGTAACGGACGTTCGAGTACGTACTGGCCATCGCGTTCCTGCAATAATCCGACTTCCAGCACCATCTTGGTCAGTTCCTCGATGAACAGAGGCACCCCATCGGTGTGCGCGAGAATCTGGTCCATCACCTCTCTCGGCAACGCTTTGCCCCCTGTCACTCGCTCAACCAATGCCACGCCATCGCGTCGGTCGAGGCGCCTAAGCGATATCGTCGTCAGGTGAGGGTAACTTGGCCAAGGCAGTGTGAATTCGGGTCTGGCAGTGATGAGTAGCAGTACCCGAAGGTGTGGGACATGCTCCACCGTGGCTGCGAGCAACTCAAGTGAGGTCGGGTCGATCCAATGCACGTCTTCGAAAATGATGAAAACCGGATGCCGCGCCGCTAACCCATCGAGTTGAGCCAATAAGGCCGTGAAGGTTTTCTCTTTGCGTCTTTGTGGGCTTAAGTCTTGGAGTTGGTAGCGATCGCTGGCCGGCAACGCTAACAAGCTGGCCAGGATAGCCATGTGTTCGGGATCAGCTGTGGATTGTGCTATGAGAGCTTCGAGCTTGGACAGCTTTTCCGAAGGCGAGTCGCTGCGCTCGAATCCAGCAACACGTTCGAGTTGGCTAATGAATGGGAACAGAGCACTGTTAGTATGGTGCGCAGAACAGAAATAGCGCAGCGTGATGTGTGGTTCATTCTGAAGTCGCTCATCAAACGCCACCGCAATATGCGACTTGCCGATACCTGGTTCCCCCGTAAGTAGGACCGCTCGACCCTCCTCCTGCGTGGCCAGTCGCCATCGCCGGACCAGCAAGTCTATCTCCTCTTCGCGCCCGAACAGCGGTGGCAGCTTGGCAGTATGCTTTGCTTCGAAACGGCTCTGCACGCCGCTCGTCCCCACCACCTGCCAGACCGCTACCGGGTCTGACCATCCTTTCAGCGTGAGCGGGCTGATCTCGCGATAATCAAAGTACCCCGCGGTGAGCCGGTGCGTGCTCGGACAAATCAACACTGTCCCGGGCTCCGCCAGCGTTTGCAGGCGTGCGGCGAGATTCGGCGTCTCACCAACGACAGCCTTTTCCGTTGCAATTTCATCGATCAACAACTCGCTCACAACGACAGTGCCCGTCGCAATGCCAATGCGAACCTTCAAAGTGGTGCCGAAATTTGTCCGGAGGTTTGCTATGGCATCAACAAGTGCGAGCGCGGCACGTACCGCCTGGTCGGCATTATCCTCCTGTGCGAGCGGATATCCGAAGTAGGCGAGCGCGCCATCGCCCATGTATCGAGCGACCTTGCCGTGGTAGCGGCTGATGATCTCGGTGATACAGGCATGGTACGACGCCATGACCCGCCACATGTCCTCGGGATCCAACCGTGCCGACAGTGCTGCCGAGCCGACCAGATCGCAGAACATAACCGTAAGGTAGCGTCGCTCGGCCTCTTCCGATTCGGTCACCGTTTTGGGTGTTGCGGAGGCGACCTCATCAAGTTCGGCGATAGCGCGCAACATCTTACGGCGATGGCCGAGTAGCACGCCAAGGTCCTTGAGATCTTGCTCCGTTAGATCGCGGACAATGGAAAGCTCGATGGCATTCTCGGCAAAGCGCTGGGCATATTGTCCCAGTCCGATGGATTCGAGCCACTCGGTAGCGCCTCTCATAGGCACCTTCATACCACCTACGTCGTGTTGGCAACAATTGGGAACGTAGAGGGCATTCCGGATTTACGTGCAGCCGGCGTCCGCTTTCGGTCAAAACCGGAAATTTGCGCTACGAAAGCGATGTCCGCTTTACCCCTGATAGCGACCGCGAAAGCGGGCTCCCGCGAAAGGTCATGTCTGCTTTATCCCTTAAAGCGGACATGTGCGGCGCACTAGCCCATGTCAACAAGAGCGTCCGTATGGACGTCTTGTCGGCTCAATCAGCGAACTCCAATTTGACTATCGAAGCTCTAGCGGCAACTCCGCCCCGGCTTCTGCGATAAGCTGCTCAGCAACTTTTGCCAGCACCATTCTCTCTTTTAGCCACCTCTGCGCCGCATCTTGACGCTCTGGCGGGAATTTATCTATTGCGTCGAAAAACAACTCCTTCAATTCATCATCCATTTTGCGACCCCCTGCTCCATACGCCTACCTGAATTTGAAATGTGCCATCCGACCTCGGAGGAGTCGTAACCAAGCGCGTTCAATTGCACCCATGGCTCCCCCTCATCCAAACTACCGCGTGCTCAGTCGCGCACGGCAGTCCGCTCGGTGCCTTGACAGAGAACAGGAAGCCCATGCCAATGCACTGACCCAGCGCACACTAAGCAAAGATGCGTCGTTGAAATGAGACAGCGTCGTGTTGCTCAGGGACGACGCTCGTTTCGTTTCCGCCGCACCCGCGAGGTAGTAGTTTTCGCATTGGCAAGTTAATCCTGCGGCCGTCGGGAAATTCTAAGTAGCGTGCAATGACTAACCCGCGAGCTTCGACCACATACTTGGAACCGAGCGGAAATCGCATTGGCAGATGAGATGAACGAGGCATCTTGAACCCCTCCCCATCACATCCCAGAGTACCAACCGAGCAGCCCTGAGGTCAGTTTGCGACCAAACCGTGGTTGTCCCCAGCTTGCACTACTTTGATTTCATGTTGCGTCAGCTTTTCGCTTCGGAAGCGCAGCCCTCAGCCCGTATTCGACGGCAACATCGTACCGTCTTCGCCATCGACTCAGTTATGGTCGATTGAATGTCGGGAGTTGGAGATGCCCGAACTTTCACCGGCAAAGAAATCCTCACGCTCGCGGAAAATACGCCTCGGTTCGCTTGAGTTCTCCGCACCCCAGACCGAAGCTGTCAGGCAACTCGTTGGACGTTCGGTTGCAGAGGTGGAGTGCGAACTCATAATCGAAACGCCGGCAGATCAGCGGGGAAGCCGTACCAACGCCGCAAAGCTACTCGGGATTTCGGTCCGCACCTTGCGGAACAAGATCCACGAATACGATGAGCGCGGAAAAAAGGCGCCTAAGCCAACAGACGTACATTGAGTCCTGTACTCCGCCGCTGCGCCAGCGTATGTCCGCTTTGGGTCATAAGCGGACATTCGCAGTGCAAAAGGGAATGTCTGCTTTAGGCCAATGGACACGGCTTATTCGATGAAGACAAATTTTCGAACCAGTAACTGCTACCGGCCTCACGGATAATAGATCGTCGATTGCACCTATAGACCGCGGCCAATGTGGACCGTAGCAAACTCCCTGCTTTGCCAAACACACGATCACACTGGCTAGCTTGCAGAGCAGCACAAAGGAAATCGGCACGACGCAAGCAACATTGCGTGCGGCGCATTTGAAGTACCATCTCGCGACGATCGACATACTCACTCCGGGACAAGTGGCGCGATACATCGAACTGCCCGCCGGATTCAAAGATGGCGAAGTCCCTACGCACCATCGCCATCAATAAAATTTGCATAAACATGGTTGGGCTGAAAGCAACCGTAACTTTTCCGACACGGACCTGTCATTTGCGTCCGTTACCCACAACTCCCGTCAATACAAACCAGCCCTTGGGGGGGTGTACATGAAGAAGCTCTTGATTGCGCTTGCTGCGGCGACGGCCGTGGCGAGTATCTCAGCGCATGCTGGCGAGATGGGCGTACCGCAAAGCCGTTTCGGAAAGCTCGACCACGTGTTCCTGATAATCATGGAAAATCAAACGGACACTGATATTCTCGGAAACGCAAATGCGCCGTTCATCAACGCATATGCGAAGGTCGCCAATCACGCGACAAACTATTTCGCGGTAGGACACCCCAGCGCGCCGAACTATCTGGAGATGGTCGGCGGGTCCAATTTCGGCGTGTCGGACGACTTCTGGCCGGCTTGGGTCGGTACTGGATGCAAAGATAATGCGCCGGGCAGCACCGGATGTGTTGGAGCAATCAAGCCTATTGCGGTTGCGGGGTTAGATAACCCGGTCGTTGCGACCGCCACGAGTTCCGCTGATTGCAACGGGCAAGTGACGATCCCGCCCGGAGGCGCGGCGGCGGCAAATAACTGCGCACTTCGCAACTATCCAGCAGCGACGTTCACTCCGAAATCAATCGCTGACCAACTTGTTGCGAAGCACAAGAATTGGAAGACCTATCAGGAAAGCTTGCCGACAGTTGATCCCAGTGCTTTTGGCGTCAATTATTCAGATGGAGCGTGGTCCAATCTGAGCCCCTCCGCAGTATTCGGGCCAGGTCCCATTCAAAAGCTCTACGCCGTCAAGCACAATCCGTTTGCCTATTTTCTCAACATCCAAACAGGCCAAAATAAAGAACTAAGCCTTGCGCAGGTTGTCGATTTCGATGGCCCGGACGGGCTGTGGGTTGATCTGCAATCGGATGCTCCAAATCTTTCGGTCATCGTACCAAACCAGTGCCATGACATGCATGGGTTCGTGTCGGGAGGCACGCCGATCTGCAGCAGCAGCACTGACGCCGAGTCCGGGTTTCTGATGAAGCAAGGCGACGCGCAAGTCGCAAAGCTTGTCAATGGCATCAAGGCCTCGTCCGCTTGGAACCGGGGCCGCAACGCGATTGTATTGGTCTGGGACGAGAACGACTTCTCTAACTCGATCAATAAGGTCGTGATGTTGGTGGAAACCAACTACGCGCGGAACGGCCGCACCAGCAATCAGCCCTACGACCACTTCTCGCTTCTGCGGACGTTGGAGGCTGGTTTCGGGTTGCCTTGCCTTAACCACGCTTGCGACCCGACATCGCTGATCATGAACGACATGTTTGGTGGTTGAGTTAGCCAAAAAAGCTTGCGTACCGCCGTAAATCAGTAGCCCGTCATCAGTGAGATGGCGGGCTATCTGTGTCGGCGATAATTTGGGATCGATGTCCGCCTTGGGTCATAAACGGGTATGACGAAGATGCCCCTCAGTTCGGCACTCGGCCCCTCACCGCGTTCGCAAACGACTCATAGATAATACGTCCATCCGAAGCGAAAGGCAGGTGCTGGCGCAGACGCGCCCGGAGTTGCTCTCTGGCGCTCATTGACATGCTTTCGATTAACTTTCCCTGCTGCCCTACAGGCACAGTATTCGAGTCCCAGAAATCATCGAAGTTGGAATACACGACGGGGACGCGGATAACCGTCGTATCGACCGATTCAAGCCCTGCGTTTTTCCACAACTCTTCCATGGCTTGCCGCCCTGAAACAGCAGGATTGGGCGGACGCACTGAGGTCGTCATGCCCATGGATTCCAGTGCGGTATAAATTGGGTCAACGGTCGCACCACCGCCTGGAATATCCCACATGTAGGTTGCGACCCACCCGGCAGGTCGCACCACGCGCGTCAGTTCCGCGGCCGCTTTGTCTGGCGAGGGGAGAAAGGAGATCACCAGGGCCATAATTGCAATGTCAAAGCTGTCGTCGCAAAATGGCAACTTCTGCGCATCGCCCAATTGAAATTCCGCCGCCTTGGCTCCGGGCCGCGTGCGCGCATAGGCGAGTTGATCGCCGGACGGATCGACCGCCATGACTGTAGCTGGAGCACAGCGAGCAATAAGCTCCTCTGTGAAAGCGCCGTTACCGCAACCGACGTCGAGCCATCGAAGACCCTTCGGAACGTCGAGCCAGTCGAGGAACACTTCGCCAACCAGACGAGTCCAGCGGCCCATCAGCCGCTCGTATGCTTCTCCATCAGTGAAAAGCTTGTCAGCTTGGCGCATGTGGACTGGCGCACGTCTCTAGCCAGGGTACCGCTATTGTACATGTGAAAATCAGTCACTTGAAAGAGCTGTGGCGACTTATGCCGCTTCGAAGCGAACGTCCGCTTTGGGTCAGCGGCTGAAGCGGCAAGATATTTCCTCATCTGTAAATGTCATGTGATGATTAATTGCATCGACTCAAGTGCACTGAGCCGGAGCGCTCTTACGAGTCGCGAAGCCCATGCTGCTCGTTTGGAGACACCTCCGATAACGGCATCGCGTTCGGTCACGAAACCAACTTTGACGTGCTTAAACTGGTCTCGCCGCTGCGTCATCGTAGCTCATGGGTACATTTGCGGATTGGCGGCCGCAGAAATCGCCAAACCACTGAGAGAGGGATGAGATTCAAAATTCTAGGCGGATGCCCTTTTCGCCAAAGTCTCATAAAGTGGAACTGCAACGGTGGAGAAAACTATGAGATGCCCGGTACGGACAACAATTTTTGCAGCTTGTTTTTTCTGCCTGATGCTGGCGCAAGGCTGGTCCGCAGATGCCCAAGAGCATCTCGGCAAGCCGATACGAATATTGGTCGGCGTCGCTGCGGGCGGTGC
>Ga0124850_1000224_pt1 | contig 10217 bp, 8 predicted proteins | sample PanSoiMetaGPlot1_FD_97462 | JGI IMG/M metagenome (GOLD analysis project Ga0124850, IMG submission 97462) | Tropical forest soil microbial communities from Panama analyzed to predict greenhouse gas emissions - Panama Soil - Plot 1 (PacBio error... | ecosystem: Environmental > Terrestrial > Soil >...
ATTTACGAGATTGACCACGAGACCCAGGTGTTTATGAATTTCAGCGGGAGCTGGCAACCGCCTTCCTTCGACAACATGGTCGCTTTCACGGAGGGGCCGCACTCCGCGCAGGTTTACAAGCCGCTACAGCCACAAACGGCGTTGACGGTGGAGATAGGCACACGCGGCGAGCACGGACGTTTCCAATGGGAACTGTCTCTTTACCACGCCTGGCTGCGGAACGAGTTGCTTGAGCTTAACGACGCGCAGGGAAATGACCTCGGCGACGTTAACGTCAACCGCTCCTACCACCAGGGAATTGAAGCGAGTCTTGACATTGAACTGTTGAGGTCTGTTTCGTTCCGAAAGATCAAGAAGGGCCTGGAAGGGTCGTTGCGTTTAAGTCAAACCTACACGCTCAATGATTTCCATTTCGATGACGATCCCGTCTTTGGTGACAGTCGGATCGCCGGGATCCCGGTCCATGTTTATGGAGCGGAATTGCTCTACGAAACGGCATCCGGCTTTTACGCCGGACCCAACGTCCGGTGCAGCTTTACTCACTATCCGGTTGACGAGGCCAATACGCTGTTCGCCGACTCGTACACGCTGCTTGGATTCAAAATTGGATTCCGCTCCAAGAAAGGGTTTTCTGCCTTCTTCGAAGCAAAAAATCTAACGGACAAGCGGTACGCCTCTGCGGTAGATCCCATTGCTGATGCGCGAACAGAAGAGAATCCGGAAGTTTTTCATCCTGGCGATGGTCGCTCTTTCTACGGCGGAGTTTCCTGGAGTTGGTAAGTCGTCGATTCGAGCCGAGAGCTTAGGAAATCCAAATTGTTTTCGTGTTGGTGAACTCTCGGGTCCCCGCGGCGCCGAGTTCGCGTCCATAGCCCGAGCGCTTCACACCGCCGAACGGCAAACGCGGATCCGAGGCGACCATCGCGTTGATGAAAACCATTCCGACCTCCAAATCAGACGTGAAGAGCTTTTGTTCCTCGGGATTATTGGTCCAGACGCTGGCGCCGAGACCAAACGAACTGTCGTTTGCCATCTCGATCGCCCGGGCGGCATTGTCTACACGGAAAATAGATGCAACCGGGCCGAAGACTTCTTCACCATAAGCCGGCGATTCTCTTGGCGCGTCGACGAGGACAGTTGGCTCATAGAAGAATCCAGGGCCATGAATCCGATTTCCGCCAGTCAATAATTTTGCGCCTAGCGCAATCGATTTTTGGACTTGATCGTGCACGCCTCGGAGAATTTGTTCGGTCGCGAGGGGACCAATTTCAGTAGCCGGATCCATGGGATCGCCAACTTTCAACACGCGCATCCTATCCACGAACTGATCAAGAAACTCGTCGTAGATTTCATCCGCAACAAGGAGTCGCTTCGCTGCGATGCACGATTGACCGGTGTTGATCGTGCGGGCTTTGACCGCGGTACTCAGGGCGCTTTCGAAATTCGCGCTTGGCATCACGATAAATGCGTCGCTCCCGCCGAGCTCGAGCACACTTTTTTTGATCTGACGTGCGGCCGTGCTTGCCACGACACTTCCAGCTTTTTCGCTGCCGGTTAAAGTCACTGCTTTCACACGCGGGTCGACAATTATCTTTTCGACCTGGTCTGGTTCGATGAGGAGCGTCTGGAAAACGCCCTCATCGAATCCCGCGCTGCAAAGTAGTTGTTCAATGGCAATTGCGCACTGCGGCACATTCGAGGCATGCTTCAGTAAGCCGACGTTACCGGCCATAAGGGCCGGCGCGGCAAATCGAAAGACCTGCCAGAACGGAAAATTCCAAGGCATGATGGCAAGGACGGTTCCGAGGGGTTCATATTGAACATAACTGCGGGCAGCGTCTGTTTGCGCGGGCTCGTCCTCAAGGAACCGTTCCGCGTTGTCGGCGTAAAATCTGCAGCCGCGCGAACATCTCAGGACTTCTTCCAGGGAATCCCGAAACAATTTGCCCATTTCGAGCGTGATGATTTCAGCAAGTCTCTCCTTTTCCACTGACAACAGTTCGGCCGTGGCCTCCATGAGTTCCGAACGTTCACTAAACGCAGTTCGCCGATATTTTCTGGACGCGTTTTCGGCGCGCTTCAGACGTTTCTCGATTTCGGCGGCATCGAATGGAGAAAACTCCTTCAGCTTTTCACCCGTGGTCGGATTGATCGAAGCAATTGCCATGTCCTTACCTTACATGGCTTTTTAAGGCGATGAAATTGGTAGGGACGGATCGCCGAGCCTTCCGTCGTCGACGCGGGCGGTCGCGCTCTACCGTTAACCTATATTCGCAGTCCTTTCGGGATTAACACATGATCGAGCACGTCGAAGAACCATTGTACGAGGAGCGCGAGCAACGCTGCTGGAATAGCTCCTTGCAAGATAGTTACGTCATCATTCAGGTTGAGGCCGCTCAAGATCGGTTCGCCCAAACCTCCGGCGCCGATCAACGCCGCTAGCGTTGCGGTACCAATGTTGATTACCGCGCTAGTCTTGATTCCCGAGAGAATCGAGCGCGACGCCATTGGCAGATATATTTCCCAAAGCCGTGTGAATGGACTTAGGCCGAGGGCAACAGCAGATTCCCTTAGTGATCGCGGGATGTCCTGCAGGCCACTCGCGGTGTTCCGCACGATGGGCAACAAGCCGTAAAGGAACAGAGCAGCAATCGCCGTGCGCACGCTGATCCCGAAAAAGGGAAGGGGCACAAGCAGCGCCAGTAGGGCCAGCGATGGAATGGTTTGCACAATGCTGGCGAAGCCAAGAATTGCCTGGCCGATCAATCCACCGCGACTTGCAACAATGCCGAGCGGAATCCCGCTGATCACTGAAAGCAATAGCGAAAAACCTGCGAGCTCAAGATGGCGTAGAGTCCAGCGCGTGAGTTTTTGCAGGAAGGATTCGCCTGCGTAGCCCGCAGAGCTTCCGTTGTCTTGAAAATACAAGTTGGCAGCAGACGTGTAATTTTTTGTGCGCTCCGCCTCCATGTTGAGATGAATCATTCGTTTCTCGTCTAGCGTTCCTTCGAGCCGGCGCAACGCATTGATTGCATTGGGAGCCATGGACGAGCGAAACAAGAAAACGGCCTCATACTTTGGGAAAAATCGAAGATCGTCTTCGAGAACGATTAGATCGTTTTGTTCGATCTTTGCATCGGTCGAATAAGCGTCTTTCACGTCAATTGAGCCATTGGCCAATGCGGCGTAACCCAGCGCATGATCAATCCCAATGACCCTCTGTTGGGGAAGCCCGTAACGTTCACGCAACGGCCGCCAACCATCCTGCCGGTCAAGAAATTCATGAGTGAGCCCAATCCTGAGCTCCGGGTGCTTTCGCAGATCACTGATAGTGCGAAGTCCGAGGCGCTGCGCTTCGCTGCGTCGCATGACTAACGCGTAGGTGTTATTGAACCCAAGGGATCCCGTCTTCTCAACGCCGAATTTTCCGAGCGCCTCTCGAATATCCTGAAACGACAGTTGTTGGCCGTTTTTTAGAATCTCTTGCTCGATTGTTCCGGTGTATTCCGGGTAGGCATCGATTTGCCCGCCTTGGAGCGCTTGCCAGAGAATGATCGTGCCGCCCATTCCCTGCCGATGTTCCGTTGCTATTCCGGCATCATTTAGCGCACGCCGGGCAATTTCACCGAGAACGTAGGATTCAGTGAATTTTTTTGAGCCTATGATGACCGGGTTTGCGCGCGTCGAAACAACAGCTGCGAAAAGAAGCAAAGATGTCAGGAACGGAGCGCTGAATCGAGCGTTCCGTACCAATGTTGGACAATGCAACTTCATGTCAGCGTGATTCCGCGCTGCGCGTTGATAAATTCCGACACAAAAGGGTCGGCTGGCTTCTGGCGTAAATCGGAAACCGAACCTTTCTGCACGATTCGGCCATCATTCATCAGCACGATTTCGTCGCCAAAATATGCCGCCTCTGCCAGATCGTGTGTAACGAAGAGCACCGTTTGCTGCAACCGCGCAAAAATTTCTTTGAGATCCCTTTGCAATGAAGCGCGCACCAACGGATCCAGCGCACCAAGCGGCTCATCGAGCAACAACAACTCCGGTAAAAGCATTAACGCACGCATCAGCCCGACGCGCTGGCGCTGACCTCCGGAGAGTTCGAGAGGATATCGAGAGAGTAGATTCCCGGGAAACCTTGTGAGCTCACACAATTCGACAAGCCTGCTCTGCGTTTCATACTCGGACTTGCCAATGTGGCGGGCCATCAGCAGAACGTTGGAGCGTGCCGTCAAATGAGGGAACAGACCGCCTTCCTGGATAACGTATCCAATTCGGCGGCGCAGAGCGCCGATCGTATCGGATGTGATCGGTTCGCCGTTAAATTCGATCAAGCCAGAATCGGGCTCAATCAGACGGACGATTAATCTGAGCAAGGTCGATTTGCCACAGCCACTCGGTCCGATGAGAACGGTAGTCTTGCCACGTTCGATGGAGAGGTTAGTCGCATGCAACGCAATTGCGTTCGCGTAGCGCTTGCTCACATCGACAAGTTTAACGAGAGCGCTCATTGGGCCAGGCTATTCTGTAGGGGCGGGCGCGTTGCCTGCAAGCGCGATGGTTTAGCCTGTGCAGCCAGCAGGCCGCCACTACAAACTTGCAGCCGTGGGTGCCGAACGCGGCCGATGCTATCGACCCCGGCTGCAGCTAAAGTAAAAAACGCCAAACAGCCGCGCGTCGTCGGTCCACAATTTGAGGAAATCAAATCCGGCCTGGTGAGCCAGAGCAATGAAGCCTTCAGGCGTGTGCTTGTAGGAGTGCTCGGTCAGAATTTTCTCACCGGCTCGGAAACAAAACTCTCGATCTCCTATGTGAACTGTCTGATCGGTCGCGCTGATCAAGTACATCTCGATACGGCCAGCTTCGGAATTATAAACCGCGCGGTGTTGCCATCGGCTTAGATCGAAGTTTGCACCGGTTTCGCGACCAATGTGCGCCAGTAAGTTCAAATTGAATTCCGCTGTGACACCGGCTTTGTCGTTGTAGGCGGCTTCGATCACATTTTGATCCTTCTGTAAATCGACGCCAATCAGGAGCCCGCCGCCTGGACCGCAAACATTGGCAATGCGTCGCAAGAATTCCAGCGCTTCATCTGGCTCGAAATTGCCGATGGTCGATCCCGGAAAATAAACGACGTTGTGCGTAGCCTTATGGCGAGGTGATGGCAGCAAGACGGGTTGCAGGTAGTCCGCGCAAACGGGCAGGATTTCCAAGTTGGGAAAAACTTTTCGGAAAGACGCAGCAGATTTACGAAGTTGTTTCGCGGAGATATCGACAGGGATGTAAACAGCGGGCTTTTCGAGCGCTTCGATAAGAATCCGCGTTTTGGTGCCGGCGCCAGTACCAAGTCCGATCAACTCGATGTTTGGCCCAATTTGCGACGCGATTTCAGTGCGATGCTTATCCAGAATATCGATTTCCGTCCGAGTGACGTAATACTCTGGAAGTTCGCAAATCTTTTGGAACAACGCGGCGCCGCGCTCGTCATAGAAATACTTGCAGGGCAGCGTACGTGGATCGGACGAAAGGCCCGCGATTACATCCGACAGCAAATCGGAGGCTGCCCGTGGAACTTCACAAGCAGGTGGTATGGCCGTTAGCTGGTCTGCGGTCATTATGCCATTATCGTTCGGCGCGGGCCCTTCGGTCGCGCCTTACCGATTCATTGTGGATCGCTCGCGAGTCTGATCCCTGTAAACTGCCAGCGCTTTTCCGGTTGGAAGAAATTCCGGTAAGTCCGGCGAATATGGCTGCGGGAGGTCGCGCAGGAACCGCCGCGCAAAACGTACTGGTTGCACATGAATTTGCCGTTGTATTCGCCGAGTGCGCCTGGCGCCGCCCGATACCCGGGGTAGGGCGAGTAGGCGCTACGCGTCCATTCCCAAACGTCGCCAAACATTTGATGAAGACGCCTGTCGCTTTCTGAAGTGGTCAGTGCACGCGGATGAAATTCTTCGTCCTCGACAAAATTTCCTTCAATTGGGCAATCGAGCGCGGCGGCCTCCCATTCAAACTCTGTCGGAAGGCGGGCGCCTGCCCAGTTCGCATAGGCGTCAGCTTCGAAATAGCTCAGGTGCGTCACCGGCTCGGATTCCTCGATCGGGCGAAATCCCGAGAGAGTGAAGTTCCACCAAGCGCCTTCGTGTTTCATCCAATAGAGGGGCGCCTGCCAGCGCTGATCGTTCACGGTCATCCATCCAAGCGATAACCAGAATTCCGGACGCGCATACCCATTGTCATCGATGAATGCCATATACTCGCCGTTTGTCACTGCACATGAAGCAAGTGAAAATGCAGGGACCAGCGCTCGGTGCCTTGGCCCTTCGTTGTCATAGGCGAATCCGCGGCCGTCATGGCCAATTTCGACAATCCTCTCGTCGAAGTCGAGGAAGTGTTTGGGACGGCTCGCCAATCCGTCCGCCGAGGTTTTCGGCTTGCCATGCGGTCGCGCTCTATCGCGAAAAACAGGATAAAGAGGATTCTGCGCGAACACGTGTTTGATATCGGTGGTCAGTAATTCCTGATGCTGTTGCTCATGGTGAAAGCCGAGAACGAGTATCGGTTCGATTTCATCGAGCAGCTTCTGGTCCGCTCGGGAAAGTAGATTGTCGATATGCGAATCGATTGATGCGCGATAACGCTGGGCTTCCCGGACCGTCGGGCGTGAAATTAATCCACGCAAATCGCGCCGGTGCATGCTGCCAGCAGCGTTATAGTACGAATTAAAGAGATAGGCGTACTCGGGAATTTCGGCGCGATAACCCGAGCTGAACTTTTTGAGGATAAACGTCTCGAAAAACCATGTCGTGTGAGCAAGGTGCCATTTTGTCGGACTGACGTCGGGCATCGATTGCACGACACAATCTTCCGGCTCCAGATCCGCACAGAGAGTGTCAGTGAAGTCTCTGATTTGGTGAAAACGAGCAACCAAGCGTTCAACACGCGCTGCGTTTGAATGAGAATGATCTCGTTTCGCCGCAACCGTGTCGGTGGCGGCTTCAGCTGAAACTGGACTCAAAGAATTTCTCCCTCTTGTTCGAGTTCTTCCCGGCGCGCTTCGAGCATCTGGTCGTGAGCCGCTTCCTCTAGACCATCGATCACGAGATGCTGGCCAACAGTCTCTTCTTCACCGGTTCCCGCGCGCGGCAGCCGGTGCCCCTTGGAGCTGGCAACCACGGCCCACTCTTCGGTGAGGTCGGCATTATCGGGAGTTTCCTCCGGGGGCGAATTATTTTCCGAGCCCATCAACTCGCGGCGCGCCTGCCTCCAATCTGCGTCCGTAAATTCGTTGGGGTTGCGTTCGTCAATCATCGCGATTTCCCTCGCGCGCCTCTCTACTTGCTCTGGCGAAGGCGCTCCGAGCCCGTTGCCGTGCAGCTCGATTTTTCCCGGGCGAGGCTCTGAGTAATCGTTCATAACCAATTGTGGGGAGGCCACGATGTCTTGTTCAGACTACACTTTCCCTTACAGGTTGGGTCCTTGCAACACAAGCGCTAAAAAAGTCTGTTATTACTTTGAGGATGAGGAACGAGACTCTTGTGCAACTTGAAAATGGTGCGGTGGTTGCATTCCAGGAATACGGCGATCCTAATGGAGCACCGGTGGTATTTTGCCACGGCTGGCCGAGCTCCTGCACAATGGCGCAACTCACAGACGACCCAGCACGGGAGCTTGGGGTCCGAATCATTGCACCGGATCGACCGGGCATCAGTGGATCGAGTTTGCAGCCCGATCGAAAATTGGCCGATTGGCCGTCAATCATGGAACGCGTCCTCGACCACCTTGCTATCGATGAATTTCGAGCACTCGCGATCTCCGGCGGTGCGCCCTACGCGTATGCCATGGCGGCAGCGATGCCGAAACGGGTGCGGGCGATTGCAATTGTGTGCGGCGCGATTCCCATGGCCGACCTCGCAGATGCCGGAGGATTGCTGCCACTTTACCGTTGGATGCTGGCGCTTTATCGATCGCGACCGCGACTTTTGCGACAACTGTTTAGCCTGGCGCGACCAATTCTGGCTTTGCGGCCGCCAGTCCGCCTCAGGCCGTTACTCTTGAAAATGCTCATGTTGCGACCGTCCGACGCGGAGAGCCTGCGTGACGCGGCAGCATTCGAAGCCATTTTTGAAAGCCAGCGGCGCGCCTGGCGTGGAACGGCTGAAGGGGTCATGATGGACGCTCAGGTTTACGCGCAGCCATGGGGCTTTTCGTTGGAAGATATACATGTTTCGGTGCGGCTTTGGCACGGAACGCAAGACCGGGCCTTTTCGGTTCGAATGGCAGAGGAAGTCGCGGCGCGATTGCCCAACTGCAAAGCTCGTTTCATTGATGACGCAGGGCATTATTCGCTGCCGATCCGTCACATGCGTGAGATTTTGAAGGACCTGATTTCATTGTAGCGACCGCACGCCGCCTGCATTCTCAAAGATGCAGCCCTACGCGGCTGCCGCTAAAGTATTAATCGTGGAGGAGGATTTCACAGGGGGCGCGATTCACGATCAGCCAACGCGGCGACAATGGAGCATTGATCCGCCTTTCGATGCGCGTGTGCGCCAATTGGTTCGCGACTGGGACGCACGCGAATCCCCCGAACTGATCGAAGAAATGATCGTTACCGCGCTGAAGATAGCGCGCGATCACATGAGCATCGCCGACCTTAAATTGATCAATCGTTCGGTAAAAGAAATGCGCAATGCAGCGAAGATCTTCGCGCCGTTCCAGCATTTGCGAAAGGTGGCAATTTTCGGATCCGCCCGCACTCCGCCCGATTCGCCGGTGTACGAAGTGGCAAAAGATTTTGCGCACCAAATGGTGTTGCACAATTTCATGATGGTCACCGGTGGCGGCGACGGGATCATGGGAGCAGCACAGCGGGGCGCGGGCCGCGCACATAGTTTCGGGCTCAATATCCGTCTTCCATCCGAGCAGAGAGCTAACGAAATTATCGAAGGCGATCCGAAGCTCATTACTCTTAATTATTTCTTTACGCGAAAGCTGAACTTCGTGAAAGAGGCGCACGCGTTCGCGTTGTTTCCCGGCGGTTTTGGCACGCTCGACGAGGCCTTTGAGGTGCTCACGCTCATGCAAACCGGTAAGGCCCGTATCATTCCCGTCGTACTGCTAAATCGGCCGCGCGGAAATTATTGGGAGCAATGGATGAAATTTATTACCAATCGCCTCTTTAGGCGCGGTTTGATCTCAAAGGAAGATTTTTCCTTTTTCAAAACCACCCACAACGTTCCCGAAGCGGTCGCAGAAATTCTGAACTTCTACAAGATCTATGATTCAGCACGATGGGTCGGGGAACGATTTGTTATCAGGATGAATAATCGCTTGTCGGAGGCTGCAGTTGTCAACCTTAATAAGGAATTCGCTGACATCCTGCGCAAAGGTGAAATCATCCAGGGCGCCGCGTTGCCTCAGGAAAAAAATGAGCCTGAAATTTGGGATTTGCCTCGGCTAATCTTTACGCCTTTTCGCAGCAGGTTCGGGCGCTTCCGTCAGTTGATCGATGCGATCAATTCCTCTTCAACTGGGTAAAACCTTCCGATCGAGGACTAACCTCCTGTGGTGACGATGTCGTGTCGGCAGGCGCTGGGCGATCCATGCCATTTGCTACAAGAGCAACGTCGGCGCGAAGTTTGGCCTTCATCATTTCATCGAATGAAAAGTGCTCTGCCGCGTAGCGGAACCCGTTAGTCGCGCAATTCGCGGCCAGTTGTGGATCGCGAACAAATTCCAGAATTGCATCTGCAAGCGCTTTGGCGTTGCCCGGCTCAATGAGCAGACCGTTTTGTCGATGTTCAATGATTTCCGGAATATCGCCCACTTTTGTCGCGATAACGGGTCGTCCACTCGCGAAGGCTTCGCGCAACACGATCGGCGAGGCTTCGGTGCGCAGCGACGCGATCACAATCATGTCGCAGGCCGCATAAACATCGGGCGTGTCCCAGCGATACCCTGCCATGATGACTTGATCCGCCAGGCCGGCGCGATCGATGGCATTCCTTACGTTGATACCGCGTTTCAGAATTCCGGTGCCCTGTCCCACGATGACGAAGCGCGCATCAGGTCGTTCCGCCAAAACCAGGGCAGTCGCTTCAACTAGAATGAGCTGGCCTTTATCGGGGCGGATCATCCCGACGTTTCCAACGAGCGGGGTGTCGGCGCCTACACCGATCTCACGACGGAATTTCATTCGATCGCGCGGCGGC
>Ga0124850_1000227_pt1 | contig 10198 bp, 8 predicted proteins | sample PanSoiMetaGPlot1_FD_97462 | JGI IMG/M metagenome (GOLD analysis project Ga0124850, IMG submission 97462) | Tropical forest soil microbial communities from Panama analyzed to predict greenhouse gas emissions - Panama Soil - Plot 1 (PacBio error... | ecosystem: Environmental > Terrestrial > Soil >...
GCCACCCCCACCTTCTCGGCGTGCGCCCCCCACCTTCTCGGCGTGCGCGGCGAGCTTCGAGCGGCGCCACAAGCCGCCCACGAGGAGAACCAGGATCGCGCCGAGCAAGGCCATAAACAGCATGATGTAGTGGAACCCTTCGGCGCCGAACCGGGGCTCGAGGTAGCCTTGGACCACCGGATCGGTGGCGATGACCTCGCCGACGATCCAGCCGAGCAGCGCGGCGCCAGCCCAGACCAGGATCGGAAAGCGGTCGAGCAGCGCCATGATCAGCGCGGCGCCGGCCACGATCAGCGGGATGCTGACGGCGAGACCTATCACCAGCAGTGCCATGTTGCCTTGGGCCGCGGCCGCGATTGCGATCACGTTGTCGAGGCTCATGATGATGTCGGCGATGGCGACGATCTGCACCGCGCGCCAGAGGTGTTCCGTTGCTTCGGTTTCGTCCTCGTCTGGGTCGTCCGGCACCAACAGTTTGGCCGCGATGTAGAACAGCGCAAGCCCGCCCACGATCTTGAGCCACGGCAGCAACATCAACGCGGCCACGAAAACCGTGAAGATGATGCGCAGCAGCACGGCGACGCCCGCGCCCAGGACCATGCCCCACAGACGCTGACGATGGGGCAGCCCGCGGCACGCCATCGCGATAACGACCGCGTTGTCGCCGGACAGCAGGATATTGATCCACATGATCTTCAGCAGAGCCACCCAAAACGCGGTCTGGCCCACCTCGCTCCAGCCGCTCGTGACCATGCCGAGCCACCTGGCCGGCTCCATCATTTCTGCGATCGAACCCACTCGATGTCCCTTTCGCTCTCCCCGCGCGCGGGCGGATCGTCTCGACGGCCCGCTCCCGACGCCGACCCAATCTACAGGCGAAACCCGTAGCCTGGCCAGCGCGCCAAAACGCCACGCGCAGCGGCAGCAGCCGCCCGCGCCTCACCCCACGATGTCGTTGCCGGAAAAGAACTGAGCGATTTCCTGTTGCGCCGTGTCCGGAGCATCCGAGCCGTGCACCGAATTCTCGCCAAGCGATTTCGCATAGACCTTGCGGATCGTTCCGGGAGCTGCCTTGGCGGGGTCGGTTGCACCCATGATCTCGCGATACCTCGCGATGGCGTTCTCACCCTCGAGCACCTGCACGACCACGGCTCCGGAGGTCATGAATTCGACGAGCTCGCGGAAGAACGGCCGTTCGCGATGGACCGCATAGAAGGTTTCCGCCTGCTCGCGGCTGATGCGCGTGCGCCTTTGCGCGACGATACGCAAGCCCGCGCCCTCGATCATAGCGTTGATCGCACCGGTCAAATTGCGGGCGGTGGCATCGGGTTTGATGATCGAAAAGGTACGCTCGATCGCCATTGGATTGTTCTTCAAGGAGGAAAACGCAGGAGAGCCGATCGCGGCGGCTTATAGCGACCGTGCCGTAGCGCGGCAAGGCGTGACAAAGACGCTCGCGATCGAGCGCGGCCTTGCGGCGCAAGCCAAACGGCGACGAGAGGCAACGCTGCTGCTCGAATGGGACGAAAAACGCCCGCCTCGCGCAAACTTATCCGCGGCCCTTCCTTTTGCCCGACGATTTGGCGCTCGTTTTTTATCGAGGCGCCATTGAACCCCACGGATCGCTCGCCCGACTGACAGGCAGGATGTGAGAGCACATCCATCAAAAACCAGGAGAGACCCATGATCCGCAAGACGATTTTCGCTGTCGCCACCGTCGCCGCCATCGGCGCCGCCGCGCTCATCCCGACCGAAGCTTCCGCCGGCGGCGGCGGCGGCAAGGGCGGTGGCATGGGTGGCGGCCATCACTGGGGCCACGGCTACTGGGGCGGCGGCTTCGGCGGGATCGTGGTGGTCGGACCGAGCTGCTGGCGTTGGGTGCCCGGCCTCGGCAGGGTGTACGTCTGCTATTAATGGACCGCTGAACACTGTCTTAAGATGCAGGCAAAAGCCCCGGTCTCGTGGCGCGAGGCCGGGGCCTTGTCGATTTGCAAAACCGCGCGAACGCTCGCTCACGGGTAGGCTCGTCAGACCAGCGCGATGAGACGCGCCGGACCTCCGGTCGCGTCCTTCACCTTCGCCAGTCCCACCACCAGCATCGCGCCGGAGGGCGGCACCTTGTCGAGATTGGCGACGTTTTCCAACCCCCAGCGGCCCGACGGCAACCATGCGTAGTGAACCTTGAAATCCTTCGACGGACCGTGATCGAGCGACAGCGTGTCGACGGCTAAACCCAAGACCTTGCGCTCCGTCATCAGCCATTCGGCTGCCTGCGGGCTGACGCCGGGGAAGTGGAAGATGCCGGCGCCATCTTTGCCGGTGAATTTGGCCGGGTTGCCCACGTGCTGCGCCCAGCCGGACTGCATCGCGACGCAACAATTGTCCGGCAGCCGGCGGTGCTTCTTCTCCCAGTCGGCGAGATCTTCACGCGTGAGCAAGTAGTCGGGATTCTGCGCCGCCTTGGCCGCCACGTCGACCACCGCGAGCGGCACGACCAGCGTGTCCGCGGAAATTTTTTCGACCGTAGCGCCGGACTCCGAGAAATGGATCGGCGCGTCCAAGTGCGTGCCGGCGTGTTCGACGATGCGCCACCAATAGAGATTGAACCCGTCCTTCTTGAGATCGAATTTCTTGTCCATCTCAATTCCCGGCACGCCGAAGAAGGTCGGGAACTCGGGCGACATGGTGTGGGTCAAATCGACCACCGAGGTGAACCTGCGCGCGGGTGCCGCGAGCGCCATCTCCGGCGCCACTGCCGTGGCGGCGAAGGAGGCGGCAAGCGCCCCCTTGAAGAAGCCGCGCCGAGAAAGCGCATGCCGCACCGCTTCCTGACATCCGGGAACGCACATGCCAAACCTCCATCTGGCGGCCGCTGCGGTCCGCCCGGCGCAAGATTGGCGCTGCCGACGACGATGCGCAACCGGCAGCGAACGGAAGCCGGTGTCGCTTGCAACGCGGGGCAGATCCGACCCGCGTCCGCGCGGCAGCCTTCGCTACCGCGCGCTGACATCGCGAGGATGTTCACCAAAGCGAAGGAGGACTCGAAGCGAAGCGCGACGCTCGAAGCAGGAGCCCGGCACCAGCAATCAGCGATCACGAAGCCGCAACAAGGCCGCCGACCGCGTTCTCACACTTGACGTCTGATATCTCAAGCTCGATCACGTGCCGGTGGGTTTCTTCGCCGTCCCCTTCTGCGGTTTCGCCGGCGCGGGCGGTGGACCCGGGGCACGCTCGATCGACACCAGGCGCCCGCCCGCGAAGCGATAAACGCCCGGCCAAGGCCCGCGGAGATAGGTGAGCGTCACGGCGCGCTCGCCGCGCTCATCGGAGCCGATATCGATCTTTTCGACCGGGCCCGCGCGCCGCACCACGTCGCATTCTGTCATCTGCAGCGCGATGCCGCCGGCAACCGTCGCCCCCGTCGCGGTCGGGTCGGCTGCGGCTTCCCCGCCTCGACTGTCGCATTGCCCCTCGGCACCGACGAGATCCGCCGCCGTCACCGGCCGCAGCTCGAATTCGTTCTTTCCCCCCGAAAAAGTCGTCCAATCCGGCTTGCGCAGCAACGTTTCGGGCTTGGGAACAAGCGTGACGCCGTTCAAGCTGAGATCGGACGAGCATGCAGCCATGGCGCAGGCGAGCGTCGCCATCGCAATCATGCGCAACACAATTTGGTTCACTCGTTGCATCGCCACGGCCCTGACCCCGGCAACCGGCCTCGACCGACGCGCCCAGCAGCCGAGATTTTGCGTCAGCATCATCACTTTGATCAATAGGTGTTTTTGCCGCCAAACGTGCCGATTTTCGGGCCGTTCAATCGCGGTTTGCCGACGGCGACCGGGGCGCGCGCATCACGTTGAGAACAAGCTTATTGAGGCCGCGCCCTCGGCTGCGTGATCCTGACCGCGATGACCCAGGCGATCCATAGAAACAGAAAATACATCGCCAGGAAGGCCGCAGGCTTGCCGCCGGCACGTTTCGTTCAATTACGAGCCCGATAAGATAGGCGACGAAATCCCCCGTGATCATCAACACGACGTAGACGATGAGCAGGGACATGCGCGTTTCCCCTCCGCCCCAGCGGCTGGCGGCGACGGTATTCCAACACTTTTCCGCAATGACGGCAATGGCGCTAGCAGAGCGTCGGCAGTGAGGCGTTCGACGCAAGGTTCATCCCAACCGCTGCCAGCGTCCCTCCTCGTCCGGCTGCCAATAGGTGACATCGAGGCCCTTGGCCTTGCTCTCGCTCCAGCGCGCGCGCGCGGCGGCGACCGCGTCGGGATCCTCTCCGTCGACGATGAGCACGATGCGCTGATAAGCGTCGGCATCCGTAGGCATCGGCGCGCCATCGATCAGGAAGCGCACCGCCGCGCCGTTCGGGTTATCGCCGTCGAGCGTGAGCAGGATCGGTTGCTCGCTCGCCTCGGCCTCGCGCCAGGTACCGTGCGGGAGAAAGCTGTCGTCGCGAAAGGTCCACAGGTGCGCGTCGAGCGCCTCGACTCGCTCCTCCGAAGCCGCCTGCACGACCACGCGCCAGCCGCGCTCGAGCGATTTTTCGATCAGCGTGGGAAGCACACGCTCGAGCGGTTGTCGCTGCAACTGGTAAAATACGATTTCCGTCATGATGATCGTGCCACCGTAGCCCGCGCACCGACGTCACCGCTTCGGAGCCAGCGGACATCGCATCACTTCTCGTAGTATTCGGCCACCAGCCGGTCCAACAGCCGCACGCCGAAGCCGGAGCCCCAGCTGCGGTTGATCTCGCTCTGCGGCGAGCCCATGGCAGTGCCGGCGATGTCGAGGTGCGCCCATGGCGTCTTGTCGACGAAACGCTGCAACAGCTGCGCCGCCGTAATGGCGCCGCCATGGCGCCCACCGGTATTCTTCATGTCGGCGAATTTCGAATCGATCATCTTGTCGTATTCCGGCCCGAGCGGCATGCGCCATACCCGCTCGCCGATTTCGTTGCCGACCTTGACGAGCCGTTCGGCGAGCCTGTCGTCATTGGCGAACAAACCGGCATATTCCTGCCCCAGCGCGACAATAATCGCGCCGGTCAAAGTGGCGAGGTCGATCATGAACTTCGGCTTGAATTGCTTGTTCACATAATGGAGCAAGTCGGAGAGCACGAGCCGGCCCTCGGCGTCGGTGTTGATGATCTCGATGGTCTGCCCCGACATCGTGGTGACGATATCGCCCGGGCGTTGCGCCCTCCCGTCGGGCATGTTCTCCACGAGACCGATCGCGCCAACCGCGTTGACTTTCGCTTTGCGCGCGGCGAGCGCATGCATGAGGCCGACCACGCACGCGGCTCCCGCCATATCGCCTTTCATGTCCTCCATGCTGGCCGCGGGCTTGATCGAAATGCCGCCGGTATCGAAACAGACGCCTTTGCCGACGAAGGCGAGCGGCGCGGCGCCGCGCTTGCCGCCGTTCCAGCGCATGATGACCGTGCGGCTCTCGTGCTCGGAGCCCTGGCCGACGCCGAGCAGCGCGTTCATGCCGAGCTTCTTCATCTCCTTGACGCCGAGTACCTCGACGACGGCGCCGAGTTTTTTCAAACTGCCGGCGCGGCGGGCGAATTCTTCCGGGTAGAGCACGTTGGCCGGTTCATTGACGAGATTGCGCGCAATCGCCACGCCGTCGGCGACGGCGGCGCGCGCGGCAAACGCCTTCTCCACCGCCGCAACGCCCGCAACCGCGATCGTGACTTTGACCTTGGCCGCTTTCTCCTCGTCGTCCTTGCGCTTGGTCTTGTAACGCTCGAAGGCATAGGCGCGCAGTTGCACGCCGAGCGCCATGTCGGCGGCCCGCTCGGGCTTGACGGCGCCCCCGGGCAGGTCGGCGATGAGGGTCGCCTCGCTCGCCGCCGCCGGGATCTTGCCCATGGCGATGCCGCCGAGCTTGACGAAATCCTGAGCCTTGAGGTCGCGGGCCTTGCCGACGCCCACGATGACAAGACGCGACAGGTCGAGCCCGGACGGCGCGACGAGGTCGAGCGCCGAACCGCTCTTGCCCTCGAAGCGATCGGCCGCCGCCGCTCGCCTCACCAGATCGCCGGTCGGCCCGAGCGCGCGGCGCGCGGCGGAGCCGAATTTGACCCCGTCCTCGCAGAACAGGACAAGAACACCCTTCGCGGGCGCGGCAGGGGGAGCAAATTCAAGCTTCAGGCGGCCGGACATGAGGCCCCTCCTCTCGATTCGCCACAAAGTGGAAGCCGCTTTTGCGGACGCAATCAAGCTTGCGCCGATTGCGCGAACTTATTTGCGAGTACGCGCACCAAGACGTGAAATGGGGCGTTTTTTGCACCCCCTTGCACCGCCGATCGGGGTGCCGATCGGGGTCGAGACGGGTGGGTGGAAGGCCGGAGCAGGCGTAGTTGGTGCGCCCCCGAAAGCACCTCCTCTCAGGCCGGCCCGGTGAGGGCTCGCAGGGGCTTCCCTCGCCAGCGCCTGTGGCCGCTGCGACACACGATCCAGATTAACGTTTTGTTGTGCATACTCAAAGGCTTTGCCTTGGCCAAGCCACTTTGTTGCCCGATCAAATAGAGGGTAAAAGGGGCGGGTATAGCATCGGCGCGCCGTTGCGGGCATCGGGGGCCCGGCGCACCGGCGTTTTGCCGCGAGCGGGGACGCGTAATGGGGTCCATCGGCCGGTATATTTTTCGCACCACGCTCGGTGCGTTCCTGGTCATTTGCGCCAGCGTGACCGCGCTCATGTGGATCACGCAGGCGATGCGCGACATCGACCTGATGACGAATCAGGGCCAAAGCATCTTCGTCTTCATCGGCATCACCGGCCTCATCATTCCGCTGCTCGTGCTGATCATCGCGCCGATCGCACTGATGATCGCGGTGGCGCACGTGCTCAACAAGCTCGGCAACGATTCCGAACTCATCGTGATGAATGCGGCCGGAATGCCGCCATGGGTTCTCTTCCGCCCCTTCCTGGCGGCCGGGATCGTCGTCTCCCTGCTCGTTGCCGCGATCAGCACCTATGTCTCACCGTGGGGACTGCGCGAGCTGCGGCGCTGGGCGACCGAAGTTCGCGCCGACCTGGTCTCCAATATCGTGCAGCCCGGCCGTTTCATCAAATTGGAAGAGCGGCTTACGCTCCACATTCGCGAGCGGCGTCCCAACGGACAATTGCTGGGCATCTTCATCGACGATCAGCGTGACCCGAAGGAACGAGCTAGCATCCTGGCCGAGCAGGGCGACATCGTGAAAAACGAGCGCGGCCTGTTTCTCGTGCTCGAGAACGGCAGCGTGCAGCGCCACGAGACCGGGCAGCGCGATCCCGCGTTGGTGCTGTTCAACAGTTACGGGTTCGACCTGTCCTGGCTCTCGAACAGCAACCAGAGCCTGAAATATTCGGTGCGGGAACGATATCTGTGGGAGCTTTATAATCCTGCGCTGACCAACATGACGTTTTCCGACGAGCCGGATCAAATCCGTGCCGAATTTCACGACCGGGTCACGGCGCCCCTCTACCCGCTCGCCTTCGTGGTGATGACCTACGCCTATCTCGGCGCGCCGCGCACGACGCGGCAGAATCGCACCATGTCGCTCATGGGCGCGATCAGCGTGGTGGCGGCGCTGCGAGGATTGGGCTTCGTCGGCATGATCGCAGGAGTGCACACGCCGATTGTCCTGGCGCTTCCCTACCTCGCTCTGACCGCGGCATTCGTGCTGGGCTATATCGCCATTTCGCGCGGGGTCATCATCGAGCCGCCGGCCTTCGTCGCCAATGCAATCACCGCGATCATGGAGCGCATTGCTCAGCGCACCAACGCCCTGATGGGACAAGCGCCATGATCACCGGGACGCTCTCGCGATACTTCGGGTGGCGCTTCCTCTCGGCGGTGCTTGCCGTGTTCGCGGGGACGTTGGTGCTGACCGCGATGATCGATTTTCTCGAATTGCTGCGGCGCTCCGCGGATATCAAGGACGTCTCCGCTTTGCTCATCGCCCAGATCACGCTCTTTCGCGTGCCCTTCATCACCGAGCGCGTGATGCCTTTCGCAGTCCTGGTCGGCGCGATGTTCTGCTATTTGAATTTGTCGCGTCGCTTGGAACTCGTGGTCGCGCGGGCGGCGGGAATTTCAGCTTGGCAATTCATCGCACCCGCTCTCGTCATCGCCGCCTTGATCGGGCTCGTCTTGACGACGGTCTATAATCCGATCTCGGCGAACTTGCGCGAGCATTCGACGCGCCTTGAAGCCGATCTGTCCGGCCGCGACAGCGGCTTCCGCAACACCGGACGCGGATTCTGGCTACGGCAACGCAGCGAGGACGGCCAGTCGGTCATCAACGCCAAAACGAGCCGCCAACAGGGAATCGAATTGGGCGGCGTGAGCGTTTTCCGCTTCGACGCCGCCGGCCACTTCCGTGACCGCATTGAAGCCAAGAGCGCGACCCTCGAATCGGGATACTGGCGGCTCGAAGACGCCAGATTTTACGCCAGTGGAACAGCGCCGTCGGATCGCGAGACTTTCCTCCTTCAGACCAACCTGACGCCGGTGCAGGTGGGAGAAAGCTTCGCCACGCCCGAGACCGTCCCGTTCTGGCAACTGTCGTCGTATATCGATCACGCGGAAAGCGCAGGCTTGGCCGCCGCCGGTTACCGACTGCAATATTATCAACTATTGGCACAGCCCTTCTATCTCGTGGCGATGGTGCTTCTGGCCGCAGCGGTCAGTTTGCGTTTCTTCCGCTTCGGGGGCGTGCAGAAGATCGTGCTGGGCGGCATCGGCGCCGGCTTTCTGCTCTACATCTTGTCGAAGGTCACCGGAGACTTGAGCAAAGCCGGACTGATGGGCCCGCTGGCGGCGGCAGGACTGCCTCCCGCCGTCGGCAGCGTGACGGGCCTGATCGCGCTCCTCTACCAGGAGGACGGGTGATGGCGCGGCCTGCTGCCCATTCGCGCCTGTCGCGCCGCCGCACGTGGTGGGCGGCGTTGGTCGTTTTTGCGGCCGCCGTCACGGTCGTCGCCGGCTCGGCCGGCGTGTCGCCGGCACTGGCCCAGTTGCTGGCATTCCCGCCGCGGCCGAAGCCGCCCGTCAGGGCCGAACGTTCGCAGGAGCAGATGCTCGTTCGCGCCGCGGAGATCAACTACGACTATACCAACGAGCGCGTGTCGGCGGTCGGCAACGTGCAACTTTATTTTGGCAACTCCACGCTCGAAGCCGACCGGGTGATCTACGACCAGAAAACCAAGCGCCTGCATGCCGAAGGAAATGTACAGTTGACCGAGGGTGACGGCACGGTCACTCACGGCGAAATCATGGATCTCAGCGACGACTATCGCGACGGCTTCGTAGATTCCTTGAGACTCGATGCGCCCGAGCAGACTCGCTTCGCCGCGCCGCGCGCGGAGCGTACGGGCAATTTCACCGTGTTCCACAACGGCGTCTATACCGCCTGCGAGCCGTGCATAGAGGATCCCAGGAAACCGCCGAAATGGCAGGTGAAGGCGGCGCGCATCATCCACGATCAAGACGAGAAGATGCTGTATTTCGAGGACGCCCGACTCGAATTTGTCGGCGTCCCATTGGCTTACCTGCCGTACATGTCGGCGCCCGATCCGACGGTGAAGCGCAAGACCGGCGTGCTCACGCCAAACTACAGCAGCAGCTCGGTCTACGGCTTCGGGGTCACGGTCCCCTACTATTGGGCGCTCGCGCCCGATTATGACGTTACTTTCGCGCCCATGATCACGACCAAGCAGGGCCCCTTGCTGCAAGGCGAGTGGCGCCAACGGCTGGTCGACGGCGCGTACAGCATTCGCGCCACGGGCATTTTTCAGCTCGACAAAGATGCGTTCGTGAACACGCCGGGTTTTCTCGACTGGCGCTACAGCGTGGACACAGCGGGGCAGTTCAACATCTCCGACAAATGGGTGTGGGGCTGGAACGGGACGCTGCTGTCGGACAAGAACTACCTCTACGATTACGGCCTGATCCGAAACCTGCAAATTCCGACCAATTTCCTCAACGTCAGCGTGGATTACGCGTTATCGCAAGTCTACCTCGCGGGTCCCGGCGACCGCAGCTACTTTGACGCGCGGGCGCTCTACTTCTATGGCCTCTCACCTGTGGACAACCAAAGCCAACTGCCCATCGTGCACCCGGTGGTCGATCATGACTATGTCTTCAACAGCCCGATATTCGGCGGCGAACTGAGCTGCCACAACAATTTGACCC
>Ga0124850_1000229_pt1 | contig 10180 bp, 5 predicted proteins | sample PanSoiMetaGPlot1_FD_97462 | JGI IMG/M metagenome (GOLD analysis project Ga0124850, IMG submission 97462) | Tropical forest soil microbial communities from Panama analyzed to predict greenhouse gas emissions - Panama Soil - Plot 1 (PacBio error... | ecosystem: Environmental > Terrestrial > Soil >...
CTCTCCAACGGCATCGACCGTGCCGTTGCGCACCCGGATATCCAGTTGCCCATCCAAGCCGCTCGCTGGGTCGAGCAAGTGCCCTCCTCTCAAGACAAAGCAGGCCAGTTGCGTCTCCATAAAGTCAATCGCTTGCTGATCGATTCTATCCCGAAGTTTGTCCTCATTGCCCTTTATTTCTTAAAGGTCCGGGCGAAGCGGCAATGTCAAATTGAAATCTACTCGAAAGGCATAAGAATCATTGCACAAAGAGTCAAGAAAAATCTTGAGCCGAATAGTTCGGGAGGGCAAAAGGCGGCCATTTGAGACCCCAAATCTTGGGCCTAGGGACGGGCTTGACAACGGGCTTGAATCTCAATTATAGAAAGGTTGTTTTATTGATGGGCGTTAATCCACCAAATTTATAACGGGATGTGAGTGGAAAGCGGTTACCATAAAAGGCTTTGATTCTTTTCAAGGCTGAAGCCCAACACGCAAGTCTCTTCGACAACGTTGTGAAGATTTCAGATTCCCGGATGTAGGCGTGAAAGTGGGTGCAACAAGCGTGGGCAACATCGGCGGGAGGATATATGAGCAGAGTGTATGAATCCCTCAAGGTAGTCGTACACGATACCTTACAATTAGGGAAAACTGCTGGACCTTTGGCTCGGATCAGGGGCAATACCGCCGCAACCCTACACGAAGAGTTGGAAGAGATCGAAAGGATCATTGCCGAGAGAATTGGCAAGCTGAGGACAGCAGTTCAGGAAGGTGAAGCGGCGGGCGCTGGCGAGGCGCAGCGTGCCGAGCAACTCATCGAGGGTCTCAGAGAGAACGTCGCTGCGCTGGAGACAAAGCAGAATGAAATGGAGGATGCCGCCCGTAGAAAAGACGCTGCTAGCCAGAGGATGGAAGAGAGTCTTACTGCCAAGATCCAGAGTTTGCAAAGTGATGTGAAGAAAAAAGAAGAGGCACTGGAAAGCCGCGCTAACGAAATAAACGATTTCAAGTCCAGATTGGACAGTCAGGTGAAGCAGGTGCCCCAGTTGGAGTCGGCTATTCAGAAAGCTAAGGCAGAAATTGCTAATCATACGAAGCGGATGGAGGAACTGAGCGAAAGTTCCAGGGTTAAGATCGCTGCGTTGCAGGCCCAGCTTAGGGATACAGAGGAAATCGTGCGTAAAAAGGACTTGGTCATCAAAGGGCTGGAACAAAACCTGGTCGCCAGGATCCAAGAGCTCGAAGGCCGCGTGCGACAGAAAGAAGAGCTTTTGGCGGGCCGAGATGCGGAGATAACCGATCTCAAGTCCCAGATGAAACTTTTGACGCGGGGCATCAAAGAGATGTCTTCGTTTTTCAAGCAGGCAGAAGTTTTTGGTGTCGTCGAGGGAAAAGCTGCTAGCCCAATTGTTTTAGACCAGCCAGTTAAGGGAGGGAACGAGAAGCCGCCTGCCACCCAATCCAAGGCCGGCACATCGAACACGCCCAACGGCGAGCGTGAAATCGTCTCACCGGATCTTTTTCGGCGCATGACCGGTGAGCTCACAAAAGTTGTAGGGCCCATGGCGTCAATGATTGTGCGCGATCACGTGACGGCGCTTGGTGAATCCATGGAAAAGTTTCCGAAGACGAGACTTACAGAGTTGCTCAAAGATCTGAGTGAAGAAATAGGTGACGAGAAGCTAAGAGCCGGTTTTCGGGAACGGGTGGTTGCGAACCTATAAACTCTTCGCGCAGGAATTTCCGTCGCCGCGATCAATTCCAGCCTCAGTGCGCCAATATTTCCCCTTTTTTCTTTCCAAACCCTGCCCTGAGACCATCGAAGGGTTTTTACGAATCGTCCAAGGAGGCTTATCGATAAAGCGAGCCGCCAGCACCACATAGGCTGCTTCCGGCTCGTCGAGATTTGGAGTCTAAGATACTTCGGCAAAATCCGCTTGGATTCCGGCTCGCCGCTGGTTTTTTTGATATTTAGGACGTAAGAATCAGGCGCATGTCCAAATTCTTCATCGAGCGGCCGATCTTTGCCAACGTCATCGCCATTATCACGATCCTCTTGGGCGCGGTCTGTCTTTATAGCTTGCCCGTAGCCCAATATCCGCAAATCGTGCCGCCGACGATTCAGGTGAGCACGAGCTTTGCCGGCGCGAGCGCAGAGACCGTGGCCAACACCATCGGAATTCCCATCGAGCAGAGCGTCAACGGCGTTGAGAACTCGATTTACATGCAGTCCACCAGCGGCAGCGACGGGAGTTACGTGCTGACAATCACGTTTGCCATCGGGACGGACCTCAACGTCGCCATTGCGCTGGTGGAGAACGCTGTGAACAGCGCGCTGCCGCAGCTACCGCAGCAGGTCCGGGCGCAGGGCGTCAACGTCAGGAAGGTCAGCACCAATATTCTGTTGATCGAAAGCCTTTACTCGGATGACAATCGCTTCGACGATACGTTTTTGAGCAATTACGCCATCATCAATCTGCAAAGTCCCATCGCCCGCTTGCGTGGAGTCGGACAGGTGACCATTTTCGGTGCTGGTCCTTACAGCATGCGGGTATGGCTCGATCCCGACAAGCTCAGATCCTACGGGCTGACGGTTCTGGATGTCCAGAACGCCATCCAGAAGCAAAACATTCAAGTTGCGTCGGGGCAGATCGGCGGGCCGCCGGCGCCGTCGAATCAGCTCTTCCAATTTACCGTCAACACGCTGGGCCGCCTGTCCGATGCGGCACAGTTCGAGGACATCATTGTCAAGGCGCAGCCGCCATCTATGCAGGCGAGTGAGACAGTCAAGACCACTGAGACTAATCAGACTGCGGTTATCGTGCGCATTAAGGACATCGGCAAAGTCGAACTGAACCAGCAACAATACACGATCTTTTCCGGTCTTAGCGGGAAGAAAACCGCGCACATCGCGGTGTTCGCTCTTCCAGGGGCCAATGCGCTGCAGGTCGCGGCCGAGACCAAAAGTCTAATGGCGGAGATGAGCAAAACGTTTCCGCTGGGACTCAAGTATACGACGCTCTACGATACGACGCTTTTCATCAATCAGTCGGTTCACGCGGTGTACGAGACGCTGATCGAAGCGGGGATACTTGTATTGATTGTGATCATGCTGTTCCTGCAAAATTTCCGTGCCATGCTCGTTCCCGCCACCACCGTGCCGGTCACTATTATCGGCGCTTTCGCGGCGATGGCTCTGCTCGGTTTTACGGTTAATCTGATGACGCTCTTTGCCCTCATTCTTTCCATCGGCATCGTCGTCGACGACGCCATCGTCATTGTTGAGAACACGTCGCGCTATATCGAGGAAGGGCTCACACCCAAAGACGCCGCGATCAAAGCGATGAGCGAGCTTACCGGGCCGGTATTGGGCATCACGTTGGTGCTAACGTCCGTCTTTTTACCGGCATCATTTCTGCCGGGAATCACCGGACAAATGTTTCGCCAGTTTGCGCTCGTGATCGCAGCGACGGCGATCATCAGCGCCATCAATGCGTTGACCTTGAAGCCGACGCAGTGCGCGCTTTATCTGCGGCCGCTACCCAAAGATCGGAAGGTCAACTGGTTTTATCGCGGCTTCAATGGTGCATACGCCGCAGTTGAGAAACGCTACATCGGTATGGTGAGCTGGATGGTGCGGCTGCCTGGCACGATGGTGTGCGTGTTTTTTATTGTCGTTGGTCTCGCCGCCGCGGCTTTTGCGATTTATCCGACGGCGCTTATGCCGCTGGAGGACCAGGGTTATTGTATTATCACGGCGCGTCTTCCCAGCGGAGCCTCGCAGCCGCGCGTGCGCCAGGTCTCTGCCGAGATCGACGCCATTCTCAAGAATACCTCCGGGCTCAAAGGATGGGTGACCATCGGCGGCTATTCCGCGCTCGATTCGGCAAAGCTTGCGAATGTGGTTACGGCGTTCGCCATGTATCAGGACTGGGATCAGCGTCCGAAGGATTTTTCGCAGGCCAAGATCCTCGCGACCTTGCAAGAAAAGTTTGTATCATTGCAGAGCGCGCAGGTTGCCGTGCTGCCGCCGTCACCGATTCCGGGCTTAGGCAATGCCTTCGGGTTTCAGATGGTGATTGAAAATCGCAGCGGCGGAAGTCTCGCCGAGCTGCAGAAAATGGTGCAGGAAATTCTTGGCACCGCGCGCAACCGTCCGGGTTTTTTGCGCATCGGGTTTACCACTTTCAGCGCGAGCAGCCCGCAGCTTTACCTGGACATAGATCGAACGATGGCGCGCTCTTTCGGAGTCACGGTGAACGATATCTCGAGTACCCTGCAAACCTATCTGGGATCAAGCTATGTCAACTTGTTCAACAAGTTCAATCAGAGCTTTCAGGTGCGCGTACAGTCCGAGGCCGATTACCGCCGCCAGTTGGAAGATATAGGGAAGCTTTACGTTGCCAATCAGTTAGGCCAGATGGTGCCATTGGGCAGCCTGCTCGACGTACGCCGGTCGCTCGGGTCGGAGCTGATCACGCGCTACAATCTCTATCCCGCAGCGACAATTACCGGAATTCCGGTGCCCAAGTTCAGCTCCGGCCAGGCGCTCAGTTTCATGGAGCAGACCGCGGCTACCACATTGCCTCAAGGCATGGATTACGAATGGACCGGACTTTCGTATCAGGAAAAACTCATTGGCAATCAGGCCTATTTTATTTTCGCGCTTTCGATCACGCTGGTCTTCCTGGTGCTCGCTGCGCAATACGAAAGCTGGATCGATCCGGCGGCGGTTATTCTCACCGTGCCTATGGCGCTTGTGGGCATCGTCATCTCTCTGGCGATCCGGCGTTTTCCCAATGACTTGTACACACAAATCGGTCTCGTGTTAATGATCGCGCTGGCGGCGAAAAACGCGATCCTGATCGTAGAGTTCGCCCGGGAGCTCACAGCAGAGGGGATGTCGGCTGTCGATGCGGCGGTGGAGGCGACGCGGCGGCGCTTCCGGCCGATTTTGATGACGTCGATTGCTTTCATTCTCGGCGTGGTGCCGCTCTTGACCGCCGACGGCGCCGGCTCGGCGAGCCAGCAATCGCTGGGCACCGTTGTGTTCGGCGGCATGCTCGCTTCGACCTTGCTGGCGATACCTTTCGTGCCTGTCTTCTACATAATGATGCAGCGCGTCAGGGACAAGCTTGGCAGGCCAGTAAAGTTGGAGAAAACAAAACCATCGGAAGCGTCATCGACACCGGCGTAAAGATTACTGAGTGAAGGCTCGTCTCAGCAGGAAAAGCACAAAGGATTGTATGGACGAGAGAATAAAATCATGAGTGCAATAGCAATTGCTGTGGTTGTTTTTGCGTGCGTCTTTGGCAGCGCACTGCTCGGTCTTTTTCTTCGCACTATGCTGCCTGAGCATCATCTGAGCAAGGAGTCAAAGGATGTCGTGAAGCTGGCGATGGGTCTGATCGCGACGATGGCAGCACTCGTCCTGGGCTTGATGACCGCGTCAGCAAAGAGTTCGTTTGACGTGCAGAATGAAGAGACCGTCCACACCGCTGCCAACATCATCCGACTCGATCGTGCTCTGGCCCGTTATGGACCGGAGACGAAGGAGATCCGCGATCTACTCCGGCGAGCCGTCGCCTTCAGGATTCAGCTGACGTGGCCTGAGGATGGTTCCGCACCTAGGAGCTTGGATTCGCCTGAGCTGACGCGGGCGGCCGAAGGCCTCGAGGACAAAATTAGCGAACTCTCCCCGCGAAACGAGCTCCAGCGCGAGTTTAAGTCCCAGGCCGTGCAGATCACTGGTGACTTGTTGGGAACGCGTTGGCTACGGGTTGCTCAGTTGAGCAATCCGGTCCCGTTGCTATTCCTGGTAGTACTGGTCTTCTGGCTCAGCATTCTCTTCGGCACGTTTGGTCTTTTCGCGCCTCACAACGCAACCGTCATCGCCGCCCTCTTGCTTTCTGCGGTGGCGGTTGCCGGCTCGACTTTTCTGATCTTGGAGATGTACCGGCCATTCGAGGGGCTGATGAAGATCTCCCCAGCTCCGATGCGCTTCGCGCTCTCCCAGCTCGGGCAGTGATCTACCGCCGAGTCGAACTTATGCTTCAGCGAATTTCAAGTTTCGCTGTCAGACTACCCATGGTGAAACGAAGGTGACTCCGACCCCTTCTCCGTATTGGACCAAAGTCCAATGTACGGCTTTCTGAATTTTCGATAGAAAGATCTCAGTTAACTCCACGGCGGCGGGACTGATCGAGAAGCACGTTCGAATCGCGCGCGGGCTCGGATCGTCATAGGCGATCGCGCGCGCCGATGATGAGTCGCGCCGCGCGTATCGCGGCTATGAACCTTGGAAGGGGAGACGACTCAGATGGCTGGCCAAACTATAGATAGCGCGCCGAGACTGGATACTTCGACCAAACTCGCCTACGATCGGACGCTTCTCGCTTACGAGCGGACTATTATGGCCTGGGTTAGGACAGCGGCGTCACTGATCACTTTCGGGTTCACCATTTATAAGTTCTTTCAGATCGAGGGCGAAAAAATTGCTGAACGCCATCGGCTTATTGGGCCGCGTGAGTTTGCACTGTTGTTGGTCATCATTGGACTGGTTTCGCTACTATTGGCCACACTGGAATACCGGCACAATATTCAGACAATGAAAACGCAATATCCCGGTGTTCCTCGGTCGCTAGCAATGATCGTCGCAGCTTTGGTCTCGCTTCTCGGGATTCTGGCGTTGATTGTGATGATTTTCCGACAATAGTCTGGTTTGTCAGGTTTGAAGTCGGATTCCGAGTTTCGTATTTTGATTCCGGAGTGGTTGGCATCCCTTCGGCTTGGCTCAGGACAGGGCTTGGCGCGATGAAAAAAAGAAATCGGATTTCTCCCGCAAAGTCGCAAAGCATGTCCTGAGCGACGTCGAAGGGCTCGCCAGGGCCTTCTATTAGACTAAGGTCCAATATACAGTTTTTCAATTTCTGGCTAAGCTCGAAAAACAATAAACCGATACGAGGAGGAACTCTATGATCACATTTCCATCAAAACAGACGCACACTTGGATCCACACCGCTTGCATATTCCTGACTGCAATCTGCCTGTTCTCTTCCCCAGGATTGGCGTTGGCTCAGACTGCGACCACTAAGCCGCCACCGCACGTGCCGCTGCAGAAAACAATAGGCCAGGCAAAGCCGGAGGTTGTGCCGTCCTTGATTGTCTTGAACGCACGCGGTGCCAGCCTCCAAGGTCAGAAACTGACGTTGTTCGGAGTGGCGCCGAACTCCATCGTCTTCGCTGACCGTCCCGTGAGGTCGGCGGGACATGTGCTCACTGCGCATCTGCTCGAGGAATGGGGGACTGGGAGCGACAGCTTTGCCAAGGATCCTCCCAACGCTACCGTGTCAGTATTCACCAAGGACGGTTCGGGAGTTGGCGATGCGGTCGTCGTGTTGAAGACCCCAAACCTGGACGGCGATCGGTTAACGTTTGACGTGCAGGTCCTGGAGGGAGACTTGGCGGGCGCCGACGGACCCGCTTCAGTTTTCATCGACATCATCGGCCTGCCCTGGACTCCGCTGTCATTTGCCGGCGTCGCGCGTCGTACCGCGGCTCGGGCGGCCTGGTATGGCGCCACCGCCTCGGCTGCCGCGGCAGCAACAACGGCGGCAGCAGCCGCGGCAGCAACGGCGCCGTACTATCACCCATACTACCCCTACCCGTATTATCGCCCCCCTTGCGGGTATTACCCTTACCCGCCTTGCTACTAGGAACGACAAAAATCATGTCGTCAAACGTAGCCAGAACGGTGAGCCATGCCTCGTAAAAGGCACCTCGGCGACGCTGCCATCCAGGTGCTCTCCACCCTTGGTGCTGTCACCGTGGTTCGAGCCGTTGTCGTCCCGATCAGCCGGCCCCGCGTCGCTGCCGCTCGTGGTGGCGTTTACTACCGGGCCGGTTTTTCAGGGAAACAACGTCGTATATGCAGTACGATGACAGAAGGGGGAGGGACGAGTGTCGGGTGACGATAGAAAAGCCGTCCTTAGAGATTGCTGTGTTTCGCTTGTTTTGTATTTCGGCATTCGAATCTCGAATTCTGGATAAGGTTTGGGGGCGACGAGGTGCAAAAAGCGTTGAGTTGTAGTACGAACAAAAGGCAAGATCAGCAGCTTGCTGAAAACATTCTCGAAGTCTGTGACCTTTCGGTTGTCCCAGGGTAGGCCCTGCCTGGGGGATGATACTGCTGGGGAGCTCGAGGAGTTGGGCGGTGGTTTCAGTGGTTTTGACCGCGGTCGTGGGAGTGGTGGGGACGTTGGTGGTTTTCTCGGGTGTCAGGTTTCAGGAGTGGCGGGGGGCGAATGATGAGAGTGGCGAAAGGAGAGATTGTTATGAGCAATAAGAAAATTTTCGCAGTTACCGCGTTCGTCGTTCTCTGCGTGTTGGCGTCATTGCGTGCCGTGTCGGCGCAAGGCACAGGCGGAAACACTCCAGGGCCAGGTGATCCATGGCCACGACAATTCAAGCTCAAGAACGCCGCAGTGCTAGTTTATCAGCCCCAGGTCGATTCGTGGGAAGCGAACATGCTCAACTTCCGCGCTGTGGTGAGCATTACGCCCACTGGCTCAAAGCAAGAGATCTTAGGCGTAATCTGGGCTACAGCACGCACCCAGGTGGACCGTGTCTCGCGCATCGTTGCTCTCGAAGATATGAAGCTGACGAAGAGCAATTTTCCCACGCTTCCCGATAACGGCGCTTCGTACATGCGCGCGCTACAACAACAGTTTGTTCCTCAGAAGCGAACTATTTCCCTCGACCGCTTGCAGGCGGCTCTGGTGGCATCGGGCAGCGTGAAGCCTGCTCCCGTCGTGATAAATAACGATCCGCCGCGGATCATCGTGAGCCAATCAATGGCGATTCTTGTGCCGATTTTAGGCGGTCCAGTGTGGCGGCCGGTTGCGGGAACGCGTTTTGAACGGATCATCAATACCGAAGTGCTCATCCTGCGCGAACAGGGAAGCACCACTAATTTTCTCCACGTCTTTGATGGTTGGTTGAACACCAACACCCTTACGGGCACATGGTACCGGTCGACGATTTTTCCTTCCGGATTGGATCAGGTCGCCAATGACCTCGCCAAGAGCGGCCAGGTTGACCTCATGGACGGCGGCAAGATGCAGCCCAAACCGTCACTGGCCAACGGTGTGCCGACGATCTATGTGAGTGAGACACCTGCGGAGCTTATTGTGTTTAAGGGAGAGCCGAGTTTTACGCCGATTGCCGGGACAAACCTGCGCTGGGCGACGAACACTACTGCTTATGTGATCGTGGACTCGGTGAGCTTCAACTACTATGTCCTTATCTCCGGCCGTTGGTTTCGCGCATCGGACCTGTCCGGACCCTGGACTTACGTGGCGAGCAACAATTTGCCGGCCGACTTCAGCCGCATCCCGGTGAACTCGCCGGCAGGCGTCGTGCTCGCGACCGTCGCCGGTACGCCGCAGGCGCAGGAGGCATTAATTGCGAACTCCATCCCTCAAACGGCAACCGTGAAGCTTGTGAACGGCCCGAAATTCTCGCCCGTAATTGACGGAACTCCCCAGTTTCGACCGATCCCAAACACATCTCTCACCTATGTTGTCAATTCGGCGACGCCGATCATTGTCGTAAATCCAAACTCCTACTACGCGGTCACCGGCGGGATATGGTTCACCGGGCCTGCCATTGTCGGTCCATGGACCGTGGCGACCTCGGTGCCACCGGTGATCTATACGATCCCGCCAAGCTCTCCTTTATATTACGTGACTTATGTGAAGGTGTACGGTTCGACGGCGAGCGTGGTTTATGTCGGTTACACTCCCGGTTATCTCGGGACAGTGGTGGCGCCAGACGGCGTAGTCGTGTACGGCACGGGATATGTTTATCAACCTTGGGTCGGCACCGTGTATTATCCCCCGCCCCCGACCTACGGCGTGATGGCGCAACCCGTTTACAATCCGCTAGTGGGCATGAGCTACGGTTTCGCCATGGGATATGCAGCCGCGGCGATGACAGCAGCGTATTACCATCCGATCTATTATCCAGCCTACTACCATCCATATTATCCGTATGGCCATCCTTGCTGCGGCTCGGTGAGCGGCAATGTCTATGGACAATGGGGTGCAACGACCTACTCGGGCACCCGGACCTACTACAATAACTGGGGCGGTGCCTACGGAACCTCAGCCAGCGGGACTTACACAAACACCGCGACGGGAAC
>Ga0124850_1000230_pt1 | contig 10170 bp, 12 predicted proteins | sample PanSoiMetaGPlot1_FD_97462 | JGI IMG/M metagenome (GOLD analysis project Ga0124850, IMG submission 97462) | Tropical forest soil microbial communities from Panama analyzed to predict greenhouse gas emissions - Panama Soil - Plot 1 (PacBio error... | ecosystem: Environmental > Terrestrial > Soil >...
CAGATCGACTCGAGCTGGGCCAGGTCGACGAGGAGGACCTTGCCGACCGCGAGCGCCAGGACGGCGAGACCTCCGAGTCGAAGGTCCCGCTTGCGCCGGATCAGCCCGGCCGGCGAGGATCGCCGCGAAGCCGAGCGCGCCCCAGAAGCCGGAGAGCGCCAGCTGCGACGTCTGGGTCGAGTGCCCGACACTCGCGCCGGCAAGATCGACGACAAGTCCACTCGCCAGGTAGACGGCGAGCCCAGCGCCGACCCAGGCGAGGGGTTCCCGGACGTCGCTATAGGCAGCGGCGATGCCTGCGAGCGCCAGCAGGACGAGGGCGACCGCGCCGATCGCAACGGGAATCGAGTGCAGGCCGTACGCCAGCGAGGTCGGCGGAACCTCGAACACGAGGACGTGAACGGCGGCGGCCCCGGCGAAGACGAGCGACGCCACGAGGCCGCGGCCCGGCGCGCTCGTCCAGCGGCCGGCCCACGCGAGCACGACGGCCTCGAGCGACCAGGCGGCGACAAGCACGGGGCCATGGAGCGTGACCGCGAGCCCGATGCCCACGAGCGTGGCGGCGACGCCGTACAGGAGCAGTGCGATCTCGCGACTCGCACGCGACCTCAGCACGAGCGTCGCGAGCACGACATGCGCGCCTGCGAGGGCAAACAGCCACGCGTTCGCGCCCGTGCGGTGCCCGACGTCGTCGAGCAACCACCAGCCGCCTGCGGCCGTGACCGATGCGTTCGCCAGGAGCAGCGACGCCGAGGAAGGACGTAGAGACTTCGTCGGCATGCGCAGCTCGTGACCGATTGCGGCCACGACGTAGAGCAGCCAAAACGCCGTCGCGACAACGAGGGTGAGCCAGAGACGCGAGTCGTGCTCCGCGTTCAGCCAGGCGAGTGCCTGCGGAACGCTCACCACGTACGCCGCCACCGCAAGCCACTCCCAGCCGCGCAGGACGGCGACGCCGATCGCGGCGACGAGGGCGATCGTCATGAACACGAGCGCGCTCGTGCTCGTCCCACAATCGACGAACACCGGCGCAAGGAGCGAACCGACGATCCCGATGCCGGCGATCTCCTGCGAATCCCAGCGCACGGCTGCGACGAGCGCGACCGCGCCGATCGCCCCCGCGATCACGAGACCAACCGTGGGCGACAAAAGCTGGTATCGCAGGACCGTCGCAGCGTCGCTCGCATACAGCGCGGCGAGACCAGCGGCGAACGTTGCGAGTGCGGCCTGAGTCTGGCCGCGGCGCTCGTAGAGCCAGGCACCGAGCCCGACGAGCACAGCGGAGCCGGCGAATGCAAGCTCCATGCGCGCCGCCTCGCCGATCCAGCCGTTGCGTACGGCCATGACGACGAAGAAGACGGCGGCGATGACGACGGCGACGCCGCCGACCCAGCCGAGAACACGACCGCCCAACAACTCCTCGAGGTCGGGCCGCGGCTCTCTTGGGGGACGCGGCTGACTCGGCGGCGGCCAGACCGGAGGCGACGGGACGACGGCCGGTGCAGGCGCGGGAGCGGGCGCATCTGCCGGTCCCAGACGGCCTTCGAGGGTCTTCACCCGGTCTTCGAGGAAGTTGAGGCGTTGCTCGACCGAAGTTTCCATTTGCTCTCCTCCTTGGGAGCCGGTCATAGCATTCCTGCTATGGGCGTTATATAGCACTTCTGCTATGTCTGTCAAGATACGGCGGCGGCGAGCACGTCGCTTCGGGCGGATCCCCGGATCTCTCTAGGGGCAAGTCCCTAGATCTCTCTAGGGGGAGCGAACCCTCGGATAGGCTCGCGCCCCGTGGACGGCTACTCCTTCTCGACGCCGGTGCGCGTGCGCTTCGCGGACACCGACGCACAGGGCGTCGCACACAACTCCGCGTACGTCGTCTGGTTCGAGGTCGCACGCGTCGAGTACCTCCGTGCGTTCGCCGGCGGCTACCAGGCGCTGCGCGATCAGGGCATCGAAGCGCTCGTCCTCGAGTCGTTCTGCCGGTACCGGATCCCCGCGCGCTTCGACGACGAGCTCGTCGTCCATACGCGATGCGTCGGCCCGCGCGGCGCCCGCTTCCGCTACGAGTACGCGATCGTGCGGGGAGACGAGCTCCTCGCGGACGGCCACACCGAGCACGCGTGCGTCGACGCGACGACGTTCCTTCCCACCCGCGTGCCCGAGTGGCTCGCCGAGGCGATCACCGCCGCCGAGGCGGCCGCTAGCCCTTCGGCGTGAAGATCTCGCGGGCGATCACGAGCCGCTGGATCTGCGACGTCCCCTCGTAGATCTGGAACAGCTTCGCGTCGCGCATCAGCTTCTCGACCGGGTACTCCTTGATGTAGCCGTAGCCGCCGAGCACCTGTACCGCGTCGGTCGTGACCTTCATCGCCGTGTCCGCGGCGAACCGCTTCGCGAACGAGGAGCAGAGCGTCGCCTCGCGGCCCATGCCGTTGTCGAGCATCCAGGCGGCCTGCCAGCAGAGCAGACGCGAGGCCTGGATCTCGGTGGCCATGTCGGCAACCATGAACCCGACCGCCTGGTGCATCGCGATCGGCAGGTCGAAGGTCACGCGCTCCTTCGCGTACTCGAGTGCGTGCTCGTACGCCGCCTGCGCGACGCCGACCGCGCCGATCGCCGTTCCGGGACGCGTGAAGTCGAGGGTGGCCATCGCGATCTTGAAGCCGTCGCCTTCCTCGCCCAGGCGGTTTCCCGCGGGTACGCGAACGTCGTTCAGGGCGAAGGCAGAGGTGTCGGTGGCGCGCTGGCCCATCTTCTCGAGGTGCTTCTCGATCACGACTCCGGGCGTGCCCATCTCGACGACGAACGCCGACATGCCGCGGCGGCCGGCTGCTGGATCCGTCTTCGCGAAGACGACGGCCCACTCGGCGTAACCCGCGTTCGTGATGAACGTCTTCGAGCCGTTGAGGACGTACTCGTCACCGTCGCGCACGGCGGTCGAGCGAAGTGCCGCGACGTCAGACCCGGCGCCCGGTTCCGAGAGGCCGAACGAACAGAGGATCGGCTCCTCGATCAGGTGCGGCAGCCAGCGAGCCTTCTGCTCGTGCGAGCCGAAGAGGATGACAGGGCTCGCGCCCAGGCCGTTCGCGGTGATGGAGGTGCCGATGCCGGAGCAGCCCCAGTAGAGCTCCTCGCCGACGAGCATGCCGTCGAAAGCCGAGAGTCCAAGCCCGCCGTACTCGGTCGGTACGTGGACATTCATCAGCCCGAGCTCGTGCGCATGCGCGATCAGCTCCGCCGGATGCAGCATGTCGGCGTCGTGCGCGGCCTCGTGCGGCCGGATCTCACGCTCGGCGAAGGTGCGCGCAAGCCCGCGCAGCTCCTTCTGCTCGTCGGTCAGGGCAAAGGAAACGCCCGTGGCCGTGCCCTCGTCGATCGTCACCATCACGCTCTCCGGACTGTTGATTGACTGATCAGTCAAACACTACTCGTCGCGCCAGAAACCGCATAGATCCGTACGATGCCCCTGTGGCGACGACGGCGAAGAAGACGGATCTCGATCCGCGCGACTTCCTCGCGCTCGATGCGCTCCTCTCCGACGAGGAGCGCGCGATCCGCGACACCGTTCGCCAGTTCGTCTCGGAGCAGGTCAAGCCCTACGTCGGCGAATGGTTCGAGCGCGGCGAGCTCCCCACCGAGCTGATCCCGGAGCTTGCCCGGCTCGGCCTGTTCGGGATGCACCTCGAGGGCTACGGCCTCCCGGAGGCCAGCTCGGTCATGTACGGGCTCGTCTGCCAGGAGCTAGAGGCGGGCGACGCCGGCATCCGCAGCCTGGTCTCGGTGCAGGGCTCGCTCTCGATGTACGCGATCTGGAAATGGGGCTCCGAGGAGCAGAAGCATCGCTGGCTGCCGCCGATGCACACCGGCGAGAAGATCGGCTGCTTCGGGCTGACCGAGCCGGACGCCGGGTCCGACCCCGGCTCGATGCGCACGACGGCGAAGCGCGACGGCTCCGACTGGATCCTCAACGGCTCGAAGATGTGGATCACGAACGGCTCGATCGCGGACGTGGCCATCGTCTGGGCGCGCACCGAGGGCGGCGACATCGACGGCTTCCTGGTCGAAAAGGACATTCCCGGATTCGAGGCGCCCCTCATGCATCACAAGCTCTCGCTGCGCGCGTCTGTCACCTCGGAGCTCGTTCTCCGGGACGTGCGGGTGCCCGAGGAGAATCGCTTTCCCGAGATCAACTCGCTGCGCGGGCCGCTCTCGTGCCTCAACGAGGCGCGCTTCGGAATCGTGTTCGGCGTCGTCGGCTCGGCGCGCACGTGCCTCGAGACGGCGCTGGACTACGCGAAGGAGCGGATCGTCTTCGGCAAGCCGATCGCCGGCTATCAGCTCACGCAGCAGAAGCTTGCGGAGATGGCGCTCGAGGTGAACCGCGGCGCTCTCGTCGCGCTCCATCTCGGCCGCATGAAGGACGAGGGCACGCTCCGTCCCGAGCACGTCTCGATGGGGAAGATGGGCAATGTCCGCGGCGCGCTCGAGGTCGCCCGCACCGCCCGCTCGATCCTCGGCGGCAACGGGATCACGCTCGAGTATCCGGTGATCCGCCACATGAACAACCTCGAGACCGTCCTCACGTACGAGGGCACGCACGAGGTGCACACGCTTTCGGTCGGCAAGGCGCTGACCGGCGAGAATGCCTTCCGATGAAGTTCTCCGAGCGCATCAAGCGCTGGTGGAAGCCGGCGGAGTGGAAGGACGAGCATCCCGTCGAGACCGAAGGCGGAGAAGGCCACCCGCTGACGGAGGAGGAGCGGGCTGAGGATCGGCGCATCACCGGCTACGTCCGCGACCCCGAGACGTCAACGGACTACTCCGACGAGACCTAGCTAGGCGCGCGACTCCTCGCCGTTCCAGTAGTCGACCGCGTCGGAGCGTCGGAACACGCGGCCGCCGCCGGTCACCTTGTCGCTATCGGGATACGTGCAGTACCCGCTTCGTAGCGTCGAGAAAAAGACGATCCGCACAGGCTCGGAGCCGCGGTTGTAGAACGTGTGCGCCCCCTCCTCGCGCTGCGGAAACCCGATGACGTCGCCGGCGCGCAGCTCTCGCTCCCCCTCCGGAGTGCGCAGCGTCGGCTTGCCGGAGACGACGACGGCCCACTCCTCGTTGCCGACGTGGAAGTGGTACGGCCAGAGCTGGTTGCCCGGCGCGAACTCGTAAAGCGATGCCCCTATCAGCTCGTCTCCCGTCCGCTCGCTCGCCGATGTCTCGGCGAAGGCGAAGCCCTGCGGCGTTTCCTCGCCCGGCGGCATGGCCGCGTCGCGCAGGTTCATTTCGGCTCCACCCAGCCGCGGATCGTCTCGACGTCCGGGTTCGTGAAGCCCGCGATCATGCCGACCTTGCCCTCGTCCGGATAGACCGCGAGCTCCGGGTCGGAGACGGTCGAGAAGAACACGACGCGGGCAGGCTCGTCGGTGTCGTTGCGCAGACCGTGCGTCCCGTTCGGCCCGCGGACGAACCACGCGATGTCCCACGGCTCCAGCTCGCGCTCGCCCTCGGGAGTACGCAGCGTCGGACTGCCGGTGATCACGATGCAGCACTCCTCCTCGCCCATCTGCCAGTGGTACGGCGAGGACTCCCCCGGCGCAAGCTCGTAGAGCGTTCCTCCCCAGAGCGTTGCCCCGAAGTCGTCGCCGAAACGGCGCGGCTCGTCGTCGAAGAGGTTCAGAAGCCGGGCTCGTCCTTCGCAGGCAGCGGACTCTGCGCGAGACCCTCGCGCGGCTCGCCCTCGTTGTACTCGTGCGGCGCAACGTCGTTCAGCCCGTCTGGATAGAAGATGCTCGCGAGCCGCTGGATCTGAAAGCGCCCCGGCCCGAGCTCGTACTGTCCACCGCCGTACATCGAGACCCCGCGCTCCTCGCACGCCTCGATGGTGCCGAGCAGCTCCCGAACCGTTCCGAAGCGTGAGGGCTTGACGTTCAGCCAACGAGGCTCGAGCGGCAGCCCGTCGAAGTCCTTCAGGGAGTGGACGGGAGCATCGAAGCTCAGCCGGTCCTCGGCGCCTGCCAGAGCCTCGCGGCAGCCGTCCTCGAGCCAGGGGTCCTCGATGATCACGTCCGGAAGTTCTTCGGCCACGGCGCGGTACAGCTCTGGATCGGGGGCGAGGTCGACGCTCGTGCCGCGGTAATAGGCCTTGAGGTCGACAACGCGGACGCGGCCGAGCTCATGCAGCCCGCCGAGCAGTTCGCGATCCCAGTCCGTCTCCGCGTCGAGCTTGAACTCAAGCTCGGGCGCCACCGCGAGCCAGTGCTCGGGCGCGGTGCGGGTGGAGACGACGAAGCGGACGGGCCGCTCCGCGCGGCCGAGCGCCTCGCCGAGGCCGATCTCGCGCTGCCGGAGGGCAAGGTCGAGGGCCGCGCTCTCGAATGCCCAGCGGCGGTAGCCCTCGGCGAGCTCCTCGAAGTCGTCGAGCCGGTGCGAAAAATCCTCGAAGCTCCACGTGCCCGCGAGCATGAGCTCGTCCGGGACACCGTCGTGCATCGCGGCGTCGTACGTGACGTCCTCGCCCTGGCCGGTCTGGCCGTCCCCGGAGAGAACGACCGCGGTCGTCACCCGCGTCCAGCCCGACGGCGTCACCGACTCACGACGCTGCAGCTCGTAGCCGTCGACCCGCAACTCGAGGTCCGCGACGGATTCCCACAGCGACATACTCCGAGCATATGAGGCGGAGCCTCGTCACCACCATCTTGATCGCAGTCACGCTTGCGGCGCCCGCGGCCGCGAGTCTCCCCAGGGCAGGCGTGCTCGTGCCGGGACAGTCGCTCGGCGGCATCCGTCTCGGGGAATCCCCGCGAGCCGTCCGTGGTGCACTCGGGACGGTCTACGGCGTCTGCCACGGCTGTCCACAGCGGACGTGGTACTTCACCTACGCGCCGGGCAACAAGCACGGTCTCGCGATCGAGTTCACGGGCCGGAAGGTCTCCGGCCTCTACACGCTCTGGCGGCCCGCAGGCTGGCACACGTCAAACAAGCTCAGACTCGGCTCCTCTGCGCTCGCCGTGCACCGACGCACGGGCGCGTCGCGCACGGTGGTCTGCCGCGACTACGAGGCGCTCGTCGGCGACTCGGCCCGGGCGAGCACGGCCTACTACCTGGTCAACGGCCGCCTCTGGGGGTTCGGCCTCTTCCGCCGCGACGCCTCTCCCTGCAGATGAGCATCCAACTGAAGGACGTCGAGCGCGCCGCCGAGCGCCTGGCGGGCATCGCCCACCGCACACCGGTCCTCACCTCGCGGACGCTCGACGAACGGACCGACGCGCGTGTCCATGTGAAGGCCGAGTGCTTCCAGCGCGGCGGCGCCTTCAAGTTCCGCGGCGCCTTCAACAAGATCTCGTCCCTCGAGGAGGACGCGCTGCGACGCGGCGTCCTCGCCTACTCGTCGGGGAACCACGCGCAGGCCGTTGCGATCGCCGCGGCGCTCCTCGGCTCGCACGCGACGATCGTGATGCCGGAGGATGCGCCGGCCGTGAAGCTCGACGCGACCCGAGGCTACGGCGCCGAGGTAGTGCCGTACGACCGCTGGACGGAGAGCCGCGAGGAGATCGGGGCGCAACTGGCGGGAGAACGCGGGCTCGAGCTCGTCCGCCCATACGACGACCCGCTCGTCATGGCCGGCCAAGGGACGGTGGCGCTCGAGCTGCTCGAGGAGGCTCCTGAGCTCGACGTGCTGGTCGTGCCGATGAGCGGCGGCGGACTGATGGCCGGCTGCGCGACAGTCGCGAAGGCGCTACGGCCCGGGATTCGCACGGTAGGAGTCGAGCCAGCGGCCGGCGACGACACCCGTCGCTCTCTCGCCGCCGGCGACCGGGTGCGGATCGACGTCCCGCGCACCGTCGCCGACGGGCTCCAGGCGACCGAACCGGGAGAGCTGACGTTCGACGTGAACCGACGGCTGGTGGACGAGGTCGTGACCGTGACCGACGAGGAGATCGTCGGGGCGATGATCTTCCTCTTCGACCGGCTGAAGATCGTCGCCGAGCCGAGCGGCGCAGTCGGTATCGCAGCGCTCCTGGGCGGGAAGCTCGACGCGCGCGACCGCTCGGTCGGCGTCGTGCTCTCAGGCGGCAACGTCGGCGCGGCCCGTTTCGCCGAGCTAGTCGCTAGCTCGCCTGCAGTCCGGTCAGGCTGACCTCGAGCAGCGTTTGCTCGGCGGCCGCGACGTCCTCCTCGGTGCCGGGCAGCCTGCCGAGCACCCAGGCGGTCAACAGCTCGTCGATCGAGCCGTAGACGACGGTCGCGGCGAAGCGCGGGTCGATGTCCTGCCGAAACTCGCCTCGCTCGACGCCGCGCGCGATCACGCGCTCGATGGCGTGGATCGGCTGCGCGAGCACGCCGATCCGCTCGGCGACCTCCGGGCTACGGCCGAACTCGCGAACCACGACGCGCACGACGTCCGGCAGGTGGAGCCAGGTGCGCAACACGATCGCCGTGATGTGGCGAAGCTGATCGACGGCCGGCTCGTCCGTCTCCTCGACACTCGCGATGCGCGCGAGCAGGACGCTCCAGTTCTCCTGGAAGACCGCCTCGAGAACCTGGTCCTTGGACTCGAAGTAGTGGTACAGGAGCCCGTGGGCGACGCCCGCCTCCGCGGCGATGTCGCCGACACGGGTCGCGTGGAACCCCTTGCGGGCGAACACGCGCACGGCGGCGTCGAGAAGCTGCCGCCGTTTGTCCTCCACCGCGGACGACTTCCCGGCCAGGGCGGTCACGGGCCTACTCCGGCTTCTGCCCGTCTGTCACGGCCGGAGGCTGCGACGCGGCGATGTCCTTGACCGCGCCCGCGACCCTTCCGATGGTCTGTTGCAGCTCGCTCGGGATGATCCAGACCTTGTTCGCCTCTCCCTGCGCGATCTGCGGCAGCGTCTGGAGGTACTGGTACGCGAGCAGCTCGGCGTCCGGCTTGCCCTCGTGGATGGCGTTGAAGACGGTCTCGATCGCCTTCGCCTGTCCCTCGGCTTCCAGCGCCACGGCCTTGCTCTTGCCCTCGGCCTTCAGGATCGCGGACTGCTTCTCACCCTCGGCCTGGAGGATCGCCGACTGCCGCTCGCCCTCCGCCTGGAGGATCGCAGCGCGCTTGTCGCGGTCGGCGCGCATCTGCTTCTCCATCGAGTCCTGGATCGAGGCCGGCGGGTCGATCGCCTTCAGCTCGACGCGGTTGACGCGGATGCCCCACTTGCCCGTGGCCTCATCGAGCACGCCGCGCAGCTGGCCGTTGATCTCGTCGCGCGAGGTCAGCGTCTTCTCGAGAGCCATTCCGCCGATCACGTTGCGGAGCGTGGTGACCGTTAGCTGTTCGATCGCCTGGATGTAGTTCGCGATCTCGTAGGTCGCGGACTTGGCGTCGGTGACCTGGAAGTAGATGACCGAATCGATGTTGACCACGAGGTTGTCCTCGGTGATCACCGGCTGCGGCGGGAACGAGACGACCTGCTCGCGCAGGTCGATCACCGACCGGATGCGGTCGACGAACGGGACTACGAGCGTGAGGCCGGGCGTGAGCGTGCGCGAATAGCGGCCGAGGCGCTCGACCACGCCGGCCTGCGCCTGGGGAATGATGCGAATCGTCCGTGCCAGGGTGATGACCACGAGGACGGCGACGGCGATGATGACGATCAGGGCGACCATGCGGTTTCTGCTCCTTCTCTTGTCTTATCTGTAGACCAGGGCTGTTGCGCCCTGGATCTGGGCGACCTCGACTTCAGTGCCGACGTCGAACTCCTCGTCGGGCATATAGGAACGGGCGCTCCACTCCTCGCCCCCGATCTTGACCCGCCCGCCACGGCTGTCCACGCGTTGGAGCACGACCGCCTTCGCGCCCTCGAGCGCGGCGGCGCCGGTGCGGAGCGCGTGCGGCATCTTCAGGTGTCTCCGGGCGATGGGCCGCAGAAGGCCGACCGCCGCGAATGAGCCCACCCCGAAGACGATGATCTGGATCCAGATCCCTCCTCCCAGGGCCGCCACGATCGTCGCGGCCAGCGCGGCCAGCGCGATCGGACCGAGGAAGAAGAGACCGGGCGTGAAGATCTCGCCGACCGCCAGGAGAACGGCGACGATGGCCCAGATGACCCATGCCGGCATACCTGAAAGATTACGCCTCTAGATCGGAGAGCGGCGTATCCTGAGCGTCATCATGAAGCGAGCGCTTCTCGTCCTGCTGGCCTCGCT
>Ga0124850_1000231_pt1 | contig 10165 bp, 9 predicted proteins | sample PanSoiMetaGPlot1_FD_97462 | JGI IMG/M metagenome (GOLD analysis project Ga0124850, IMG submission 97462) | Tropical forest soil microbial communities from Panama analyzed to predict greenhouse gas emissions - Panama Soil - Plot 1 (PacBio error... | ecosystem: Environmental > Terrestrial > Soil >...
GGATCCGTGCGAGCCGGCAAGCGGTCATTATTGGCACCCCTTCTCCCACGCGGATCGGCGCATTTTAACCCAACGCCTGCGGCTTGGTGAAAATTATTGACGTTGTCTGCAATCACCAAAGTCGTAGAGATTTTTGCCATGATGTTGATTCGCATAACTGGTTCGCAACTCCATGCCGCCCGTGTCCTGGTCGGGCTCTCACGCGAAGAGATGGCTGAGCGCGCTGGCCTCTGCCGCCACTCGATCCGACAGCACTGAAATTTTTGTCCGGAGCGTGCCGTTCTTCCTGATTTGGATGGTGTTTTCCCAAATTCTTTGCGCTCCGGCGATTACCCGAGTCGGCGAGCAGGGTGATGTCAATCCGGTGATTTGAATTGATGATTACTCAATTGAGCTTCGACACTGCATCCCGCCTTCGAGCCAGCTCTTCCACTTAAAAAAAGTGGTAGCTACTTCACCGAAAATGCACCTCAGCACGACTGGCGGCAGGCCGGGTCGTCGGAATATTGCACATGCGTCTTAGATCATCGAGGGTCCGCCGGTTCGTTGCGTTATTGTCACCCTTCGTCATCAGCTCTTCGGGGCCAACCTGGCAGAGAATTTTGAATCCGGTCTTCAGGTCTTCGAGCAGGTGATCGAAAATAAGCGTATCGACTACCTCCTCGTTGCGAATGCCCTCCACGCGTTTGGACATCGTCTGGTGAAGTTCGCGCACGCGCGTGATGAACGGGGAACCGGCGTCTGAAAGATTCAGTTGCCCATAACTAAGATCGTATTTCTTGTAATACTGGTCCTTTGCGCTGACCCAAACCCCTCCATATGTTGTATCTTGCAACAAGAATACGGTCCGCTTGACACGGCACACCAGGATAGTTGTCGCGCACATCGGACAAGGTTCGAGTGACGTATAAATTGTGGCGCCGCGTTGCAGAAAATCTGCGTCTTGCGCGCCGTCATCATAGAACATTTGCCTTCGGTAATAGTCTTCGACGGTCGTTGCCCGTGCGCGGGGCCGCTTTGCGCCTATTCGCGCGATAGCCATTCGCAATGCTCGTTGCTCGGCGTGCTCAACCGGGCTTTGGTGAGCATGAATCTGATTGTGTTCGAGCGCCAAAACTTCACCATCGGCATTGTCGACGATAAGCGCGTGAATATTCAATCCTTGAAAATGTGTCGGCTGAGCTGTGTCGTTGTCGCCGCAGCTGATCGGCGGATCGAAGCGCAAATAGAGGGAGGAAAGAAGCCCGAGAAAAGTCATCGCGTTCAGCGCGGAATAAAGCGAGTGCAGCAGCATCCATCGTAACCTCCACTGTCACGGCGTGCGACGCCGGAACGCTCGCAGCGCAGAATTCCGGACTTGACAATTGAACGTTGCAGCACTCAAGTTTGTCAGTGCAATCGGATTTGTGCCATGTGTGCTTGGGTAAAACACATTGCCCTACGATTGGCGTCAGTGCGGCATGGCCTTTATTTGCATTTGCGTGCCGGTTTTGATCGGCTTCATCCGGTTTTCACTTTCATTGAAAGTCATTCCTTCCGGCACGTGCCGAGTATGCACGAGCTATCATGTATCAAGTCAGCAAACCACTGGGAGCGCGGCTCAACGATAGCCGCAGTCTATTCACAAGGGCGACAACCATGAGGACTAAACACTCGCTTGCGGTCGGAATGATCGGCATTTTTGCGATCGCTGGATTGTTGGGTTGGACGGCGTCCGCGCAAGCACCACTGCCCGCGCCAGCGAACCTTGCATGCGATGACGATCCACCCCCCGATACCACTCCGATCGACGCAGCGCTGCTGATCAAGGGGCTGCCGTGCGCGGAAAAAGTGAATCCAGGCTCCGGCGACACCTTGGCCAATCTACAACGGGGTTTCGATTTCTATTCGTGGCTGACGTTTCTGGCCCTGAATGCTCCAGCCGACGGAAGCCACATCGACCAGGCCAAACCAAACACACCGACAAAATGGGAGCAGGCCAGGAATTTCAAACAGCTGCTCGACGTGATGCTGCCGGATGGAAGAGCATCCAGATGGGGGGACAAAAAGACCATCCCGCCGGAATGCCTCGCTCAATACAACAAATTGAACGGCAAGGTGATGGTCATCGAGATGATCGAGGAAAGCTTCAACGAGCCGTTCAAGACCGGTCCTCTGATCGACCAGCAAGGCAATTACGCGATCTTCGACATTCTGATGAACAAGTCGATGTTCGACTACATTCAGAAACACAACCTGCAGAGCAAAGTCGGGCAGCAGAGCAAAGAAAACGCCTCGTTGAAAGTGGATTTCCCGGCGGGAGCGAATAAGGGCCAAGAGGGGCACGCGAATATGCCTCCCGGCGACCCCGGTGCGGTCATGATCAAGGTGTCCTGGAAGGTCCTCGATGCGCCGGCCGAGAGGCAGAATTTCCACACGGTCGACGCTCTGGTGTTGATGCCACTTGATCCGAAAGAGACGGCCAAGCGGCCCTGTGTGCGCAAGACGCTTGGCCTCGTCGGATTCCACGTCGGGCACAAGACGGTCGTCCGTCGGCAGTGGATCTGGACCTCGTTCGAACACAAGAAGAATGTGCCCGAGCAGCAGGAGGTCGAAAGCAAGCAGGAGCGAGGACCTTATAATTTCTACAAGGTCGGATGCGATCCGACGCAGTGTCCGGTTAATCAGACGCCGCCGACCCCGTGGGATCCAAAGTATAAGAGCGGGCTTAAATTTTTCGACAGTAAGTTCAGGAGCCAGATCACGCGCGTTGTCCCGCTCACCGATAAAACAAAGGACATGAACAAACAATTCCAAGACATTCTCGGCAACACGGTCTGGAAAAATTACATGTTGCTGAGCACGCAGTGGCCGAGCGATTTCAATTGTGCCAAACAAAAAGACGCGAGCACGCCGCCACCCCCGGAGCCGGCTACCGACTTCAAGAAAGAGCCGGACATGAATTGCGCGCCGGCGCCGACGTTTCTCGCAAACTCAACGCTGGAAACCTACAGTCAGGGCACCGATCCGCTGGCGTCGTCGAGCTGCATGGCCTGTCACGGCAACGCGGTGAGCCAGCAGGTGCGCCCGCCGGACATGAAGCCTGAGGGCTTCTTCAACCAATCGGACTTCACGTTCATGCTGGAAAAGGCACAGAGTAAGCGCACGCGATAACGGTGCTGCAATAAGGGGAGGGACCAATCATGGGCGGTTCGCTGCCGGACAAACACCCGATCGCGCCAAACGCAATCGAAGACGAGCCTGCCGGCGCGGTCACGCGCCGGACCGTGTTGACCGGCGCCGCAGCCGTGACGGCGGCGGCGAGTGTTGGCACCGCGCTCGACACGCCGGCGGGCGCCCAGAGCGTCGATGTGAATTCCCAAGAGCACATGGTTCTTTTTGTGTTGCTTTCGAGCGCCCTGACTGGAATTCCCCCAGAGAAACTTGCGCCCGGAGGATTCAAGCTGCAGTCGCCAAATCCGCCAGCCCCTACGCCGCCGATCGATTTGTCCAAATCAATTCCCGGCTTTGATCCGGTCGACGTAAAGCGGGAGTACTTGACGAGAGCCAATGAGAGATGTCCGGCGGCGCTTGAGTACCTGCTGCAGCTCGTCAGAAAAAATCTCAACGCGTCCAATCGCGACGAAGCGATCATCGCTGCGTTGCAATTCGATGATGACGATAAGACCAAGAGGCCGGCCGATGTCGACGCAAAGTATCTGGCGCGCAGCATTGTCTTGATGTGGTACTTGGGCGCCTGGTACGAGCCGACCGAACTTCAAGCTCTCCGTAAAGACCTCCTCAAAGATCCAACGCGTAGTCCGAGATTCGAAGTCGTCTCACCGAAAGCCTACACCCAAGCGTGGGCGTTGCGAGTGGCCCAGGCCCATCCCATGGGCTTTAGCGAAATGCAGTTCGGTTATTGGACGCGCCCGCCGAATCCGCGCACCGATTTCATCTGACCGTCGGGGAAATTCTTGAGGGAGGCAGATCATGGCCGGGGAAATTGACAAAATATTATGGGATGTCGCGATCGTCGGCTCGGGCTTTGCCGGCGCCTTGATCGCTAACGAACTCGGCAAAGGCCGCAGAAGGGTCATCATCGTCGAGGCGGGCGAAGGTATTCCCCCGAACATCAACAAGTATATGAGCCGGTTCTATTCGGCCACCGCCAAGGTTCCGGAAAGCCCCTACACGCCCGAGATTTTCGGCCGGGACCGTAAATTGATTGATCCGGCTACCGTGGCTGCCGGTCGGCCGACGGTGGTGAGTCTCGGCGCCAAGAACTGGAGAGAACCGAAAGAGGCCTATCTGATTCAGACGGGTCCGCGCCCATTCGGCAGCACCTACGATCGCGTTGCCGGAGGTACGTCGCATTGGCTCGGCACGTGCCTGCGGTTTGCACCGAACGATTTCAAGATGAAGTCGCAGTACGGCCGATTCGTGGATTGGCCGATCAAATATAAGGACCTGAATGTCTGGTACGAGGAAGCAGAGAAGGAGCTCGGCGTTTCCGCGGACGTGGACGAGCAAAGGTATTGTGACATCGAATTTTCACCGGGCTACAATTATCAGATGCCCAAAATTCCAAATTCGACCACGGACCAGTACGTCAACGAGTCCCTCAACAAGGATCCACTGACCGAGGTCGAGACCGGATTCTTGGGAATGGGAAAGCCGGTTACCAAGATTCCGGTCAGGGGCGTGCCGGCCGCGCGGAATTCCGCGCCATATCGGAACCGCCGTGCCTGCGCCGGCAACACGAATTGCATCCCGATCTGCCCGATCCAGGCCAAATACGATCCCACCATCACGCTGAACGACGCGAGGAATACCGGCTCGGTCACGTTTAAAGAACGAAGTGTCGCCTATGACATCGTCGTCGGCGCAAACGACCTGGTCACGGAGATCAAGTACAAACGATATGAAACCGAGACGGGGAAGGAGACCGAAAGAGGCTCAATTAAGGCCAAGGTCTTCGTCATCGCGGCGAACACGATCGAGACCCCGCGATTGCTGCTGATGTCGACGAACGGCGGTCGAACTCCCAGGGGGGTGGCCAACAGGAGCGATATGGTTGGACGCAACCTGATGGATCATCCTTACTACGTCGTCTGGGGTCTGTCGCCGAAGAAAATCTACCCGTATCGCGGGCCGCTGATCACGTCGGGTATCGGCGATCTGTGCGATGGCCCGTTTCGCCGCGAGCGCGCCGCGTTCCGCGTCGACATCGGCAACGAAGGTTGGAATTTCGTTGTCGGCGGCGACCCCAACGTGACGACGCTCGACTTCGTCAATGGTCTGAACAAGAGCGGCGTTAATGCGCCACTCGAGCGGCGCGACAGCCGGCTCGGCGACGAGGAATTGTTTGGCAAGCAGTTGATTGACAGGCTGAATGAAAAGTTCACCCGTCAGTTTCGCTGCGGATTTCTTATCGAGCAGACGCCGGACCGCGATAATCGCGTCACCCTCTCATCGGATCACAAGGACGGTCTCGGCCTGCCTCGGCCGCAAATCTCCTACAATCTCTCCGACTACACGAGGAGGGGATTCGTCGCCGCCCACCGAATGAAGAAGCTTCTGTTTCGAAAAATGGGACTCGACGACTTCACGAAGATCGACAACGACGATCCGACACGGTTCGAGGAGGAAATCGACGGTGAGCGTGTTGCGCTGAACTACACCGGTGCCGGCCACATCATGGGAACCTGTCGGATGGGGGACGATCCCAAGCAATCGGTGGTGGACAAGTTCCAGCGCTCGCACGACCACAAGAACCTTTATCTGGTCGGCAGCAGCACGTTCCCCACAGGCGCGACCGCCAACCCGACGCTGACCCTCGCGGCGCTGAGCTTGCAGACGGCGAGACACATCCTCGATACCGACTTCCGGAGATGAGTATCCGCAGCCCTTACCGTGCATCAGCGGCGATGGCGCTCTCGCCTCCTAACCGCACTGGCCGATTGGCTCCGGGGGTTCGCGCCGCTTTGCAATGGGGCCGTTGTTCGTATCCCTAGCAAGTTACGCACATGCACACCGACTCTGGACTGGCGCATATCATCCTGGATTTTGACGGAACCTGCACTCAGATCCCGCCGGTTTTTGAGAAGTATCTTGATTTCTATCGCAGAGGCCTCAACGAGTCGGGACTGAGCGTAACGCTATCGGAATGGCGGGACGCGCAGGCGATCGTTCGCAACCATTCGCCAAAGGCGGGATGGACGGTCGCAGGATGTCCGCCGTCTGCGCCTGCAGCGGGAGATCCATACATTCTCGCTGACGAAGCGGCCAGGCTGATACTGCGGCGGCGAGGCGTGACGACCCCCGTTCCGGCGGCTGTTCACGTACAGGCTTATGACGCCGCGCTTGCGCCCTGGCGAAAAGAAGCACTCGATACGTTTTCCCGTCTCGTGGAGCATGGCGTGCAACTGCATTTTGTTTCGAATACCAGCACGGCATTCATTAGCTGGCGACTGCGTGACTTGTTTGGCGATCACAATCCAGTGACAGCTAAGATCTCGGTGCAAAGTGACGCGGGAAAATTCCGGATATGCGAGTTGAATTCGGATGACCAGGCTCCTGTGTCAGTCGAAGCAAAGCGGAGATTTCAGTCGCTGCCGGTCGCTTACGGCGAAAAACCGATCCCAGAAACCGAACGGCCAATCTATTTGAGACGCGGGGCATACTTCGAGGCGATCTGCCGGGTTTTGGACGGTGATTTCGACGCATTAACGAATACGGTATTTTGCGGAGACATTTGGGAGATGGACCTGGCTATGCCGTATGCGCTGGGCGCTAAGGTTCATCTTTTGGATAGGGCCGCTCCGTTCGACACTTGCCCGTACGAAAGGCAGGCGCTGGCAGCATACGGAGACCGTGGCAAGACGAGTGCTGATCTCTCCGGCCTGCTTGATTGGCTTTGATTGAATGAAGGGACTGTCGGCGGCAGTTCGCGCGTCACGCTGGCCGCTTGTCGCGCCAAGCTTTCGGATGCACAACGCGGCATTCCCTACAGCGATGTGGTAGCGTGTGAGCTTAGGAAGGGCAGCACATGCAGCGGCGCGAGTTTATCACGCTCCTACGCGGTGCGGCGGCCTGGCCGTTCGCGGCACGCGCGCAGCACCCGGGAAAAACGTGCAGATTGGCTTCCCCATTGGCCGGCCGGCGACGATCTCAATGAATGAAATCGATCTTTGGCTCGAACGCCTATATTGGATCGCCATGATCTCGGTTCCGTTCCTGGCGATTTGGGCAGGCCGCATTGCGTTGCGACAGGTCCAAACGGCATCGCAACAGGTTGATGCCGCATTGCAAGAAGCCCAAACGACTAAATTGCTCAAAATTCTGCAGCACGTTGAGGAGCAAAGAATCCAAGATGCCCGACACCTTGTTCTGACCGAAATCCGTCGTCAGGAAGAAGAGGGCAAGAATTGGTGGGAAAGCAATGAGAGATTGCAGAGAGCGGCGGAACAATTATGTGCTTCGTATGATCACCTCGGGGGCATCATCAAATTTGATGGACCCGATCGTGTGGGACAGTATTTCTTGGAGAGGTGGGGCGAAGGCATCATTCGTGCTCACACTGTATTGGAGCGCTTTTTAGCGTTCAAAAGGAAATCCGCGCGCAATAGCTATGAGGATTTTACTTGGCTTTTCGAACAAGCGGCCTCCATTGACAAGAACAACTAGCCCTTCAACATCGTCCTCGCACAAGCTTACATTAGGACTAGACTGGGTTATTCTGCCTTTTTGAGAGCATTTGCGGTCGGTCCACGGAAAAGCGCAATGTAATTTGCGATTTGGCCCGAAGTATCCCGCAGATCACCGGCGGGGACTTGGCATTTCATCGGAAGAACTGTATCCTTTGCAACTTAGGGACCGCTCTTTCGAAATCCAATGCCTGCTGCCACGTCTTTGGGAGATGGGACCGAGGGAGGCAAGAATGAGTGAGAGGGAGAAACTGCAACAAGCCCAAGAAATCCAACGGGAGCTGAACGACAAAAGGCTCTCGAGGCGCGCCTTTCTGGATCGCTTAAAGGTCCTCGGTGTTGGGTTCGGAGCGGCTGCGATGTTGGGTGTCAGGGATGCTGACGCCGATGTCCACTCCGACGCATCGCTAAGTCTTAAATCTACCAATCCCGCCTTGAATGACATCATCGAAGAGGGACGGCAGGACCTCCTCGGCGACGGTCCTAACAGCCAGATGGCATACAGTCGGGGATATAGTCGGGGCTATAGTCGGCACTACGCTCGGTATAGTCGACACTACACTCGGTACGCTCGGTACAGTCGGCATTACGCCCGGTACGCTCGGTACAGTCGGCATTATGCCCGGTATGCCCGATATGCCCGGTACGCTCGCTACAGTCGGCATTATGCCCGGTACTCTCGTTACTGATAAATCGAGCGAAGTTGCTGCGGTCTGATGTGAGCGGGCCACAGTTACCGGATTTCGACGCGCTGACTCGCTGAGTCTATTTCGGAAATTGATGAAGGCGAGCGAGCGATGGTAAACGTCGAAACCGAGGCGCCGAGTATCCGGGCGAAAGACGCGATACCGGTTGCAGAGGAAGTTCCCCCTTTCGCTTTCGTTCTGGTGAAGCTAGCGTCCCGCTGCAATATAAACTGTACGTACTGTTACTGGTTTCGCGATGCCGAGGTATACAACAAGCCGGCCGTTCTCACGATTGAGGCCGAGGATGCATTTTGCCAACGGCTCGAGCAACACATTGAAGAGTTTGAACTGGACCACTTTGTACTAATATTCCATGGTGGAGAGCCACTGCTCTTCCCCAAATATCGGTTCGTCGAGCTTCAGGAGAAACTTCTCGATATCGAGGACCGGACTGGCTGCGAGATCTCGCGCGGGGTCTGCACAAATGCGATCCTCATTGATCGGGAATGGGCCGATATATTGAAGTCCTACAATGTGACAGTAAGCGTCAGCCTGGACGGTCCGGCCGACATCCACGATAAGTATCGGGTCGACTTCAAAGGCCGCGGTACCCATGCGGATACACTACGCGGAATTGAATTCCTGAGAGCAGAAGGCATCGAGCCAGGACTCATCTCGGTTTGTAACCCACACACAGACCCTGAACAGATTTTATCGTATGTGGTCGAAAAGCTCGGCATAAAGGAATTCGACATATTGCCGCCCGATGCAACCCACTCCGACAACCCGCCTCAGATTTCCGACTACTTCATCAAGTTGTTTGATGTTTGGTACGACAAGTACGCAGCACAAGGCGTTCGCATCAGGACCTTGGACGCGATGATACAGGGATTAGTCGGAAACTTCTCTGTTTCTGACACGGTTGGTCTCGGTCCCATCGAAACTGTGACGCTCATGACGGATGGCTCCTTAGAGCCCCTCGACGTGCTTCGGATCGTTGGCGATGGCAGCACTAAAACTAACTCTAGCGTTCTCAACAACGCTCTCCAAGACGTTCAGAACGACCCGCGTTGGCGCGAAGCATTCGAGGCTAGCATGGAATTATGCGAAACGTGCCAAAAGTGCGAGTTTCTTGATTCGTGCGGCGGTGGTCATGTGGCGCACAGGTGGTCACCTGAACGTAGATTCGACAACCCCAGTGTTTACTGCGACAGTTGGAAGCGCATCTTCAGTCATATCTGGAAACAGATTTCTCCGACGCTGATCGTCGAGTATGAGACGGGTGCCGCCTCCTCACCAACGATGCCGAACGCCTGACCCATGCAATCGCCCGCGCTCTGAGCAGAGCTACGTGGCGGGAGCCGCTTCGAAGGTCGTGCTCGCTCGCCGCTGGGACCGCGAGTTCGCGGCGTTTTGCAGGTCGCGCAATCGGAGGCAAGCCGGGGAACAGACATGACGTTGCATTTGACCAGGATAAAAGGAAGGATGGGCCGCGTCAGTGAGGTCCTAGGTTGGATAGTTGTTCTATCGTTAATTTTAGGTCCCTGGATTGCCTGGTTTATCGGCGAGCCCTACCGACGCCACGTTGTTCGCGAAGGCGAACTTTGCAGCCCGGGCCATCGATGGACTTACGCTCAACCGAAGTTCGCTGACTCCGATTTATCCCGCGAGCCTGAGTGATTGCCTTATTCAAACTGACCCACTACCGAACTTCGGCGATATATAGGTGTCGTCGCGCGTCAGTTCTATCCGGATTGCATCATCGCTACCCGCGGATATGACTTTCGGGAG
>Ga0124850_1000232_pt1 | contig 10164 bp, 10 predicted proteins | sample PanSoiMetaGPlot1_FD_97462 | JGI IMG/M metagenome (GOLD analysis project Ga0124850, IMG submission 97462) | Tropical forest soil microbial communities from Panama analyzed to predict greenhouse gas emissions - Panama Soil - Plot 1 (PacBio error... | ecosystem: Environmental > Terrestrial > Soil >...
GGCAACTGTCGCGATACTGCGCCAGCTCGGCCGCGACGATGCCGCGACGATGCATTGCCGCTCGCCTGCTTCCTGCTCGCCATCCCGGCGGCGTGGGTCGCCGGCGCGATGGCGCTGACCGAAGCGCCGGCTGCCGCCATGGCGTCCTCCGCCCTGGCCATGCTGCTGCTGGCGCGGTCCCTGGATCGCACGATATCCTGCAACGCCGCCTTCGCCGCATCGGGCGTGCTGGCCGGCCTCGCGGTCCTGGGGCGGCAGGTCTACCTGCCCCTGGTTTTTCCCTACCTGGCGGTGGCCGCCGCCGACCAGCGGCTGCGTCCGGCGGCTGTCCTGGCCCTGGCCTGTCTTGGCGCGGTGGTCGCCCCGGTGTTCTTCATCTGGGGCGGCATCCTGGCGCCGACGAAGCTCTACCATGGCGGCTCGATCGTCATCTCGCACGGCGTGCTGTCGTTTGCATATCTCGGCGCGGTCGTCCTGATCGTAGCGCCGGCATTCTATCGACAGGCATTCTGGCCGGCGATTGCGATTGCTACGGCTGCGGCCGTCGTGAACGCATGGCTCATCGGGCTCGAGCAACTGCCGCTGCGGGGATTGCTCGGGGCGTTCGAGCATGCGCGAGGCCTGGCCGCGCGGATCGGCGGATCCGTGATGGTGGGGCTCGCCTGCGCCTTCGCGGTTGCATTTGCCCTGACGGTCTGGAGGAACCGGCACGATTTCTGGCTGTCCGTCATCGCTGTCGTCGCGTTCAGTCTCGCCGCGACGCCGTTCGGCATCATCCACGCTTTTTCCTCGCGCTACACCTTCGCCGCCTGTCCATTCACGTTGCTGCTGCTGCGGCCTTTTTTCACGCCATCGCTGTGGGCGTCGGCGCGGCTGCTGCTCGGAGCAGCGCTGGGCGCGGTCTCGCTCTATACGTATTATTGGCCGTCGGTCTGATGCGGGCGTGCGCCTGCGGCGTCGCGCCAGGCAAACCAGACGTCATCGCTGAAGCGCCAATGGCGATGGCAACCGACGCGCCCGCGACAAGCACCCAGACCATCCATTTGCACAGGGCTGGTCCCGCAGCCGCGGCCTCGCGGCCCCCGTCCGAACCGGCTACCGTCGCGCAGCATGCACGAATCCCGCAAGCTCAAGTCGGTCGAAACCAAGTCATCCTGGATCGTGGCGAGCGTGGTGCTGGTGATCCTGGCGCTGTCGTTCGGCGCGCCCTGGATCGCGGTGGTGGCGCTCAAGCTGATCGCGGCCGAGAACGGGGGGCTGCGCTCGGTGCCGGCGCTGGCGGGCTCGCTCGCCTGGATCGGCTACGGCACCGGCGGCATCCTCATGGGCTACATCGCCGAGCGCGTCGGGGTGCGCTGGACCGTGCTGTTCGGCGCGGTGATGATCGCGGTCGGGCTCGCACTCTCGAGCGGCGGTGCGCCCTGGCAGCTCTATGTCGGGCACGGGCTGTTCATCGGGTTCCTCGGCATCGGCGGCATGAACGCGCCGTTCTACACCTATGTCAGCCGCTGGTTCGACCGCCGGCGCGGCTCGGCGCTCGCGCTGATCTCGAGCGGCGCCTATGTCGCCGGCGCGATCTGGCCGCCCATCTTCGAGCGTGCGATCGCCTATGCCGGCTGGCGGCAGACCATGCTGGCCTACGGCGTGCTCGAGGCCGCGGCCATCGTGCCGCTGGCGGCGATCTTTCTGAACAGGCCGCCGGAAGAAATGCCCCATCTCGGTGCCGCGCTCGCCGGCGCGCGCGGAACCGGCAAGATCTTCGGCTGGCCGAAGAACCTGGTCTTTGCGCTGTTCGCGGCCGCGGTGATCTTCTGCTGCGCGCCGATGGCGATGCCGCAGCAGCACCTGCCGGCGTTCTGCAGCGATCTCGGCATCCTGCCCTCGCACGGCGCGGCGATGCTGTCGGTGCTGCTCGGCACCGCCTTCGTCAGCCGCCAGATCTGGGGCTTCATCGCCGACCGCTTCGGCGGGCTCAACACCGTGCTCGTCGGCTCGCTCCTCCAGATTCTGGCGATGACGGCCTTTCTGCTGACCCAGGACGAGATCGGCCTGTTCACCGTCGCCGCCGCCTTCGGGCTGGGTTTCGCCGGCATCATCCCGGCCTTCGTGCTGGCGATCCGCGAGCTGTTTCCGGCAGCGGAGGCCTATTGGCGGATTCCGACCTTCCTGCTGTTCAGCGGCAGCGGCATGGCGCTGGGCGCCTGGCTCGCCGGCGCGCTCTACGATCACTTCGGTTATTACGCGCCGGCCTTCGCCGCTGCGATCGCTCTCAACGCGGTCAATCTCGCCATCGTCGGCACGCTGGTTTTCCGCCAGCAGCGATCCCGCGCAGGATCGTGAGGCGCAGAACAAGTCGTCATGATCTTCCGCCCGGAACTACTCCGGCTTGATGTTGGCCGCCCGAATGACCTTGGCCCACTTTTCGGTCTCATCGGCGATGAATTTGCCGAACTCGGCGGGGGAGCCGGCCAGCGGTGGACCTCCCAGATCGAAAAGCCGCGCCTTGATCCTCGGATCGGCGAAGGCGGTGTTGATCTCGCGGTTGAGCTTGTCGATCACGTCCTCCGGCGTCCCCTTGGGGGCGGCGATGCCCCACCAGTTGATCGCCTCGTAGCCGGGCACGAAATCGGCGATTGGTGGCAGCTCGGGCAGCACCTCCGAGCGCGTCAGCGAGGTGACGGCGAGCGCGCGCAGCTTGTCGGCCTTGATGTATTCGACCGTCGAGGTGACCGAGGAGAAGATCAGCTGCACCTGACCGCTGATCACGTCGGTGAGCGCAGGCGCAGCGCCGCGGTAGGGCACGTGCACCATGGGGACGCCGGCCATCAGCTTGAGGAGTTCTCCGGAGAGATGGTTTGAGGAGCCGGTGCCGGCGGAGCCGTAGCTGATACGGTTTGGGTTGGCTTTCGCGTAGGCGATGAATTCCGATACGGTCCTGACCGGCAGCGCGTTGGTCACCGCCATGACGTTGGCGACGCGCAGGAGCCCCGCCACCGGCGCAATGTCTCGCTGGAAGTCAAAGCTGAGCTTGTCGTAGAGCGTCGCGTTGATGGCGGCGCTCGGGCTGACCGCCAGCAGCGTGTAGCCGTCGGCGGGCGCATTCACCACCGCGTCGGTGGCGACGTTGCCGGCGGCGCCCGGCCGGTTTTCGATGACGAAGGACTGACCCAGTCGTTCGGACAGCCACTGCCCGATCAGGCGCGCCACGATGTCGGTGCCGCCGCCTGGCGCCAGCCCGACGATGATGCGCACGGGACGCGACGGATAGGTCTGCGTCCAGGCGACGCGCGATATGGCCGGCAGTGCGGCAACACCCGCGGCGAGACGCAGAAAGTGTCTTCGATGGGGAAGTTTCATTGCTGCCTCTCCCCAACAGGAAGTCGTGATGCGACAAAACCTATCAGCGCGTTGCGTGGGTCGCGAGAGCCTTTGCCGCCGGACCCAACGACCGCTCGTGGCATTTCGCGGACATGCCGAGGCCTGCCCGCGAATGTCCGGTTTTGGGGCAGTCCGACATCGCGATACCCGCACCCGCCGATGTCGTGGCCGAGCACCATCGAGCCGCGTTGTATTTGGGCAACAGGTTTCGGAAAAATCATAAGCGAAGCGGTCGTGGTCCAACATTTGTCCCCGTCGTGTGGCGGCTGTGGATGGGCCTCAAGCTCGAGCACGGGGAGGTGCCTGAGTGATTGGACCGCGGCATTGTGTTGCGTTGATGGGGTTGTGCGGAACGGTCGCTCTCGCCGCTTGCGGCGCTGCCAGGCTTGGCATCTTCGGTTCATGGGGCATCGAGAATACCGCGACCTCGATCCAGGGCCGCGAAGTGATACGCGGCACGGCGTCCTTGAGCGACGCAACACTGACAGGGGCAATGGCCTCCATGGCCGTCGTCGGCGGGTCGCTCAGGCCACCGGAGGCCGCGTTCACAGCCGCGGCCAGCCAAATCGACGAGATGGCGGCGACGGCTGATCCAAACCCACCCGAAGCCGCGAGCACTTCCGTCGGAAAGGCGCCAATCTTCGCGACCCCTTCACCCGATTCCCGTCCGGCGTCGCCGCCCGAAACACCCGTACAGCTGGCCGCCATACCGAGCCCTGATTCGGTGTACCAGTACCCGAAGCCGGTCGTGCACGCGGTTGAAGCTCCCGACGAATGCCTCGTGGCTGACATCTGTATCGATGAGTACCTCTGGTCGCTGTACGAACGGGCGCCCAAAACCGACATCGAAAAAGTGACGGATCAAATCAAGCAGGAGATCAAGAAGAACGGCAAGACGCGGACCATAACAAAAACCATTACAAAGTACGTCGTGGGGGACTTCACGTGGAAGGATCCAGCAGCGGCGCAAAGAGCTGGCATGTCGCTCAAGGAGTACGTGATCGGCGGCTTGGATCGTGGCTTCAAGTTAAAGCTCTACCACGCGCTTCGCGCGATGGACGATGCCGGGCTCATGCCTGGCATAACCAGCGCATTTCGCGACGATTATCGGCAATCGATCGCAAGCGGCCTTAAAGCTGCGAGCGACAGCTCATACCATGGGGGGAGCCGCCGCGGCGGCTACGGCCATGCGCTTGCGGCCGATATCGTGAGCGTCAAGGGCGAGAACCGTCAGGAGCGAAACGCCTCAAGCGAAGAGCTGTGGAAGTGGATTGATGCACATGAGAAGGAACTTGGGATCGGCCGCCCTTACCTCGATCACGACCCGCCGCATGTCGGGCCAATCGATGGCAAGGAATATGCCGATAAGCGCGGCCGGGCTCATGTCCGAAAGGCAGGATTGTAAGCAGACAACGCGGTGACTGCGGACACGACTCCCGCCTTAATCGCCGGGGGGCGCAACGTTACGATTCGAGCGACGACGGCTTGCCAGCCGTGATCCGATCCGAAATAATCTGACGCCGCCATCGATATGGAGAGCGACCGATCCCGACGTGAGGGCGCAGCCGTGAGTCCGCGTTCGTTTGGGATAGAAGCCATTACCGAGGAAGACCGCGCCTACGGCGGTTCGCGCTTCTCCGACGTGCGCGAAGCGCTATTCGCTAATCCTTACCAAAGAACATGGGGCGCGGGTGGGGAGCCGCCGCTGCCGGTCCACCCGGTCACGCTGAGCAGCTTGCTGTCCGGCATCCTGCCGTTCGGTCCGCCCTACGTCTTTCGCCAAGCCAGCGAGCGCGCCGTCGATTCCGCCGCCGACCTGCGTTGGGGCCCGGATCGAAAAGGCTTCCGCCGTCTGGTGCATCCGAACGGCATTTGCCTGACCGGCCTGTGGCAGATCACGGAAGACACCGGCTATTCCGGCTATTTCCGCAACGGCAGCCGGGCCTTGGTCGTGGGGCGCTATTCGGCCTGCTGCCGCGAGACGCGGCGCGGCCATGCCCGATCGCTGTCGATGGTCGGCAAGCTCTTCCCGACCGCCGACCCGGATCACGTCGCGCCGCTGCGCACCGCCAGTTTCATGACTCAGCAGGATATCGGCGGCGACTACAACGACTACATCAACGACGTCGAATTGCTCAACGCTCCGAACACGACGGCGTTGCGGCGCGGCTTGGGCGTGCCGCTATTGATGGTCACCGGGGTCGTGTTCAGCCTGGTCGACAAGAAGCCGAGCATACGCCAGCTCTACCAGATTGCGGAGCTCGGAAAGGCGCCTGGCGAGCCCACGCGCGCGCCGACCTTCATGCGGCTCACGGTGGCCCCGGTCCAGCCCAGAATTGAGGGCCCGGGACTGGACTTCCGCGACGAGATCATGGCGCAGATCTACGACCGCGGCGACGGCCGACCTAAACGCACGCTCACATTCAATATCGACGTTACCGATGACGGGGAGACGCACGGCCCGCCATCCCGCGAGCGGCGCACCTTCCGGAATTGGCGCCGCATCGGAACCATCACGTTCGACCAGGCGGTCGTTTCATACAATGGCGATTTCGTTATCCACTTCCATCATCCGACGTGGCGTGATGACCAAAACGATCCCGCAACCGCCACGCGTGTGAACGAACGAAAGGTCCGCTGACATCACAGGACTTTCATCCAGAAGGCCGATTTTCCATCGCCAACGAGATCGACATGATCCAAGTCCGGCGCACTGCCGAGCACGACTCTTATGAGGTGGTCGTCCGCGATGGAAAGGGCGAGAGTCGTCACCACGTCACGATGTCACGAGAGATGTGCGAGCGGCTGACGGCGGGTAAGCATACGCCGGAACGCTGTCTCGAGGCGGCCTTCTGCTTCTTGCTTGACCGCGAGCCAAAGGAATCGATCCTTGGGCGCTTCGACGTGACAGCGATCTCGCGATACTTCCCCGAGTTCGAGCGGGAGATGCCACGTTACCTTTTGCAGTTCTGATAAGCGGTCCAATAAAAAGTGGCCGATGTCCGAGACTGGCACAAAGCGGACATGCCATACCCCCGCCGCGCATGTCCGCTTTCGGGGGTAAAGCGGACATCAATAAGGGCACGGTGTTATGTCCGCTTTTGACCCAAAGCGAGAAGCCCGGCGACCTGCCGGTGCAACAGTCGACCAAGATCGAGCTGATAATCAACCTCAAGACTGCGAAGGAACTCAGCCTCAAGGTGCCAATATCGCTGCTCGCCCGCGCCGACGAGTTGATCGAATAAACGTTACCGTCTTGCTGCACCCGCTCACGGCAGCTTATGGCACAAAGCGGACATGCCGAGGCCTTCTCGCGCATGTCCGCTTTCGGGGATAAAGCGGACATCAATAAGGGCACGGTGTTATGTCCGCTTTTGACCCAAAGCGGACTTGAGTGACCGCTGTTTGCTGCGATGCAAGGTGCTATAATTGGTTTGTGATCCTTAGCCTTGGGGTAAGCCCCATGAGGCGGCGGGAATTCATCGCGCTTTTGGGTGGTATCGCAGCCGCGTGGCCGCTGGCGGCGCGCGCGCAGCAGGGCGAGCGTATGCGGCGCATCGGCATGCTGAGCTCGCAGGCCGCCGACGATCCCGAATCGCAGGCTCGCATTGCGGCGATCGCACAGGGCTTGCAGGAATCGGGCTGGATCGTCGATCGCAACGTGAAAATTGAGTACCGATGGGGCGCGGGCGATGCCGGCCGCGTTGGCAGATATGCGGCTGAATTGGTCGCACTCGCGCCAGACGTCATCGTGACTAGTGGCGGCTCAACCGTGCCGCCTCTGTTACATGCGACCCGCACCGTGCCGATCGTGTTCGTGAATGTCGCTGATCCGGTCGGTGGTGGCTTGGTCGAAAGCCTGTCGCGGCCGGGCGGCAACGCCACTGGCTTCATTCAGTTCGAGTACAGCTTGAGCGCCAAATGGCTGGAAACGCTCAAGGAGATCGTCCCGAGCCTGACGCATGTGGCGGTGCTGCGGGACGCCGCCCTAGCGTCCGGGATCGGACAGTTCGCCGTCATCCAGGCTCTGGCGCCATCGCTCGGGATGGAAGTCGTCCCGGTCAATGTGCGCGATGCCGAGGACATTAAGCGCGCGGTCGCGGCCTTTGCGCGCGCTTCGAATGGCGGGATGGTCGTGACGTCGAGTTCCTTGGCGGTGTTTCATCGCGATTTGATCATCAAGCTTGCGACTGAACACAGACTGCCCGCGGTCTACTACCGACGACTCTTTGTCAGCGGCGGCGGTCTGATCTCCTATGGGCCTGATCTTACCGACCATTACCGGAAGGCCGCCGGCTACGTCGACCGCATCCTCAAGGGCGAGAAGCCGGCCGACCTGCCGGTGCAGGCGCCTACAAAGTACGAGCTGATCGTCAATCTCAAGACGGCGAAGGCGCTCGGGCTAGAGATGCCGCCGACGCTGCTCGCCCGCGCCGACGAGGTGATCGAGTAACACTAAAGGTTGCTGCGCTGCACGTGTCGGCTAATGGCACAAAGCGGAGGCGCCGAGGCTTGCTCGCTTATGTCCGCTTTCGGGGTGAAGCGGACATGGCCCGAGTGACCTCCTGATGTCCACTAATGACCCAAAGCGGACATTAGCCCCCCGATTTCAGAACAATTCAGGTTGCCCCAAGGACTTGTAGGCCACTCTGCAGCAGGCTGACCGTGAGCTAGACTGACCCGGCGGTTGAGGCTGGAGGGCGCCAAGCATGCGACGGCGGGAGTTCATGGCCCTGCTTGGCGGCACAGCTGCCGCGTCGTCGCTTTCCAGCCTGCGTGCGGCACGGGCGCAGCAACCGGCGATGCCGGTGGTTGGCTTTGTCAGCAGTCGGTCGCCCGATGGCTCCGCCCGTCATGCGGCGACGTTCAGTAAAGCCCTCAGCGAAGCTGGCTACGTCGAGGGCCAAAACGTGATCGTCGAGTACCATTGGCTCGGCGGCGAAAACGATCGCCTGCCATCGCTCATGGCCAACTTCATCCGGCGTCGCGTGGCGGTCATCGCTACGCCTGGCGATCCTACTACGCTTGCGGCCAAAGCTGCGACGGCGACGATCCCGATCGCCTTCGGCTTCAGTGGAGACCCGGTCGGGCATGGGTTGGTCGCCAGCCTTGCTCGGCCAGGCGGCAACGCGACTGGTATTAATTTTTTTACCTCGGAGGTGCTGGCCAAGCGGCTCGGACTGCTTCACCAGCTAGTACCAAAGGCCGTCCATGTTGTCGTGCTGGTCAACCCGACCAATATCCCGAGCGCGGAGTCAGCGTTACGAGATGTGCCAGAAGCCGCCCGCGCAATCGGGCTTCAAATTCAAATCCACAAGGCCAGTACTAGCCGCGAGATCGAGGCGGCCTTCGCCACTATTGCACTCGGTCATGCTGACGCCCTGTTTGTCGCCCCTGATGGATTCTTCAACGCTCGACGAGTTCAATTTGCGACACTCGCGGCGCATTATAGGATTCCAGCAGCCTATGCCGCGCGCGAGTTTGTCGAAACCGGCGGGCTGATGAGTTATGGGACCGATCCTCTGGACATGTATCGTCAACTCGGGGTCTACACCGGTCGAATCCTAAAAGGCGCGAACCCCGCCGACCTGCCGGTCGTCCAGTCAACCAAGTTTGAATTCGTCATCAACGCGCAAACGGCGAGAGCGCTTGGCCTCGAAGTGCCGCCACAGTTGCTCGCCAGTGTTGACGAGGTGATCGAATGAGGCGCCGCGAGTTCATGACGCTGATCGGGGGCGCTGCGGCGTGGCCGCTTGCGGCGCGGGCGCAGCAGCCGGGGATGCCGGTCATCGGCTATCTCAATGCCAGTCAACCGGCAGGAAATGCGCAGAGTCTGGAAGTCTTCCGCCGAGGAGACAGACCTTCCTGGTCGCTCGAAAAATCACCACGATCCGCCTGAGGTTCAGCATTCTTCCGGGGAACCCGGCTTAGTAAGCGTTCGAATTTGGGAGGAATATTGAAATGCGTAATGCAGGCTTGCTGCTACTCATTCTCGCGACGTCGGGCGTAACACTGTACGAGTCAACACCGTCAAGTGCACAGTCCCCTGCTCTTGTTGTGCTCGTTCGCCACGGCGACACTGCACCAAATTCTGGAAGCGACCCCGACCTGACTGCTTCGGGTGTGAAGCGTGCTCAAGATTTGGCATATGCACTGAGTGGTACGAAATTCTCCGCAATCATCACCACGCAATTGGTCCGCACAAAGCAGACGGCACAACCCGTTGCGATGGCGCTTGGACTTACGCCTGAGGTTATCTCCTACGCCGCTTCGCAACGCGAGGCGCACGTTAAGTCTGTTGCCGACGCTGTGCGCAAACAATCCGGCAGCTCCGTTCTCGTCGTCGGGCACTCGACAACCATTCCCCTCATCATCGGAGCGCTTGGCGGGCCGCGTTTGCTGGAAATCTGCGAAATCGTCTTCGACAACCTCTTCACGCTCGTTCCCGCTGGCGCAAACATGCAATTCATACATTCGCGATATGGAGCGGCGAGTCCCACGGTAGGACCCGATTGCAAATGAAGCACGCAGCGAAAATTACTCTCTCACCAAGCCGCTGACCATGCGCGGGCTTGCCGACCCGGCATCGAATTTACGGTGCCAAATTGCTGCAATGGGGGCAAACCGGACATTAATAAGGGCATGGCTCTACGTCCGCTTTTGACCCAAAGCGGACATTGGGCGGCGCCCCTGGCGACCCGCATTAATTCAAAATAATTCAGGGCCACCCCGAGGACTTGCAGGCCGGGTTCACGCGATTTTCAAGGTGCTTTTGCGGACTGGCGG
>Ga0124850_1000233_pt1 | contig 10164 bp, 13 predicted proteins | sample PanSoiMetaGPlot1_FD_97462 | JGI IMG/M metagenome (GOLD analysis project Ga0124850, IMG submission 97462) | Tropical forest soil microbial communities from Panama analyzed to predict greenhouse gas emissions - Panama Soil - Plot 1 (PacBio error... | ecosystem: Environmental > Terrestrial > Soil >...
AGGAGGCGACTTCGGCAAATCTTCCCGATCAATTTCAGACCGGTGAAATGATTCAAATTCAGAAGTCGAAAAAGAAAAAGGCAAACACGCAAAACCCGGCAACGGCCCCAAATCAAAACTCGGCACCCGTGCCCGACCAGCCGCTGGCTGGGGAAGAATTGCCGCCGCTGATTGTGCCTTCCGCGGAGAAAAAGAGCGAGGCAGCTCCGGTTCCTGCAACGATGGCATCAAGAGTGCCGCCGCCGCAGCATCCGATCGAGCAACCAGTTTCTCCGGAAGAGTCTCCGCCGGCGATCGCGCCTATAAGGAAACCTCGACCGAAAAAGCGGGCGCCGCCTCACGTGGAATTCCAAGTGGCCGGCGTATCGGAGCCCGTTCCGATGTCCCTTTCAGTTGCCCAATCCATGGCAATCAGTGCGCCTATGCCCGAGTACCCTTACGAAGCGAAACGCCGCAATCTCACCGGGAACGGTGTCTGCGTCGCCAGCGTTGATATCGCGACCGGGAGAGTCACCGCAGCGAGGATGTCCCAAAGCACTGGCAGCGCGATGCTCGACAAACTTACTGTCCAAACCTTCAAAAGCTGGCGGTTCAAACCCGGAACGGTGTCCGAAGTCCGCGTACCGATCAGCTACGAGTAAGCTGATGTTTGCCACGGCAGATTTGGCTACCGTTCCGGGTTTGGGGAACGCAGCCTGCTGCAGCAACATATTCTATCTTGTTCGGTGGCCGACCATTTCCGCCTGGACCGTGCGGCGATCGACGCGGGTGAGGGTCTTTTCCATTGCGCGTGTGAGCAAGGAGCGGTGCGGGATTTCACACAGATATTCGGCGATGAACCAGACCGGTTTGTTGGTGGTCATCCAGTTCCGATCGTCGAATCGCGTCAGGTTTACGGGGCGTGAGTACCGCCGAAGAGTGCGTTCGCCGCGCAAGTTAAAGTAGATGTTGAAATAGCTCATGGCCAACTCGCGCAGGGTGCGATAGACCGGCTCGCGATAGCGGCAGCCGGTGAAATTCGATTTTGCCACCGCGCCCCAGTGTCCGCGTACATTGAAAATTGCAAGGACATGGTCGGTGTCCTGTTCCGCTTCCAAATCGAAGATCAACGGTGGGAACCCGAGGACGCGTAGCGCAGCCGCGGCAAAAATTCCTCCCTCGAGGCATGACGCAGTGCGATCGTGCAGGACTTTTTTCGGCGAGCGCGCGGTGAAGCACAGGTTGTAAGGCAGATCGTCGAGGAATTTCTGAATTCCCACAGGCGTTTTTAGCGCGCGTAGTTGGCGCAATTCCAATGGCGTGAAACTGAAATCGGATGAATTACCAAGTTCCAATTTCCAACCTCCAGAAAGTCATCAAGAAATAAACACCAAACGGTCGCTTACGTTTGTCATCCTGAGCGCAGCGAAGGATCTCAGATTCAAGGTTTCGACAGGTGAATGAAACATAGACCAGAGATGTTTCGCTTCGCTCAACATGACATTGGCGCAACCTGATGCTGCAATTCGATGACCGGAAACTTTCTGCGATTGGATGATAGGATTTGACCTTTTCCTATTTCTTTTCCTTCACGCGGGTGAAAACGCCAAGGGCTTCGTTGTCAAAACTGTCTGCCGTTCCGTCCTCGCCGATCGTGAACGTTGTCACGGAAGGAGACTGTGTCGCACCGGGAAACTGCATCAGAAAAGCGCCATTGCTCCAGTGTTTCAATGTGGCGGGATATTTCGCCGGGCCAAATTGGATTTTCACTCCAGCGCCGATCTGCATAATTTCGCATCCGCCGTAATAATCGTTCTCATAAACCCCGATCAGCGATTGCGGCGTGCCATTAAATTTTCCGGGATTCTTCGGCGGTGGGGGTGGCGCCATCAGTTTTTTCAGTTCTTCATTCCGCGCGAAAATTTCCTTCTGATCGGCTTCAGGATTTATCCCCAGCAGTTGGTTCAAAAAGTAGGCGCGCACCGCTTCTGGAAACGCGCTGAGACTGAGGTTCGCGAGAACGACAATGCCCGCATTCTTGTCCGGCACCAGAACGATAACCGTTCGCACACCTGCAAGCGCGCCGCCTTTTTCGATGATCTGATGGCCCGCGTAATCGTAGCTGCCGACGCCAAGGCCGTAGTAGAAACCTGTTTTGTCGCTAATCGGCGGCAGATCGGTGAAATCGATCCCGGATACCATGCTGCGCTTGAAAATTTCATCGACCGTCTCCGGCTTCAAAATGCGTCTGCTGTTGTAAATGCCCTTGTTCAAAAACATCAGCATGAGCTTTGACATGTCTGCGGCGGTGGATGTGCCGGAGCTTGCTGCACCTGTGACGTCGAGTTCGGTTGGTTCGACGACGGCAATTTTTCCACTAACCACCGCATGTGCCGCCGTGGCATTTGGATCTTGCAAAGCTTTGATGACCGTGCCTGAGCGCGACATCTCCAGAGGCTTGAACAGACTCTGTTCAACGAGATCGTTCCACGATTGCTTTGCGCAACGCGCCGCAACTTCGCCGGCCACAAAAAATCCTGGGTTCGAATATTGGGCCACCTCGCGCAAGCTGTAACGCGGCTTGAAGAACCGGAGCCGTCGCAATATTTCCGCGCGATCGTATCCAAAGCTGTCGAGCTGGTCTCCGATGAACGCCGGCCAACCGGTGCGCTGCGCGAGCAAATCTCGTTCGGTCAACCAGCGTGTCATGTACGGGTCGTAACCGACGAATTCCGGCAGATAATTGAAGATCGGTTTGTCCCAATCGAGCTTGCCTTCGTCTACCACGGTTGCGGCAGCCGCAGCAGTTAATGTTTTCGTAACGGACGCGAGCTGAAAAATCGTGTTCTCATTCACGGCACCGGGTTTGGTCACATCCCGGACGCCGTAGCCCTTCACCAACGACAATTTACCGTCCCGAACGACAGCGATCGCGGCGCCTGGAACCTCGTATTCTTTCAAGCTCCTGGTGATGAATGCGTCCAGTTCGGCGACTGGATCAATTACTGCGGCAGCGGCGACAAAGCATCCGCACAGGAGCGAGGCGCCGGCGAACAGACTAACGAGTAAAGGTTTGCAAAGGAATGTCATATTGGTTTGATGTATTCCCGGTTACAATCCAACGGGATGTCTCGGCTCAAATCCGCGCGGTGGCCGATAAACCGTTTGCCATCGCGGCGCCCATTTGCCTGTGTAGCGATCGTATGGGGTGGTGTCGAGCCGCAGCCCGGCAATGACTGCAAACGTGTGACCTTCGCGCGCGTAGATCGTGATCCATTTGCCGGGACCGCTTTCACCATAACTGCGAAACTCCGTTGAACTGATGGGTGAGCTGAGCAACCCGGCCGCGCCAAGCACGTAGGAAATGGTGCCGGAACAATCGTAGCTGTGATCATCAAATGATTTGTGGCCGCCGCCGTACCGGTAACGCTTGTGGCGAAGTTGATTGCCCGCCCAGATGGCGCGTTTCACGGGAAGCGGAGCACTCTTTGGCGCAGCAGCATGGCCAAAACGAAGCCGGGCGACTTTGCCCGAAGTGACCGGCCCTTTTGTGGGAAAAAGATCGGCCGACACCGATGGAACGATCAAAGCGAAAACGGCGATGATAATTAAGACGTGGCGACAAACCGGACTGATAAATTCCTCCGGGTCCGTCTTCTACAGAAGGAAAGCTGCAGATGAAAAGCAAAAACTTAGAAATCCTTGTGGAGTCGTCTTCTTCTCAACACCATGACAAACGAGTCGGAAGGCGTGGATATTAGGCGGCGAACCGCGTTTCGAACGCGTTGGGGAGGACGCGTTCCACCATGGAAAATTTGTGATAAACTGCGGCATGATCCGCACGATCGCGTTGCCGGTGATCTTCGTCACCAGCGCAGTGATCGCACTAGCAGCGGACCAATCGGGCAATTCTGAGGAACCCGGCGAGTTTGACGTCGAGCCGCCGATACTGAAGCAAAATCTGTCGGACGAACTAGCCGAAGCGGGACCGCCCGATGGCGACATCGCCCGGTGCGAGCAAAGACTGGAGCGTGCAAAACGAAACGCCGCTGGTGCGGAACGATTGTGGAAGATTGGGGTGCTCGCCAAAGTGGAAGTCGAGCAACGCGCGTTGAAGGTGATTAAATGCGAAGCTGAATTGGCAAGCGCGCGAGTGGCGCAGGCGAAAGAAGGAGTTGCCGAGCAGGAAACGCGCGTCGCGTCTGGTGAAACTACGAAGCAAGAGCTGGATGTGGCGAAAGCAGCGCTCGCGCAGTTGGTTGAAGCCGAACAAAAAGCAGTAGCAAAACGAGAAAGCGCCGAGCTCGAATCTGCCGAGACTAACCTGCGCCGTCAGCAAAAACTCCTTAAGCTCGGCAGCGGGCGCAAATCGGATGTGACTAACGCCGAAGAAAAACTCGCTGAGCTTAAAGCGCCGAAAAATTAGAGAACAATAAGTTGTAGCGCGTTTGTATCAAACGCCTATCGATTTGGTTTAGCGTCTGGCACAGACGCCCTACGGGTCAGTAACCAGCTGCCATTCCGTCTTTGCGCGATTCGCTGGCGCCGACGTAAACACGCCGGCCGTCATGCAGTTCGACCTTGATGGCTTGATAACCGCCGTAGCCGCCGACGTCGAAACGCACGTCGTGCCCTTTTTTGCGCAGCTCCCGTACGCTTTCGTACGGAACGCCGCTTTCAACTTCGACGTAGCCGCCGTTCTCCATTTTTTCGCCGGTCGGTTCGTTATCGCCTTCGTGGTGCCAGCGGGACGCGTCGCCGGCTTCCTGCACATTCAAACCGAAATCAATCTGGTTAGTGAGCACCTGCACATGTCCCTGCGGCTGCATGTCGCCACCCATCACGCCGAATGCTTCCCATGGTTTGCCATCTTTCATCACAAACCCTGGAATGATGGTGTGAAACGGGCGTTTCCCCGGCGCGTAAACGTTCGCGTGTTGCGGGTCCATGGAAAAAAGTTCGCCGCGATCCTGAAACATGAAACCAAGACCCGGCACGACGATCCCACTGCCCATGCCACGATAATTACTTTGGATGAGCGATACCATATTGCCTTGGTCGTCCGCCGTGCAGAGATAAATCGTGTCGCCTTGGCCCAGAGCCGGATTGCCGGCCTGGACCTGTTTCGCCGCATGGTTTGGGTCCATTAGTTTGCGACGCTCTTCTGCATATTTCTTCGAAAGAAGACCTGCCAGTGGAATCTTCGCGAATTCAGGATCTGCATAAAATTTCGCGCGATCCGCCCACACGATTTTCTTCGCTTCAATCATCGTTTGCAGCGTTTCGGGTGAATTGCGTCCCATGGCGCGGAGATCGAATCCCTCGAGAATGTTCAGCATTTGCAACGTGGCAATGCCCTGACCGTTTGGCGGAAGCTCAAACACATCGTAACCGCGATAATTTGTCGACACGGGCTCGACCCATGTCGACTTATGCTTCTCGAGATCGGTTTTCCGCAGGAAACCGCCGTTAGCACGCATAAACGCGTCGATTTTATCGGCGACGTCACCTTTGTAGAAACCATCACGTCCTCGCTCGCCGATCAGTCGCAACGTTGTCGCCAACGCTGGATTTTTGAAGATGTTGCCCTTTGCAGGTGTGCGTCCTTTCCCATCGAGGGTGTACGTTTCCAGAAATGCGCCGGGCAATCCTTTATACAGGCGTGGACCGAATGCCCAGTAATAGGCAATCAAATCGGTAACTGGAAAACCTTCCTCGGCATAACGAATCGCCGGGGCGAGATCATCACTTAATTTTAATTTGCCGAATTTCTTGTGCAGTTCCGCCCACGCGTCGACGCAACCGGGAACACTGATCGGCAGCATGCCGAGCGGCGGAATCGTCTGGCGATGCAACTTAGCCAGTTCGGTTTTCATCTGGTCATAACTCAGACCAAGAGGCGAACGACCACTTCCATTGATGCCGTAGAGCTTGTTTTCTTTCGTGCTGTAAACAATGGCGAACAAATCGCCCCCGATCCCATTCGAGACGGGTTCCATTAAACCGAGCGTCGCGTTTGCGGCGATAGCCGCATCGACTGCACTGCCGCCGCGCTTCAGAATATCAAGGCCGACTTGGGTGGCTGCTGGAACACTGGTGCAGACCATTCCATGGATCGCCAAAACTTCCGATCGGGTCGCAAAATTTTTGCCGGTAATGCGATCGATCTGCCCATCTAAAGATGAAGCGGCTGCAAAGGTGAGAAGCGCAAAACTCACTGGCTGAATGCCGCGCATCTCTGACATTAAGGCCCTCTGTGGAAAAAGGGCACTTGAATTTTAGGTTCACGGCTATATTGGATTGCCGCCGCTAATGAAAATCTCTACGGATGACCAGCGAGCGATCGGACTGATTTCGTTCTGTGTCGGCGTTCTTTCTTTCCTGATCGGCCTCGCTGCGCGACTTAAAGAAAATTATCACGGCCGCGCTGAGATCTCGTCTACGGGTTTCACTATCGCCATCATCCTTGCAGCAATCGGCGGAATCCTGTTTCTGGTCTCATTGAAAAAGAAAAGCGGCTGAGGCCGTTTGCCGGACTTGAGATCGCGCGGCGTCTGACACAGACGCCCTACAATCAAATTCAAAAAACCACCCAGGCGGCGACCGTTCAGATCGCCGCCTTACCTTGTCGCTGTCAACAAGCGAAGAATTAATCCTCGTCCATTTCGTCGTGAGGCCCTTGCCCCTTGCGCGCGTTCATCCTGCCTCGACGAGCACTTTGATTCTCATCGAGCTTCTTTTGCTGTTCGGGCGTGAGCAACGGACGGATCTGCGACGCAGTGCTCGTGACGATCGATCTGATTTTCTGCGTGGCCTCCCGATGGATCTCGGCGATTTGTGGCTTGGCTTGATTAATTAGCGGTTGAACCTTGGCCTGTTGATCGGGCGTCAAGTTTAGCCCCTCTATTAATTGTTCAAGTCGGTGCCCTCCGGAGCCGCCACGGGGGTTTTGGGCTAGCGCGACGGAGAAGCCGCCAAGAACAATTAAGCCTGCAGCCGCGAGCGTAAGAGAGTTTCGTTTCATGGTTCGTACTAAGACACTGGAGCGGCTCGGTCAAGGTGGCAAAAGCTGATTTGGAGCGTATCAGACGGATTAAGTCTTACCATTCTCGCCAGGTCTCAGCTCTCGTGGATTGCCGCCACACAGTGAGGCGGCGACGTTTCCAAAACGCCGCCGTTCCCACCCTCCCGAGCACCCGAGGTTATTCCTGCGTTGCGTCGTGAAGCTCCTTCTGGGCGCTCATCATGTCTTGATGCGCCTTCTGGATGCTATCGAGTTTCTTCTGCTGATCCGCCGTCAGGATTGGCCGAATTTGCGACACAGCGCCCTCGATCAGTGTTTTCATTTTCTGCATCGCCTCCTGGTGAATGGCGGCGATTTGCGGTTTGGTCTGATCAAGGATGGGCTGAACCTTCGTTTGCTGTTCGGGCGTCAGGTTCAACTGATCGGTGAGGTCATGAAGGCCAAATGCGTGCCCGTGCGCGCACCCGACCCCGGACCCAGCCTGGGCTTGCGTAATGATGAAGCCGGCCAGCGCGATCGCGCCGGCAGCTGCAACTGCTGGTAGGTTTCTTTTCATAGTAGGTTCATTCTTTGTTTGGAAGCGCTTCTTTGCGCTTTTGAAAGACATGACCGCACGCGGGCTACAGCGGTTACAAAATTTTTCCTGTGGCGGCGACACTCACTGCGGCCAATGCCAAACCCAGAGGTGCTTGGCACGAGCACCTCCACACGAGAAGTTGTAACCAAAGCGCGGCTACAACGGTCATGTGTATTGGTGTGGACGCGCTCTCGATCACATGGATGATTCTGACGCAGGCGCCCTGGTTAATGCTGCGCTTCAAAACGATGACGAAGCAGCGCGCGAGCTGGTGCGACGTCTTTATCCGCTGGTGGCCAGGATCGTTCGCGGGCATCGGCCGCGTCGAATCGCGGAGGAAGACATTTGCCAGATGATTTTTATCAAAGTATTCCAAAAACTGCCGCAATTTTCTGGGAAGGTGCCGCTGGAGCATTGGGTCTCGCGTGTGGCGGTTAACACCTGCCTGAACCAAATTGAGTCGGAGAAAGCGCGACCGGAAGTGCGTCATGCTGATCTGAGTCTCGAGGAGCAAGCCGTGGTCGAAAACCTGGCGAGCTCGACCAACGAACTGGCTCCCGACCAGCGGTTCGCGTCGCGTCAACTGGTGGAGCATCTTTTGGCAGGGCTGAAGCCAGTCGAGCGGCTGGCGATTGATTTGCTATATTTGCAAGGACACTCAGTGGAAGAAATCCGTAAGATCACCGGCTGGAGCGCGGCGCTCGTTAAGGTACGAGCCTTTCGAGCCCGACGGAAAATGAAACAACAGCTCGCGAAAATTTCAGCGAAGGAGAACCAATGAGGAACGACAACATCGATCGGTTGCTGCGATCTGCCGCGCAGAGGGGCGAAGAGCATCCCGCGGCGATGCCATTCGGGTTCGACACTCGCGTGGTCGCGCTCTGGCGCGCCGCATTGCCAACGGGCAATGGCGTGATGCAACTGCTTCGACGCGTGGCTGTGTTATCAGCAGCGGTGATCATTATCTCCACGCTGGCAACGGTCCGTGAAGCCAGACAAAGCCGGCAGCAATACAGCGAGCTCACGAATGAATTCGCCATCGCGGATAGGGCGATCCAGGATGAGTTTTCGCAATGAACCGCGCGCTAAAGTGGAAACTTACTGCAGGATTTATTCTTGCATTCGTCGCGGGTGCAGTCACCGGCGCTGCTGTGGGAGGAATGCACGCTCGACACGTTTTCTTTGAATTTCACCATCCGGAACTGATCGGTGTTAAGATGAAGGAGCAGTTTCGCTCAGAGCTTGATTTGACGCCCGACCAGGTGGCAAAAATTTCTCCCATTATCGATAAAACAGCCGCAGACCTACAAAAGGTGCGATGTGACACCGGCGGCCGCGTCCGAGAGATTTGGATGGAAGCGCACCAGCAAATCGCTGCGAATCTCACAGACGAACAGCGGCAAAAACTGCGACAAATGAAAGAGCGCCATCATCAGTGGCGCCATCGGCACGGCCTGCCCGAATTTGCTCCCGAGATGTCACCGACTCCGTAGGTAGCGTCTGCGCCCTGCGCCGATTGGACGCCGCAGCTTGGCGTCCCTACCACGCAATCACGTCAGAAGCGCACGCCGTTTTCGAAAAAAATTCGCTCGCGTTCAACGTCTGCGCCACGACTGAGGAAAAGATCGCGGATTTCGGATGTATAATAGCCGCCGTTGTAAAGGGGGTTGAGTCCGAAAAAGATTTTGCCGTCCGGAGTGAGATGCGCCCGCAAATCGTGCAGCAGAAAATCCCATTCCGCTGTTCCCCAGCGTTCTTTGGAGGGATGATAAAGATTAAAATTGACCGAGAACCCCGTAATCCAATCGAACGTTTCGCCAAGATCGGGCATCGGCTCGAATGCATTGATCCGATAAACGACTCGCGGAACGCCAAACAACTCCAGCAGTTCACAAAACAACGGAACACGCTCGACATCGAGACCGAGGACAGAGTGGCCGAGGTTCTTCAGGATGAACAAAAAGAATCCGCCGCCGCAACCCAGGTCCAGCACACGTTTAGGGGATGAGCGATGGAGATTCAAATCCTGCACCCGTTCGCGATTCAATCGGAGCCACGGCTGGATGTTCGCGTATTTGGCGTAACCAGCGGTGGAGTTCGCATATCGCTCTTGGATTTCTCGCACGCGTTCCCGATCGATCTGCGCCAGCATCGGCTCGAGCGGGATGCGAAAAATGGAGCGTTGCGTTCTGCGCCAGCCGCGCCGGTACGTCAGCGGATCGGTGAACTTGAGGATCTTACGGGAAAGCTTCATTTCAAAATCGAAGAACTGTAGGGCAACTGTTTCCGTTGCCAACCATGGCGAGAGCAGGCGACGCGCCCCTTCTACAAGGTGCCCATGATTTCGCGCAAAAGTCGCGGGCCGCGGTAAACCAGTCCCGTGTAAAGCTGAATCAGTTGTGCCCCGGCCTGAAACTTCTCGCGAGCAGACGCTGCGTTGCAAATTCCGCCGGACGCAATGATTGGAATCACAGATCGCGCAGCAATTTCACGAACCAACGCCGTCGATTTTTCTTTCAGTGGCGCTCCACTCAAGCCGCCTGCCTGATCCAGCTGCGGTGGAACCGCGGAATGATCCAGCGTG
>Ga0124850_1000234_pt1 | contig 10161 bp, 8 predicted proteins | sample PanSoiMetaGPlot1_FD_97462 | JGI IMG/M metagenome (GOLD analysis project Ga0124850, IMG submission 97462) | Tropical forest soil microbial communities from Panama analyzed to predict greenhouse gas emissions - Panama Soil - Plot 1 (PacBio error... | ecosystem: Environmental > Terrestrial > Soil >...
AGGCAGCGACCGCGTTATGGGCCTCCTCCACCGATGAGATGTGCGGCCACACGATGCCGTAGGCGCCGAGATCGAGCGCCTGCTTGGCGTGGAATTGCGCTTTCTCGGCACCGTTCGGGGGGATGCGTACCATCGGCGTGACGGAGGGCGCGAGCGAGCCGGATTTGGCGATCTGGCCGCGGTTGAGCATGTATTGCAGGCTATCCCGCAGCGCGCGGATGTCCCACGGATTGTGCTCCATCTCGTAGACGATGCCGTCGTACTTGGCCGCCGACATCGCGATCGCGGTCTCCGGGTCGGCTTGGCAGAACGACGTGAATGCCGGCTTGCCGGCCTCTAGCGCCCGGATCACGCCGTTCAAACGCGGAATGTCGGCCATGCTTTTCCCCTGCGCTCGTGTTGTTGCCCACATCCTAACAGACCCCAATCCCGGTTTGACAATGATGAAGGCCGGTTCGTAGCATTCAGCCCTGACGGGCCGGCATTTCGGTCTTGCGTTCACGGGCATGCCGCCCACACTCCTAGAAGCGACGGTGCCATGATCATCGATTGCCACGGCCATTACACGACCGAGCCGAAAGACCTGCTGCGATGGCGCAAGGAGCAGGTGGAGCACGTCAAGGAGCCGGCGAAGCAGCCCTCCAAGGCGTCGCTGAAGGTGTCCGACGACGAGATCCGCGAGAGCCTCGAAGGCGCGCAGCTCAAGCTTCAGCGCGAGCGCGGCACCGACGTCACCATCTTCTCCCCGCGCGCCATGGGCATGAGCCACCATATCGGCGATTACAACGTGAGTCTGACCTGGTCGCAGTTGTGCAACGAGATGATCCATCGCGTCTGCACGCTCTATCCCGACAATTTCATCGGTGTATGCCAATTGCCGCAGTCGCCGGGCGTGTCGCCCGACAGCTGCATCGGGGAGCTCGAGCGCTGCGTCAAGGAATTCGGTTTCGTCGGCTGCAACCTCAATCCCGATCCTTCGGGCGGCCACTGGACCGCGCCGCCGCTCACCGACCGCTGGTGGTACAAATTCTACGAGAAGATGGTGGAGCTCGACGTGCCCGCGATGGTGCACGTGAGCGCGTCGTGCAACCCCGCCTTCCACGGCACCGGCGCGCACTACATCAACGCCGATACCACCGCGTTCATGCAGCTCATCATGGGCGACCTGTTCAAGGATTTCCCCACCTTGAAGCTGATCATCCCCCACGGCGGCGGCGCGGTGCCGTTCCACTGGGGCCGCTATCGCGGCTTGGCGCTCAACAACAAGCGGCCGCCGCTCGACGAGATGATGAAGAACAACGTGTGGTTCGACACCTGCGTCTATCATCAGCCCGGCATCGACCTGCTGACCAAGGTAGTGCCGATCGACAACATCCTGTTCGCCTCCGAGATGGTCGGTGCGGTGCGCGGCAAGGATCCGCAAACCGGACAGGATTTTGACGACACCAAGCGCTACATCGACCACGCGGCGGGGCTCTTGGCCGAGGACAAGAAGAAGATTTTCGAGGGCAACGCGTTGCGTGCCTATCCGCGTCTCAAGAATAAGCTCCGCGCCAAGGCGGCGGCGCGCGCGTAGCGGGCGCAGGGCCGCTTGGATCAGCGCACGTTCTTTCGTGTGTGATGATGACTCGGCCGCGTACTCGGAAATTCCGCGCACGTTCGCAGCGTCCGCTTGCGCCCAATAGCGGCGCTAAAGCAGACATTCCGGTCCCCAATCACGCGATGATTCTACCTCACGACGCGCTCCCACGCCGGATGGAATTTTCGCAAAGGACAGGTCTAAATGTCGTAATAGAGATGGAACTCGTAGGGATGCGGACGTAGCCGGATGGCGTCGATCTCCTTTTCCCGTTTGTAATTCAGCCAAGTTTCGATCACGTCTTTGGTGAAGACATCGCCGCGTAGCAAGAACGCATGATCGGCTTCGAGCGCATCCAGCGCTTGCTCCAACGAGCCCGGGGTCGACTTAACCTCCTTCGCCTCCGCCGGCGGCAAGTCATAGAGGTTCTTGTCGATGGGCTTACCCGGGTCGATGCGATTCTGGATGCCGTCGAGGCCCGCCATCAACATCGCGGCGAACGCCAGATATCCGTTGCACGAGGGATCCGGCGAACGAAACTCGACCCGCTTTGCCCGCGGGTTTGGCGAATACATCGGAATCCTGCAGCAGGCGGAGCGGTTGCGCTGCGAATAGACCAGGTTGATCGGCGCCTCGTAACCAGGCACCAGGCGGCGATACGAGTTCGTGGTCGGAGCGCAGAGCCCGCATAGCGCCCAGGCGTGTTTCAGCAAGCCGCCGATATAAAAGCGGCCAAGCTCGCTGAGCTCGGCATATTCCGTGCCGTGGAAGAGGTTCGTTTTGCCCTTCCAGATGCTTTGATGGACATGCATGCCCGAGGCGTTGTCTTCAAACAGCGGTTTGGGCATGAAAGTCGCGGTCAGGCCGTGCTTGCGGGCCACGTTCTTGACCACGTATTTGTACATCATCAGGTTGTCGGCCATGCGGGTCAGCGTCGTGAAACGCATGTCGATTTCCGCCTGACCACCGGTTGCGACCTCATGGTGGTGGGCCTCGACCGGGATGCCGAGCGCCTCCATGGTCAGCACCATTTCGCTGCGCAGATCCTGCATGCTGTCGACGGGAGGAGCCGGAAAATACCCCTCTTTCTGGCGCGGCTTGTGGGCCAGGTTCGGCGCCTCCTTCGTGCCGGTGTTCCAGGTGCCTTCCTTCGAATCGATTTCGTGCATGGCGTAATTTATGCCCTGCCCGTAGCGCACCTCGTTGAAGACGAAGAACTCCGCTTCGGGGCCGAAATAGGCGGCGTCGCCGAGGCCGGTACTCTTGAGATAGGTCTCGGCCTTCTCGGCAACGTAGCGAGCATCGCGGCTATAAGTTTGGCCGGTAACAGGGTCCCTGACGTTGCAGATCAAGACCAGCGTTGTCGCCGTGGTGAACGGGTCGAGGAACGCCGTGGTCGGGTCCGGGACAACCAGCATGTCGCTTTCCTGGATCTCCTGAAACCCACGGATTGAAGAGCCGTCGAAGCCGATGCCCTCGTCGAGAGCATCGGCGTCCACCGCGCTTGGCGGGACGGAAAAATGCTGCCAGACGCCGGGTAAGTCGGTAAATCGCAAATCGATCATTTGGACGTTCTTGTCCTTGATCGTCTTCAGGACATCCTGGGCGGTGGCACAACTAAGAGCCATGAGTTTCCTCCCGCGTCTGAAAGCGGTTCCGTTGGATGTTGTTGCAGCGCTGATCAACCCTCACGAAGCGGTCCAGTGCAACGTCAGTTTGGTCGCGGCCGCCCCGTCAGCGGCAAGCTGGCCGTCTCAACGGTCACGCCGCGAGGTGACGCTCCTGCAAGCAAGGCCTGTCGCCCGTGGCCGCCACTTCAGCTTTCGTGCGCCCCGCGCATCAGCTTGAGGGCCGCTTCGATGTGCCTCCAAGTTTCGGCGTTTTCGCTTTCGCCTTGCTCTTCCAGGGCACAAGCCTTTTGAGCGGCCTCGGCAATGGCCTTGTCGCCGTGTGCTTCCAATAATTGCCGAGCGTAGTCGTAGATTTCGCTTTCCTGCATTCTCATGGCGTCATGCTCCTTTTCTTCAGCGCGCCTATGCATACCGATCGCGCGCGAGAACGGTGGACTTTGACACCTATCAGGACTTGCAGGCGCATCTTAGCATGTCGCGGCGGCAAGAGTCCGCTCGTGGACTGGTCCCGCCCGTGCAAGGCGAATGAGCCTCGCTAAGCGTTACTTCCACCCTATGTGGTCAAGGGGTGTCCGTATGCCCGAGCGAGCGACCGGGCGCGACGCGGTCGCGGATGAGCTGTTTGATCTCTTTGATTTCCGGAAAGCGGCCACGCTCCCTCCGCGACCAGATGACCTCGTTGTCAACGCGCACCTCAAAGACGCCACCGGTCCTATCCGGGGTGAGCGTCACCGAGCCGAGCTCATCGGCAAACGTGGTCAACAGCTCTTGCGCCATCCAGCCCGCCCGCAGGCCCCAGCCGCATAATCTGCAATAGGTGATCTCGATCACGGGGCTGATGGGCATAGCTGCTTCCGCGTGCTGTCCGTGGGGTGCGCTGATATCAACCAGGAGCAACGATAAGAATAGTCATGCCCGTAGGTTCTATCGACTAGCCAATCTCCGTTTTCGGTCAAAAAGCAGACCTCGACGTCACTTGGGCCAGGTGCGCTTTTACTTCTCCGAGCCGATGGCCTTTCCCAGGCGCTCGGTCGTCTCGGGCGGGGCGGACGAAATCATTGCGATGATCCTCTCAACCGCCTCGCCCGCGAGCGGCGAGACGTCGATCCCCGCTGCGCGGGCATCGGCGAGAAAATCGGCGTCGTGCGCCAGCGCCGCGAAAGCCGCCTTGAGCGCCGTCAACCGCTCGGGCGGGATGCCTGGCGGCGCTATGACCGGCCGCGCCAAGGTCTTCTGCGTCAGGTAAAGCTCCATCACCTTGCGGTCGGCATCGTTCTTGACGAAATCGAGCGCGGACGGAAGGCCGGCCAGCTCCGGCTCTTTGTGCAAGGCGGCCTGCATCAGCAGCGTGATTCTCTTGTCGCGCAGCCAATCCGGCCGCGCAGCCTTCATGCTCGACCACGACCAATCGCCGATGCCCTGCAATTCTTCCCGCTCCATCGCCAGAATGATTTCGGTGGTGCCGGGGTAGCCGTTGACGATCTTGAACTTCGTGCCGATGAGCGCGTTCAAGAGCCGCGGCGTCGTCTCCGGATCGACGCCGGTGGTGCCGCCGACGATCAACTCCTGCTCGAAAAGGTCGTTGGCCGACTTGTGCGGCGCGGTGCGCCACGCCGCCACCACGGCCACTTCGCTGTTGATGCTCCCGATCCAGTTGAGACCGGCGAGATCGAAGCGTACCGATTGCGGATTCCAGTTCTTTATCAGCAACATGCTCCGCATCACGAGGGCGATGACGGAGCCGTCCCTGGCCGCGGCATTGTAGATGTGATTGGTCGCCGCGAGGCTGCCCGCTCCCGGCATGTTCTGCACGACGATGGTCGGAGCGCCTGGGATATGCTTGCCGAGGTGGCGCGCCACCAGACGCGCTTGTCGGTCGTAGCCGCCGCCCGTGCTGGCGCCGACGATGAACGTGATCTGCCTGCCGGCGTAGAATTCGGAAACCGATTGCGCCGCGGCGCTTCCTGCGGTGAAGAGCACCGCAGCCGCGAGCAAAAGCGCGACACGGTTCATCGATGCTCCAATCCATCCATGCTCGCACTGTCCCAAGACGTCGGATAACGAATGCTTCAAGAATGGTAGCATGCAATAATGTTCCGCGCCGAACACGTTGGCCGCCTGCTGCAGCCGCGCCGAACGCCTTTGCGAACGAACGCATCCCATGCCTTGCGGGCGGCTGGCGGTTTTGTCCGCGAGGGTCTATTTTTCGGGCCGCCGCGTGCATCGCTCTCCGTGGCGGACCGCAATGAGCGAGGATGATCATGGGCATCGAAGCGTTGGGCTATATCGGGGTTCGCGCCAAGGACGTGGGCGACTGGGCGAGCTATGGAGAGAACTTCCTCGGCCTGCAGCGCATCGACAAGAGCCGCTCGAGCCTCGCCTTCCGCATGGATGATCGCAAGCAGCGCCTGGTGGTCGACGCCGACGGCGGGCAGGGCATCGCCTTCTTCGGCTGGGAGGTCGCCGATGCCGCGGCGCTCGACGCCGTGGCGGCGCGCATCGAGGCGGCCGGCACCAAGGTTGCGCGCGGCTCGCGCGCGCTCGCCGGCGAACGCCACGTCGCGGACTTGATCGTGCTCAACGACCCCGGCGGCAACCGGCTCGAAATCTTCCACGGCGCGGAGACCACGGCCGATCCGTTCAGGCCCGGCCGCAACATTTCCGGCTTCCGCACCGGTCCGCTTGGCATGGGCCACGTGGTGATGCATTTCGAGCGCATCGCCGAGGTGATGGCGTTCTATCAGAACGTCCTCGAGTTCAAGCTCAGCGACTATTGGCTGCGCCCGTTCCCCGGCTATTTCTTCCACGTCAATCCGCGCCATCACAGCATCGCCTTCGTCGAGAGCGGCATCAACATGGTCCATCACATGATGATGGAGCTCTACAGCTTCGACGATGTGGGCCAAGGCTACGATCTCGCGCTCGGCGAGCCTGAGCGCATCGGCGTCACGCTGGGCCGCCATTCCGGCGATTACGTCACCTCGTTCTACACCTGGAACCCGTCGGGCTTTTTGGTCGAGTACGGCTGGGGCGGCCAGCTGATCGACGACAGCACCTGGAAGTCGTTCGAGCGCAAATTCGGTCCGAGCCTGTGGGGGCACGAGCGGCGCTGGATGTCGGCGGAAAAGAAGGAGGACTCGCGCCGGCTCTGCATCGAGGCCGCCGAGAACGGCCAGCGCCAGCCGGTTCAGGTGATCGCGGGCAATTACAATCTCATGCCCGGCGTCTGCCCCTGGTGGGACAGCATGAAACACGGCCGCAAGGCGGGATAAATCGTCTTTCCTCGCACTCGCTGGCGGCAGGCAACGCAGTGTTGCGGGCTGATCAAACAGGGCTCGTGGTCGGGGACTTCTCTTTATCGCCGGTAACTTCGACATCGCCGGTAACTTCGACGCGGCGACCATAGATCATAATTGAGATTTATTGGCGATGCTCGGACGGCGCTAACACGCTCACAGCGAAAAAGTTCCCTCACTTTACAATCATTCGCTCGCTGCCTGTCAGCGAGAGGGCGGAACTCGCATCACGTTTTTAGAGTTTCAATTTTGGACCGGTATCAGGCGTGCTCACATTTGTCGGGGGCTGCCATGACCCACTGGAATTTTCTCCCAACTGCTTCACCTGAGCCACGCATTCCGATCGATGAGGCGGCGTTTCCCCCCGCCGAGCCGTTTGCGTCAAGTCTCCTCCACCTTTGAGCCTTCAGTTTGCAGCCCATGACCTCACGATCCAAAAGCACCCAGTGCATGAGGCGTTGAGAGCAAGCGAACAGCAATTCCAGCTGCTCGTGCAAGGCGTCAAGGACTACGCCATCTTCATGCTCGATCCGCAGGGGCGAATCACGACGACGTGGAACAGCGGAGCCGAACGCATCAAGGGTTATCGCGCCGAGGAGATCATCGGAGAGCACTTCTCACGCTTCTACACGGAGGAGGACCGGAACGAAGGCGTGCCGATGCGCTTGCTCGCGCGAGCGGCGACGGAAGGGCGTCATGATGCCGAGGGCTGGCGCGTCCGCAAGGATGGCACCCGCTTCCGGGCAAGCGTGGTGATCGATGCGATCTACGACGATGCGGGCAAGCTCATCGGTTTTGCGAAAGTGACGCGCGACGTCACCGAACGGCATTTGGCCCAGGAAATGCTCGAGCAAGCGCGCGAGCGGCTGCTCGAATGGCAGAAGATGGAAGCCATCGGCCAGCTCTCGGGCGGAGTGGCACACGATTTCAACAATTTGCTCACCATCGTCATCGGCAATCTCGAAACCGCGCAGCGCCAGCTCGGCGCCCTGAGCGGCGGAGTAGCGTCGCGATTGAAGCGCGCGCTCGACAACGCCATGCGCGGAGCGCAACGCGCGGCCACATTGACGCAGCGGCTGCTGGCCTTTTCCCGGCAGCAACCGCTCGATCCGAAACCGCTCGACGTCAACAAGTTCATCGCAGCGGAGGTAGAGTTCCTGCAACGCTCGTTGGGCGAGACGATCGAGGTCGAGGCCGTGGGCAGCGCCGGCGTGTGGCCGGTGGAGGTCGATGCCCACCAGCTCGAGGCCGGTCTGCTCAACCTTGCCGTAAATGCTCGCGACGCCATGCCCAACGGCGGCAAGCTCACGATCGAAACGAGCAATGCATTTCTCGACCAGGATTATTGTAGCGCCAATCCGGAAGTCGTTCCCGGCCAATACGTCATGATTGCCGTGTCCGACAATGGAACCGGCATGACGAAAAACGTCGCGGATCGGGCATTCGAACCGTTCTTTTCTACAAAAGGCGTGGGTCAGGGCACCGGGCTCGGCCTGAGCCAAGTCTACGGTTTCATCAAGCAATCGAAAGGACACATAAAGATCTACAGCGAAGCCGGCGAAGGGACCACCGTCAAAATCTATCTTCCTCGCCTATTCGAGGAAATCGATCGCGGCGACGAGGAAGAGCAAGCGGCCGAGGCGGTTGAGGGGCCAGGCCATGAGACGATCCTCGTGGTCGAAGACGACCGCGATGTCCGCGCCTATCTCGTGGAGCTTCTTCGCGATCTGAACTATCGCGTGCTCAGCGCGCACGACGCGGTAGCGGCTTTGGGCCTGATCGCGGCGAGCGACATCCGTATCGATCTGCTTTTGACCGACGTGGTGCTACCCGGCATGAACGGCCGGCAGCTGGCGGAAGAAGCAAAAAATCGGCGACCGGATCTCAAGGTGCTATTCACGACAGGTTATTCCCGAAACGCCATCGTCCACCAAGGCCGGCTCGATCATGACGTTGCGATGATCCAAAAGCCGATCACCCAAGACGCTCTCGCGGCACGGATACGCGACTTACTCGACGCCAAGCTCACGATCCGATGATCGCGAGTAGAGCGGCTCCTTAGACCTCAGCCGCCAGCAGCTTCCACCCGAGAACGAGACGGCTGACTGCGAGATCCAGCATAGTGTGGCGAAAATTATCGCAAGAATGGGAAACGCACTTGGAAACAAGCAGAAGGCGATCATGAAGGCGATCGTCTCGAATCCCTCCGCGATGCCGGCGAAATAGTAAATCGATTTCTGGCCCTGGCGGGTGGTTGTTATGCCACGCTTCTCGGCCATGATGGAAAAGGCCAGAAAAGCACTCCCGTTGGCAACGAAGCTCGCGAGCAGAAACGCGGCAGCAAACGCGTTGGCGTGCGGGCTCCAGGCGGCGAAGCCCAACGGCACGGCCGCATAAACGAGAAAGTCGAGCGCGATATCGAGGAAAGCGCCGCGATCAGTAGGCCGCGTCGCACGCGCAATTGCACCATCGAGCCCATCGGCGATACGGCTTGCGATCAGCAGGGCCAATGCGACGTAAAACCGTCCCGCCGAGACGGCGAGCGCAGCCGCAAGTCCTATCAAGCATCCCCCGATAGTGACGGCGTCTGCGCCGACCCCTGCTGCCGCAAGCAGTTGTCCGGCGCGTGTCAGGGGCGGATCGATCAGCCGCCTTATGTTGGCATCGATCACGGACTGTGCTTACCCTCAATCCCGACGCCAAAGTATGGCGCCACGTCAGATGCAGGACTAGGGTTGATCTGCGGCCAGTGGACATTCCGCGCGTTGTGGGCGCGAGCGACCTGTCGCGCGTCGCGGACCGCGCGCGTCTCGACAGCGTCGATCTGCTGCGCGGGCTCGTCATGCTGCTGATGGCGCTCGACCATACCCGCGATTTCTTCGCCGCGGGCGGCCCCAACCCGCGCGACATGGCCGATCCGGCGCTGTTCCTCACGCGCTGGGTGACGCACTTTTGCGCGCCGACCTTCATCTTCCTCGCTGGCGTTTCGGCATTCCTTTACGGCGAACTCGGCCGTAGCGTCGGCGAGGTCAGTTGGTTCCTGCTCACGCGCGGGCTTTGGCTTATCGTAATCGAGTTCACGCTGATGCGCTTGTGCTGGACCTTCAGCCTCCACACCGGCGTTTTCGTCATGCAGGTGATCTGGGTCACCGGGGCGTCGATGGTCGTGCTGGCAGCGCTCGTGCATCTGCCGCGGTGGGCGATCGCCACGATCGGGCTTGCCATGATCGCGGGACACAACCTGCTCGACGGCGTCGATGCCGAGGAGCTCGGCCAGGCCGGCTGGCTCTGGAAGCTGCTGCACGAGCCGGGGCTGATCGAGGTCGGGCCGCACGTCAGGTTGTTCGTGCTTTACGTGCTCGTGCCTTGGTCGGGGGTGATGGCGGCGGGCTACGCCTTGGGTCCGGTGTTCAGGCTCGATCCGGCAAGGCGTCGGTCGTTCCTGCTGCGGACCGGCGCCGCCGTCACTGCCGGCTTTATCGTGCTGCGGGCCACCAATCTTTACGGCGACCCGGCCGCATGGAGCGTGCAAGGGAGCGTGCTCGCCACGGTTCTGTCGTTCATCGATTGCGAAAAGTATCCGCCTTCGCTGTTGTATCTGATGATGACGCTGGGCCCCGCGCTGATCCTGCTGGCGCTGTTCGAGCGCGCGCAT
>Ga0124850_1000235_pt1 | contig 10151 bp, 16 predicted proteins | sample PanSoiMetaGPlot1_FD_97462 | JGI IMG/M metagenome (GOLD analysis project Ga0124850, IMG submission 97462) | Tropical forest soil microbial communities from Panama analyzed to predict greenhouse gas emissions - Panama Soil - Plot 1 (PacBio error... | ecosystem: Environmental > Terrestrial > Soil >...
GATCAGCAGAGAGATGAGGCCGCCACCATCCCTGCCGAGGATCAGCAGAGAGATGAGGCCGGTTTGCGGGAAGTAGATGTCCTCGATTGGGTCGCCAGGCTCAAGGAGGATTGCTCCCTGCCCGAGCGAGACCTGTCTCAGGTCCCGGTCTAGAAGCGCGAGAGTATCGGGGGGTAGTGCCGCAAGCAGGCGGTTGTCCTGATGGCCTTGGGCCGCTGTGTGGACCAGAATCGGTCTCCTAAGCTGCCCCAAAGCGGGGCAAGGGTGGCAATGGGTCTTCGAGATAAGGCGGCAGATTTTCCGCCGATGCTGGCGGGAAGGTGATGCCCAGCGTCCTGGCGGTCTTGAGGTTGAGGACGAGATCGAACTTCGTCGGCTGCTCTATCGGTCGCAATCTCGGTATGTTTGCAAGAGTGCCCAAAACCGGCCGTGAGCAGATGCAGTAACATGTTGTGTGCAGAAGGCCGAGCTGTTCGATCATCTCGTGCGCTCGTGCCAGCAGCATCGGCGGCACCCCGAGCCGAGCGATTTGGCGCGTTGACGTTGAGGACGCCAATAATCCGCGCATTGGTGCGCCCACCGAATCCTAGCGTTCGATAGTCAATTTGCGCTGCGGAAATCTCGAACCCAGCAGCAGGCTGTCCTGCCCACCGCACCAGCCGTCTGGCGCGGCTTACTCGTTGTCGTTCTTGGGCTGAATTTGCTGTTGCTGCTGGAATACTGGCTGGGTTGGTTGCCTCTCCGCCAACCGCAGCCACACCTCCGCCATGTGGGATAGGGTAGCGCGCGCTTCGCGCTCTCTAAACGTGCCCGCCATCTCTAGGCACTGTTGTGCGCGTCGCCGATATTCGTCTGCCCTATTCGCCACGGCCTTGTTGCCCCGTCTGTCCGCTACATGACGAACGCAGGCGGCGATAATTGGTTCGTGTGATCCAACAGCAAAACCCCGCCTCTGGGCGACCAGGGCGGGGTTTCTGCGCTCGGTACGCGAGGTAGAGGAACGCCCCCATCCGAGTCACGACACTTAGCTGAGTAGGCTCGCAATCGCGATCACCAGGCCAGTGACCCATGCGGCCAAGACAGAAAACAGCAGAAGGTCAGTTAGAAGCGTGGGCATACCGACGCCTCCCCTTTCCCTCCCCTGTGCAAAGGGCACCTTGGCACGCCAGGGTGTGGGCCTTTGTTCGATCGCCGACTCACGAATTATCACAAATTGTTTCTCGCGTGCTTCCCGCAAGCTGGACGGGGAGCTGATGGAATCAGCTAGGTGCAGCAGCACCGACCGGCGGGGCTCCTTTTCGGTGAGGACCGCTTCGGGTCAAACTCGGGCAGTGGCAGTGATGTCCACTGCACGAACGCTCCTCCCCGAAAGCGGAAGTCCATCCGCTGTCTTGTTACGTCGCAAACGTGCCAGCAGCGGAACTGGCCGCTATTCGATCATCTCATCGAAGAACGCTAACGCCTGAATAAAAAGCGGACAATTCCTTGAGTTGGCTACTCGACTTTCGGTCGCGTTATTTTCCCGAATTGCCGTCTCCGAAATCCGACATGGCGAGCGAAATCGCGATCACCAGGCCAGTGACCCATGCGGCCAAGACAGAAAACAGCAGAAGGTCAGTTAGAAGCGTGGGCATACCGACGCCTCCCCTTTCCCTCCCCTGTGCAAAGGGCACCTTGGCACGCCAGGGTGTGGGCCTTTGTTCGATCGCCGACTCACGAATTATCACAAATTGTTTCTCGCGTGCTTCCCGCAAGCTGGACGGGGAGCTGATGGAATCAGCTAGGTGCAGCAGCACCGACCGGCGGGGCTCCTTTTCGGTGAGGACCGCTTCGGGTCAAACTCGGGCAGTGGCAGTGATGTCCACTGCACGAACGCTCCTCCCCGAAAGCGGAAGTCCATCCGCTGTCTTGTTACGTCGCAAACGTGCCAGCAGCGGAACTGGCCGCTATTCGATCATCTCATCGAAGAACGCTAACGCCTGAATAAAAAGCGGACAATTCCTTGAGTTGGTTACTCGACTTTCGGTCGCGTTATTTTCCCGAATTGCCGTCTCCGAAATCCGACATGGCGAGCGAAAACAATTCCAAACCGCTGTCATCATGGACACTCATGGTCCATCCCGACCACTTCTGGTCGAGTAAGCCGGTACTTTTCGCCGTGAGCTCGCGCGCCACTGCGGCCGCGTGCTCGCGGGCAGCAGCAGTGTTAACGAGATCGGTGCCGTCGGAATCGACGATCGTCTCGTCGTCTTCCAGATGAAAATAATACATGCCCATTGGAACTCTCTCCTGCCCATCAACTCATTCTTCGCAGCCGGACTAGACGTGCACGCCGAGCGCAGGGCCAAGCTTTTCGTGACGCATGATGTCGTAGCATTCACATGCGCACTCCTCGAGGCCTTTGCGGTCGAGAAGCACGATGCGCCCGCGCCGGTACCTGATCAGGCCCCTGACTTGCAGTGACTGCGCCAGCAGCGTCACCGTCGTCCGCCGGACCCCTACCATCTGCGCCAGAAATTCCTGGATCAGCGGCAGCTCATCGCGGCCGGTGCGATCGGCGCACTGCAGCAGCCAGCGGCACAGGCGCGCCCGAGTGTCGTGCGTTGCGTTGCAGGCGCCGATTTGCTGCGCCTCCGCCAAAAGCACTTCGGTGTAGCGCTGGATCAGGTCACGGACGGGCACACTGCCGTTGGCAATGTGCTCGAAGCGCCCGGCCCGTATGGTTGAGAACCTGCCGCCGATCTGCGTGGTCGCCCGCGTGAACGACCGCCGCCCGCCCAGGACGCCGTGCAAGCCAACCGCGCCTTCACGTCCGACCGTAGCGGTTTCTGTGGCGCCACCATCCCTGCCGAGGATCAGCAGAGAGATGAGGCCGGTTTGCGGGAAGTAGATGTCCTCGATTGGGTCGCCAGGCTCAAGGAGGATTGCTCCATGCCCGAGCGAGACCTGTCTCAGGTCCCGGTCTAGAAGCGCGAGAGTATCGGGGGGCAGTGCCGCAAGCAGGCGGTTGTCCCGATGGCCTTGGGCCGCTGTGTGGACCAGAATCGGTCTCCTAAGCTGCCCCAAAGCGGGGCAAGGGTGGCGATGGGCCTTCGAGATAAGGCGGCAGATTTTCCGGCCGCGGGTCTACGTGGGAGAGGGCGGCTCTCATGGCGTCCGCGCGAGCCAGCGTTTCCGTGGCGGCGAGGCCGCGCGCGATGATCTCCCCGCGATTGGTGGCTTCCATACCAACCGCCGGTCACACCGTTCGACGAAACGTTGTAAGTGTATGAGCTTGCTGGATTTGCTGGAGCCATGACATTCTCCCTCCTTGATCAGGCGGGAGCACGATCGGTCTCTCAGCCACCGACGCCAGGCGCATAGCCGCTGCCGGTGATGTGGAACAACGGTGCAAGGTCTAACAAAGTTCCAAATTCAAACTGAGGCACTACCAATTGCCGGAACGGTTCTCCCCCAACTTGCGTTATGTCGAGCGGCGCACTTATGGGCCTGAGGCCATAACGATGCTCGACCAGGAATCTCACAGCGCGCACTACCGGCGGCTCGCACAAGATTGTCTGCGGATAGTGCGGCAGGTCTCGACCGAGGAGGCGCGGACCATTTCTGGTAGAGATGGCGCAAATCTGGAGGCGTCTGGCAGACACTCAGGACAGGGGCCGCGCCACAGTCCAACATCAGCCCAAGGACGACGACAAGCAAGAATAGGCCGCCTGAGTTTGGTGCGCTTTCAGACAGACTTTCGCGGAACTTTGCGCTACAGTCGCGCCATCACCGACTGTGGCACTGCGCCAGGCGTCGGTGGCTGAGAGACCGGTCGCGCTCCCGCCTGTTCCACACGGGAAGCGCGCCATGCCATCATCCCCCAAAGAATTTCGTGAGTTCGCTCAAGAGTGTTTGCGTTGGGCCGACGAGACCAAATCGGAACGGCATCGCCAAGTGTTGCTGGACATGGCCAAGACTTGGATGCAAGCGGCATCGCAGCTTGAACGTAGCTTGGCGCTGATCGACGACGATTTGAGGCGCCCCCGCATACTGAGACCTGTCCTTAGGCCAGCAAAATAGGCCGCCTCAGTTGGCGGCCTCGTCATTCCGCAAAAGCTGGAGCTGGGCCAGCCTGTCGCTTCCGAAAACGCGACAATGTCGCCGAACCGTTCGACGGAGCGTCCGCAGGGCGCATCCTTACCGAGCGAAACGTGGGTCCGAACCTCAGATTCATCGCCAGCTTCCTCGCGCTGAACGGACGGGCAATAGATTCGCGTCACACCATGTTTCATTTGAAACTAACGCGATCCCAGCACGGTTTAACGTCATGAACGCTTTACCAGATCGGCCCCGCAATCGGCTTTTGCTTGCCCTGCCCTCCCGCAATCTCAAGCGACTCATGCCGGAGCTTGAACACATTCGCTGCCAACGCGAGCAGGTTCTCATGGACGCTGATAGTTCGCTCGACTATGTCTTTTTTCCCGAAAGCGGTGTCGTCTCGGTGGTCGCGGTTTATGCGGACGGCAGCGTCATTGAGATGGCGACGATCGGTCGGGAGGGTTGCACGGGTATGCAAGCCTTCTTCGGCGCCAAGACATCCTCTGTCAGGCTTCTGGTCCAAATCCCGGGCAGCGCAGCCAAGATGTCGCGGGCGGCGTTTGCACGGGCGATGGGCTCAATGCCATCCTTCCGAAATCTCATGTCCGCTTACATTCACGCCTTTCTTGAGCAGGTGCTGGTATCGGTGGCGTGCAACGGTGCACATAGCCTCAAGGAGCGGCTAGCGCGTTGGCTGCTCATGATGCGTGACCGCAGTGACGATGACGCACTCGCGATCACTCAAAGCCTGCTCGCCGAAATGTTGGGTGTCCAGAGGCCAACCATCACCCACGCCGTCAGCGAGTTGGAACGTGCAGGCGTGATCGAGCACGGTCGACAACAAGTCACGATACGGGATCGGCTTGGTCTCATGGAGGAATCTTGCGAATGTTATCAGTTGGTTAGGGCACGCGTCGCTTTTCACCTTCCCAAGACATACACATAGGAAATGCTTGCTCACCAAGTCGGTAAGGTACCTTACCGACTTTTGCTTCGACTTGCCGTACAATTAGGGCTGGTTCTCTCGCCGCTGTCGGTCGGACGAAGAAACCATCGAGCTCCCCTTAGGCCGGGAGGAAATCTGATGGTACAAAAGCAATCCAACGGACATCTTCAGAACCGGCTGCTCGCGGCCCTTCCCCCGAAAGCTTTTTCGCTGTTTGAACCGGGCCTTCGGGCGTCGACGTTTAAGCAAGGGGCGATTGTCCAGGAGGCCGGGGAGCCCGTCGACCAAATCTACTTTCCACAAACGGGTATGATTTCGCTCCTGGTCGTCACGCAGGAAGGAGTTGGCATAGAGGCCGCATCGATAGGCCGCGAGGGGGCGGTCGGATTGCATCGAGGATTGGGAAAGCGACGTTCATTCACGCGAGCCGTCATCCAGGTATCTGGCACGATCTCTCACATTTCTGCTGATGTGTTTGAACGCGCTGTCGGTCAAAGCGATACCATCAAAGACATCATCACGCACTACACGGAGGTACTTTGGGTCGAAGCGCAGCAGATTGCCGCATGCAATGCCGTTCACAGCGCAGAAGCGCGGTTTGCCCGATGGTTGCTGCAAGTGCAGGATCGAGTCGATTCGGACACGCTTCCTCTGACCCAAGAGTTCCTGTCCCAGATGCTCGGAATACGCCGAACAACCGTCACTCTTGTCGCCCGAGCGCTTCAAGAGGCCGGGCTCATCAGGTATAGACGCGGCCAGATTGTTATCCTTGACCGAGCGGGCCTCAAAGAAGCTGCTTGCGAGTGTTACCAAATCATCCAACACGAAACCCTTCCCCAAATCATCGGCGTCAATCTCGCGTCTCCCTAGTGTCGGGTTTGCGGCATAGGAACGACAGACCACGTTCCGGGTTGGCCTTCATATGGAGGCTCAATGCCCCGATACTATTTCAATTTATCCAACAAACGCTGCGTTACCGACCCGTACGGAACGGTGCTGCTCGACAAAAACGCAGCCATGAGCCACGCTTTAGTGGTCGCCCGTGAGTTGATGTTCAACAGCGCCGGGATGCTCGGCCAGAGATGGGCTGCTTGGACTATGTTGGTAAAGGATAAAGACGGAAAAAACGTTCTCACGCTCCCGTTCTCAGAGGTGCCCGAAGGAATGACGCGCCATTGAATGGCGCGAGGGAAGCCAGGCGACAAAAATCATCGAGTGGGGCGGCGCGGCGAATGCGAGCCCGACCGGCTCGGCGACCGGGTGATCACAGAGGCGGCTGACAGCAACGTTTGGCACAGCCTCGGCTTTGAACCCCCATTGTGCGCCGCCACCGCACCCACGCCCATCATGGGGAAGAACCTTCGACGAAGTGGGAGCCGCGAAGGAACTTTCTCTTCGGCCCAACGGTGAACCCGCCGCAAGCTGGCGAGTTGTCACTGGAGGGGTGCGGCTTCGAACCCTATCGCCAAGGGGTTGTGTGTCATGTGCCAGACCTTTCAAAAAGCGGCTTTTCCTGTCCGCGATGCAAAACCATAATGGACGAGGTGGTGAGGATTGCGCCGCTCGTAAGTGAGCCTGGATTGATCGGGTATGAGTGCCCAGCCTGCTGCTACGTGACAAGCGTGATTTTGCCGCCAAAGGAGCCCTGATAATCAGAGGCGTGGTCGGCGCCCCCTCGTGGATATGGCGCCAATCGGGCGAGCGCAACAATTGATCCTCAAGCGTGCCTCGGCGAGCCGTCCTTCGGGCGAATGGAGCCAGGACGGTTACGACGTGCTCGCCGACGGCGTCGCTTAGAGTGTCTGCCCCGCGGCTCATTTCGGATTCCACTCTCGAGCGGACATCCCTAACCACTAGGAGCAACCAATGGCGGGGCCGAACAAACGAGAGCGAAGAGCAAAAAGAAAGACACTACAAGGCCTGGCTGCGCGCCACCCTGCAAAAATTTGCCGATGACGTGAGGAAATCGCAACCGCTCAATAAAGAAGAGGATCCCCCACGATAATTGTCCCGGTTCGTGCCCACAAGCGGCCGTCGCCGACCAACGGCGCTTTGTCTCTGGTGCCGCGATGAAGGGAGTCGATCAGTTCAGCTCCGTCATCATCTTCCACTCCACGCATGCTCCTCATAATGCAGGCCCAGCCAGTCCATTCCATAGTCGTTTTGTGGGTCTCGCATGATGGTGTGGATGTGATTGGGCTCCTGAACGGCGAATTCGATGATCAGCCGAGGTCCATGAATCCGATAGTAGAAGGGGCTGCGAAAATCGTTGGTCGGACCGCGCCACGAAAAGTGCAGCTGGTCGAGGCCAGCGCGTTGAATGGCATCAAGGTGCCTCTCGGCCGCGTCAAAATCCGCGTTGCCCACGTACTCTTCGACCAACGCGAACAGCAATTTCTTTTGCGGCGCATCGAGATCACTGGCAGGAAGTCCCTCGAATCGGCTCAGGCTGTTGCGCCGGCCGACGCCCGTCAGCACGTCGGAAAAAAGCGGCTCGGTGGACAGGACGGCGACCTTAGCCTGCTGCGGATGGAGCGAGCCGACGAGATCAAGACCGCGCAGCCCTTCGTGACTGAGTACCGCAAAACCGGCATATGGTCCGGTCAAATCCTCCAATGGTTGGGCGCCGAAGAACAAGGGCGCGGCCGTCACGCGGCCGCCGGCAGAAGTAAACGTCGCCCCGAGATGATGACCCGTAAGCAACCAAGCCCAGGGTTGGCCGCGCGCCGGCTCGCCGAAGATTGCAATCCAATAGTTCGCCGACCCCATGCTCTCGATCGCGTTGCGTCCGGCCCTCGGCCTGGGAGGATTGTGTTGCAGGTATTCCAGTTCCTCGGCTCGCAGAATGTCGTCGTGGCGCATGATCGCTGCGATCTTGTGATAGCCTTGGCTGCTTGTGGAGGCACGGAGCAGATCGTGCAGTCGGCGCCTGCTTTCCAAGCCAAGCACGCCGACATTTATTCCAACCCGCGGGACAATAGCGACCGGTAGATTGCTCCATGACGTCCTTTGATCCGCTTCGAGCGGAAAGGAGATGGACTTGCGCGCTGCTTCGTCGAGTGATTCGAGAAAGGCCGTGGCGGCGTCCCTCATGCGCCATGCAGAATCCGTGTCCCCAGTGGACGGTGACTGGCTGGCGCTCTGCGCAACGGCTTCGCGCAACTGCTGGGCGAGCAAAACCGCAGCCGCAATACTCAATCCGAAATGTCGTCGATTCATGACGCCTCTTTTTCTTTTTTGAATTACGTGTGGATTTTGATCTCGATCAGCCCATGTTGCTTGATCCAACGGGGATGATGGGGCGTTAGTCATCGACAGCACCTCCAAATCTCTTTGATTGTCTGAGCCGAATCCATTTCGCCAACAGTAAGCGCCCCGACCCGCCGCGGCTCTCTCACGACGGGCCAGGACTTGCCACGACGCTGGCCGCAAGGGGCGCCATGATCAAAGTGATTTTAGCAAAAAAATGCAGCGGCTTGCCGCCGGTTCGGCTGTCGTCATTGGAATTTGCCTGTCATGGTACTGCCCACCCTGCTTACGGAATGCCGTAGCGGCAACTAGCATCCGCTGGCGGGATACCTCAGTCAACTAGCGCGTGGATGCGAGTTGATGCTTGAATCGGTAGCGAGCGAGTTGAGCGATGATGAGCTTGATGCGCAAATCAATTTCATTCGCGAGCAGCTTGCGAAGCCGAAACAGGAACCTCTGCTAATGGATTGGATTATCATCGAGACTGTCGGGCCGCCGCCCATGGTGGAATTGCCGGACGAGCAATTTGGACAGCCTGACGATACCATTAACGTGACACCGTGGCGGCCTCCCATGCCGCCGACACCGCCGGAGCCGCCAAGAGTCGAACCGCTCTCGTACAGCAATGCGGGTGTGCCGCGTGTAGTGCTTGAGCGCGAGCTAAGGCGCTATCGCAATTTCCTCGATAGCGATTGGGGTGACCCGAGCGACGGGCCTATCAGATACGGGCGAGGTCGCAGCGGCTGGTGAAAGGCTGCTCGGTGGGTGCCGAGCGGCGCACAAGAAAAAGCCCCGCCTGCGAGCGGGGCCTAGAACTAAGGGGATTGTCACTTCACCGCACTAGCGTGTCAGTGCGGCCGTTCTATGGCAGCCGCCTTTGGCTGCCCTACATTGTCGGCGCATCGGCCGCGAGTTTGCTGAACTCATCGGGCGTGTAGGCGCGCACCGTCGTCGTGCGCGCATTGCCCGAGCCAGAGATGGCGCTCGCGAACTTTATCATCGCCTCGCCATTCGGCATCTCCAAGGTCAAGACAACGTCGTAGTGTCCGGTCGTCACATAGGCGCTGAGCAGCTTTCCGCCTAATTTTCCGGCCATAGTTTTCGAGGCTTGAAATCGCTTGCTGGCCTCTTTTGCTTTTTTGGCGCCTTGGTCAGTCCAGTTTAGGAAGCACATGAATGTGGGCATTGGCTATCTCCATGTGGGCATACAGAATGCCGTGGTACGCGATGGACCGAATTGCATTTCGGTCCTCGCAGCCGAGCCGATTTCCAGAATTATATCGAATTACGAAGCATCAGTCAGCGCGCCTCTAAATCCCTAGTCGTCGCGCCTTCCTATGACGGCACAAAGGCCGCCGGGGGGTGCCGAGCTGTCCTATGTTTTGATTACGACTCTGCAACAAGACCGTGGACGATTGGGGGGAACAGATTCGGCCATCCTCGCGTTCGTCCTGCCGATGGGCCAATTTAAAGTCTGGGACCTTATAGCCGACCGCGTCGGACGCGGGCGCGCACCCCGTATCCTAGTGCGAACCCGACGATCAGACTGATTGCAATTTCCAGCATGTGGGAGTTTGGTAGACGGGTCCGATTATTTTTCCGTTTGAGGCATGGATGCGTTTTGACTGTCCATCCACTCTAGTTGCTCCGCAAGTAGCAGCCAGCCGCACGCCACGTCTTCGAGTGCGCTCTTAATCGATGGGTCACTTGTTTGCTTCGCGCGCTGTCGGGCCGCGGCCGCGTTCTGTCGATACATGTCCGCACGCAACGACATGGGAGGTGAAGACGTTGTACTGCGCTCTCCCGAACCAACGAAATCGGAACGAAAGAAGTTCCTGCGCACCCTTTCGTCTTACTGCACGAGCGTGTTGGGGCG
>Ga0124850_1000236_pt1 | contig 10145 bp, 9 predicted proteins | sample PanSoiMetaGPlot1_FD_97462 | JGI IMG/M metagenome (GOLD analysis project Ga0124850, IMG submission 97462) | Tropical forest soil microbial communities from Panama analyzed to predict greenhouse gas emissions - Panama Soil - Plot 1 (PacBio error... | ecosystem: Environmental > Terrestrial > Soil >...
GCGCTTCGCCATGGACCGCGCGGGTCTCGTCGGCGCGGCGCCGATGGTCCGACCCATGCCGGCGCGTTCGACGTGGCCTATCTCGGCTGCCTGCCGGGCTTCGTGGTCATGGCGGCGGCTGACGAAGCCGACCTCGTGCACATGGTGGCGACCGCGGCCGCGATCGATGATCGTCCCTCGGCGTTGCGCTATCCGCGCGGCGAGGGCATGGGCGTGCCGATGCCGGCGGAAGGCACGCCGCTCGAGATCGGCAAGGGGCGCATCCTGCGCGAAGGCACCAAGGTGGCGCTGTTCTCGTTCGGCGCGCGGCTCGCCGAATGTCTCAAGGCCGCGGACGAGCTCGCCGCGCACGGACTTTCAACCACCGTGGCAGACGCGCGCTTCGCCAAGCCGCTCGACACCGACCTGTTGCTTCGGCTGGCGCGCGAGCACGAGGTGCTCATCACCATCGAGGAAGGCGCCATCGGCGGCTTTGCCGCCCAGGTGCTGCACGCACTCGCCGACAACGGCGCGCTCGACAGCGGGCTCAAAGTGCGTCCCATGGTCTTGCCCGACGTGTTCATCGATCAGGATTCGCCCGCGGCGATGTACGCCCAGGCCGGTCTCGACGCCAGGAGCATCGTCGCCAAGGCATTCGAAGCGTTGGGCCAGAACCTGCGGGGCGAGACGGTGAAGCTCGGCCGCGCCTAGCCGAGCAATCATTCCGCGATTTCGTTGCCTGAGCCCCGAGCGGCGGCGCGGCTTTATCTCGTGCTCCGGCTGCTGACGGCGCATCCATGGCTTCCCGCGTGCGCATCGATCGCCTGCTCGTCGAGCGCGGCTTGTTCGAGAGCCGGGCGCAGGCGCAGGCCGCCATTGCCGCTGGACGGGTGACGGCCGATGCCGCCGTCGTCACCAAGCCCTCGCAGGAAGTGTCCGTCGATGCCACGCTGAGCGCACAGGCCGCGCACCCTTATGTGTCGGGCGGCGGCGTCAAGCTCGCGGCCGCGCTCGATCAGTTCGGCTGCGATCCCTCGGGGCGTGTCTGCCTCGACGTCGGCGCCTCGACCGGAGGCTTCAGCGAAGTTCTGCTCGCGCGCGGCGCGCGCCGCGTCTATGCCGTGGATGTCGGACGTGGCCAACTGCACCCGAGCCTGCGCGCCAAGCCGCGCCTTTTGTCGATCGAGGGCACCGACATTCGCGCGCTCGAGCCCACGCGCCTGCCCGAGGCGCCCGACTTCGTCACGATCGATGTGAGCTTCATCTCGCTCAAGCTCGTGCTGCCGGCGGCGCTGCGGCTCGCGCAAGGGCAGGCTCAGTTGCTGGCGCTGATCAAGCCGCAATTCGAAGCCGGCCGACTCCACATCAAGAAGGGCATCGTGCGCGATGCCGCCGTCCACGCCGCCGTCTGCGACGGCATCGCGGCGTTCGTCGCCACGCTTGAATGGCAGGTCGAAGGCATCGTCCCCTCCCCCATTCCCGGCGGCGACGGCAATCGCGAATTCTTGATCGCGGCGCGGCGCGGCTGACGCTTTCGGAAGGTTGCGCCTTTCTCTCGCCACGGCGCCCGTTATGGTGCCGCGCCATGACATTGCCGGGAGCCATCACCGCCGCCGGATCGGCGGCGCCGAGCGTGCGCGCGGTCTGGCGCGCCGAAACCATCGACACGGTCAAGCTCGCCTGGCCGATGGCGCTCACCCAGCTCGGCCAGGTCGCCATGATGACGACCGACCTCGTCCTGATCGGGCGGCTCGGCGATGACGCAATTGCCGCGGTCAGCCTCGCGCAGCTGATCCTGTTCGTCGGGTTCGTGTTCGGCATGGGGCCGGTTTCCGCGGTCGCCCCACTGACGGCGCAAGCCTTCGGCGCACGCCAGCCGCGCATGGTGCGCCGCTCCCTGCGGGTGGGGCTGTGGGCCGCGGTGATGATCGGCGTCCCGATCAACGTCGTGCAGCTCTGGGGCGAGGACATTCTGCTCGCGGCCGGGCAGTCATCGCAGACGGCAGCGCTGGCGGCGCGCTATCTCGCCGGATTGGTGTGGTGGATGATCCCGGCCTGGTGCTTCATCGCGCTGCGCAACTTCATGGGCGCGGTCAATCGTCCCGAGCCGGCGCTGTGGATCACCCTCGCCGCCATCCCCGTGAACGGCCTGCTCGCCTATGCGCTGATCTACGGCACCTTTGGGCTGCCGCGCCTCGATCTGCTGGGGGCGGGGCTCGCGACCACCTTCGTCAATCTCGCCATGTGCGCGGCCGCGATCTGGATTTGCTGCACCCGGCGCCCGTTCAAGAAATACCGCGTGCTGGGTGGCTTCTGGCGGGCGGATTGGGAGCTGATGCGCAAGCTCATGGCCATCGGCTTTCCGATCTCCGGCGGCCTGATGCTGGAATGGGGACTGTTCTCCTCATCCGCGCTGCTGGTGGGCTGGCTCGGAACCACGGCGCTCGCCGCGCACCAGATCGCGCTGCAGGTGGCGACCGTCGTGTTCATGGTCCCGTTCGGAGTCTCGCTCGCCGCCACCGTGCGGGTCGGGCACGCAGTCGGCCGCCGCGACCCGGTGGGCATGCGCAAGGCCGGCTTCGCCGCTATCGCCTTGGGCGGTGTCCTCATGGCGACAATGACCGTGCTCGTGGTTGCCTTCCGAGAGGAGATACCCCCGCTCTTCCTCGGCGGCGATGCGTCCGCGCACGCCGATACGGCACGGCTCTGCGCGACGCTGCTGCTCGTCGGCGCGAGCTTCTTCGTCGCCGACGCAGTGCAAGGCGTCGCCGCCGGGGCGTTGCGCGGGCTCAACGACACTCGGGTGCCGATGCTGTTTGCCGCCATCAGCTTCTGGCTGATCGGCTTCACCAGCGCCTATGAGCTGGGTCTGCGCACCCCCTTGGGGGTGGTCGGCATCTGGATCGGGTTCTCGATCGCCATTGCGACCTTCGCCGTGCTGCTGGTCTGGCGGTTCCACCGGCTGACGAAGGATGGGCGACCGAAGCCCGCGCATCGCTAGAGCGGGATGACTTTTCGTTGAATCGTGACCCCGCTCTAGCTTCTTGTTTGAGCATGATCTTTTCCGAAAACCGCTGCACACTTTTCGGGATCATGCTTTAGCAGTGGTCGCTGGACGCATCGGCAATCGCCGGTTATCGAACCTCATGGTGGAGCGCCTGGTGATCGCCCGGCTCGGCGCGCGCGGTGACGGCATCGCCGATACGCCCGCGGGCGCCGTCTATGTGCCCTATACGCTGCCGGGCGAGATCGCCGAGGTGGAGCAATGGCCCGGCCATCCGGACCGCCGCCATCTCGTCGCCGTCGACGTCGCGAGCCCCGACCGCATTGCGCCGATCTGCCCGCATTTCACCGTCTGCGGCGGCTGCGCGCTCCAGCATCTGGCCACGGCGCGCTACCGCGACTGGAAGCGTGCGCTGGTTACGGGCGCGCTGGCGCAGGCCGGCCTCGACGCGCCGGTCGACGATCTGATCGACGCCCATGGCGAAGGACGCCGGCGCGCCGTGTTCCACGCCCGGCGCAGCGCGCACGACGTGCTCGAGGTCGGCTTCGCCGCGCTCAGGGCGCATCGCGTGGTGGCGATCGACCGTTGCCCCATCCTCGGGCCGGGACTGAGCGGCGCGATCGAGACCGCCTGGGCCGTCGCCGAGGTGCTCACGGGACTGCGCAAGTCGCTCGACATTCAGGTGACCGAGACCGACGCCGGCCTCGACGTCGACATCCGGGGATCGGGGGCGTTGACGGCCGCGACCATGGCCGAGCTCGCGCAGGTCGCCGCGCGGCGCCGCCTCGCCCGTCTCACCCGCCACGGCGAGATCGTCGCCCAGCGCGCGGCGCCGGCGCTGCAGATCGGCCGCGCCCGCCTCCTCCTGCCCGCGGGCGCGTTCCTGCAGGCGACCGTCGCAGGCGAAGCCGCCTTGGCACGACTGGTCGCGGAGCACTGCGAGGACGCCGACGCGGTCGCCGACCTGTTCTGCGGGGTCGGGCCGTTCGCGCTGCGGCTGGCCGAGCGCGCCCGCGTCACCGCCGCCGACAACGATGCGGGTGCAGTCGCGGCGCTGCAGCGTGCCGCAGCCGGAACGCAGGGACTAAAACCAGTCGACGCAGTCGTGCGCGACCTCTTTCGCCGGCCCCTGTCGCGGACCGAGCTCAAGCGGTTCGACGCCGTGGTGTTCGACCCGCCGCGCCAGGGCGCCGACGCACAAGCGCGCGAGCTTGCGGCGTCGGCGGTGCCGGTGGTGGTCGCGGTCTCCTGCAATCCCGCGACCTTCGCGCGCGATGCCCGCATACTCGTCGACGGCGGTTACCGTCTCGTGCGCGTCACGCCGGTCGATCAGTTCCTTTATTCGGCGCATGTGGAGCTGGTGGCGCGCTTTCAAAGGACAGAGAACGGACGACAGAGAACAGGAAAAAGATAGACGGCGGAGGTTCTGCTCCGCCGTCGGTCGTCTGCCGTCTTCTGCGGGCCGTCAGTTTCCCCAACGGTCGCGCCACATCTGCTCGCCGATGGTGCAGGACACGCGCGGTGGGCGTCCCTGCACCGGCACCACGCGCCGTTCAGGCATGCGGCCAGCGATCTCGAGCACGAGCTTGGTGCGGGTCGCCTCCTTGAACTGGTCGCGCTCGCGGATCGGAATCACGAACGCGCCGGGGCCGCCGATGACGCAATCCTCGTAGTAGACGTCGAGATTGTCGATATCCATGGTGAAGGAGTTCGGCCGCTTGAGCATGATCGGCAGGCCGTTGATGGTGATGCCAGCGGCGAGCACGTCATCTCGCGCGAGCGTGACGAACGGGCCGCTGTTGTTGGCGCCGTCTCCGGAAACGTCGATCACCCGGCGAAAGCCGCGAAAGCCGCTGCCGTCGAACAAGGGCTTGCCGAAATTGAGCGCGCCGGAAATTGACGTGCGCGAGGCGCGGCGATAAGGCGCGCGCGCGATCTCGTTGGCGAAAGCATCGGCGGCTTCGGGGCCGTCGATCAGCCGCCACGGCACCACGATCTTCTGGTCGTAGGGCCCTGCCCACTCGAAATAAGTCACCGCCACCCTGCCGTGCTGACCGCCGCGCAGCGCCTGCATGAAATCGCGCGAGGTGATGCCGGTGATGTAGCCCTCGCGCTGCAGCGCCTGCTCCTCGGGGTCCATCGAGTAGGACACGTCGACCGCGAGCACGAGCTCGACGTCAACCGGGAGGGCGTTCGGGCTCTTGTCGGCGAAGCGAACTGACGGCGCCGGGGCGGCGAGCGTCCATCCCGTGACCGCCAACACCGCGGCGGCGCCGGCTGCCAGGATCGAAATCGGCGATGCACGCATCCGCATCCGTCCCTCCGTCAGCGGAAGATCCTGCGCATGTTGGCACGAGCATCGTGCCAAGGAAAGGCGGCGGAGGCCTAACGAGATTAGTCCCGTGGGCTCCTGTCGTCGATCATCTCGGTCGACACGATTTCGATACCGAAGCCGGCGAGCCCGACATAGGTGAGCTTGGCCGAGGTCAGCAGGCGGATCGAGGTAATGCCGAGATCCTTGAGAATTTGCGCACCGAGGCCGACCTCGCGCCATTGCCGCGAGCGCGCCACCTCCGAACCGGTGGAGCCCGGCTGCGGGATGGGTTGCGTCGGCACGCCCGCCGCGCCGTCCCGCAAAAAGACGAGGACGCCGCGGCCGTCCTGTTTGAAGCGTTGCAGCGCGGCGTGGATCGGGTTGGCACCGCCGAACACGTCGCGGATGATGTCGGCGCGATGCAGCCGCGCCAACATGTCCCGCCCGTCGCCGATGCGTCCATAAACGAAGGCCATGTGTTGGATGGCGTCGAACGGCGTCACATAGGCATAGCCGGCGAGCGGGCCGATCTCGCTCTTCACTGGAAATTCGCCGATCCGCTTGACCAGCTTGTCGCGCGCCTGGCGATAGGCGATGAGATCGGCGATCGAAATGTGCTTGAGCTTGTGGCGCGCGGAGAATGCGGTCACGGCCGGGCCGCGCATCACGGTGCCATCGTCGTTCATCAGCTCAGCGAGGACGCCGACCGGGGGCAACCCGGCGAGGCGACAGAGATCGACGCAAGCCTCGGTATGGCCCGAGCGCATCAGCACGCCGCCGTCCTTGGCGACCAACGGGAAGACGTGACCCGGCCGCACGAAATCGCTGGCGCCGGCATTGCCGTTGGCGAGCGAGCGCACGGTATTGGTCCGCTCCTCCGCCGAGATGCCGGTGGTGAGGCCATGACGAACGTCGACCGAGACCGTGAACGCGGTGCCGAGCGGCGCATCGTTGGCAGCCACCATGGGATCGAGATGCAGACGCTTGGCCTCGTCGGCGGAGAGCGGCGCGCAGACGATGCCCGAGGTGTGGCGGATGATGAACGCCATCTTGTCCGGCGTGCACAGCGAAGCCGCGACGAACAGGTCGCCCTCGTTCTCGCGGTCATCATCGTCGGTGACGACCACGATCTCGCCGCCGGAAAACGCGGCGAGCACGGCTTCCACGCGCTGGTAATTGTCGAGCACTCCGTCCCTACTCCTTTCCTGCGCGTGCGAACGGCCACGTCGGCGGCTCGCCCAACTGCCCGCGCTGACGCAGATAGTGATCGACGATCACGCATGCCAGCATGGCCTCGCCGATCGGCACCGCGCGAATGCCGACGCAGGGGTCGTGGCGCCCCTTGGTGCTGATCTCGGTCTCGGCTCCATGCCGGTCGACGGTGCGCCGAGGGGTCAGGATCGACGAGGTCGGCTTGACCACGAAACGGCAGACGATCGGCTGCCCGGTCGAGATGCCGCCCAAAATGCCGCCGGCATGGTTCGACAGGAAGACCGGCCTGCCGTCATTGCCCATGCGCATCTCGTCGGCGTTCTCCTCCCCGCTCAGCGCCGCGGCGGCAAAGCCCGCGCCGATTTCGACGCCTTTGACGGCGTTGATGCCCATGAGCGCGGCAGCGAGGTCGCCGTCGAGCTTGCCGTAGACCGGCGCGCCGAGACCCGCGGGCACGCCGTCCGCCACGACCTCGATGACCGCGCCCACCGATGAGCCGCGCTTGCGAATGTCGTCGAGGTAGGTCTCGAAAAACCTGGCCTGCTCGGCGTCGGGACAGAAGAACGGATTGCGCTCGACCTCGTCCCAGTTCCAGCGTGCGCGGTCGATCCTATGCTCGCCCATCTGAATGAGCGCACCGCGCACTGTCATGCTCGGCACGACCTTGCGCGCGATCGCGCCAGCGGCAACCCGCATGGCGGTCTCGCGCGCGGATTGGCGCCCGCCGCCGCGATAGTCGCGGATGCCGTACTTCACGTCATAAGTGTAATCGGCGTGCCCCGGCCGGTACTTGTGCTTGATGTCGGAATAGTCCTTGGAGCGCTGGTCGACGTTGTCGATCACCAGCGCGATCGGGGTCCCGGTGGTCACCTGTACGCCGCTCGTCTCGTCGGTGAACACGCCGGAGAGGATTTTCACCGTGTCGGGCTCACGCCGCTGGGTGGTGAAGCGCGACTGGCCCGGCCGCCGCTTGTCGAGATAGGGCTGGATGTCGGCTTCGGTCAGCGCGATGCGCGGCGGGCAGCCATCGACCACGCAGCCGATCGCCGCGCCATGGCTTTCGCCGAAGGTCGTGACCCGGAAGAGATGGCCGAAGGTATTGAATGACATGGGGTTCCACCCGCTGGCGTGTGGTAGCCCGCGTGCCGGCCGGGGTCAAATGGGACGGTCATGCATAGCGGGCGAGCGCAGTGCCCGAAAACACATACACCACGCCCTGATCGATGGAATAATGCGTGGCATCCTCGGGAGGCGCGAGCTTGAGGTGGGCGACGAGCGCGCGGGCGGTGCCGCCATGGGCGGCGACCACGATGTCCCGATCGACCTGCGCGTGCCATTCGCCGATGCGAGCAGTCACCTGCGCATAGCTTTCGCCGCCGGGCGGCGAAAAACCCCATTTGTCCGATTCGCGTCTGGCAACGACATCCTTGTCGCGCGCCATCACGTCGTCATAGGTCAGGCCTTCCCATTCGCCGAATGCGATCTCGGCAAGCCTCGGGTCGACGGAATAATTGCCGGGCGGAAGACCGAGCGTCGCGCGCATGATCTCCATGGTCTTGCGCGCCCGTATGAGCGGGCTCGACACGTAATCGAAGCTCTCCGGCGCACGCCCGTCGCGGTGAAATAGATCCTGCAAAATATCCGCGCAGCGAACCGCCTGTGCGCAGCCCTCCGCGTTGAGCGGAATGTCGTGGCGGCCCTGCAGCCGGTGCTCTGCGTTCCAATCCGTGAGGCCGTGACGAACGTAATAGATGACGGGCGACGGCACGGCTACCGTTTCCGAGTGGGAGGACCGCGCATCTACTCCTTGCCCACGACGATGTCCGGCGCGTCGGGATGCTTCATCCCGACGACGTGGTAGCCGGCATCGACGTGATGGACCTCGCCGGTCACGGCGCGCGAGAGATCGGAGAGGAAATACACCGCGGTGTCGCCTACCTCCTCGATCGTCACGCTGCGCCGGAGCGGCGCATTGTGCTCGTTCCATTTAAGGATGTAGCGGAAGTCGCCGATCCCCGACGCCGCCAGCGTCTTGATCGGCCCTGAGGAGATGGCATTGACGCGAATGTTGCTCGCGCCGAGATCGGCGGCGAGATAGCGCACCGAAGCCTCGAGCGCCGCCTTGGCGACGCCCATCACATTGTAGTGCGGCATCCACTTCTCGGCGCCGTAATACGTGAGCGTCAGCAACGAGCCGCCACGAGGCATCAGCGTCTCCGCGCGTCGGGCGAGCGCGGTGAATGAGTAGCAGCTCACCAGCAACGTCTTGGCGAAGTTATCGGGAGTGGTGTCGACATAGCGCCCGGAGAGCTGGTCCTTGTCGGAAAAGGCGATGGCGTGCACGAGAAAATCGAGCGCGCCCCATTTTGCCGCCACCATGGCGAAAGCGGCATCGACGGTGGCCGGCTCGAGCATGTCGCAATGGCCGACCACGATGCCGCCGACCTCTTGCGCCAATGGCTCGACCCGCTTCTTCAATGCGTCGCCTTGATAGGTGAAAGCAAGCTCGGCGCCCTGCGCGTGGCAGGCCTTTGCGATCCCCCAGGCGATCGAACGGTTATTGGCAACCCCCAGGATCAGGCCGCGTTTGCCGCGCAAGAGATTCGAGGCTTCCGGCATGATCCTCCTCGCTGCGGCGCCGACCGCCGGCCACCTATGGCACAGGGGGCAAGGGCCCACAAGCAGCCGCCATTGGCCGCGCTCGGACGCGCAGGCGGTGGAATATCGGCGCGGCACATGTGTTCGTTCCGGTGATATGGTTCTCGTGCGAGGGCGCGCCGCCCGAGATCGAGACGTTTGGCCGATGGTCCGAACGTCGATACGCGGCCCGTCTGGGAAAGGAAACGTGCATTGGGCGGATTCCGGCAGGACATCGAGGCTGCGGTTCCGGCACTGCGACGCTACGCGCGGGCGCTGACCCGCAACGTCGAGTTGGCTGACGATCTGGTCCAGGACACGCTGGTGCGGGCGCTGCGGTCGGAGCATCTGTTCCATGGCGGCGATCTCCGCAGCTGGCTCTACACGATCCTGACCAATCTCAATCGCAACCGGCTGCGCTCGTTGGCGCGCCGCCCCGCCGTGCAAACCATCAGCGACAACGATGCGGCGGACATGGCGGGGCCCGAAGCCGGCGAGCGCGACATCGAGCGCGCGCTCGCCTCGCTCGCCGAGGATCAACGGGCGGCGCTGCTGCTGGTCGTGCTCGAAGGCCTCACCTACCGCGAGGTCGCCGAAGTGCAGGGAGTGCCGATCGGAACGGTGATGTCGCGGCTCGCGCGAGCGCGCGCCCAGATCAAGGCCTATCTCGACGGCGAGCGCCCGACGCTTCGCCGCGTCAAATGAGTCGAGGAAGACGACGATGATCGATCGTGATTCACCCGTGACCGAGGACGAGCTTCACGCCTATGTCGACGGCGAGATCCCGGCTGATCGCCGTGGCGCCGTCGAGGCCTGGCTCGCCTCGCATCCGGAGGACGCCGCCCGCGTCGCCCAATGGCGCGCGCAGGCCGATGCGATTCGCACGCGCTACAGTACGGTGGCGCTGGAACCTGTCTCGGCGCGCTTCGATGTCGACGCGCTCGCCCGCGGTGCGCGCTCGTGGCGCGCCATCGCCGCGGCCGCCGTGGTGGGGGCGTT
>Ga0124850_1000237_pt1 | contig 10136 bp, 7 predicted proteins | sample PanSoiMetaGPlot1_FD_97462 | JGI IMG/M metagenome (GOLD analysis project Ga0124850, IMG submission 97462) | Tropical forest soil microbial communities from Panama analyzed to predict greenhouse gas emissions - Panama Soil - Plot 1 (PacBio error... | ecosystem: Environmental > Terrestrial > Soil >...
CTGCTCGATCGGGGCGCGGCTGCCCTGGAGCGACTGGGCGCGCGGTTACGTCGGCGGCCTGGTCGGCAAGGAAGGCGCCGCGCACGTCCTGTTCTCTGCGAGCAGGCTCAATCCACAACACGCAACCTTCATGAACGTCACGTTCGGCTCGAGCTTCGATGCCGACGACACTCATGTCGGGGCGATGCTGCATCCCGGCGTAGCGGTGTGGTCGGCCGCGCTCGCGACGGCTGAGCACGTCGGTCAATCCGGACCGCAGGTGCTGGCCGCGGTCGTGGCGGGTTATGAGACGATCATCCGGGTCGGCCTCTCGCTGCAGCCCGGCCATTTCCGGCGCGGTTTCCAGAGTACCGGAACCTGCGACGTGTTCGGGACGGCTGCGGCTGCGGCGCGGCTCATCTTCCGCGGCCGCGATGCCAGCCGGAGAATCCAAGAAGCCATCGGACTGGCGGGCAGCTATCCCAGCGGCGTCGCACAGTTCTACTATTCCGGCTCCTCCGGAAAACGCATTCAGGCTGCGCACGCGGCCCAGAGCGGGGTTGCCGCCGCCCTTCTGACCCAAGCGGGGTTCAGCGGACCCGTCGACATCATCGAAGGGAGCGGAGGTTTTGCCCGCGCCTATGCCGATGCATGGGATCCCGCGGTCATTGAAAGCGGGCTCGGCGAGCGCTTCCATCTTATGGATGTGCTGGTGAAATCGCATGCTGCCGCAGCGCGCCTGGCGGCCGCAATCGATGGCATGTTGGCCCTGCGGCAGCAGCACGGCTTTACCGGGGACGACATCGAAACCATCCGCCTCGGCATCCCGCGGATCATTGCGGGCCGCCTCACCAACCCGCATCCCGTCGACCTGCAAGCGGCGCAGATGTGTCTGCCGTTCAGCGTCGCGCTCGCCTCCAAAATCCCGATGGCGGCGGATCTCGTCCCCGCCATCGCGGTTGCGGACTATCAGGCGGCGCTTGCCGACCGCAGCCTGTTCGAGCTCGAGGAGCGCACCGCGATCGATCTCGACGGCGAGGTCGAGGCGGCAAGCAATGAGCGCTCCACCGCCGCGCGGGTGAGCGTCGAGTTGCGCGATGGCCGCAAGCTATCGATCTTCGTGCCGGCGCCCAAGGGCAGCGCCTCCCGACCGTTCACGGCGCAAGAGCATGAAGCGCGCTTCACGCGGGAATTGTCGAAACGCGTATCCGAGAAGGTTTGCGCGGACATCATCAGCGTGGCGAAAGACCTCGATGGCCTCGGCCCGCGCTGGTTGGGCCGCGCGCTGAGCGGAGGATAGCTACTGCCGCATCAGCACCAGCGGATCGGAGGTCGCGGGAATTCGCTCCCAGGTCGTGGCGTCACTCTCGGAAAAGCGCCAGCTGCCGCCGCGGCCGCTCAGCAGCAGCCCGTCGCTGTCGAGCCGCCAGGTCGAAAGCCCGATATCGGCGACCGACGCGTCGCAGCCGGGCTTGACCGTGATCTTGTAGTTTTCCCCGCCGGCCGAGGCACTCGACAGCGTGAGGCTGCAGAGCGGCTTCTCGAATTCCTTGAACAAGGTCCATTCGCCGAACACCTGCTCGGGGCTGACCGTGGCCGCCTTGATCGCAGCCTGGGTGCGCATGAAGAACAGTCCCTCCCCTTTGCGCTCGGCTTCGTACATGTGCGACTCGACTTCCATGAAATCGAGAACGACGGCGCCCTTGGAATTCAACAGCCGCACCTCATCGTTGGGCCCCATGGTCCAGACCCCGACGTCCTTGAGCGATGGGAACGCGGTGCCGCAGGCTTCGTCGAGCTCGAGCTTGAAGCCGCCGGCGCCGGCATCGAGTTTGAAGGTGACCGGGCAGGTCTTGTCGCGCGCGGCGTTGGAAATTTCCCAGGCGCCGACCATGTCCTTGGCGGCGTCGCTCGGCGCCGGAGCCTGCGCGCCGGCGCCGGCGGCGGACAGCGCAAGCGCGATCACAGCAACACACGCGCGAGCCGGCATGGGGAAAGACCCGAATACGATGGTAGTTGCGCGCACGCTATCACGCCGGACGCGCTGCGTCATGCCTCGCCCGCGCACGGGCGGACAGCGTTGCATCACCTGCATACGCGGAATTTACGCCGCCTCGTGCGAGCCGTCCTCATCCTGAGGAGCGCGCGGGTTCGCAGGTACCACAAAGTTGAAGGTGCGGGCGCGCGTCTCGAAGGATGAGGACGACACCGATCTCGGGTTTACCCGAGATCGGCAGAATTGAGTGCCAAGTCGGCTGCAGCCGACTTGGGTGCCCCTCATGCTTCGAGACGCATCGCGGCGCAATCGGGCCTATGGAAGCATCTGTGCTCGGTCAGCGCCGCGATGCTCCTCAGCATGAGGGTGAGCGCGACGGCAAAAGGTCATGGCGGTTTCTGTGTCTCCGGCGGCCACGGGGTTTCCGGGACTGGGGTCAGCGGCGGCTTGCCCGCCGCCCACGCCAAGAGATTATCGACCACCAGCTGGTCCATCTTGTCGCGGGTCGCAACCGACCCCGAGCCGAGATGGGGAAACAGCACAACGTTGTCCATGGCGATGAGCTCGGCCGGCACTTCAGGCTCGCGCGCGAAGACGTCGAGGCCCGCCGACAGGATGGTATTCTGCTGCAGTGCCTTGATCAGCGCCGGCTCGTCGACCACCGAGCCGCGCGACATGTTGATGAGGATGCCGTCGCGACCAAGCGCCGCCAGCACCTGCGCATTGATCAGGTGCTTGGTCTCCGCGCCGCCGGGCGTGATGACCATGAGCACGTCGACGTCGCGCGCCATGTCGATGAGCTTGGGATAGTGCCGGTAGGGCACGCCCGCCGCCGGCCGCCGCGAATGATAGACCACGGGCACCTGCATGGCCGCGAGCCGGCGCGCGATCGCCTGCCCGATGCGGCCCATGCCGACCATGCCGACGGTGCGGTCGCGCAGCGTCGCCTTGCTCAGCGGATAGTTTTTCTTGAGCCACCGGCCCGCGCGCAGGTAGCGCTCGGCCTGGGGGAATTCGCGCGCGGTGCACAGCAATAGCCCGAGCGCCGTGTCGGCCACTTCCTCCGTGAGCACATCCGGCGTGTTGGTGACGGTGATGCCGTGGGCGCCGGCCCAGACGGCGTCGACGTGGTCGTAGCCGACCCCGAACGAGGCGACGATCTCGAGCCGAGGAAATCGCTCCATAAAGGGACCATCGACCCGCTCCTCGGTTGCCGCCACCGCCATGCCGCGCACGCGCGGCGCGGTCTCGCCAAAGAATTTCTCGCGATCCTTGGCGTCGGAGAATTTGACGAGGTTGAAGGCGCCGGAGAGCCCGTTCACGATGACAGGCTTGGGGGGACCGATCAGGAGAACATCGGCTTTTTCGGCCATCTTCCATCCTCTTTGGTATTTCGGCGTTTCACACCAGCATCGTCACGGGTCGCTCGACAAATCGTTGGAACGCCGCCAGCAATTCGGCCCCGAGCGCGCCGTCGACCACGCGGTGATCGCAGGAGAGCGTCACCGAGAGCACGCTCGCGAAGGCGACGCCGCCGTCTTCCTTTTCGACCGCCTGCCGCCGCGCCGCGCCGACCGCGAGCACCGTCGCCTGCGGCGGATTGATGATGGCGGAAAATTCGCGCACGCCGTACATGCCGAGATTGGAGATGGTGGAGGAACCGCCCTGGTACTCGTCCGGTGTGAGCCTTCTCGCGCGCGCGCGCGCGGCCATCTCCTTCATCTCGTTCGAGATTGCCGACAGCGTTTTTACCTCCGCCCGGCGGATCACCGGCGTGATCAGGCCGCCTTCGAGCGCCACCGCGACGGCGACGTCGGAACGTTGAAAGCGCAGGATACGGTCCTGCGCCCATACCGCATTGGCGGCCGGCACGCGCTGCAGCGCGGCCGCCCACGCCTTGATGATGAGGTCGTTGAGGGAGAGCTTGAAGGCGGGCTTGCCGTCGCTGTCCTTGGGTGCGGCCGCATTCGCGTCTTCGCGCAGCGAGATGAGCCGCCCGATCTCGACGTCCGCGGTCAGGTAGAAATGCGGGATGGTCTGCTTCGCCTGCACCAGACGGGTGGCGATGGTCGTGCGCATGCCGTCGAGCGGCACTTCTTGGAACGGCACGTCGCGGTAGAGCGCCTTGACGTCTTCGGCGCTCGGGCCCGAGCCGAGCGCGACGCCGGGCGCAGCGGCGGGGCGTGGCGCTGCCTTGCGCGCGGCGCGCGCGGCGGCCTCGACGTCGCGCGCCACGATGCGGCCGTGCGGACCGGACGGCGAAATGGTGCCGAGGTCGATGCCGCCTTCCGCCGCGAGCCGACGCGCCAGCGGCGTCACGCTTCTGCCGCCGGGGAGCCGCGCCGGACCGTAATTGCGCTGCGGCGTGCGCACCTCGAAGAACGGATCGAGCTTGATCGGCGCCGCCGCGGCGGGCTCGCCTGCGGCGACGGGCGCCGCCATGGGCGCCGGCCGAGCCGCAGGCGCAGCGGCGGAGGAAGGCGCCGGCTTGGACCGAGTCTCAGCCGCCGGCGCCGCGCTCGCGGCCGTGCCGTCGGCGATCACGGCAACGACGGCACCGACCGGCGCCACCTCGCCCGCCGGCACGCGGATTTCGGCCAGCACCCCCGCGGTGGTCGACGGCACCTCCATCGACACCTTGTCGGTCTCGATCTCGAACAGGTTGTCGCCGGGCTTGACGGCGTCGCCGGCCGACTTGAACCATTGCGTGATCTTGCCTTCCGCCACGGTCTCGCCGAGCTGCGGCATCAACACGTCCATGTCAGCAATCAGTGATCAGTAATCAGTGATCAGAGCGGGGTTGGCCGCTTCTGATTACTGATCACTGACCACTGTCCCCTGCTCACCACGTCACCGAGATGTACTGCGTCTCCAGGAACTCCATCAGCCCTTCGTGCGCGCCTTCGCGGCCGATGCCCGACTGCTTCATGCCGCCGAAGGGCGCGGCCGGGTCGGAGACGAGCCCGCGGTTGAGCCCGATCATGCCGAACTCGAGTTGCTCGGAAACGCGCATGCCGCGGCTCATGTCCTTGGTGTAGAGATACGCCACGAGACCGTACTCGGTATCGTTCGCGCGCTTGATCACCTCGCCTTCCGACTTGAAGGTCTGGATCGCGGCAACCGGGCCGAAGATTTCTTCCCGCAGCATGGCGGCGCCGTCCGGCACGGCGTCGAGCACGGTCGGCGGATAGAAATGGCCTGGGCCGTTCGGCGACTTGCCGCCGGTCAAGACTTTCGCGCCTTTGCCGACCGCGTCGCCGACGAGCTCGATCACCTTCTTCTTGGCGTCGGCGTTGACCAGCGGGCCCACCGTCACGCCGTCGTCGAGGCCGTTCCCCACCTTGAGCGCCGCCATCTTGGCGGTGAGCTTCTTGGCGAACTCGTCGTGCACCTTCTCGTGCACGTAGAAACGGTTGGCCGACGTGCAGGCCTCGCCCATGTTGCGCATCTTGGCGATCATGGCGCCGTCGATCGCGGCGTCGATGTCGGCGTCCTCGAACACGATGAAGGGCGCGTTGCCGCCGAGCTCCATCGCCGGCTTCACGACGTTGTCGGCCGCTTCGTGCAGGAGCTTGCGGCCGACCTCGGTTGAACCGGTGAAGGAGACGACGCGCACGCGCGGATCGTGCAGCATTGCGCTCACCACCTTGCCCGACGAGCGCGAGGGAATGACATTGACCACGCCGGCCGGCACGCCGGCTTCCTCCAGGATCGGCATCAGCGCCAGCATGGTCAGCGGCGTATCGGAGGCCGGCTTGAGCACGACCGTGCAGCCGGCCGCGAGCGCGGGGCCGATCTTGCGCGTCGCCATGGCGGCGGGGAAGTTCCACGGCGTCACCAGCACGGCGACGCCCGCGGGCTTCTGCTGCACCACCATGCGCGCGCCCGAGGCCGGCGCGCGCGAGACCTCGCCGATGGCGCGCACTGCCTCCTCCGCGTACCAGCGGAAGAACTCGGCGGCATAGGCGACTTCGCCGCGCGAGTCCGAGAGCGCCTTGCCGTTCTCGATGGTGATCAGCTTGGCGAGCCGCTCGGCGTCGCGCATGATCAGCTCGAAGGACTTGCGCAGGACTTCCGCGCGCTCGCGCGGCTTCTTGGCGGCCCAGTCCTCGAAGGCGGCGCTCGCGGCATCGACCGCGGCCTTGGCGTCCTCCACGGTTGCGCTCGCGACCGAAGCGATCTTGTTCTCGGTCGCGGGATCTAGAACGTCGAAACGGCCGCCGTCGGAGGAGCTGCGCCATTTGCCGCCGATCCACAGATCGGTCGGAACGTTGGCAAGAAGATTTTCGTACATGTCACGCTTCCTATGACGTTTACGCTTGCATGGAGCGCCGCACGCGGTCGACGATGCGGTCGACCGTGGGCAGCGCGATGTCTTCCAAGATGTCGGCGGCCGGCAGCGGAATATGCGGCGTCGTGATCCGCACCGGCGGCCCGTCGAGATCGTAGAACGCCTCATCCGCCACGATCGAGACGATCTCCGCGCCCCAACCGCACAACCGCGGGTTCTCCTCGACCGTGAACAGGCGGTGCGTGCGCGCAACCGAGCCGAGGATGGTCCGGGTATCGAGCGGCACCAGCGACCTCACATCCACAACTTCGCAGTCGATGCCGTGTTCCGCCGCAAGCTTGTTGGCTGCCTCCAGCGCGCGCGGCACCATCAGCGCCAGCGCCAGGATGGTGGCGTCCTTCCCCGCCCGCACGATGCTGGCGGTGCCGAGCCGATCGACGATTTCGCCGTCGGGCACGTCGCCCTTGGTCGGATAGAGCGATTTGTGCTCGAAGAAGATCACGGGATCTGGGTCGCGCACCGCGGCGGCCAGCAGCCCGATCACGTCGCGCGGGCGCGAGGGCGCCACCACTTTGAGGCCGGGGATCATCATCGCCCAGTTCTCGACGCTTTGGCTGTGCTGGGCGCCGAAGCGCGAGCCCGCGCCGTTGGCGGTGCGCACCACCAACGGGCACTTGAGCTGACCGTTCGACATATAGCGGCTCTTGGCGAACTCGTTGGCGATGTAGTCGAAGCACACCGCGAAGAAGTCCGAGAACATGATCTCGGCGATCGGCTTCAAGCCGGTCATGGCCGCGCCCATGGCGGCGCCCAGGATCGCCTGCTCGGAGATCGGACAATCGCGCACGCGCTTGGGCCCGAATTGCTCGTAGAGCCCCACCGTGGTCTTGAACACGCCGCCGGCCTTGGCCACGTCCTCGCCGAAGAAGATCACGTCCGGGTCGCGGCTCATTTCCTGGGCGATGCCGCGGGCGACCGCATCGCGATAGGTCAGTTCCGCCATGCGAAGCCTCCGTCGGCATAGACGTCGGTGGTGAGGAGATCGAGCGGCGGCGGCGGCGCAGCCTTGCATTTCTCGGTCGCCTCGTCGACGCGGCGCTTCACGTCAGCCTCGATCGCCGCGATCACCGCTTCGTCGATGCCGAACTGCTGCAGCCGTTCGCGATAGATCTTGATCGGATCGCGCTCCTTCCACTTGTCGAGCTCGCCCTCGGGGCGATACTTCGCCGGGTCGGCGCGTGAGTGGCCGCTGTGGCGGTAGGTCATGCACTCGATCAGCGAAGGTCCGCCGCCTGCGCGCGCCTTGGCGTAGGCCGCGGTGGCAGCGCGGTAGACCGCGTCGGCGTCGTTGCCGTCGACGACGATGCGCTCGAGCCCATAGGCGGCGGCGCGATCGGCCGCGGGATGCTCGACCGCCGTCACGTCGCCGATCGGAGTGTATTCCATGTAGAGGTTGTTCTCGCACACGAAGATCACCGGCAGCTTCCACACCGACGCGAAATTCAGCGCCTCATGGAACGCGCCGATATTGGTGGTGCCGTCGCCGAAGAAGCAGACCGTCACGTCGCCGTCGCCCTTGTACTGCGCGCGCAACGCCGCCCCGCAGGCAATCGGCAGATGCGCGCCGATGATGGCGTAGGACCCCAAGACGCCGTGCTCGGCGGAGGTGAGATGCATGGAGCCGCCCTTGCCGCGCATGAGGCCGTTGTCGCGTTGCATCAGTTCGCCCAACACCTTCTCGATCGGTACGCCGCGCGCGAGCGTATGGGCGTGGCCGCGATAGGTGCAGAACGAGAGGTCCCCCGGCTTCATCGCGGCGGCAAAGCCCGCCGCCACCGCCTCCTGGCCGAGGGAGAGGTGGCTCGTGCCTTTGACCAGGTTCTGCAGGAAGAGATCGAACGCGCGCTGCTCGCTCTCGCGGATCTCGACCTGCAAGCGGTACATGGTCAGCCGCATCTCCTCGCCGATGTCGTCGTTGATGCCCGCACGGGAGCCGTCGGACGCGCGGGCCGGTTTTTTCGCCATGAACGCTACCTCGACAGGGGCCTTTGAAGTGGGCAGCCGGGGACGAACGGAAATTAGCCTTCCCGCCCAAGCTTAGGCAACTCAGGGTAAGGTGGTTAGAGGTCAGTAATCAGAATTCCGAGTGAAGAACCAGAACTACTGATTACTGATTACTGATTACCGACCCCTGATCCCTGCTTCGCCCTCACTGCCCGCTCGCGGTGGAGGATGTAGAGGCCGGAGGCGACCACGATGGCGGCGCCCGTGAGCGTGAACCGGTTGGGCACATCGCCGAACACGAGGAAGCCCGCGGCGGTCACCAACACGATCTCGGTATAGATGAACGGCGACAACACCGCGGCCGGCGCCAGGCGGTGGGCGGCGATCAGAAGATAATGACCGAAGCTGCCCATCGCGCCGGTCGCTACCATGAGCGTGATGACGAGGGGATCGCTCGGCGTCGTCCACACGAAGGGCACCACTGGAAGCAAGGCCAGCGCACCCACGATATTTGAGTAGAACAGGGTGGTCTCGTTGGAATCGGTGCGGGCGAGAATGCGGGTGGTGATGGAATACACCGCGTAGCAGAGCGCGGCAGTCAGCGACAGCAGCGCCGCCGGCTGGAAGCTTCCCGCGCCCGGACGGGTCACCACCAGCACGCCGAGGAAGCCCACGGTGATCGCGGTCCAGCGCCGCCAGTGCACCCACTCCCCCAGCATCGGGCCCGAGAGCGCCGCAACGAAGAACGGCGTGGAGAACACGAGCGCGATCGCCTCGGCGAGCTGAAGGTATCGCAGCGCCAGAAAATTGCAGAGCGTCGATGCCAGCAGCAGCACCGAACGCGCGATCTGCAGCGCCGGCCGGTTGGTGCGGGTCAGACCCGGGCGGGTCCACGGATTCGACACGATGAACGGGAACAGGAACGCGCCGGTATAGCGCGCCCACACCACCTGCAGCGTGCTCATGTAGAGATTGAGATATTTCGCCGTGGTATCGAGCATGGCAAAGCACGCCACCGCCCCGCACATCAGCGCGATGCCGGTGAGGCGCGAAACGCGCTCGTGCGATGCGTCGTGGGGCATGGTGGAGGATCGATGCGACAAGGCGTAAGATTGCGGACATCTGGCACTTCCGAGGAGAAGACACAATGCGGAGTTTCGGCCGGCTCCCCTGCGTTGCGGTAACGCTGATCTCGCTTACGGGCATGGCTGCCGCGGCCGACATCCGCGTGCTCAGCGTAGGCGCGGTGCAGAATGCGGTCAGGGCGCTCGCCGCGGACTTCGGCGCGGAGAGCGGCCACCATGTCGTCCTCACCATCGGTTCGCCCGCCGTCGTCACGCAGAAGATCAAGGACGGCGAGGTATTCGATGCGGTGATCGTTTCCGAACCGGCCATGGATCGGCTCGACCAGGACGGCGTCGTGAACCCGGAGAGCCGCGTGCCGCTGGCCAAGACCGGCATGGGAGTGGCGATGCGCGCGGGCGCGCCGCTGCCCGACCTTTCGACGCCGGAGGCGTTCAAGCAGGCGCTGCTGGCGGCGAAGTCCGTGGTCCACGGCGATCCGACGCTGCCCAATCAGAGCGGAGAAAAGGCGGAAAGAATCCTCGCCCAGGCCGGAATTCTCGACGCGCTTAAGCCGCGGCTCAAGATCGTTCCGGCCCAGGCGGCGAGCCAGGACATGATCGCCAAGGGCGAGGTCGAGATGGGACTGTATAATGTGAGCGAAATCCCGGAAGGCAAAGGCCTGACACTCGCCGGTCCGGTGCCGGCGCCGCTGCAGATCACGACGAGCTACGAAGGCGCCTTGATGTCCGACGGCTCGGAGCCGCAAGCGGCACGGGCGTTCATCCGGGTTCTCGCCAACCC
>Ga0124850_1000238_pt1 | contig 10126 bp, 12 predicted proteins | sample PanSoiMetaGPlot1_FD_97462 | JGI IMG/M metagenome (GOLD analysis project Ga0124850, IMG submission 97462) | Tropical forest soil microbial communities from Panama analyzed to predict greenhouse gas emissions - Panama Soil - Plot 1 (PacBio error... | ecosystem: Environmental > Terrestrial > Soil >...
GGATTGAAGCCGCGACTTCGGTTGCGAAGGCATTGTGAGCAAACGCCTCGGATCAACCTATCGCCGGGGCCGCTCACCGCTTTGGGTCAAAGTCAAAAATCCGAATGCGCCAAATCCGAATGCGCCCGCAGTGAAGCGCGAAGCAGAAGCAGATTGGGGCCGGTAAGTCGGCTAATTTTCAGGTCGCTGCCATGCCATTGCGCCAGGCAGTCAGTCTAAGCTCATGATTACAGTGTGGGCATCGAAATATGCGAATTTCGGTGTCGCCATCGGACACTGCCACTACGGTAGCCACTAAGTTCATTTCGGCGGCACAACGGCAATCAGGCAGCTCCGTTGAACCCGCCTCTAGCAGGCGCTCGAATTTTGACATGACACCCCCGTCCCCGTTGGAAAGTGTATGTCTATGGGCATCGGTCGCCAAGTGAATTTAATTGGATTTTCTTGTTGGGCTATCGCACTGCTTGTCGAAATAAAGGCCCAATTTAATGCTCCCTCACCTGGATCGGGGGTAAGCTATGCTCAAAATCATCACCAAAAATATGTTCGACGTTGTTGTGGGCCTTATGCTCACTGTCACCGTTTTTTACCTTGCGGCGATAACTCACATAATGCCCCTGCCAGAAAACGCGATGAGTCGTCTCACCGAATTTTCATTAAAGGCTATGGATGTTCTGATCGCTTGCGGCGCGTGGGTGATTAGAATCTTCGAATAACACCCAATCCGCGTGTTTAGGTGTTCCGCCATGCTCCGCCCAGCTCCACCAGCGGCGGCCAAGAATAAGCAATAGTGGCTAACCCCACACGCCGCTTCCCGCCGCCCTGGTCTGTCGAGGAAGGCCAAACGGACCCGCCGCGCCTCGTCGCGGGTGAGCGGTTGGGCCGCGGATCGAGGGTCGTCGAAATGTACATAGGCGAGCTGCTTTGTGGCCGATCAAAACAATTCTTTGTCTCAAAAACACAAGACTTAATACCGCTGCCCGTCGTGGTCCTTCACGACGCGGCAGGAATTAAGCCGGTACCACGCGGCTGGCGCAGGAAGCGGAAGGCACAAGCGGTTCCTTAACGGATAGCCAACGAGCAAGCTAGACGGTCGGACAAAGTGAGATCGGGAGGGCTGCCAATGAAAGTTCAGCTGTTAGCAACAGTCACAGCACTCGCAGTATCAACCACCGCCGCAAGCGCTTACACGCGCCATCATCACCGACATCACGCTCACGCGCCGAATGTGACGCACACCCAAGCGTACCCGCGCGTCACAAAGTCTATGGAGACCTTGAGGGCCATGACTGCGAAATTGGGAAGGCCAAAGCTTGACGGGCAAGAGCCGGTCGGCGGCAAGGAGGCTCCTGCTCTGTATTTCGGCAAAACCAAGATCAACAACAATTTCGACATTGTTGACGCGGTTGGAGAGAGAGACGGTAAAGGAATGACGGCCACTCTGTTTGCGAAGGGCGGAGACGAATACATTCGCGTCTCGACGAGCGTGCCAAAGCCCGACGGCAGTGGCCGAGCGGTCGGTACTGTTCTGGCAGGACCGGCACTCGAGTCGATCAAAGTAGGCAAATCGTACTATGGCGAGGTGCCAATTCTGGGAACGCCCTACGTAACGGGCTACGAACCGATCATGGATAGCTCGGGAGCCCAGATTGGCGTCTATTATGTCGGCTACAAGAAATAACTAGCCTGTTCACATAGTTTCCGTTTTTGGAGCGTCCGGCGTTCCGTCGCGCATCGCGCGCGTAGGCCAGTGCCACGACCGGCGCGAGAAGACCGACGATGACGTCGCCTACTCCAGCCGGCCAAGCAAACAGGCCCGGCATCTTGTCAGTTGCGTAGAGGATTAGAAAGATCACCCCGAGCGCTCGATAGAGCTGGACGCCAACGATCCAGGGCTGCGGCACAGCATCGATGATCCGGCCCAGAGAAGGCGACCGCCAAATTAACCATCCACCAATTAGGAGCGGGATGAATATGCCGTATTGGATCGTCGGAATGCGATCGGGCCCTCCCTTGTAAACACCCGCTAATCCAAGCACGAGGGCGAGTAAAAACCAGCTGATGAGTGTGACCGCGAAGAAACGAAACGCAGTAGCACGGTCGTGTTTCGACCAGTCGGCTTTAGCCAACGCATTGCGCAAGCCGAACAGGATGATGGCGATGATGGCGATGGCGCCAATCAGAACGTAGTAGGGAAGATAGGTTGGTATCGTCATAGCAGCCTTCTCCTTAATGAAAGTCCTCTGCGCATCCGACCCTGGGGTTCGGCAAGCTCGTTCAACTAGGCGCATAAAGCGCTAGGTCAGTGACGAAGAAATACTCAGCGACGCATTTTGCACGGGATTAGACAGCTGCGGTCCGCCCCGGTCCGAATGACGCGTTCTGAATCCGGCGTGCGTTGCGCTGGCCTGAACTTAATGCGATGGAAATGTCCGGGGCCGATCTGGATCGACTTGCGGACGTGCGTTAGGCACTTTCCGCTTTCTTTTAACCCCGGACATATCACCGCCCTGCGCTGAGTGGTTTGAAGGACTATCGGTTAAACCATCTATTAACCCCGAACGGGTCTGGGCGCGCAACACTAGACGGTACGACTGTGCCGTATTGCTTATGCACGAATGGCGGAGCATTCTTGGTCGAAATGCCAGCATCCCAGCCTGACTGCTGGGCGAACACCGGCGCCGTGCCGGCAGCGGTAAACGCAGCCAAAGCTAGCGCGATCGGAAGATATTTGTTGGCGATAAAATGCTTGTTCATGTCACATCTCCTTAGCTGGCTATTGCATATCTACCTACCGATAGGTAGCGGCGGCGTCAATTCAAAGATTTGTGATGTTGCCGCATTTATAGACCTTGTAGAAATCGGTATGCTACCTTACGATAGGTAGTATGGATACACGGGAACGAATTTTGGATTCAGCTCAGCGCCTGACGCAGACGCGCAGCTTCCACGGCTTCAGCTTTCAGGATATCGCCGATGAAATCGGGATACAATTTAAGAAAGCGGAAGGGCGCGAGCCAAGGGAACGCCTTGAAGTCTATTTCGACCTGTTTCGTCAAATTCACGGCAAGGGCGAACGTATGTGTCCCGGTGGATCCTTCGCCGCCGTCTTCGGGGCGGTCTCATCGCCAGTGCAAGCTAGTTTGCACCGATTTGCCAAGATGCATCTCGATTGGCTTGAGGACGTGATCCGCGATGGTGTGGAAGAGGGCCAATTTACCATCGGTGATCAGCGCCCGCGTGACGTTGCCGCCCAGATTGCGGCCAGCGTTCAGGGCGCTCTTTTGGTGGGACGCCTGTCTTCCGATCGGCATGTCCTCGCCGTGGTGGCTGAAGGAATGAGGCGTTATTTGGGTTATGCACCCAAGGGGACGCATTGATCCTCCGAGACACAATGGGGAACGTTTATCCGATGATCGAACGTCCGCGCGTGCTCGCCTTCACCTGGCTGCCGTCTTGGGACGAGGAAGCGACTGAGACGCTGGTGCGGTTCGATCTTGATGAACGGGACGGTGTTACGAGGGTTCGCTTGACCCATTCAGGCTTCGCCACCGAAGGGTCGCGCGCACGCCATCAAGGCTATGCCAAGCGCCCTCGGCCTCGCCATTCCGCAAACCGTGCTCGGCCGCGCCGACGAGGTGATCGAATAATCCTTACTAATGTCCGCTATTGGCACCAAGCGGACATTCCACGACTAAGTTTCGATGTCTGCTTTTGGGGAATAGCGGACATCGAGCGGACGCGCCTCAATGTCCGCTAATGACCCAAAGCGGACATCGCCAACCCACTTTGCTGTGATGCACAAACATCGCTCCCATATAACTCCCATGTAACGATGTGGTAGGTGTGGCCCTCGGCCTAGGGGGAAGACCCCATGAGGCGACGGGATTTCGTTACTGTCAGCGCAGTTGTCTGTCTCATTGCGGTCGCTTCGCAAGCTCTGGCACAAAGTTGGCCGCAGCAGGCGATCCATTTCATCATTTCGTTCGGAGCGGGCGGCGGTGCCGACATTGTTGGGCGGATTCTCGCTGACGCAATGCAAAATCGCCTGGGTCAGCCGGTGGTCGTCGAAAATAAGCCGGGCGCCGGGGGAATCCTAGGTAATGAATTGGTTGCTAGTGCGACGCCCGACGGTTACACGCTCGGAATTATGACTGCGGGTCAAATCATCGCCGCGGTTACGCGAAAAGACATGCCGTACGATAGCGCCGCCCTGACGCCAATCGGTCAGGTCGCCAGCGGCACCTTCCTGATCGTGACGCGCCCTGATTTTCCGGCCAACAGCGTGGTGGAATTAATCGCTGCTGCTAAGGCCGCCCCGGGAAAGATCATCCTGGCGAGCCCAGGCTTTGCTGCTACTCAGCATTTCGCCGGCGAGCTTTTTAAACTAAAGGCCGGGGTGGATTTCCTGCACGTGCCGTTTCGAAGCTCGCCAGAGGCCATTAATGCGGTTCTCGGTAAACATGCGGACGTGTTATTCGATACAGTTTCTGCGTTGATCGGCCAAGTTCAGGCCGGAAGCCTTAAAGCACTCGCAGTCACCGATAAGAACCGATTTCCGGCAATGCCGGACGTGCCAACTGTCATGGAGTCGGGCGTCGTTCCGAATTATGATGTTACTTCCTGGTATGGTGTTTTTGGCCCTCCTGGCATGGCATCTTCCGTCGTTGCCAAGCTAAACGAGACACTCAACGAAATCATTGCCGATGAGAAAGTGCGAGAGCACCTCGTTGCGGCTGGCGTAGTTGTGACGGGCTCCACTGCCGATGAATTCGGGCGGCTCCTGACGGACGAATCTAAGCGGTGGAACGCTGTCCGAGAGGCCGCTGGCATCGCCCGACAGTAGCGGAGCCAACAATCAGTTATGGAGAGTCGCACTGGGGGCAGGAGCACGGCCGAACTATTCCATTATGGGAATCGAAGGAAAATTTTAGTTTGCAGGGAACTTATTCGCGGGAGCCGCGTTCGTCGCCGGCAATGTGGCTGCCGCCAGTCCGCTATTGAGAGCTAAGCGGAGGTATACGAATTGCGCCATAAGGGGAGGACTGCCATGCCGAGCATTCTGCCGCGCTCACGAATCATCCTGCTCGCTGCGGTCGCGGGCGGTTTTGTCGCCACCGCGACGCCGGTGGAAGCTCAGCAGCCACCAACGAACCCGTCTCCGAGCGCCGCACCCCTGACGGCGCCTGCCCCGACTCCAGCTACGGCGCCCGCGCCGGTCCCAGCGGCGCCGCCATGGGCGCAAGCGCGGCCGGATGAGGCAGTAAGTGCAAACCTCGCACCGGTCGTGCCGCCACCGATTGCAACGGCGCCGGACAAACTTCCGCTTTCCAAGCTAAAGCTGCCGAAGAACTTCCACATCGAGGTCTTTGCCAGCGGCATGCCCCAAGCGCGCTCGCTGCGGGTCGGCGATAAAGGAACGGTGTTTGTCAGCACTCGGCTGCTCGACCGGATCTATGCGGTAACCAGCAGCAGTGGTAGGCCCGAGGTCAAAACGATACTGACGGGGTTGCGCTGGCCGAACGGCATCGCCGTTCATAATGGCACGCTCTATATCGCCGAACTGAACAAGATTTCCAAGATTGACAACGTCGAAAGCCATCTTGGCGACGCTAAAGCGACCGTTATTTACAGCGATCTGCCAAACTACGAGCCGCACGGCTGGAAGTTCTTGGTCGTCGGGCCCGACAACAGGCTCTATTTTAATGTCGGCGCGCCGTGCAATATCTGCATGCCGCCGGCGACTAATGCCCAAATCCGCAGCATCAACCTCGACGGCAGCGATGCCCAGATCGTCGCCCACGGTATCCGGCAAATCGTCGGCATGGATTTTCATCCGGCATCCAAGGTCCTCTATTTTACTGAGAACCAGCGTGACTGGCTTTCCGAGGACCAGCCGCAGGACAAGCTGAACCGGGTTCTCAACCCCGGAAAAGACAATTTCGGTTTTCCCTATTGCGCCGGCGGCGATATTGAGGATCCGATATACGGCTGGGGTCACAGCTGCAGTGAGTTCACCAAGCCAATTGCGCAGCTCGGGCCGCATACGGCGCCACTCGGCATGCGCTTTTACACCGGGCAAATGTTCCCCGCCTCGTACCGCAATGCGATCTTCATTGCCCGCCACGGTTCGTGGAACAAGAGCCATAAGATCGGCGGCGATGTCGTCGTTGCGCACCTCAACCCCGATGGGACGGTCAAGTCGATAGAGCCCTTCATCACCGGCTTCATTGAGGACAACAACTATGTTGGTCGGCCGGTTGATATGGAATTTCTGAAAGACGGCTCGATGCTGCTGTCGGACGATTACAACGGCGCCGTCTACCGCATCACTTATGGGCCGCAGCGGCAGGTCAGCCGAGGTCAGTAGGTTCGCGGATTCGCACTACCGGCATATCTGGGCTCGTCATCGCGATCTGGCTCGCCGGCGTGTTGCACTCGCTTGCGGCCGATGCTGGGCTATCGCAAAAGCTGGCGCCGTGTATCGTCTGCCACGGCACCGATGGGCAATCGCAAACCGAGAACGTGCCCTCCCTCGGCGCTCAGCAGCCGCAATATACGGTGATCCAGCTGTTTCTATTCCGCGAAAAAATGAATATCGCCGATCCGATGACCGACATGGCCAAAGGGCTGAGTGACGATGACCTGCAAGCGATCGCCGCTGCGCTCGCTGTGCTTCCGGCTCCGCGGCCGCCCACCGACCTGGGCGACCCAGCCCGGCTCGACCGTGGCCGCACCCTCGTCGAGCAGAACCACTGCAATGTCTGCCATCGCCCAGATTTTTCCGGGCAAAACAACGTCCCGCGCGTGGCCGACCAGCGCGAGGAATATCTGCTGAAGACACTGCGCGATTACAAGAGCGGGGCGCGGCACGGTTATGATGCGACGATGGCGGAGGTACTGCAGCCGTTGAGCGACGTGCAGCTAGTGGAGTTGTCGTACTACCTGGCTCACCACCGCTGAGGATTGTGTGCAAAGAAACTCGTTGTCGAAATTGCGAGGCTTCGCTGCGGTGATGTCCGCTTTTTGGGGTAAAGCGGACATTGGTTGGAGGTGCCGCGATGTCTGCTTTTGACCCAAAGCGGACATGCTTCGAGCGTCGGTGAATGTCGCGTTTTGACCCTAACTAGACGTCATCGCTCGACCAACATTGGGCGCAATGCGTCGGGTTGCTGGGAGGCAAACGAGCGCAACAAGGGTGAAAGCCGCGCCCGCGAGGAACGTGGCCTGAGAACCGATAACGTCCCATAGGGCTCCGGCGAGAACGCTCGCCACAAGCAGCGCCAGGCCGACCAGAAGATTAAAAACGCCATAAGCCGTCCCGCGCAACTCGGGGGGCGCGGTGTCGGCAATCAGGGTTGCGAGCAACCCTTGTGTGAACCCCATATGGAGCCCCCATAAGCCCACACCGACAGCCACTCCCGCGATTCCATTCGTCAGCGCGAGAACAAGGTCAGCAGCAATTAGGATTCCGAAGCCCAAGCCAAGAACGGTGACTCGATCAGCGTTATCTGACAGCACTCCGGCGGGATACGCGGCGAACGCATAGAATACATTCATCAGCACCAAAACCATCGGCACGAGCGCCACTGGCAGTCCAACAGACTGTGCCCGAAGGATCAGGAAGGCTTCGCTGAAGCGTGCAACCGAAAACACGACCGCAACACCAACTACCCACCAGTACGCAGGCCCAAGCACCTTCAGTTCCGCAAGGCTCAGGGGCGCTCGCACCTGGCGAAGATCTCGCGGGCGTCCTGGTTCGTGAACAGCAACAATAAGCAGTCCAACGGCCAGAAATGCCGGTATGACGGCAAACCAAAACACCATCTGAATGCGATTGGCAGTCAGCCACATCAGACCAATCGCCAGTGCAGGGCCTAGAAAAGCGCCGACGGTATCGAGCGACTGCCGAAGACCGAAGCTCGCGCCGCGCAGGTGCGCTGGCGCAATATCCGCCACCAGCGCGTCCCGCGGGGCTCCCCGGATGCCCTTTCCGATCCGGTCGATGAAGCGCGCCGCGACTAGCCAGCTTATTGCCGATGCCAACGGGAATATCGGCTTGGTGAATGCAGCCAATCCATAGCCGATGAGGGCGAGTAACTTGCGCTTACCCAACTTATCCGAGAGCGCGCCGGAGAATACTTTCGTGATTGAGGCTGTGGCTTCGGCAATGCCTTCGATGAAGCCAACAGTGAGCATGGACGCGCTAAGCACTGTCACCAGGTAGACCGGCAGTAGTGCGTGAATGATCTCGGAGGAGACGTCCATCAGCAACGAGACGAATCCCAGAGCCCACACGGCGGGAGGAATTTCGCGGAGTGGGGATAAGCGCGCGATTGAACTGTCGTTCCGCACGGACTGTCTCAATTTGAATTTTTGCTTCGCGTGAGGGCGCTTCCGATAAAGCCGAGCAGAAGCAGCGTGCACCCTAGAATAGCACTTGCGAGATCGAGATAGTGCCCCGCGCTGTTTGGCAGGCCCCAGCCCAATGCGGGGAAAATTCGAAACGCCTCGGCGACGTGCGTAAGCACGACTATGAGCAAACAGGCTGCACCCAGTAGCTGCAAAAATCGCCAGATTGTCACTGTACGCTTCCCACGATTGTCGACCCGAGGCCAGTGCGCGCATGGTGAGCGCCGCCGTGGCATTGCGCCGATGTCCGCTTTTGGCACAAAAGCGGACATCAAGTGTTGGTTGATCCAGATCAATTAACCCTTGGTGGAGCCCCGCTAAGTTTCAAGGTTTAGGTGTGAAGGGTTGGCGTAAGCGCGATTATCTCGGAGGTGATCATGCGCGCAAATCCCTTGATCACTTCATCTGCCTTTATCAAGATCATTGCATCGCCCGACGCTGACCGGATATCTCGTTTTAAAACGCACAAGCTCGTATCGTTTATTTCTACTGTAAGTGTCTGCTTAGTTCTTGCGACCGTTGCTTCTGCTGACAGTTTGGTAGTTTTACTGGAAGGATTAGGCGGTCAAATTACGTCTCGTGGTATCGTTTCTTTTCAAGAAGAATTGGCTGTTATTCCAAATACAAGAGTAGCCTTGCCACTTGCGCAACACAGTTGGCGAGATGCTGTTAAACTCATTCAACAACAAAAACCAGAAACCAAAATCGTTGTGATTGGCTATAGCTTAGGAGCAAATAATTCAACTTACGTAGCCAAAAATGTAAAACACGTGGATGAACTGATTGCTATTCAAGCATCTGTATGGGGACGAGCTACCGCTGTTGGAGAAAATGTAGATAGAGTTATTGAAATCTACAATCCAAAGTTCTGGCGTACGGTCGGCTTAGGTGCCAAACGGTTAGTGGGCATACATTTTAGCTATGTCACAAATAGTGATTCCCATTTCTATGCGGATGAGGATCCGGAGGTGCACAAATTTGTGTTCAATGAAGTGAAAAAATTAGCTGATCCAACAGCACGGGCAAAATCAGTATTCAGAATTCAACCTGAAGGCATCGTCGGTGCCCATGATATGCAGAAGGTGAAGGCAGCCATGGCGCTGTTGAAATCGGAATCCGAAATTCTAGGGCCGGCGAGAATCGAGGGCACTGACACGATAGACGGTAATGCTGTGCCGGCTGTATTTTTTGGCGCCACGAGGATGAATAACAATTTCACCTTGGTTGATGGAATCGTGAAGCAAGTCGGCGGCACCGCCACGATCTTTGTTAAGCGCGGGACAGACTATGTACGTGTTGCGACCAACGTAAAGAGGGATGATGGCTCGCGCGCCATAGGTACCATTCTCGACCCGAAGGGCAAGGTAATCGAGTTCATCAACAGGAATGAAGCGTTCTACGGTGAGGCAACGATCCTCGGCAAACCCTATCTGACGGGTTATGAGCCGATGCAGGACGCGCAGAACAATGTCATCGGCATCTACTATTTTGGCTATTTGGTAAGGGCTCTCTGACCAGCAGACAATGGAAAGATAAAACTTTTTACAGGACGGACCAAATCGGGCTTTCAAGCAAAGGTCACCGCCTGGCCTCATCCTCATGGGTATCCAACTGCCGACCATTGACGGCTACGAAGTCACGCGCTAAGTCAAGGCCAATCCCGCGATGCGATCGATTCCGATCATTGCCGTCACCTCCCACGCGCTAGATGGGG
>Ga0124850_1000239_pt1 | contig 10120 bp, 11 predicted proteins | sample PanSoiMetaGPlot1_FD_97462 | JGI IMG/M metagenome (GOLD analysis project Ga0124850, IMG submission 97462) | Tropical forest soil microbial communities from Panama analyzed to predict greenhouse gas emissions - Panama Soil - Plot 1 (PacBio error... | ecosystem: Environmental > Terrestrial > Soil >...
GCTGTACACGATCTTGACCAATCTCAATCGCAACAGGTTTGCGTTCGCTCGCACGGCGCCCCATCCACACCCCGATCGAGGATGACGATGCCATCGATCTCGCCGGGCCCGAAGCCGGAATGCGCGATGTCGAGCGTGCACTTGGCGCGCTGGTCGAAGATCAACGCGTCGCGCTGTTGCTGGTCGTGCTCGAAGGGTTGACCTATCGCGAGGTTGCTGAAATCCAGGGCGTCCCGATTGGAACCGTGATGTCGCGCCTCGCGCGTGCCAGAGCGCAGATCAAGAATTATCTCGACGGCGAGCGCCCCGCGCTGCGCCGGGTGAAATGAGGAGCAAGATGATCGACCGCGACCTCCCCGTCACGGAAGACGAGCTGCACGCCTATGCGGACGGCGAGTTGCCGGACGACCGCCGCAGCGCCGTCGAGGCGTGGCTTGCGGCTCACCCTGACGACATGGCGCGCATTGGCGCGTGGCGTGCTCAGGCTGATGCAATCCACAATCGCTTTGGCGTAGTCGCGCGTGAGCCTGTCCCGGCGCGCTTCGACCTCGATCGATTGGCGCACTCAACGTGGCCGTGGAAAAGCATCGCTGCCGCCGCCGTTATCGCGTTTTTGCTCGGCGGCTCGCTGGGCTGGCTTGGACACGATCTCATTGGCAACAACGTCGAGGCAGAACGTGGTCCGTTCCAAACGTTCACCGCCGAGGCGGTCGACGCCTACAATCTCTACGTTGTAGAAGTGCGCCATCCGGTCGAAGTCCCGGCCGCCGACGCCGACCATCTCGTGCAGTGGCTCTCCAAGCGCGTCGGCTATCCGCTGCGTGCGCCCGATTTGGAGAAGCTTGGGCTGAAACTCGTGGGCGGCCGATTGTTGCCCGGGCCGACCGGCCCGGCAGCGTTCTTCATGTACGAGGCACCGTCGGGCGAGCGCTACACGATCTATTGTGCGCGCTCGAACGCCCCCGATACGGCGCTGCGATACAACGACATTGGCAAAGCCACGGCGGTCTACTGGGCCAATAACGAGGTTGCTTACGTGGTGAGCGGCAAGGGTGATCGCAGCCGGCTGAGCGACGTCGCGGTTGCGGCCTATGAGCAGATCGACCGAGCCCGGGCACCTTCCAAGGATGGGGGCGGCTGAGCCCGCGATCGCCCCGCGCGCTTATCCAAGATCTTTGCGCGGATCGTAGGCCTTCTGGTCACGCCACGCTCGCATGAGCTCCTCCAGCGCCTCATCGCGCCCCTCGGGCAGAGCGATGCGTACGGTCGCGAGCAGATCGCCTGCGCCCGACTTCTGCGGCATGCCTTTGCCGCGCAATCGAAACACCCGCCCCCCGCTCGTGTTCGGAGGGATCGTCAGCGAGACCGCACCATCAAGCGTCGGCACGCGCACCTGGCCCCCGAGCACGGCCTCGTAAAGTGTAACGGGCACCTCGAGTCGCAGGTCGGCACCGTCACGCTTGAAGCGCGGATCATCAGCGACGTGCACCGTGATCAGTGCGTCGCCGGGCGCACCGGCGCCCGGCAACCCCTGCCCTTTGAGCCTGATCTGCTGACCGTCGGCGAGACCTGCCGGAATCTTGACGTCGACTTCCTTGCCGGTGGGCAACGTTACTCTGCGACTCGTTCCCTTCGCGGCTTCGGAGAGCGCGATTGTCACTGCGACGGCGACATCACGGCCGGTCGGCGGCGGGCCAAAATCTTCGGGATCAAATTGAAATGTCGAGCGTCGCCCCTGCTGGAACCTCTGACCGGCTCCGCCTGCCCGGCCGAACATCTCGCTCAGGACGTCCTCGAAACCAGCCGCGCCCCCGGCACCCGCGCCCGAGCCGCGTTCGTAGCCACCGGGCCCCCAGGTGAACGTCTCGAACCGGCCATCGCGGCCAAAACCGCCGCCAGGCTGGGCGCCGAACCCCTCGAAAGCGGGGTGGATCGGCTTGCCTTCGGCGTCGATCTCGCCGGCATCAAAGGCCCTGCGCCTAGCCTCATCGCCCAGTATCTCATAGGCGCTGTTGATCTCGGCGAAACGCTCGGCCGCCTTCGGATCATTGCGATTGGCGTCTGGATGCAGCTTCTTGGCTAGCCGCCGGAACGCGCTCTTGATTGCCGCCGGTTTGGCGGAGCGCTGCACCCCCAAAACATCATAGGGGTCGCGCATACCAAGGACTCCACATCATGCCGGCGGTTGTTCCAGAGGCCCCACGCATCACAGCAATGTGGGGGTCGCGGCGATCCGGCGCAATGCTTAACTGGCTGTCGGCCCAGCCGAGGGCGCGCGGAAACCGCCGTCGCGGCGCTGCCAGGGTTTGAGGCTGCGCACGACCCATTTGCCCTCTTGCTTTTGGCAGGCCTCGCCCTGTAGCCACGCCTCGTTGTCCTTGGCGACGAAGCTTGCGAGGAACTCGCGGCACGTGGAGCCATCCTGATCATATTCGGCCGCAATCGGAGTAATGGTGCCGCGTGCGCCGGTGCGCGGATTTTCCCACGGAGCACTGGCGTCCTTGCTACCCCGGGTGAGTACATCAGCGGCGGCAGCGCTTGCGTAGGCGAGGTCGGTATCGGACGGGAGCTCGCGCTTGGCCGGGACCACCGCATAATCGGATCCGGCAATCCGCGTCTTGTCACCGTCCTTGCCCAGCAGCGAGCCGAGCTCGTAGCTGCAGCCCCCGACCGACAATCCCATGGCCAGGCCGGCGACCGCACAGGCGGTGACGCGCGACCCACGACGTAGGCGTCGTGAGGTCATTGCCCTATATAGAGTGCACTGTGTTGCAGCACGCAACGTCGCCACCGGGTACCCTCATGTCCGAGACGGCCGCGATTGAACACCCGACCTGGTTAACGTCCGGTGATTTCACCCAAGCCGATGAACCATTTGCGCTTTTTGCTGCCTGGTTCGGTGAGGCCACGCGCGCGGAGCCGGCCGATCCCAACGCCATGGCGCTGGCCACCGTCGACGCGGCCGGATTGCCGAATGTGCGCATGGTGCTGATGAAGGGGTTCGATGAGAACGGCTTTGTGTTCTACACGAATCGCAACAGCCAAAAGGGGCAGGAACTGATGGCAAACCAGAACGCCGGACTGGCGTTCTATTGGAAGTCCCTCAAGCGGCAGGTTCGGGTCCGCGGCACGACCGAAATCGTAACCGACGCCGAGGCCGATGCATACTTTGCGTCGCGCCCCCGCGGCGCGCAGATTGGCGCTTGGGCGAGCCAGCAATCAGCGCCGCTAGAAAGCCGGTTTGCCTTCGAAAAGGCGGTGGTGATGACGGCGGCCAAGCATGCGATCGGCGCGGTGCCTCGTCCGCCGTACTGGATCGGCTACCGGGTCGTTCCGACCGTAATCGAATTCTGGCACGACCGGCCGTTCCGCCTGCATGACCGTCTCGCCTTCACGCGCGCGAAGCCGGGCGCGCCGTGGACCAAAACCCGGCTCTATCCGTGAATTGATCGCGCCGATGCCGACCTCGCAACCCAATCAGCCACGCCGCACGCTGCTGCTGACCGGCGCAAGCCGCGGGATCGGACACGCAACCGTCAAGCGCTTTTCCGCGGCCGGCTGGCGCGTGATCACCTGCTCGCGTCATCCGTTTCCGGAAAACTGTCCCTGGGAAGCGGGACCTGAAGATCACATCCAGGTCGATCTCGCCGACGCCGACGACACCACGCGCGCGATCGCCGAAATCAAGCGCCGGCTGCATGGAGAATTGCATGCGCTCGTCAACAATGCGGGAATTTCGCCCAAGCTCAACGGCAAGCGATTGTCGGCGATCGCAACCACGATCGACGTGTGGCAGCACGTCTTTCAGGTGAACTTCTTTGCCCCAATCATGCTCGCGCGCGGACTTGTCGATGAACTCAAGGCCGCCAAAGGGTCGATCGTCAATGTGACCTCGATCGCGGGCTCGCGCGTGCATCCGTTCGCGGGCGCAGCTTACGCAACCTCGAAGGCGGCGCTCGCCGCACTGACCCGCGAGATGGCGGCCGATTTCGGCCCGCTCGGCATTCGTGTCAACGCGATCGCGCCCGGTGAGATCGACACCGCGATCCTGTCACCCGGCACGGAAAACATGCTCGAGCAGATTCCGATGCACCGGCTCGGCACCACCGACGAGGTCGCCAAGATCATCTACGTGCTGTGCACGGAGACCTCGTCCTACGTTCACGGCGCCGAGATCCACATCAACGGCGGTCAACATGTCTAAGCGTCGCATGCGGCGGACCACGCTTCAATAGTATACCCCCCTATGCTAAGATGGATCAGCCAATGAGGGAACAACCGTGGTTCACACCATTCGCGAAAAGAATAAGCTGCTCGCCCGGGTGCGACGCATCCGCGGGCAGGTTGAGGCGATCGAGCGTGCGCTCGAAACTGAGATCGGCTGCGCCGACGTCCTGCAGGTGATTGCATCCGTCCGCGGCGCCATGAACGGCTTGATGGCCGAGGTGATGGAGGACCACATCCGGTTTCATGTGGTCGACCCGGCGCGCGAGCCCAACTCGCAACGCGCGCAAGGCGCGCAGGAGCTCATCGACGTGGTCCGTACATATCTCAAGTGAGCTGCGGCAATGACCGAGACCTTTCAGTCGCACGACCACGTTTTCCTGGGCGCCGGTCACGCGCAGGCCGAGCGCCGCACCTGGATGGTGATCGGACTATGCACCGTGATGATGATCGCCGAAATCATCGGCGGCCTGCTGTTCGGTTCGATCGCGCTTGTCGCCGATGGCCTGCATATGTCGACGCACGCAAGCGCACTGCTGCTCACGGCGTTGGCCTATAACTATGCCCGCCGGCACGCGCGCGACGCGCGCTTCAGCTTCGGCACCGGCAAGCTTGGAGATCTCGCCGGATTCGGCAGCGCCATCATTCTGGCGATGATCGCCCTGCTGATCGGCTACGAGGCGGTGCTGCGATTCATTGCGCCGGTTCCAATCCGGTTCGACGAGGCGATATTGATCGCGCTCGTCGGATTGATCGTCAACGTCGCGAGTGTCCTGCTGCTGAGCGGCGGGGGCCACGATCACGGGCACGGTCACGACCACAGCGATCATGATCATCACCACGACGCACATGAGGCAGCGCCCCACGCGGCCCACCGCGACAACAATCTGCGGTCCGCCATCATCCACGTGTTGGCGGACGCCGGCGTTTCATTGCTGGTGATCGTGGGGCTGTTGCTCGGTCGTTTCTTCGGTTGGATCTGGATGGACCCGGTCGTCGGCCTATGCGGAGCCGTCGTTATTGCCGCCTGGTCCTACGGGCTCATCCGTGACACCGGCGCGATCCTGCTCGATATGAACCCGGATCAGGGCATGGCCGAGCGCATGCGTGCGGTAATCGAAGTCGACGGCGACCGGCTCACTGATTTGCATTTGTGGCGACTGGGGCCCGGACACCTCGGGGCAATCCTGTCGGTTGCCACAGCGGCGCCGCGCGGGCCGACGCATTACCGCCAATTGCTGGAACGGTTTTCAGCATTGTCGCATGTCACGGTCGAGGTTCAGCGCGGCTGATTTGTCGGGAATCCGCTCCGCCTCACCGGTATTAAGCAATTGCATTCGGCCGCTTTCGGATGGATGAATATCGATTCGGAGGTCGCCCATGTTTGCAGCACTCGCAAAGCTTCGAGCCCTTGCGCGGTGGCGGGCATTGGCGCGTCTGGTCGGGCTCGCCGAACCCGACGACTATCGAAACCGCCCTCGACGGCCGCCAGGTGATTGGCCGCTTCGGCGCCCCGCCCTGGTTGGGCATTGGCGGCGCAAGATCGGCGGCGGGGTTGAGTGGTATTGGGACGTCGCCGACCGGTCGGCCGCCATATTGCCCTTCCGGCCTGTACAAGCGCCAGAGCAGGACGGCCCTTCCGTCACAGATACTTAGCGACCGCCTTGAGCTCGCGCAGCGCCGCGCGACCGCGCGGCCCGGCGGCGGCGCCCGGGCCTACTTGACGACCGCCACGCTGGAATCCGTCAGCGTGGCGTCCTGACCAATCGCAACGAAGAGCACATGGGCAGTACCACCTTTGGTGACGCCACCCCGTCGATCGGGCTCGCGGCACCATCGAAAATCGAACGCGATAGCCGCCGCGTGAGCCCGGTAGCTCGCACCTAGCGACCTCCTTGCTCACCGGCTGCCCGCGGCAGGAGGTGAGCGATGTTTGCAGCTCTGGCAAAATTCCGCACGATCGACCGGGCCATCCGCCGCGCCGTTGCACGGCCGGTCGGCTTTGTTGCGTGCAACGACAATCTGAACCGGTCCACGGCGGTGCGCCCGCGCCTGGCGGCGCACTGGCGCCGTAACCCCGGCAACGGCCGGCTGGAATGCAGCTGGTCGCTTGAGCGCACCGGCGGCGCATCCGCCACAGATCCCGAGCCTTCCGAGCCTACCGCGTTACGCAATGGACAACGCCGCTCGAGATCCGAGCACACCGCTAGTGCGCATCGGATTGGTTTCCAAGCGCGCCCAGAATGGCATCAAGTCCGTCCGTCAAGGCCGCGGGTCCGGGCTGCAGGATCAGCGGTGATTTGATCTCGACGATGCGGCCGTTGCGCACAGCCGGAATTGCATCCCACCCGGGACGCTCGCGGATTTTTCGCGGCACGACTTTCTTGCCGCACCAGGAGGCGAGAATGATGTCCGGCGCCGCCGCGATCACCCGGTCAGCCGCGACGATGCGATCCTTAGCGGCCTGGTGTGCTCTCAACTCCGCAAACACGTCATTGCCGCCGGCGATATCGATCAACTCGGAGACCCAACAGATTCCGCTGATCAAGGGCTCGTCCCATTCCTCGAAATAGACCTTCGGTCGCGGCCGGCCCCGCACCGACGCCTTCACGTCCGCAAGGCGCGTTTCGTAGCGACGCGCAAGCATCTCGGCCTTATCTGTTGCCCCCACAAGCGCCCCGACGGTGCGGACCATCGCCAGGATGCCGGCGATGTCGCGTTGATTGAACGCGTGGACGGCGACGCCGGCGCGAACGAGTTCGGCAGCGATCGGAGCTTGCAGATCGGAAAATGTCAGCACCAGATCGGGGCCGAGCGCGAGGATCTTTGGAATGTTTGCGGTCGCAAACGCAGAGACTCTGGGTTTTTCGCGCCGAACCTGAGGAGGTCGCACCGCATATCCAGACACGCCAACAATCCGCTGCTGCTCACCGAGAAGATAGAGCGTCTCCACCGTCTCTTCCGTTAAGCAGATGATCCTGGATGGCGGAAAGTCGCGCATAGCTCAAGCATTGCACAGGCTGACGTCGCGCCGGAAGCGTGGAGCGATTTTAATCATGACAACCCCCGGCGCAGGAAACGCGGTACCCTCGACGTTTGGTAGCTTATCCGATTTGAAACATTGTGGTTGAGAAGCCACATCGTCGAAAGAAGTTTCCATTGGGGCGATATGCTTGCTGTTCTTGCGTTGACAGCAATCAACACTTCGTCTTCCACTCAATGCGTTCAGGTGTGCCGGTCGCGTTGACCGGCCAAGAGGGAATCCGGTGCGATCTGCCGCTGCGTTGGCGGCATGTCAAATCTGGAGCTGCCCCCGCAACTGTCGGCGGCGAGTCCGTCTCCAACGTGCCACTGGGCTTTGCGGCTGCAAAGCTTGGGAAGGCGGAGATGGGCCGAGACCCGCGAGCCAGGAGACCTGCCTGAACACGTCATCTTTCCGGCGTGCGGGGCGCGCGCATGGAGCGGTCTTCCGCTGCGATGACACTGGGGTTGTCACGCGGATGGAGGGACCGCCATGCGATATTGTTTGCGCAATTTTCCAACTTCAGACGGCGTTCACTGCGCAATCAGCGCGGCGTCGGCGCGCGTAGCGTGCGGAACGCTAGCAACCATGTGCCTGTCCTGGCGTAAGCGCAATGCGATCGACAGCCGACACGTGGCAGAATTGCAACTATTCCGGACAATGAGGAATACATCTAAGATTCTCGCTTTCTATTTGTATGGTCGGTCGTGTTTTCTTAGAGTTCTCCCTGGGGCTTGGGGAGCTGTGATGGGTGTGGGGGCGATCCGAAACCGCTGCGTTAAGAGCGCATGCGTTGCGGCAACTTTGTTTGCTGCTCCGGCGCTGACGGCGGAGCTATCGGTCCCACTGCCGGTCAAAGCGCCGCGGCCCCTGGAGGTACCGGTCACCCAGTTCTACGACTGGACCGGCTTCTATGTCGGCGTGCATTTCGGCCAAGGCTGGGGCAAATCGCATTGGACGTTGGCGCCGGATGCCTCCGGCGCAGTGAATTTCTTCAACCGCTTTGATGCGTTTGAGACGACCGGAGGCTACTTCGGAGGTCTGCAACTCGGCTACGACTACATGCTGCCGAACCGCTTTTTCATCGGCGGTGTCGTTGACGTGTCGGTTCCGAGCTTTCCGAATCTCGGCGGCATCTCGCTCGGCGGCACGTCGACCTTCGTCTCGTCGACGCTCGGCCAGGAGAGCTACACAGAGAACGTGCTGCATTTCGGCACCCTGCGCGGTCGCGTCGGCTACGCGCCCGGCAATTGGCTGATCTACGCAACCGGCGGTTTTGCCTGGACCTACGACCAGCTGACGCTGACGCAGCAGGACAACTGCTGCACCACCGATTCTCCATTTCTGTGGCGCCTGGGCTGGACCGCGGGGGCGGGCATCGAGTTCCCGGTGGCGCCGAACTGGACCGCGAGCGCCGAGTATCTCTACACGAAGTACGGCAACAGCAGCGTTGGCTTCGCAAACTCGGTGCAGCGCTTCGAGTCTGATCTTGCAATTCAGCAGGTACGGGTTGGCTTGAACTATCGGTTCGGCGCCGGGGCGGGATCCGGGAACGATGCTGCGACCGGATGGTTTGGGCCGAGCGCGGACCGGGTCAATTTTCACGGACAAACCACGTTCGTGTGGCAGGGCTACCCTCAGATCCGGTCGCCTTATGCAGGTCTCCACAGCCTGATCGGCAGTGGCGAGGGCCGCGAAACCTGGGACGCGACGCTGTTTGCCGGGATTCGCCTGTGGCAAGGAGCCGAAGTCTGGATCAATCCGGAGCTCGATCAAGGTTTCGGCTTCGCCGACACCCACGGTGCCGCCGGATTCTTCACCGGGGAATCCTACAAGCTCGGTTCGTCCTATCCCTATGCACGGCTGCAGCGCGCGTTCCTGCGGCAAACCATCAATCTCGGCGGCGAAATGGGCAAGACCGACGCCGATCTCAACTGGTTCGCCAACCGTGTGACCGAGAACCGCCTGGTGCTCACGACTGGAAAGTTTTCGATCGCCGACATCTTCGACACCAACAAATACGCCAACAACCCAAAGACCGACTTTCTGAACTGGTCGCTGATCAATGCCGGCACATTCGACTATGCGGGCGACGGCTGGGGCTATAGCTACGGCTTTGCGGCCGAGTGGTATCAGGGCATCTGGACGCTGCGCGGCGGCGTGTTCGATCTGTCGACGACGCCCGCCGGCGGAGACAGCCCAAGGGCCTTCGCGCTTGATCCGTCGTTCGACCAAGTCCAGATGGTCGGCGAAATCGAAGAGCGTCACCAATTGTTCGGTCAGCCCGGCAAGCTCAAGGTTACGGCCTTTCTCAGCCGCGGGCGTGCCGGTGAATTCCAGAATGCGATCAACATTTCCCAGGTGACCGGTCTGCCCGCGGACATCAACGCGGTGCGAACCTATACCAGCCGCCCGGGTGTGAGCCTCAATCTCGAGCAGCAGGTGACGGAAACTGTGGGCGTGTTCGCGCGCGCCGGCTGGGCCGACGGCAATATCGAGCCATGGGACTTCACCGATATCGATCGAACGATATCTGGCGGTGTCTCGATCACCGGCAAGCAATGGGGCCGGCCGGACGACACGATCGGTATCGCCGGCGTCATCAACAATATCTCGGGCGTCCACCAGGCGTTCCTCAACGCCGGCGGGCTGGGGATCCTGATCGGCGACGGACAGCTTCCAAATCCGGGGTTCGAGGAAATCTTCGAGACGTACTACAGCTATGCGCTCACGCCCGCGACGCGTCTGAGCTTCGATTATCAGTTCATGAACAACCCCGCCTACAACAGAGACCGCGGTCCGGTGAACGCCTTCGCGGTCCGCTTGCACGCGCAGTTTTAGACCGGCGCTTCCTGCCGCAGGCGCTTTCGGTGA
>Ga0124850_1000240_pt1 | contig 10108 bp, 7 predicted proteins | sample PanSoiMetaGPlot1_FD_97462 | JGI IMG/M metagenome (GOLD analysis project Ga0124850, IMG submission 97462) | Tropical forest soil microbial communities from Panama analyzed to predict greenhouse gas emissions - Panama Soil - Plot 1 (PacBio error... | ecosystem: Environmental > Terrestrial > Soil >...
TGGGATGAATGAGCTTGCGCCCGCGATAGCCGAGTCGGCGCGAGAGCGCGGTATCGCGCTCGAAGCCCTCCGCGTCGCGCACGTTCGCGAACACACCGTCGAGCGGCGTGTCGAAGCGCGCGGCGCGCGCCGCCAGCAGGGTGTGCGAGCGCGCGTGCAGCATTTCCGGGCCGTCGATCGACCAGGCGCAACCGAGGTCGGTGTTGAGATCGCCGTCCTGCGCGCCGCCAAAGGTCAGCGAGACCACCCGCTCGGCCGCAACGGCCATGTCGTAGCCATTGAGCACGCCGCGCGCGCTTTCGATCGAGAGCACGACCTTGGTCGCGCCCGGCGTGATGCCGCGCGCTTGTTCGATCGCGCCGATCATGGCGGCCCAGCGCATCACCTCGTCGCGCGTCTCGACCTTGGGCAGGAAAACGCCGGCAAGTCCGGCGACGCCGATGATCGCGTCGAGATCGTCGGTGGCGAGGCCGCTGGCGAGCCCGTTCACTCGCACCCAGACCCGATCGCCCGAGAATTTCGGCGCGTATGCGCGCACGCCGGCGCGCGCATCGGCCTTCTCGGCGGCGGGCACGGAATCCTCGAGATCGAAGATGAAGGCGTCCGCCGGTAGCCCGATCGCCTTGTCCAGGAATTTTTCGCGATTGGCCGGGACGTAGAGAAAGCTGCGCGCAAGCGGCATGGCTTTGTCCTTCAAAGGTCGTCATTGCCGGGCTTGACCCGGCAATCCATCCATTTTCGTAAGAGGATGGATGCGCCGGTCAAGCCCGCGCACGACGAGCGGGACGGTCCCGTTGTGAGGGTGCCACTCGCGTCACCCCTGCCGCCACCAGATCCCGGATCTCGGCCGGCGAATAGCCGAGCGTTGCGAGCACCTCTTCCGAGTGCTCGCCCAGCATGGGCGCATGCCGGTCGATTGCGGGCCCGCCGTGGTCGAAGAGGACGGGATTGCGGGTGGTGCGCATCTTGCCTAAACGCGGATGCGCAAGCTCCTGCATCACGCCTCGGGCGATGATCTGGGGATCGTCGAACACCTCCTTGAAGTTGTTCACGCGCGCGCACGGCACGCCGGCAACGAGCAGCGCTTGCTCCAATTCCTGGCAACCGCGCCCGCGCACGGCCGGCTCGACCAGCGCGAGCAACGCGTCCTCGTTGGCCTTGCGCTTGGAATAGGAGGAAAAGCGCGGATCGCCCACGTGGGTATCGAGATGAAGCACCTGCATGAGCCGGGCGAACAGCCCATCGTTGGGCGTTCCGATCGCGAGATAGCGGCCGTCTTTGGTCTCGAACAGCTGATAGGGCGCGTTGAGGCGATGGCGGTTGCCGAGCGGCTGCGGCACCTTTGCGGTCTCGAGATATTCGGCGACCTCCCACGCCGCCGCGGCGATCGAGGCCTCGACCAGAGCCACGTCGGCGATGCGGCCTTCGCCGTTGCGCGCGGCACCCACAAGTGCGGCGAGCGTCGCGTAGGCCGCGAACAATGCGCCGAACACGTCGGCCGTCTGCACCCCCGGCCGCATCGGCATCTTGCCGGGCTCGCCGGTCACCGAGAGCGCGCCCGAAAACGCTTCGATGATCAGATTGACGCCGGCGCGCCGCCGGTCGGGTCCGGTCTGGCCGAAGCCCGACACCGAGGTGTAGACGATACGCGGATTGACGGCTTTCACGTGCGCGGCGCCGAGGCCGAGCTTGTCGAGCGCGCCCGGCCGGTACGCCTCCAGCACCACGTCCGACACGCGCGCGAGCTTGAGCAGGATCTCGATCGCTTGCGGTCGCTTGAGATCGAGCACGAGGCTGCGCTTGTTGCGGTTGAGCGCGACGAAGCTCACGCTCTCGCCGGCGCGGATCGGCGGCGTGGCGCGGCCCATGTCGCCCTGCGGCGGTTCGATCTTGACCACGTCGGCGCCCATGTCGGCGAGCAGCGTGCCGGCGAGGGGGCCGGCGATGAAATTCGCCAGCTCGATGACTCGAATTCCCGCCAGCGGCTTTGGCATGTCGATGTCCTTGCACCGAATATCAGGTGTGGGCAGGGCGCATTGCCCTGTTGTGCATCAGGTACGGACGCGCTTCGGCTATTGTATCTTCAGTCCCGCCTTGTCGATGATGTCCTTGTACATCGGAACCTCGCGCGCGATGCGCGCGCGGAAAACCTCCGGTCCCTCGGCAGCGACGGGAAGGCCCGCTTTCACGAACTTCTCCCGCACATCCGGGCGGTTGAGGATCAAGGTGAGTTCCTTCGCCAGCCGATCGATGACCGGCTGCGGCGTCCCGGCCGGCGCGTAAATGCCTTGGAAGGTGTCGGAGACGGCGTCCTTGACCCCGAGCTCCTCGAGCGACGGCACGTTGGGAAGATCGGGCCAACGCTCCCGCGAGGTCACGGCAATGGGACGCACTTTGCCGGCGTCGATCAACGCCATCAAGGATCCGATGTTAGCGGTGTAGAGGTCGACTTGGCCGGCGAGCACGGCGGGGGTCGCAGGTCCCGCGCTCGGGAACGGGATGTGCAACATGTTGACCCCGGTCCGCAGCTTGAGGACTTCGCCGGCGAGATAAGGTGTCGTCCCGGCGCCCGGGCTCGTCCAATTGAGCTTGCCGGGATTGGCCCTCGCCTTGGCGATCAGCTCCGGCATGGTCTTGATGTCCGATTGCGCCGGAACCACGAATGCGTTGGGCGACGCGCCGATCACCATCACCGGGGCAAAGTCCTTGTATGGATCGTAGGCTGCTTGGGCGTAGAGGCTCGGATTGACCACGTAGGCGCTCGAGCACACGAGCAAGGTATAGCCATCGCCACCGGCGCGCGCCGCCGCCGCGATGCCGATATTGCCGCCGGCGCCGCCGCGGTTCTCGACGATCACCGGCTTGCCCAGCGCCTCGCCGAGCGCGGTGTTGATCAGCCGCGCCGCGATGTCGGTTCCGCCGCCGGCGGGAAAGCACACGATCATGGTGATCTGCCGCTCGGGATATTCCGCGCGTGCCGAGGCGCAGGTCGCGCCCGCGGTGGCGATCAAAATCATCGCCGGCAGCGTGCGGCGCAGAATCTGCCTGGCGCACGGGATGCTCGACATCGGGCTTTGCTCCTGGACGTGTTTTATTGTCCAATGATTATGGCAGCCATTTCCGTCGCCGTCATGCCGGGATGAGGGCGCCGCAGGGTCCGAAGCAACCAGATTCGCGCCATGACCAACAGCTTCGACACCATCATCGTAGGCGGCGGCGCGGCGGGATGCGTGCTGGCCAACCGTCTATCTGCGCGATCGGGCACGAAGGTGCTGCTGCTCGAAGCCGGACCAGACACGCCGCCGGGCAAAGAGCCGGCCGACGTGCTCGATACCTACGCGACCTCGTATTACAACGACGCCTATTTCTGGCCGGACCTCAAGGTGCATTGGCGCCGCAAGGACAATTCCCCGCCCGTTCACTTTTCGCAAGGGCGTATCATGGGCGGCGGCTCCTCCGTGATGGGCATGGTGGCGTATCGCGGAACGCCGGACGATTACGCCGAATGGGAGGCGCACGGCGCGGCCGGTTGGGGTTGGAGCGACGTGCTGCCTTATTATCGCAAGCTCGAGACCGAGCTGGATTTCACCGGCGAGTTGCACGGCCGCGACGGCCCGGTGCCGATTCGCCGCACCAAGCCGGAAAACTGGGCGCCGCTGTCGAAGGCGGTGTACGCTTTTGCGCAAGAGCGCCAGATCCCGTTCATCACCGACATGAACGCCGATTTTCGCGACGGCTACGGCGCGGTGCCCATGAGCAACTGGCCGCACAAGCGCGCATCGGCGGCGATCTGCTATCTCGGCGCGGCGGTGCGCGCGCGCAGCAATTTGACGATCGTCAATGGCGCGACCGTGACCGGCTTGGTATTCGAGGGGCGCCGCGTCACCGGCGTCAGCGCGCGGATCGGCGGTAAGACGGGGGAATTCCGCGCGCGCGAGGTCATCCTCTCCGCCGGCGGCGTGCATTCACCCGCGTTCCTGCTGCGCTCGGGCATCGGGCCGGCCTGGCACCTGCGCGAGCTCGGTATCGAGGTGCGCGCGGATCTGCCCGGCGTCGGGGAGAATCTCTCCAACCATGCCATCGTGTTCGTCGGCCTGCTTCAGCGTCGGGATGCACGGCAGGCCGAATCGGTGCGGCCGCATCCGATGACTGCGTTCCGCTATTCGTCCGGTCTTCCGGGCGCGCCGCGGACCGACATGTACATCAACGTGCAGTGCAAGACGTCATGGAGCCCGCTCGGCTTCCAGGTCGCCAATCTGGCGCCCACCCTGCTCAAGCCCATGGCGCGCGGCCGAATCTCGCTGCTGCCGCAAGACGCCGGGCGGCCGTGCGTTGAATTCAACTTCGCCGGCCACGAGCTCGACCTTCAGCGCTTCATGCAGGGCTTCCGCCGGGCGGTCGAGATTCTGGCGCACGAGAAAGTGCGCGCGATGAGCGGCGTGACGTTTCCGGTGAAGTTCACCGACCGGCTGCGGCGCCTGAACCGGATCACCACCGCGAACAAAATTCAGAGCGCGGTCATCGCTGCGATCATCGATCTCGTGCCGCCGCTCGCCGGTCCGATCTTCTCGACGCTGGCCGATCGGCGCGTCGATCTCGCAGCGCTGGTCGAGAACGATGATGCGCTGGCCGAGCACATCCGCCAAAACGTTGCCGGCACGTTCCATCCCGTGGGCACTTGCCGCATGGGCGCCGCGGGCGACCGCCACGCGGTCGTCGACGCGGTGGGACGCGTGCGCGGAATTGGTGGCCTGCGGGTCATCGATGCCTCGATCATGCCGACCGTGCCGCGCGGCAATACCAATATCCCGACCATCATGGTGGCGGAGAAAATCTCCGCGGCCATGACGGACGAAGCGCGCGCCGCGGCGTGAGACGATAACGTGTAAGCGATGGTGAGAAACAATGGAGGCGACGCTTGTCTGAGTTCGAGAGAGACCCACAACAAAGCGAGGTCGGCGCAACCAGGGCGACCGCGCGCCTGCCGGGTCTCAACATCGAGGTCGTTCACCGCCGGTCGCCGGACGGCGACAGCGAGCAGATTTCGATCAACCTGCAGGCGGTGCCTTCGTTCGAGGCATTCGGCCGCTTTCTCGAGGCAGCCAACCCCTTTACGTTCTGGGTTCAGGCCAGCGGGCTGGCTTGGCTCCCCTGGTTCGAAGCCGTGCGCGCCGCGATGCTGCCCTTTAGCTCCGCGCCGTCGCTGCCAAAGGCCGGCTCGGACGCCGTTTCACGTGTCTCGCAGGAACGGCATTCGCCATAGCAGCGCCTCGGCCGCGTCGGGTCAGTGCGCCGCCGCGCCCGTCCGCGCCCGCGTGATCGTTTCCCACACCCGCGCGGGCGTCGCCGGCATGTCGATGTGATCGACCCCGAGCGGCTCGAGCGCGTCGACGATCGCGTTGATCACCGTCGGCGGCGCACCGATGGTGCCGGATTCGCCAATGCCCTTGACCCCGAGCGGATTGGTCTTGCAGGGCACTTCCTCCAACTCCGCCTCCACGTTCGGCATCGTGTCGGCGCGCGGCATGCCGTAGTCCATGAAGCTGCCGGAGAGCAGTTGTCCGGATTGGCGATCGTAGACCTGGTGCTCCAGCAGCGCCTGGCCGAGGCCCTGCACGACCCCGCCGTGAATTTGTCCGCGCACGATCATCGGATTGAGAACGCGGCCAAGGTCGTCCACGACGAAATAACGGTCGATCACCACCTCGCCGGTCTCCGGATCCACCTCCAGCTCGCAGACATGCGCGCCGTTGGGATGACTGGGCGGATTGGGGCTATAGCTGCCGCTTGCCTCGAGACCGACGCCGAACTTGTCGGTGAGGGGGCCCATCGGCGCATAGGCGGCCTTGGCAACGTCGGTGATGGTGATCGCCTTGTCGGTGCCGACGACGCGATATTGGCCGTCCTTGAACTCGATATCGGCCGCGTCCGCCTCCATCAGCGCGGCGGCTAGCACTTTGCCCTTCGCGATGATGGCCTCGCTCGCCGCCTTCAGCGCATTGCCTCCGACGATCGCGCTGCGGGCGCCATAGGTGCCGCGGCCGATCGGTACCTGGGCGGTATCGCCTTGCACATAGCGGATGTCTTCGAGCGGGACGTTGAGCCACTCGTGCACCAGCTGCGCGAACACCGTCGCGTGCCCTTGGCCGTGCGAATGCGTTCCAGCCAGCACGGTGAGCGTTCCGCCGGGATCGAAGCGCAGATCCATGCGGTCGTTGAAGATGCCGCCGAACTCGATGTAGTAGCTCACCGCACGGCCGCGCAGCTTGCCGTTCTTCTGCGAGGCTTTCTTTCGCGCCGCAAAGCCCTTCCAGTCGCTGAGCTCGATGCACTTGTCCATGAGGCGCTGGAACTCTCCGCTGTCGTAGTTCCACAGCGTGGGCGTCGCGTACGGGAGCTTGCTCGGCGGGATCAGGTTGCGGCGCCTGATCTCGGCGGGATCCATGCCGATCGTCCGCGCCGCGTGTTCGATCAGCCGCTCGGTGAAGTACGCCGCCTCGGGACGTCCGGCGCCGCGATAGGGCCCGCTTTGCGAGGTGTTGGTGAACAGGCCCTGCGACAGAATGTGCATGGTCTGGATGTCGTAGGCCTCCGGAATGAAGCGCACCGAGAACGCCCCCGCCGCCAGCGCCGCGCCGACGAAATAGGCGCCGAGCTGGAACAGACATCTTGCCCGCAACGCCAGAATCTTGCCGTGCTCGTCGAGCGCGAGCTCGCCGTAATAGACGGTCTCACGACCGCAATGGTCGGTCAGCATGCTTTCCGACCTGCTCGCCATCCACTTCACCGGCCGTCGCAGGCGGCGCGACGCCCAGAACACCAGCGCATCGTCGGGAAACGGATTGCCCTTGAGGCCGAAGCCGCCACCGACGTCGGGAGCAACCACGCGGATGCGGTTTTCCGGCACGTGGAAGATGTGCGACATTTCCATGCGCACGCCGTGCGGGTTCTGCGAAGCGGTGTAGAGCGTGTAGAAGTCGGCGGCGGCGTTGTAGTCGCCGATGGCCACTCGCGGCTCCATGGCGACGGGGGACAGCCGGTTGTTCTCGACCCGCAGCTTCACCACGTGCTTGGCCTTGGCGAAGGCGGCGTCGGTCGCATCCTTGTTGCCGAACATGAGGCGGAACCCGACATTGCCCTGCGGACAATCGTCCCAGACTTTGGCGGCGCCGTCCTTGGCGGCGTCTTCGAGGTTCACCACCGCCGGCAGCGGTTCGTAGTCGACCTCGACCAGTTCGGCGGCATCGCGTGCCTCACTCAGTGTCTCGGCGACGACGAACGCCACGCGGTCGCCGACGAAGCGCACCTTTTCGGCATTAAGGACCGGCTGAAACGTGGGGTGGCCCTTGGGCGCGCCGAAGTCCTCGGGCATCAGATGGGCGGTGAAGCTGCCCAGCTTCTCCGCCACGGCATCGGCGCCGGTGAGCACGCAGAGCACGCCCGGCGCGGCCTCGGCCTTGGCGACGTCGACGCGCTTGATGCGGGCGTGGGCGTGCGGCGAGAGCACCGTCACCCCGTAACATTGCCCGGGCAGGCTGATGTCGTCGACGTAGCGTCCTTGCCCGAGCAGGAAACGCTGGTCTTCCACTCGCCGCACAGCTTGTCCGATGCCAAACTTGGCCATATCCGCTGCCTTGTGTTGTGAAAACGGGTTCCAGACGGATGTTAGAATGTATTCGCGCGGAGTGAAATGATCGCGAGCCGCGAACACGGTCTTACCCTCCCCCTTGTGGGGAGGGTCGGCGTGAAGCGCCGGGGTGGGGGTCGCGCAGTGATCCGCCGATGGACCCCCACCCCCAACCCCTCCCCACAAGGGGGAGGGGAGCACACCGAGTACGCGGCAGGATTATGCGTCAAACGAATACGAAGATGCCTTGGTGCGGCGGCGAAGCTACTGGTTGAGCCACCGCCGCATGAACCCGAGCAGCCCCTGCGGCATGAAGATCACCATGGCGATGAAGATCACGCCCACGGGAATGAGGTAGTACTCGGTGAAGAAGCGCGAGAAGGCCTCGCGCAGCAGCAGGAAGAAGCCGGCGCCGACGATCGGTCCCACCAGCGTGCCGATGCCGCCGATGACGTTGAAAATCACCGTTTCGCCGGAAACCAGAAAGTAGACGAAGTCGGGCGCCGCGAAGCGGTTTTGAATGGCGTAGAGCACGCCGGCGAGGCCGGCGAACAGGCCGGACAGCATCACCGCCACCATCTTGTAGCGCTCGACGGCATAGCCGATCGCGCGCGTGCGCGCCTCGTTCTCGCGGATCGACTGCAGCACCATGCCGAAGGGCGACTGGGTGATGCGCCGCAGGATCAGATATGACGCCGTCACCACGGCGAGCACGAACCAGTGCAGCGTCTCGGAAGTGAACGGCACCGAGAACAGTCCAGGAATGGCGAGCGGCGGACGGCGGAAACTCAGTCCGTTCTCGCCTCCGGTCACCTCGGTCCAGGTGAAGATGATGACGTAGAAGATCTGCGAGAAGATCAGGGTCGTAATCGCGAAATAGATGTCGCGCAGCCGGGTGCTGAAGTATGCCACGAACAAGGCGACCCCAGCCGAGCCGATGAGGCCGTAGACGATCGCCAGCCAGAGATTAGGCGGCTTGACCATCAACAGCGCCGCCGCCGCGCCGTACATGCCGAGGCCGAAGAACGCCGAATGGCCGAACGACACCATCCCGGTGTAACCGATGAGGATGTCGGAGGACATGGCAAGCAGGCCCCAGATCAGAATCTCCGTCACGAAGCGACGCCAGAACTCCGGCAGCACCAGCGGCGCCACGATCAGCAGCGCCAGGATGATGGAGAATCCGGTCCAGTAGACGGTCGTGGAGCGCTTGCTCATTTCGGTGTCGGAACGAAGAGGCCGGTCGGGCGGAACAGCAGGGTCAGAATGAGAACCACGAAAGAGACGATCACCGCCTGCGCCGGGCTCGCCCAGATCGAGGCGTAGGCTTCCAGCAGGCTAACGAAGATCGAGGCCGCGATGGAGCCGCCTAGGCTTCCCATGCCGCCGACGACCACCACGATGAAGGCTTTCAATATCCAGTCCAGACCCATAGTGTGGTTGACGCCGACGAGAGGACCAAACAGCACGCCGCTCGCGGCGGCCATGCCAGCGCCGATGGCGAACGCTCCGGTGTGGACCCACGGCACCGGGATGCCCATGGCCTCGGCCATGACGCGGTCCTGCGTGGTGGCACGAATCCAGACGCCGTACTTGCCGTATTTGAGGAACAGCCAGAAGGCGCCGATGATGGCGGCCGAGAGCGCCGCGATCAGCAGCCGGTACCAGGGGTATTCAAGATAGAAAAGGGTGAAATAACCGGTGAAGGGCTCCTGGATCTTGCGCGCCACCGGACCGAATTGCCACAGCGCATAGTTCTGCAGTACCAGCGAAATGCCAAACGTAGCCAGAATGGTGGTCAGAGGATCGCGGCCCAGCAGCGGACGCAAAGTCGTGATCTGCAGCGCCGCGCCGAGGAGCGCGACAACAAGTGTCGCGATGATGAGCGCGAGCCAGAAGCTGCCCGAAGTCGCCAGCACGACGACGCCGATATAGGCGCCCAGCATGAACAGCTCGCCATGGGCGAAGTTGACCACGTCCATGATGCCGAAGATCAGCGTTAATCCGGAGGCGATCAGCGCCAGGATCATCCCAGTGACGATGCCATTCACCGTCTGAATGATGATCTTGTCCCAGGGAATGGCCGCTAGGATATGCTCGATCCCCATAGCTCACACCCCCAAATACTGATGGATGACGGCGTCGTCGACCTTGAGCTCCGACGCCGCGCAGTGATGGCGCACCTCGCCTTTCTCCATGATGTAGATGCGCTGACTGGCCTCCAGCGTGAGCGGCACGTTCTGCTCCACCAGCAGAATCGCCACGCCCTCCCGGTGCAGCACTTCGATGATCTCCCGGATCTGAGAAACCATGCGCGGCATCAGCCCTTCCGTGGGCTCGTCCAGTAGGATGATTTTGGGCTCGAGCATCATCGCCCGGGCGATGGCGAGCATCTGCTGTTCGCCCCCTGACAGCGTGCCGCCGGCCTGGTTGCGCCGCTCGGCCAGCACCGGGAAATAGGCGAAGGCCTTGTCGAGCAGC
>Ga0124850_1000241_pt1 | contig 10099 bp, 10 predicted proteins | sample PanSoiMetaGPlot1_FD_97462 | JGI IMG/M metagenome (GOLD analysis project Ga0124850, IMG submission 97462) | Tropical forest soil microbial communities from Panama analyzed to predict greenhouse gas emissions - Panama Soil - Plot 1 (PacBio error... | ecosystem: Environmental > Terrestrial > Soil >...
CCGCGTGGTAGGCGACCGCCAGCGGTTCGGTCAGCGCCGCTTTGGCGCGGTCGAGCCCGTCCGGGATTTTGACGACATTCGGCTGCGGCACGCGCACCAGTTCGAGTTCGGCAAAAGCGCCGGCCCGCGGCGGCACGGAAAGCAGTTGCCGCGACGGACACAGATGCGGCCGGCCTTCCAGGCACCAGTCGCAGACGCCGCAAGGCACCAGTGGATTGACTGCAACGCGCGCGCCGCGATCGGGGCCACTGGCTATGATGCCTGCCGCCTCATGCCCGAGCACGAAAGGCGGCGGGCGCCGCGAATCGTGGCCGTGATAGGCATGCATGTCGGAGCCGCAGATACCGACCGCCTCGACCCGCACCAGCACCTCGTCATTGCCCGGGGTCGGTTCAGGCTCCTCGCGGCACAACAAAACGTTCGGCTCGGTATAGACTAAGGCTCTCATCGGACTCTCACCGGGCTTTCATCGGTTCGCTTCATTCAAATTTCGCCGCGATCTTAGCAGAGGCGATTGCGAGCGCGAAACGCATGGCCCAAACAAAGGTTTCGCTGTCGCAAGCAAGCGCCCTGCCCTGCCGTCGCAAAATCCAGCCCATGCGATTACAGTAAACTCCAACGAGATCGCCATAACAGACAAGCGATGACCGAGCGGCCGCATTCATCCTCGCCCAAAGTCACCGACATGCGCGTCGTACCGGTCGCCGGCCACGATGACATGCTGCTCAACCTCTCCGGCGCGCATGCGCCGTTTTTCACGCGGAACATCGTCATTCTTCGCGACAATGCCGGCCGCACCGGCGTCGGCGAAGTGCCGGGCGGCGAGCCGATCCGGCGCACATTGGAGGATGCAAAATCGCTGGTCGTCGGCCGCCAGATCGGCACCTATAACGCCATTCTCAACACCATGCGCAGCCGCTTCGCCGACCGCGATTCCGGTGGCCGCGGGCTGCAGACCTTCGATCAGCGCATCGCCATCCATGCCGTCACCGCGGTCGAGGCCGCGCTGCTCGATCTGTTAGGCCAATTCCTCGGCGTGCCGGTTGCAGCGCTGCTTGGCGAAGGCCAGCAGCGCAGCGCCGTCAAGATGCTGGGCTATCTGTTTTTCGTTGGCGACCGCGGCAAGACCGACCTGCCCTACCGCGGCGAGCCGCACGCCAGCAGCGATTGGTTTCGCCTGCGTCACGACGAGGCGCTGACGACGGCGGCGATCGTGCGGCTCGCCGAAGCGGCTTATGCGCATTACGGCTTCGAGGATTTCAAACTCAAGGGCGGCGTGCTCTCGGGCGCGCAAGAGATCGAGACCGTCACCGCGCTAGCCGAGCGCTTTCCGCAGGCGCGGATCACCCTCGATCCGAACGGCGCGTGGCCGCTCGAGGAGGCAATCGCGCTGTGCCGCGGCATGCATGGCGTGCTCGCCTATGCCGAAGATCCGTGCGGCGCCGAGCGCGGCTATTCGGGGCGCGAAGTCATGGCGGAATTCCGCCGCGCCACCGGGCTACCGACGGCCACCAACATGGTCGCCACCGACTGGCGGCAAATGGGCCATGCGATTCTCTTGCAGTCGGTCGACATCCCGCTGGCCGATCCGCATTTTTGGACCATGCAAGGCGCGGTGCGCGTGGCGCAAATGTGCCGCGACTGGGACCTGACCTGGGGATCGCATTCCAACAATCATTTCGATATTTCGCTGGCGATGTTTACGCATGCCGCCGCAGCGGCGCCCGGCCGGATCACCGCAATCGACACGCACTGGATTTGGCAGGACGGCCAGCGCTTGACCAAGGAGCCGCTTGCCATCCGCGGCGGCATGGTGGCGGTGCCGGACCGGCCGGGACTCGGAATCGAAATCGATCTTGAGCAAATCGAGCACGCGCACGCGCTCTACAAATCGCACGGGCTTGGCGCGCGCAACGACGCGGCGGCAATGCAGTACCTTATTCCCGGCTGGAACTTCGACAACAAAAAGCCCTGTCTCGTGCGCTAGAGCATGATCCCGAAAAGTGGATACCGGTTTTCGGAAAAGATCATGCTCAAACAAAAAGCTAAAGCGAAATGACCAATCGACATTTCGCTCTAGCCGACCGCGCCCAGCGCCGCAGGAGCGAGCGATGGCCGACGCAATGCAAAGCGGCAATGCCGGCGCGACGGATACAAGCCGCGCGCATCGCGTCGTCATCGTCGGCGGCGGCGCCGGCGGACTTGAGCTTGCCACCCGGCTCGGCGACAAACTTGGCCGCCGCGGCAAAGCCGAGGTCACGCTGATCGACAAGGCGCGCGCGCATTTGTGGAAGCCGCTGTTGCACGAGGTTGCGGCCGGCAGCATGGATCTCGGCCATCACGAGCTCGATTATCTGGCGCAGGCGCACTGGCATCACTTCCGCTACCGTACCGGTGAAATGATCGGGCTCGACCCCGCCCGGCGCGAGGTGCTGGTTGGACCGGTTGTCGAGGAGAATGGCGCCGAGGTGACCCCGGCGCGCAGGTATCCCTACGACACCCTGGTGCTGGCGATCGGCAGTCTCACCAATGATTTCGGCACGCCCGGCGTGACCGAGCACGCGATTTGCCTGGAGACGGCGGATCAGGCCGCGCGATTTCACACCCGATTGGTCAACGCCTGCCTACGGGCGCAAAATCAGAACGAACCGCTGCACCCTGGTCAACTTCAGGTCGCGATCATCGGCGCGGGCGCGACCGGTGTCGAACTCGCCGCCGAACTGCACAAGTCGACACGCGAGCTTGTCGCCTTCGGCCTCGACCGCATCGATCCCGATCGCGATATCACCCTGCACTTGATCGAAGCCGCCGACCGTATCCTGCCCGCTTTGCCGGAACGCATCGCCACGGCCGCGGCCGAACTCCTTCGTGGACTTGGCGTGAAAGTCTATACTGGTGCGCGCGTGGCCGCGGTCCTGCCGAACGGCGTCAGGCTCGCCGACGGGCGGATTATCGATGCCGAGCTCGTGGTCTGGGCCGCCGGCGTCCAGGCGCCGGCCTTCCTGCGCAATCTCGACGGGCTTGAGACCAACGCGCTCAATCAGCTGGTGGTGCGCCAGACGCTGCAGACCACGCGGGACGACAACATCTTTGCGATCGGCGATTGCGCCGCCTGTCCTTGGCCGGAGCGCGACGCTATCGTGCCGCCGCGCGCCCAGGCCGCGCATCAGCAGTCGACGCACCTTGCCAAACAGCTGCCGCGCAAGCTCGCCGGACAAAAGCTGGCGCCATGGCACTATCGCGACTTCGGCTCGCTGGTCTCGCTCGGCGAATACTCGACCGTCGGCAGTCTGATGGGCAAACTCGTCGGCCGCAGTTTGTTTGTCGAAGGCTATTTCGCGCGGCTGATGTATGTGTCGCTCTACAAGATGCATGAATATGCGCTGCACGGCTTTATCAAGGTCGCGCTCGATACCGCGGTGCGCCTGATCAATCGGCGCACCGAGCCGCATGTGAAGTTGCATTGATTGTGAAGACCAGAAAACGAATTTGAGAATGATCTGAAATTTTTTCACAGATCCCGCACGACCAAATTCCGGCGGTGAGCAGCCCTCCTTCCCTTGCCTGGGACGCAAAGCTCTCGCGTCGCGGTCAGGTCGGGCGTCATAAAAAACACCGACCCACCGCGCCGCTCTGAACGCCCCGTTCAAGCTGCATTCATGCGAAAAGTATTCTCATGGCCATGGAGCGACGAAGCGAAATTATGGAGGGTCAAGTTATGTGCCTTAAAGTATTTTCGATCGCGGCGGGGGCACTTTTGCTTTCACTCGCCTGGATTCAGGACGCCAGTGCCGAGGGCGGATGTGGCGCCGGCTTTTATCGTGGGCCCTACGGAGGATGCCATCCTTACAGAGGGCCGGTCGTCGTCGCACCTGCGGCGCCGGTCGTGGTGGCACCCGCGGTCGTAGCACCACCTGTCGTCTGCGGTGCTGGTTACCGCTGGCATCCGCGGTGGCGGCGCTGCGTGGTTCTCTAACAACGCGAGCAGAGCGGTCATCGCACCGGTACAAAAAAACGCCCCGCCAAACTTGGCGGGGCGAATTTCCAGTTAACGCGGGCCTCAGGCGGCGAGCTTCAATTCCTTGCTGGCGCGGAACGCGACTTTCTTGCCGGCCTTGATCTGGATCGGCTCTCCTGTTGCAGGGTTGCGCCCCATGCGCGCAGCCCGGTGTTTCACCTGCAGGATGCCGAGCCCGGCGATCCTGATGCGCTCGCCTTTTTTCAGATGCCGGGTGATCAATCCGATCAGTTCATGCAGGAGTTCTTGTCCGGCGCGTTTGGACATGTCGTGGTCTTTGGCCAAACGAGCCGCGAGGTGTTTAAGCGTCACCGTAGATTTGACTGCCATGGCTTACCTCCAGAGGTGCTGGCCTCCAAAAACGTGCGTCACTCGGCTTGTCACTCGGAGTAAGCAACAACTTTATCTGATTCGCGGTGTTTTGGCGGCTATTTGTTAGGAGTTTTTCAGGTCGTTGTTCGACCTGAAATCCTGGCTGGCCACGGTTTTAGGCCGGGAATATCGATATTTCCGGCGTCCGGCTCGTTGACGGGGCCTGGTTCACGTCCGGATTGTCAAACGACGACGGGGCGGCGCTCCGCCGATCATTATTTATTCTGAGTCTTCTTGGCTTTTGCCTCGGCCGAGCAGGGATTGTCGCTCGAGCACGCATCTCCCACCACACCTACGGCCTGGATCTCGATTTCAATTCCCGGTCGCGCGAAATTCGTTACCGTGATCAGCGCGCTGCCCGGATAGTTCCTGTTCTGGAAGAAGTCTTTGCGCATTTCCACGAACCTGTCGCCATAGCGCGATTCCTTGATGAACACTGTCATGCTCACGATATTGTCCAGGCTTCCGCCGGCACGTTTCATGATGCCATCGATTTGGGAAAATACCTGCTTGACCTGAGCTTCGAAATTATTGGCGATGTTGTTGCCTTGACTGTCCTGCGTGGCGGTCTGTCCGGCAACCCAGACCGGCATTCCGCCAGACGTGACGACTCCCGGCGAGAACGCGCGCGACAGCTGGTACGGCGTTTTCTCCATGTATTCAGCGCCGTGCGCGGCGCCTGACACCAATAGAGCAAACAATAGTGCAGCGATGCGGCTCATAGACGGGCTCCTGAGGCCGAATTGTCAAATCGATGCGGGAAAGTTTTTCGCAAATCCGCAATCCGCCTTCAACCACAATTCATTCGCTACCGACGAAAACGAGGTCGTGAAGCAAAGCGGCGCCAGTCTGCCGTCGAGGCACCTGACGCCGCCAATTTGGAAGGAGCAGAGAGCGCGGTTCGTTGCTGCCCACCGCGCCGTACCGGGCCGCCGACTACTCGACGATGAGAGTCGGCTTGAGATCGATGGGCCGGGACACGTTGTAAAAGTTGGGTGAAGTCGCCATCACCGCCTTGTGGATTTCGGCAAACTGCTCCTTGGAGCCATTACCCTTGATGCGAACGGTGTAGCTCAGACTTTTGTAACCTGGCGGCACCGCTGTATCGAGTCCGAGGAAGCCGCGGAGATCGATATCGCCCTGCGTTTCGATCTCGAGCTTTTCGAGCGTGATCCCGCGCACCGTGCACTGCGCGACGTAGCCGACCGTCATACAGGCGTTAAGCGCGGCCAGCAGATACTCCTGCGGGTTGGCGAACCGATTCGAACCTCCAAGCTCGGTTGGCTCATCGATGTCGAATGAAAAATAGCGCGGTATCTGTTGTCCGCCGATCGAAAAGCCGTCGACATAGGCACGGGTCCGGGTCTGGCCCTGCCAGGCTGATCTGACGCTCCAACGGGTTTTGCCCTTGGCGGCATCGCCCTTTACGCCCTCGATGAGAGCGAACAGGTCATCGACATTGATGCCGTTGACGACGTTAGGCTTGGCGGTCTCGGTTTTAGTCAGCATGACGCATCTCCTCTGTGTCGGATCTTTGTATCGGATCGTGCCGAGCGGACTAGTGCAGCGTGGCGAGCGCGGTCTGAATGCGCTGACCCTGCTTCTCCGTGATCAGTCCCGAAAGCACCTCGCCGAAGTGTGGGTGCTTGGCGCCGGAATGGATGTATTGCCACCGGTAGGCTTTCAGGAACGCGGCCTCGATCGCTCGCGCCTCCGCCTCGCCTACCGTCCGGCCGCACGTAGCCGTGAAGTAACCGGCATCTGACTTGGCCTGCGCCTGCAGGATGCCGTCCATCGCCGCGACCAGCTCAATGAACTCGTTCACCGCACGGTCGCGTTGCTCCGCGCTGATCTCGGCATCGTGGCGCAGCCATTCCAACTCATCGAGAATGGCGTGCTGGCTTTCTTCTCTCCAGTGATAGAGGAACACGTCTTTGAACAACTCGGAGAGGTCGGTGTCTCGATCGATGCTCTCGCGATAATGGAGCTGTGTGAACAGCTCGACATCGAGCGTCAGGGCCAACACCGCCCATGTGCTCTTGCCAAGCACGGCGTGGGCGACGCCGTTAGGGTCGATGTCGAACCGATAGCCGTTGGGCAGAACCTCGCCAATCATCGCGTCGATCCGGCGGAACAACGCCTGATGCTTGAGCTCTTCATCGCTGAAACGGACCAGCGCCTCGAGGGCGACTTGGTCGCCGAACCAATGATCGTGGCTCAGTTCCAGGACTTTGGCATTGATGAACCGCTCAACAAGCCCAAAGATATTGGCATAGGTGCGGCCCTGGATCTGACTCACGAACCGCTTTTCGTCGGCGGACAGAGTCGTGAACGCCTCGACCAGGGACAACCCATCCGGCAGGAACTTGTGAGCCGCATCAAAGCGGCGGCCTCGGATCACATCCTTGTCGATATCCCATCGCACCCGCTTGGATGTTTGAACGCAGCGAGCATAGCGGTCGGTCTGAGAGATCTTCTCGATCGCATTCATTTCAACCTCCTGTGTCCGGAAACACCGACGCGATGGACCGGTCGGCTGATCCGCCGATCAGTAAGTCCGCAGGCGGTCGAGAATCTATGACCGGGCCTCCGGAAGAGATGACCGAAACGCCGGATCGCAACTCGCTACTGATGATTCGCTTGATGGTGTGGGCGCAGCGGCCACACTGCGCGGTGCTGCCGAGGCAGGCATAGATCTGGCTTAACCGCATCTGTCGCGTGGCGCTGGCCAGAGTGGAACGAACCTGCTGGTCGCTGAACACGTTGCAAGAACAGATGATCATGATGTCGTCCCCGCTCACTCGGGTATCGTCGCCACCAACCTTGGTATCGGCCGCCCTAACTCAGGTATCGGGTGCTCACGGCTTGTCCGATCGTTGGTTCAAGCAGCGAATTGTTGTTCGCTCGGCAGTGCCGTCAAAGCGCTCAGCTCTTTTTCCAGTTTGACGAGCCTCGCATCCTCGGGATTCGCCCTGACCGCGTAACCGCTCTCGGCGGCAAGTCCACGCATCGCTTTGTTGTCGTAAAGCGTATCGGCGCGCATGCGCCGGATACCCCAAGCCGCCGCCTCGCGCTCCAGCTGTGCGAGCAAAGCGCGACCTATCCCGCAACGTTGCCAATTGTCGGCGACAGCAATGGCGAATTCGCACGCCGTAGAATCGTGCTCGTCTACGACATATCGCGCCTCGCCAACCATCGTTTCGTTGCTCCCGTCGAATACCTCCGCGAGCAGCGCGACATGGCTGCGGTAATCGATCTTGCCCAAGCGCTCCGCTACTGCGTCTGGAAGTTCGTTGAACGCAGCCATAAAGCGGCTGTAACGCGCGCCGGCGGAGAGCGAACGGAAGAATTCCCGTTGCAATCTAAAGTCTTGCGGCAACATCGGGCGGATCGTCACCCGGCGACCTTTGACCGAGACGAAATCGATGAGGTGCACCGGATAGCGAGGAATGGTGTAGGTCATGGCACTATGTCCGTCGGGCCGCTGCAATGCCGGCGCTTTCGGACCGGCATTGCAGGTCCTTGCGACTATTCAGTAACGGCCGGCGAAAGCGCGCTCGCGGTTGAGCCCACCTTTGACGGCGCCTTCGATCTCACAACGCCGCAGGCCCATGTCCTGCAGTTCGCGATCGCTCAAAGCTTCGAGTTGGAGCGCAGCCTCGCGTTCGAGGCGCCAAGCCAAATAGGCCACCCACCAAGACTGCAACCTGGCGATGAATTGGCTAGGCTCGGTTGCGACGCTTTGTAGCCGAGCCGTCGTGCTGGAAAGCGTTCTCATGATCTTCTCCGGCATCGTATCTTTCTGGTCCCGGCTCTGGCCGAACGCCTGAGCAGGGCCATTTGTCTGGGGCGGATATAGCCACGAGATCGGCACGGACGAATGACGCTCACGCCGGATGTCTTGCTCACGACACCGGAAATCGGAGTGTCAGTCCCATGGATGCACTTTCAGATCTGCTGCGGGTCATTCGTCTCAAAGGCGGCGTCTTTCTGCATGCCGAGTTCACCACGCCGTGGTGCATCTTTTCGGCGGTGACGCCGCAGGACTGCCGGCCATTGCTCGATGGCGCCGAACACATGGTGCCTTACCACTATGTCGTCGAAGGCCGCATGACCGCGCGGATTCCGGATGGTGCGCCGGTCGAAGTTGAGGCCGGCGAAGTCATCATCTTTCCGCACAATGACGGCCACTTGCTCGGCAGCCATCTCGACCTGCCGCCGGTGTCTGCAAAAGAAGTTGTACGCGTCTTGCCTGAAAGCGGCCTGTTCGTCATTCGTCACGGTGGTGGCGGTGCGAGAACGCGGGTTGTTTGCGGCTTTCTCGGTTGCGACCGGCTGGACGGCAATCCTCTAGCAGCCGCGCTGCCGCCGGTGTTGCACTTTGACGCCCGTCGGGGCAGCGCTGCGTCGTGGATCCGCAGTTCATTCGAATTTGCCGCTGATGAACTGGCGGCGGGGCGGGCCGGCTCCGGAACCGTGCTGGCAAAAATATCCGAATTGCTGTTCGTCGAAAGCTTGCGGCATTACGTTGAGGCGCTTCCAGACGAACAGACCGGATGGCTCGCGGGCCTTAAAGACAGCTTCGTGTCGCGAGCGCTGGGACTGCTGCACCGGCGCGTGGCCGAGCCGTGGACGGTCGACGACCTTGGACGTGAAGTTGGTCTGTCGCGTTCGGCGCTCGCGGAGCGCTTCACGCGGCTGATCGGCGAACCGCCGATGCGCTACCTGGCGCGCTGGCGCATCCAGCTCGCCGCGCACCAATTGCGCAATAGCGACACACCCTTGGTGCGGATTGCCGAGGAAGTCGGTTACGAGTCCGAGGCCGCCTTTAACCGCGCCTTCAAACGCCACTTCGGGGTCCCCCCGGCCGCCTGGCGTAAACAGGCGTCAACGTTGCAAGCGCCGTAACGCCACGTCGCTAAATCTGATGCGCGGGCCCGGTCACGTCACCAGCTCGTGCACGGCGCGCGCGGCTTCAGCGATGGCGAGATGCGCATAGGCGTCGCCGCCGGCGTCGGAATTGGCGATCGCGATCCGGCCGAACGACTGCCGCGCCAGTTTGACAACGCGATCGTCATAATCCTCGGGGTCGAACAGCGAGTTCGCCACATAACCATAGCCGTGCGGCCAGCGATTGACGGTGATCGCAGCGATGTCGCGCTCGCTGACAAAACCGCCGGGACCGAGCATGCGGTCGAGCTGATCGCGGATGCGCGTCTCGAAATCGGCGAATGTCATCGCGAGCAGTTTGACTTGGCCGATGTGAAATTGCGTCCGCGCATCAAAGCCGAAATTCGGCGCCCCCGGCACATGCACGAGATGCAGCACGATCGGCGTGGCCGGATCGCGCGGGTGCCGATAGCCGCCGAGATCGACCGGAAAGTCGAGCGCAACGTGACTGAAAAAGCTTGTCGGCGCGGCAATGTCGGAAAGCTTCAGCGCGAGCCAGGGCCGCCAATTGTTTACCACCACATTGGTATAGACCAAGGGTGTCTTGACGTTGCGCGCCAGCGCCTCGCGTTGCGGCGCGGGCAGATCGGGCGCGAGATACGGGATCATCATGTGGAAGCAGGCCAGCACCGCGTGTTTTGCCTCGACGCGATGTGGGGCGCCGCCTTTGATGCCGCCTTGGACGTAGCCGATACTGACCGCATCGCCACGTTGGCGTACATCGACCGCGGTCGACTGCAGACGAATGCGTACTTTGTT
>Ga0124850_1000242_pt1 | contig 10076 bp, 9 predicted proteins | sample PanSoiMetaGPlot1_FD_97462 | JGI IMG/M metagenome (GOLD analysis project Ga0124850, IMG submission 97462) | Tropical forest soil microbial communities from Panama analyzed to predict greenhouse gas emissions - Panama Soil - Plot 1 (PacBio error... | ecosystem: Environmental > Terrestrial > Soil >...
TGACACGTGAAGAGGAGAAAGCAAGGCGGCTCGGGCATTTCTCGGCAAAGAATGTTCTTCGATGTTCTTCGCGGTACCACCCCGGACGCTGCTATTCGATCAGTCCGGCAATCTGCTCCGCCACTGGGGCGGCCCCGGGGAGGGCTTCCAGTGGCCGCAGAGCGAGAGCATGGAATTTTCATCGATGACAACGATTTCGTATGGCTCGCCGGCAACGGCAAGAACGACGGACAGCTCCTCAAATTCACCATGGACGGCAAGTTCGTGCTGCAGATCGGCAAGCAAGGGGAGGGTAACGACAGCAATTCGACGGTGCGACTCGGCTCGCCGGCGGACGTCGCGGTTGACGTCGCGGCGAAGGAGGTGTTCGCCGCGGACGGCTACGCCAACCACCGCGTGGCCGTGTTCGATTCCGAGACCGGCAATTACAAACGCCACTGGGGCGCCTACGGCAAACCGCCAAGCGACGAAAGGACGCCGCCCTACGATCCCTCAAAGCCGCCCTCGCAGCAGTTCGGCAACCCGGTGCATTGCATCCGCATCGACAAGGACGGCCTCGTCTACGTGTGTGATCGTACCGACAACCGCCTGCAGGTGTTCCGCAAGGACGGCACTTTCGTCACCGAGCACGTCTACGAGAAGGCGACGCGCGGCACGGGCTCGGTCTACGACCTCGTTTTCTCACCCGACCGGGATCAAAAATTCATCTACACGATCGATGGCATGAACGGCGAGGTGCGCATCGTCGATCGCGCCTCGAAGGAAACGCTCGGCCGCTTCGGCCGGCCAGGGCGGCAGGTCGGCCAGTTCACGGCGCTACATAACGTCGCCGTTGACCGCCAAGGAAACATCTTCACCTCGGAGGTCAATACCGGACAGCGGGTGCAGAAATTTCGCCGGATCGATATGCAGAACTAGGGGCAAAGCCAGGCGGCTTCGTCGTCAGTCCATCCTTGCGTCACTCGATTCATGCCTATATAAGCCCCGTCATCTCACACGCGGACCTTGGCTTCACGGCCGTCCGGTGGCTCGTTCCGCCCGCAAGGAAGGAGGAGCTCACGGGTCCGCGGCGGCTCAACCGGAGAACAAAATATGTCGCTTCCGGACTTCTCCATGCGTCAGCTATTGGAGGCTGGCGTCCACTTCGGCCATCAGGCCCACCGCTGGAACCCGAAGATGTCGGAATACATCTTCGGCGCCCGCAACAATATCCACATCATCGACCTCGCCCAATCCGTGCCGATGCTGCACCGCGCGCTGCAGGCGGTGAGCGACACGGTCGCCAATGGCGGGCGCATCCTGTTCGTCGGCACCAAGCGCCAGGCGCAGGATGCGATCGCCGAGGCGGCCAAGAAGTCGGCGCAGTACTACGTCAATTCACGCTGGCTCGGCGGCACGCTCACCAACTGGAAGACCATCTCGCAATCGATCTCGCGGCTGCGCAAGCTCGACGAGATGCTCTCCTCGGGCGCCTCCCAAGGCTACACCAAGAAAGAGCGGCTGACGCTCCAGCGCGAGCGCGACAAGCTCGACCGCTCGCTTGGCGGCATCAAGGATATGGGCGGGCTTCCCGACCTCCTGTTCGTGATCGATACCAACAAGGAGGATATCGCCATCAAGGAGGCACGGCGTCTCGGTCTGCCGGTTGCCGCCGTCGTCGATACCAATTGCGATCCCGACGGCATCACCTATGTGGTGCCCGGCAATGACGACGCCAGCCGTGCCATCACGCTCTATTGCGATCTCGTGGCGAAGGCCGCCATCGATGGCATTTCGCGAGCCCAAGGTGAACTCGGAGTCGATACCGGCGCGGCGGCCGAACCGATTGCGGAAGAGCTGCCGCCGTCCCCCGAAGCGCCGAGCTACGAAGTGCTTTCAGGCCCGCGTGGCGTCGCCGACGATCTCAAGAAGCTCTACCATGTCTCGCCCGCGATCGAAAAGAAGCTCAACGATCTCGGGATCTTCCACTATTGGCAGATCGCGGGGCTCGGGCCCGACGCCGCCCACACGATCGGTGAGGAGGTCGGACTTCCCGGCCGGGTGGAAGGCTGGATTACGCAGGCGAAAGAGTTGACCTCAGAGTAGCACCGTAATGCCCGCTGGGTTTTGGGCATCCATGCGCTCGGCCACCCGAACGAGAGACGTGGAACGCCGGACCACGGCCGCGTGCGAACGAAGTGCCGCGTAACAAGCCCCGCCGGGACGAACAGAGGAATCACAGCCATGGCCAACATCACCGCGCAAATGGTGAAGGAGCTGCGCGAACGCACGGGCGCAGGCATGATGGACTGCAAGGGCGCGCTGACCGAAACCGGCGGCGAGATGGAGCAGGCCGTCGATTTGCTGCGCAAGCGTGGGCTCGCCAAAGCCGCCAAGAAGGCCGGCCGCATCGCCGCCGAGGGCCTCATCGGACTCGCCGTCGAAGGTTCACAGGGCGTCCTGGTCGAGTTCAATTCCGAGACCGATTTCGTCGCCCGCAACGATTTGTTCCAGGGGCTCGTGAAGATGATCGCGAACGTCGCCCTGACCCTCGGTAGTGACGTCGAGAAGATCAAGGCGGCGAAAGTGGGCGAAATTACCATGGCCGAGGCCATTGCTGACACCATCGCCAAGATCGGTGAGAACATGTCGCTGCGACGGGCGTCCTCCTTGTCGGTCGCAAACGGGGTCATCGGCAGCTACGTGCACAATTCCGTCGACGAAGGCCTCGGCAAGATCGGGGTCATTGTCGCACTGGAATCGCCCGGCAAGGGCGATGAGCTCAAGCGTTTCGGCCGCATGCTTGCGATGCATGTTGCGGCCTCCAATCCGCAGGCGGTCGATCCCTCCGGCCTCGACCCGGATGTTGTCCGCCGGGAGAAGGAGGTACTTGCCGACAAGTACAAGGCGCAGGGAAAACCTGCGAATGTGATCGACAAGATCGTCGAATCAGGGCTCAAGACCTTCTACAAGGAGGTATGCCTGGTCGATCAAGCCTTCATCCACGATCCGGACAAGAGCGTTTCCCAGGCAATCAAGGACGCGGAGGGCAAGGTCGGCGCGCCAATCAAAGTGACGAGGTTTGTGCGCTACGTGCTCGGCGAAGGCATCGACCGGCCGGATGATGATTTCGGGGGCGATGTCGCGGCCTTGATCAAACCGAACTGAGTCGTCCAAGCGGTATTGAGCGTCCGACCCATGCGATAGCCGTGTGGAGCCGCTCGCGCCGGCGGCAAGCGCAGGAGTGCCATGGCAAAATCCGTCTACCGGCGCGTCGTGGTGAAAGTTTCCGGCGAGGCTCTTATGGGCCCCGACAGCTTCGGCATCCATCAGCCGACGTTGGAGCGGATCGCGGCCGATCTAATGGCCTCCCAGCGGCTGGGCGTGGCGATCGCCGTTGTGGTCGGGGGCGGCAATATCTTTCGTGGCGTGAACGTTTCGGCGAAAGGCGTTGCGCGTGCGACCGGCGACATGATGGGCATGCTCGCGACCGTCATGAATGCGCTGGCGCTGGAAAGCGCGATCGAAAAGGCGGGAATGGCGGCTCGTACCATGTCGGCGCTCACCATGCCCGAGGTCTGCGAGACTTATGAGCGGCGGCGTGCGCTGCGCCATCTCGAGCAGGGGCGGGTAGTCCTGCTCGCGGGGGGGACCGGCAATCCGTTCTTCACCACCGATACCACTGCGGTGCTGCGGGCGGCCGAAATCGGCGCCGAGGCGGTGCTCAAGGCCACCAATGTCGACGGAGTCTACAGCGCCGACCCGAAGAAGGATAGGAACGCCGCGCGTTATGACCGCTTGAGCCACCAGGAGGCGATCGAGCGCGACCTCAAAGTGATGGATACGACCGCCTTCGCGCTTGCCCGGAAAAACCGTATGCCTATCATCGTGTTCTCGATCCGCGAAAAGGGAGCGATCGCGGCGGTGTTGCGCGGAAACGGGCGCGCCACCGTCGTCGGCACGTGAGGCGCTGTCGCCCATCGCGTCGCGCAAAACGCTCTATGCAGGATCGACTAACCTATTCGAGGGATCGCCATGGCAAACCCGACGCATGACATCACCGAGCTCAGGCGCCGCATGCAAGGTGCAATCCAGCTGCTAAAGCAGGAGTTGGGGGGGCTGCGCACCGGCCGCGCGTCGGCCAGCCTGCTCGAGCCGGTGCTGGTCGAAGCTTACGGCACCCACATGCCGCTCAATCAAGTCGCCACAGTGAGCGTGCCCGAACCCCGGCTCATTTCCGTACAGGTGTGGGACAAATCGATGGTCCATGCCGTCGAAAAGGCTATTGCCGCCTCCAATCTCGGGCTTACTCCTTCAACCGAAGGCCAAGTGTTGCGGCTGCGGATCCCCGAACTCAACGAGGAGCGGCGTAGGGACTTGGTCAAGGTCGCGCACAAATACGCCGAGGCGGCGAGGGTCGCCGTGCGTCACGTGCGGCGTGACGGACTTGACGTGCTCAAGAGGCTCGAAAAGGATCACAAGATCAGCGAAGATGATGGCAAGCGGTCGTCCGAGCAGGTGCAGAAGGCGACGGATGAAGCGATCGCCGAGGTCGACAAGATGTTGGCGACCAAGGAAAGGGAAATCCTCACGGTGTGAGGTTGTTGGAGCGCGATGGCGAAGACCGAGCCGTTGCCCACTGCCGAGATCGGCGATTTCGCCGTGCCGCGGCACGTTGCCATTATCATGGACGGCAACGGGCGTTGGGCGGCGGAGCGCGGACTGCCGCGCGGGCAAGGTCATCGCCGCGGTGTCGAGGCGCTGCGCCGTACCGTGCGCGCCGCCGGCGATCTCGGCATCGACTTTCTCACGATCTTTTCGTTCAGCGCCGAGAACTGGTCGCGCCCGCCCGCCGAAATCCGCGAACTGATGGGGCTGTTGCGCCGCTTCGTTCGTCACGATCTCGCCGATCTCCACCGCCGTGGCGTGCGGGTGCGCGTCATCGGCGAGCGCGAGGGTCTCGACCCCGACATCCGACGGCTGCTGGACGAGGCCGAGGAGTTAACCAAGGACAACAACAGGCTCGTCCTCGTCGTCGCCTTCAATTACGGGGCCCGCCAGGAAATCGCGCGCGCCGCTCGCCGCATTGCGGCCGCAGTCGCGGCCGGGAAGCTGGCGGTCAGTGCCGTGACGGCCGACAGCCTCGCGAGCTTTCTCGACCTGCCCGATTTGCCCGATCCCGATCTCATCATCCGCACCAGTGGCGAGCAGCGGCTCTCCAATTTCCTGCTGTGGCAAGCGGCCTATAGCGAACTCGTGTTCGTACCGACTTATTGGCCGGATTTCGACCGCGCGACACTCGAAAGCGCGATCGCCGAGTATCGTCGGCGCGAACGTCGATTCGGCGGCCTCGCCGTGCGCGCCGGATCGTGATCCGTGGCAGGCGCTGACCATCATCCATTGCGCGCCTCATGGCCTCGCGGTAGCGAACTTGCCCTGCGCATAGGCTCGGCGTTGGTGCTAGTGCCGCTCGCAATCGGCGCGGCCTACATTGGGGGCTGGCTGTTTGCCGTGTTTTGGGGTGTCGCGGCGATGGGGGTGCTGTGGGAATGGACTTCGCTGGTGGCACGAGCCGACCAGCGGTCCGTGCTCGGGGCCGGCGCGGCGGCGCTTGCCCTCGCGCTCGCGCTTGCAGTCACCGAACATCTTCTAGCGGCGGTCATCGTGCTGGCCATGGGGGCAATGGGCGCGGCGGCGTTGGCGCACGCCGAGCGTCGCATATGGGTCGCTGGCGGCGTTCCCTATGCCGGAGCGCTGGCGCTAGCGCCGATCGTACTGCGCTCGGACAGCGAGAATGGCTTTCTCGCCGTGCTTTTTCTGTTTGTGATCGTGTGGACGACCGATATTGGCGCTTATTTCGTGGGCCGCGCGGTCGGCGGCCCCAAGCTTGTGCCGCAGGTGAGCCCGAACAAAACCTGGGCGGGGGCGCTTGGAGGCATGGGAGCGGCGGTCATTGTGGGGGTGGCTGTGGCCAAGACAGCTGCGCTGACGAACTTGTTCGCCATCGCCATGCTTGCCATCGTCCTCTCAATTAGCGCGCAGGGCGGCGATCTGTTCGAGTCCGTCCTCAAGCGCAGGTTCGGCGCCAAAGATTCGAGCCGCCTCATCCCCGGGCACGGCGGCTTGATGGACCGCCTCGATGGTTTCGTGACGGCCAGCGTCGTGGCTGTGCTCATCGGATTGGCGCGCGGCGGCTTCGAGGCGCCGGGCCGTGGTTTGTTGGTGTGGTGAGTCGATGAAGGCCGACCCCTTTCCTCCTGCGTGGAACCGATCGTCGACGGTAGAACGCACGGTGACGCTGCTTGGCGCTACTGGCTCGATCGGCGCGAGCACCATCGACCTGCTTAAGCGCGAGCGCAAACGCTTTCGCGTGGAGGCGGTGTGCGCCAACAAGAGCGCGGCTGCGCTTGCAGCGCTGGCGCGTGAGTTGGGCGCGCGCTTTGCCGCCGTCGGCGATCCCGCAGCTTATGGCGAACTCAAGGCCGCGCTCGCGGGGACCGGCATCGAGGCGGCCGCCGGCGAAAGCGGTTTGGTCGAAGCGGCCGAACGACCGGCCGAGTGGGTGATCGGTGCCATTACCGGCGCTGCCGGCCTCAAGCCGACGCTCGCCGCAGCCGAGCGCGGTGCGATCGTCGCGCTCGCCAATAAGGAAACGCTGGTGTGCGCCGGCGGTCTGTTCATGCGCCGCGCGGCGGCCTCAGGGGCGACCGTGTTGCCGGTCGATTCCGAACACAACGCGCTGTTTCAGGCCATGAGCGGGAGTCGCCGCGAGGACGTGCGCCGGGTGATCCTGACTGCCTCCGGAGGCCCTTTCCGCACTGCCCCGGCCGAAGTCGTGAAGGCTGCGACCGTGGAGCAGGCGCTCAAGCATCCCAATTGGTCGATGGGGGCGAAGGTCACGATCGATTCGGCAACCTTGATGAACAAAGGCCTGGAACTCATTGAAGCGCATCATCTCTTCGCCCTTGCCTCGGAGCAGATCGACGTCCTGGTGCATCCGCAATCCATCGTTCATAGCCTGGTGGAATTTTGCGATGGCTCCCTCATCGCCCAACTGGGGAGCCCGGACATGCGCATTCCAATCGCCTATTGCCTCGCTTGGCCCGAACGCATCGCGGGGCCGGCCCCGCGTCTTGATCTCGCACGTGCTGCGACCTTGACCTTCGAGGAGCCCGACCTCGGCCGTTTTCCGGCATTGGGGCTCGCCCGGCGCGCACTCGAGGCGGGTGGGGTCGCGCCCACCGTGCTCAACGCTGCCAACGAGGTGGCGGTGGGAGAATTTCTCGCGCGGCGGCTGAATTTTGCCGGGATAGCGGCCCTGGTCGAGGCGACCCTCGAGGCGGCATTATCCCGAAATTGGACCGCCGAGCCGGAAAGCGTCGACGAGGCACTATCTGTTGACCATAATACGAGATTGTTAGCACGCGGTCTCTTGCCCGAAATTGCCGCAAAGGCACCCTAGGAAGTCGGGGTTCGGGCGCTGACTCGGAGCAGGCGAGGGCATGGCCTCATGAGTTTCGATTTTCTATCTGGAATCAATACGCTGGGGGGCGGCCTGCTCGGCTATCTGATTCCCTTCCTGTTCGTCTTGACGTTGGTAGTGTTCTTCCACGAGCTCGGCCATTTCCTGGTCGCCCGCAGGTGCGGGATCAGGGTGCTGGTTTTCTCCATCGGGTTCGGCCCTGAGCTTTTTGGCCTCAACGACCGCCACGATACGCGCTGGAAACTCTCGGCGATTCCACTCGGCGGTTATGTGAAATTCTTTGGCGACGAGAATGCGGCCAGCGTCCCGGATGCAGCCGCGCTTGCCGCCATGACCGATGAGGAGCGCCGCCACAGCTTTGTGCATCAGTCGGTGGGCCGCAGGGCCGCGGTGGTGGTGGCGGGGCCGGTGGCGAATTTCTTACTTGCCATCGTGATTTTTGCCGCTCTCTTCATGGTCTTTGGCAAACCGAGCACATCGCCCCGGGTCGATGCGGTCCAACCCGGCAGCGCCGCGGAGGCGGCCGGATTTCAGCCGGGTGACCTAGTTCTCACCATCGACGGGCGGCCGGTCGAGAGCTTCCCGGACATGCAGCAGATCGTCAGCACCAGCGCGGGCGAGACGCTGGTGTTCGAGGTCGACCGCGGCGGCGTGAAGGTCACGCTCAAGGCAACTCCCGCGCTCAAGGAATCCAAGGATCGCTTCGGCAACGTGCATCGCATCGGCGTCCTCGGCATCACCCGCTCGCCATCGCCGGAGGACACGCACTTCCAGCCGGTTGGGCCGCTCAAAGCGCTTGAGCTTGGCGTGCAAAGGACGTGGTTTGTGGTCGAGCGGACGCTGTCCTATATCGGCGGCGTCATTTCCGGCCGCGAGGCCGCCGACCAACTCGGAGGTCCGATTCGCATCGCCCAGGTCTCCGGACAGGTCGCGAGCGAGGGACTGCCCTCGCTGTTCAGCCTCACCGCGGTGCTATCGGTCTCAATCGGCTTGCTCAATCTGTTTCCCGTGCCGCTGCTCGATGGCGGTCATCTGCTGTACTACGCAATCGAAGCGGTCAGGGGAAAGCCGCTATCGGATCGCGCTCAGGAGGTGGGATTTCGGATCGGGCTCGCGATAGTTGTAATGTTAATGATCTTTGCAACCTACAATGATCTTCTCCACCTCGCCGCGCAATGGACGGCGTCGTAGGAAGGTCGCAACACTCGGGGTGTAAAACGACAAGGCTGGGAAAGGACTTGGTTGCACGACGGAAAAAAGCCTGTACAACCGGCACTGTTGGTACAGGCGTTCTGGGGGTAGCGACGACCTTTCTCGTGGGTACCTGAGTTTTCGGGGTGCCCAAAAGGGGACGACAAAGGGCGCGTGGGGAATGAAATCTCGTAGCTGGCTCGTCCGAGGGCTTGGCCTTGCCTGCCTTGTCCTTGGGGGGATTTTATTGAGTGGTGGCGTCGTGTCGCTCACGGCACGGCCGGCCTATGCCCAAACCGTGAGCTCCATCGTCGTTCAAGGCAATCAGCGGGTCGAGTCGGACACCATCCGCTCCTACTTCCGGGCAGGACCGAATGGCCAGCTGGACGCCTTCCAAATCGATGAAGGCGTGAAGGCGCTAATTTCGACCGGTCTTTTTCAGGATGTTCGACCGACGATTCAGGGCGGACGGTTGACCATCACGGTCATCGAAAATCCGGTCATCAACCGCATCGCCTTCGAAGGCAACAAGAAGGTCAAGGACGATCAGCTCAAGTCCGAAATCCAATCGAAGGAGCGCGGCACACTCTCTCGTCCCGTCGTGCAGGCCGACACCGCGCGCATCGTCGAGGTCTATCGCCGCAGCGGCCGCTTCGACGTCCGCGTAGACCCCAAAATCATCGAGCTCCCCAGCAATCGCGTCGACCTCGTCTTCGAAATCACCGAGGGCGTAAAGACCGGCGTAAAGAGCATCGAGTTCATCGGCAATCGCGCCTATTCATCCTACCGCCTCAAGGAAGAGATCAAGACATCCGAAACCAGACCATTTCTCGCATTTCTGCAGACGGGCGATATCTACGATCCGGACCGGATCGAAGCGGATCGCGAGTTGTTGCGCCGATTTTATCTCAAGCACGGCTACATCGACGTGCGCATCATCTCCGCGGTCGGAGAATACGATCCGGATCGAAGAGGTTTCGTCATCGCCTTCACCATCGAGGAGGGTGAGCAGTACCGCGTCGGAACGGTCGACGTTCAGTCGACCATCCGGTCGCTCGATCCGTCTTTTCTCAGAGGGAAGCTGCGGACTTATCCCGGCGACGTCTACAATGCCGAAGCGGTCGAGAAGACCGTCGAGGACATGACCATCGAAGCCGCGAGGCAAGGCTATGCCTTCGCGACAGTGCGCCCAAGCGCGACGCGCGACGCACAAACGCGGACGGTCAATCTCGTCTTCACCGTCTCGGAGGGACAACGCGCCTACATCGAAAGCATCAATATCCGCGGCAATACCCGCACGCGCGATTACGTGATTCGCCGCGAATTCGACCTTGCGGAGCGTGATGCCTACAATCGCGCGCTCATCAATCGGGCCGAGCGGCGCTTGCAGAAACTCTCATATTGCAGGAGCGTGAAGATAACC
>Ga0124850_1000243_pt1 | contig 10072 bp, 10 predicted proteins | sample PanSoiMetaGPlot1_FD_97462 | JGI IMG/M metagenome (GOLD analysis project Ga0124850, IMG submission 97462) | Tropical forest soil microbial communities from Panama analyzed to predict greenhouse gas emissions - Panama Soil - Plot 1 (PacBio error... | ecosystem: Environmental > Terrestrial > Soil >...
GGAATTCGTGCCGCTTCTCGCTCGACGATCAGGCCTGGTATGGAGCGTATGGAGCGCCTCTACCTGATCCACATTCTCTGCGACGAAATGACCATCTCGGACCGAACATAGCGAGAAGCTATCAGGGCACACGCAATCCGATCTGGTTCCAGGATATTGCCTCGGGCGGAGGCACGTGTTGTTTTGGGCACAACCCGGCAAGGATCGGCACTGTGGCGCGGCCTCGGCGCCTCGTCCCGACCTCGCGGGATCTTCCGCAATCGAGGGTACAGCGGTCGCGAGAAGACGCGGTCGAGTACGGCTCTTTATGCCGAGTAGACCCGGGGAATTTCACCCCGAGTCCCTCACAGGTAGGGTCGAGGACTGGCGCGCCGGTTTAGGTCGAAGTTTGTATTCCCTGTTTTCTCGCCCTTTCGTTTGCGAGTGTCACACTATCTCGACCGTGCCACGTTTCCAGCCCCCGCCACGTCGAACGCAGCGTGCGGATTTCCCGCACTTGCCATCGTTCCAGATATTGGTCGCGAGCTCCCTCTCACTTCCGACCTTCGCCCAGGACGACATACGCGTCACTGTCCTCCGAACGATGCGGCCCAGGCCGACGCCTGCGTTGGTCCGGGCCGCAATTTCCGCGTAAGGACTAAGGCCGCTCAGGGCACGGCGTCGCCGCGGCCGACGTCGATGCGGGCGGCGGTGAAGGTGCCGTCCGGCTGCTTGGTGGCGGCGGCGGCCGCTACGGCGGCACCGGCTTTAAGCTCGTTCCTGTCGGAGACCTCCAGACGCTGAACCGGCACGGTCGGTCCGATGACGAGCTTCTTCTCGCCATCCTTGTATTTCACGGTGAGGACTGGGCCGTCCACACTGGTGACGGTCTGGCCGACCGCGCCATTGGTCATGGTGCCGTTGGGAGCGCCCGGCCATACCGGCCGATGTCCGTCGCCATTGCCGCGCATGGTCTCGGGGAAGATGCGCAGTTCCACTGCCTTCTGAGTGCCGTCGGGCTGCGGAACGCCGCCGCTGGCGACATAGTCGCCCGCCTTGATGTCGGCGGCCGACGCCTTCACCCGGGCGACGACCAGCGCACTGTCGGCAAGCTTTAGCGTGATCGGGCCGCTGGCCGATTTGATATACAACGTATTGCCCTCGACCTTATCGAGGGTGCCGGCAACGCGCTGGGTCGGCTGTTGCGCCCACGCGGTGGAAACCGCAAAGACCGCCGCCAAGGCGGCGGCCGTCATAATCCGCATTGTGCTCATGTCTGTCCTCCCAATGGTGTATCACGCGGCCGAGCATACAGCCGTCAGCCCGGATGCCGAAGAGGCGCAGAGGGGGGTGAAATTCCAAATAAGTCGCGATCGATTTGTCGGACATGGCGGCGCGCCGGACAGCTAAAGCTGATGCCGACGCCGATCGGCGGCAGCAGCCTGCCAGTGAGCGCGAGGCAGCTGCCCGGATGAGGGAGAGGGCCGAAAAGACGAGGCAGATATTCGAGAGGCAGTTCGGCAAGCTGCGTACGACCTTCCAGATGATGCTCAGCCCTTGATCGCGCGGCGACGGGGCTGAACTGAGCGTGAGTGCCGAGTTGGGCTAGGCTCGCGTCCTGGCCTTACCCTGCCTTGATATTGGCCGACCGGATCACTTTGCCCCACTTCTCGATTTCCGCCACGATGTACCTTCCAAATTCCGCGGGAGTCATCGGCATCGGGGCGCTGCCGAGTTCCGCAAGCCGCGCCCTTAGAGTGGGATCGGAGAGACCCGCATTGATCTCCCGGTTGAGCTTCTCGATGATCTCGGCGGGCGTGTTCCGGGGCGCGCCGATACCGTATAACTGGATCGCCTAGTAGCCTGGGACAAATTCGCCCACAGCCGGGATGTCCGGCAGAACCTTCTCACGCGTCGGGGTGGTCACCGCGAGCGGGCGCAGCTTGCCGGCTTTGATGTACTCTATCGACGAGGAGATGCCGGGGAACATCACTTGAACCTGCCCGCCGAGCAGATCGGTCAGTGCAGGCCCTGCGCCGCGATAAGGCACGTGCGCCATCTTCACGCCGGCCATCAACTTGAACAACTCGCCGCAGACGTGTTGCGCGCTTCCAATACCGCCTGATGCCATATTGAGTTGGCCCGGTTTGGTCTTGGCATAGGAGATGAATTCGGGAACGGTCTTGGCCGGAACCGATGGATGTACCACCATAATGCAGGATTCGCGGCTGACGCCTGCGACCGGCGCAATATCGCGGATGAAATCGAAGGGCAGCTTCTCGTAGAGCGTTGCGTTGATCCAATTCGACGTACCAACCATGAGAAGCGTATAGCCGTCTGCGGGCGCATGGACGGCGGCCTCTGTGGCGATATTGCCGGCTGCGCCCGGTCGGTTCTCGACGACGAGAGGTTGGTTGAGCCGCTCCGACAGCCACTGACCCATGAGGCGCGCGGGGATGTCGAATCCGCCACCGGGTGGAAAGCCGACGATCAAGCGCACCGGCCGCGTCGGGTAGGTTTGCGCCCTTGCGACGCGCGAGACGGCCGGGAGCGCGACAGCAGCTGCTGCCAGATGCAAGAATTGGCGGCGTGGAATTTTCATGGCGTTTCCTCTTTGAGCGAGTGTCGATGGCACCTGCAAAAAGATGTGGGTTGATTATCGGAGTGCTCGCCTTTCGACGGCACCGCCGCTGCCGTTAGAAAGCAGACTTCGGCACGTCCCGCTGCCAGCTCTTGAATCAAGCGACACTGCAGGGTGCGCTGACATCCTAGTTGCCGCGAGCATAAATGGAATTGCTTATCTGATTTTCCCCCTATAACTTCTTATTTATGCCAAGAACCACGATCGAATGGGAGAGTCGGATCGGCCGGCGGCTAGGAGTGCGCGATTTGCACGTCTTCGTCACGGTCGTGCAGTGGGGCAGCATGGCCAAGGCAGCTCAGCAGCTCAACGTGACCCAACCGGCGGTGTCAAAGGCCATCGGCGATCTCGAGAACACGCTCGGTGTGCGGCTTCTCGACCGCAGGCCGCAAGGCGTTGAGCCGACGATGTATGGCCGCGCATTGCTCAAGCGCAGCAACGCGGTGTTTGACGAACTCAAACAAACCATAAGGGACATCGAGTTCTTGGCCGACCCGACGGTTGGCGAGGTCAGGTTCGGATGCCAAGATTCCATCGCGGCCGCAGTTCTCCCGCCGATCATGGAACGCTTTTCCCGCCAATATCCGCGGGTGGTTCTGCGCATGGAAGTGATCGGGCGCAGCCCCGACAACGCACAACTGCCGTCGTTGCACGAACGGCATATTGATTTTGCGATATTCCGGCTGTCGACCCCGCTTACGGACCAAAAGGTCATGGATGAGTTACATGTGGAAATTCTTTTCAATGACCAGTTGGTGGTGGCGGCAGGAAGCCACAGCCGCTGGGCGCGGCGCCGCAAGATTGATCTTGCGGAACTGATCGAGGAGCCGTGGATCATCTCAAGCCCCACCAGTTGGAATTACATCGAATTGGCGAAGGCATGCCGGGTGCGTGGCATCGATATGCCGAAGGCCAGATTGGACACCATCTCCACTGCTGCTCGGGTCAGTTTGCTCGCAGCCGGCCCCTATATTGCAACGTTCCCGAGTTCGTCCATGCGCCTGTTTGCGGACAGGTTCTCGCTCGTAGTGCTACCGGTTGAATTGCCAACGCGGCCATGGCCAGTTGCGCTCGTCACGTTGAAGAATCGGACACTCAGTCCGGTGGTCGAGCGTTTCCTCGAATGCGCCCGTGAGGCTGCAGGGTCATTTGATGGCCGGAAAACCGCACGTAAATCGTAAGTTATGCTTGCCCTGCCACGGCGCCACCTATGGCCGCATCGGAGCCGTCGCTAGGTTGGCGAACCCGGCACTGTCGAAGCCGCGACGCATCGCGCCATTGCCTTCGCGTGCTGGACAACCGTGCCGCCCAGTCGCGCGGGGCAGGCGGTTTCTTTCGCACCCTACCACGACGCCTATCGACAGCCCGCGCGTACCGGGCATCCCAGGACCACCGGAGTCTGAGTCTTTCAATGAGTCCGTATCGACTTTCCGCTTGTGGCCCGGCTCTGCGAAGCCGCCAAGCAAAGCTGGCGCGATCAGTCGGTGAAAGTCCGACCCAGGTAATGCTCAGCAGGCAGCCTGGAAGCGAGTGTTGCGTGAGCCGACGGCGACGCCGGCCACGAAGCGTACACAGCGGTTGCGTGGGGTGTGTGATTGAGCCCCGTAATGGGTACGTCGCAGGAGCGGAGACCGTGCAGAGAGTCGAACGCAACATGGACAGGGCCGCTAAGCGAGGCCATGCCCGCCCTGCCGGGGTCGAAGAGCAGATCACGCGCAAAAGGATCGCGTCGGAACTTGGGAGATCCCGCGTTCGGCCAGGCAATCTGCTCCGGGATGCGTTCTTCGCCATCAGGCGGGAGGCAGCCCCCGCCGGCGCCAAACTCTTTGATGAAGGCGTCGTCGAACTGGTTGGAGATTTCGGTCGCGTTGGCCGATTTTGAGGCGGCCATTCGAATTGACCCCCGGGGATTGGTCAATCTACTTCAGTCGCTCCTTCCTTTATTGCGCCAGCGGCGAATATGATCGAGCCCTGGCCGACATCAATAAGGCTCATCAACTTGAACCAAATGAGTCGGGTCTATTCAATACACGGGGGGTTATCTATTTCAACATGGGAACTTATGATCGAGCGATTGCAGATTTCGACCAAGCAATAAAGATATCGCCGAAAGTTTCCTGCGTTATTCGGTCGTGGTCAGACAAAGCTCAGAATAGGTGATGTTATCGGAGGTAACGCGGATATCGCGACGGCAGAAGTCATAAAGCTAGATATTGGTCGCAGCTTCTGGCAGGTATGTTCAAAATGAAAAGGTAGGCAGAGACGGGCTGACCTTCTACACTCGAAATTCGCAGCAGAAACTTTCACACAGCTTGGGCCACTTTCGGCTCCTCGGTATCGCCAGCTCATAGGCCGGCGAGCGCGCCGAGCGGCTCTTGTCGTGAACTCGACTGCGCCGCACTCGCGTGCTAGCAGCATTTGATGATCCTCGAATTCACGCACCGCACACTCCCAGCCCACGTGTTCACCGCGCGCCACGCGCATTTCGAGCGCATGAGGGCTGAAGTGCTGCCGGACGACCCGCCCTACGACCTTTGCAGTGCGTGGGCGCATTTCCGGCAGCGGCTGAAGAGGTGGCGGTTCACCACCTGGGTCTTCTGGCATCACGGGCGCATCGCGGCGGAGGCAAATCTCGACTTTGTTGACCTCCCCAGCAACCCCCATCTGTCGCATCCCTACGTCTCGGTCGAACCCGAGCTGCGTCGCCACGGCATCGGCGCGCGGCTGCTGGCGCTCGCTGTTGCCGGGGCGATCCGCGAACGGCGGCAACTGCTCATCACCAGCACCACGGATCGTGTGCCCGCCGGGCGGCGCTTTGCCGAACGGCACGGCTTCCGGAGGGGCATCGAGACGCATCTCAACCAGCTCGCGCTCACTGGTCTCGACCGCGGCTTGATGGCACACTGGATCACCGCGGCCAGTGAGCGCGCAGCGGACTACGTCGTTGAGATCTGGGATGGCCTCATACCTGAAAGCGACATCGTGGGCTTCGCCGACCTTGCGACGGTCATGAACAGCGCGCCGCGTGGCCGCCTCACCATTGACGATATGAAGGTCACGCCGGAGATGATACGGGACAGCGAACGTTGGCTATTTGCAGACGGCAGCCGACGGCTGACGGCGGTCGCTCGCCATCCGCAAAGTAGTGAACTTATCGGATTCACGAGCCTCTCCTGGTCCCCGAAGCGCGCCGCGCTCGTCTGGCAAGGCGACACAGGCGTCCGGCCAGACCATCGCAACAAGGGCCTTGGCCGCTGGCTCAAGGCCGCCAATGCCCGAGCCCTGCTCGAGGCCAACCCGAAAGCCCGCATCCTGCGCACCGGCAACGCCGACGTCAACGCGCCGATGCTGGCAATCAACCGGCAGATGGGCTTCCGGCCACTTCTCGCGAGCGTGGGCTGGCATGCTAATGCCTTGGCCGTCGCTGCGCATCTCAGAACGGCTCGCCGGAGATTGACCTACTGCCGAGGCTGACCCTGGTAGTCTTCCGGCGCCGTATCGGAGGATTACCCATGTTCGGCATGTCATCGGGACCGCGATAGCCTTTGTCGCTCTGTTCGCATTCTTCCGTGCCCTGGACCAGATGAATGCTTAAACAGTCGCACGTGCGGCCAATGGAATTCGCCGGACGGCGTCCGACCGGCATGGTGTTGGTGGACCCTGAAGGCTTCCTGACCGACAAGGCGCTAACGGCTTGGGTGCAGCGGGGTGTCGACTTCGCGTCGACACTGCCCGGGAAAAAGCTCGCTGGGAAGAAGTCGAGACACAAGGAAGCGAGGGGATAACGAATACATTTGGCTTGGAGTGCGAGAATGACTGCAACGGGTCGTGTGTCACGAGCCTCGCCGGTCCACACGGTGATGCGCAACTGTTCGAGAGATGAAAGAGAAGGCGCAGGCTCGATTGAGTCGACCCAAAGAGAGGGGGCGGCAATACAAAGAACCGCGAGAGCGAACACGGCGCAATTTCTGGGCTCATTTGAACACTGCCGGCCACAGCGTGGTCTGGCTACGGATGTAACCGGCCGCGTGGGTTACGCGGTCAGCGAGTCTCCTGATGACCCAATTAGCGGCTATTCGCGCAAAGGTTGACGTGCAAACGTCATAAGCCACAACTCTGCGGCCTCGCCGCCTATTCGATCACCTCGTTGGCGTGCAACAGGAAACTCTCCGGAATGTTGAGGCCGATGGCCTTGGCGGTCTTGAGGTTCACGACCATCTCGAACTTGGTCGGAAGCTGAATGGGAAGGTCGGCCGGCTTCTCGCCGCGCAGGATGCGATCGACATAAGTGGCGGCGCGACGCCAGATGTCTACTCGGTCGACGCCGTAGGAGAGCAAGCCGCCCTCTCTGGCAAGGAAAGATGCGGTATAGACCGCCGGTACGTTGTTTCGGGCCGCCGCCAATATGATTGGCGCGCGATGCACGGCCATGAATGCACCCCCCAAGACAACAAGGCCGCCTCCCGGCTCGCGCCCAAGGGCGGTAATGGCCGTTTCGATCTCTACGTCACTACGAACGGGCGCAGTGATCGGCTCGACCTTGAGTGACCGCGCCGCCGTCTCAAATGAGGGCATATAAGTCGATACGGGGGACGTGTCGGGATTGAAGATGATGGCGGCCCGCTTTAGGCCGGGAGCGATCTCCGAGAGCAGCTCAAGCCACTTGCCTCCCATCGTCGGTTCCCAGTTGGCGAAGCCGGTGATGTTGCCGCTCGGGCGGTCGAGCCGCGCGACGATGCGCTGGGCGACAGGGTCGGCCAGAAGCGCAAAGACGATCGGGATCGTCCGCGTCTCCCGCTGGAGGGCAACGGTCGGCGCGGTCCCGTTTGTCAGGATGATTTCGGGTTGCAGGCCGACCAACTCCTTCGCCAGCGCTCGTATCCGATTGCTGTCACCACCAGTCCAACGAAGGTCCATCCGCACGTTGCGGCCATCGGTCCAACCCAAGTCAGCAAGCGCTTGCGTGAATGCGGAGAGGAGAGAATTATACACGGGATCGTTTTCGTCGGCCGGCATGAGCACGCCGATCGGCCGTACGCGCTCCGCCGGCTGCGCGCGCGCCGCGAGCGGCCACGCCGCCGTGCTCCCAAGTCCCGCGATGAACTCGCGCCGTCGCATCTGCAATCCTCCGCAGGCTGATTTGGTGCAGCCTAGCGCGGTCCAGATTCTATGCAAAACGGAGTCGCCAAGGGCGAGTCCGCTTTACTGGGGCACATCGGCCCCGTGCGATGCAAGCCGTCGAGGCGGGCCTCGCTCGCGCTTATGACCCGAAGCTGCCAATCGTGCAGGCGTCGAGTTACAAGCGCTTGAGCTTCAACTTTCTGGCCCGCGCACCCTATTCGATCACTTGATCGGCGATGGCGAGAATGCATGGCGGGATCGTTAGGCCGCAACCTCATCAATCAGCGTCGGATCATCATCGCCCGTTCCGCTCTTGTTGACCCGCCTCGATACCGGCCACATGCGAAGACGATCCGCAACGGCTGGTTTTAGGGGTCGAGGAAACCTCTGGCCCTGGATCTGAGTGCCGTCCGAGCCCGTACGCCAAACCACGACGGATGCGCCGTCCAAAGAACACCTCACCCTCGGTGAAGCACCACAAATTCGTATTGTTCGGCGATCGACTGGCCGCTTTCGCTGAATTGCCCGCGCACCTCGAAGAAGGGGCTGCGACCGATGCGGGTACTGAAGCCGATGAGGGACTGGATGGTCAGGCTTAGCAGCCGCGTTGCCGGCGGCGCTCTGCTGGCCAGCGGAAAAACCGAGTCGTCGGTGTCGGCGCCTTGTGTAAAATCGATCATGAGGAGGATCGACGTGCAGAGGTAGCCGTGCTGCTCCAGGATCATGCGGGTCGTCGTCTGTCCCAGGAGGAAGGGTGTCGCCGCCGCATGAATTGCGCCAAGCAGGAGCACGCCCGGTGTATGGCGGGGTATGCGGCGGTCCGCGATCTCTTCAAAGAAGTGCTGCGCTATACGGCGATCGCGGATGGCTGGGTTCATGCTGCTCGACCCGATCGAAAGCACGTAGCGCGGCCTGGCCTTGAGGTCGTCGAGTACAGGCTGGAAGCGGCGCGGTGCCAGGCGCCGCTGGACCTCCTGCTCATCCATCGCGCCGGCGCCGGGAGCCGCAGGATCGAAATCCGGCGGCAGCACTTCGTGCAGCCAGTAGTCGCGGATGGCCCGCCGCACCGGGCCCGCATTGAGAAAGGATTCACAGCCGAAATAACGGAAGCGCTGATTGTTCAGCAGTTCGCGCACGAGGCGCCGCATCGCCGTAGTGCGGATCATAGCGCCACGAAAGCCGTGTGATTCCCCGATAATAACCACATCCTCCGCGGGCGCGATCGTCGTCCGCCCGTTTCTCGCCATATAGTCCCGGAGATCGTCGCTCAGCGCCATGCTCGCCTCCGTTCCGTGCCGCAGCCGCCCCAACAACAGCGGCGCTTAACAATTGCAAATCGTTCCCGTTTCGAGTGTGAGGCAAGTCACATAGGGCTAGATTCGCGTGTCGAGGCTTCCGCCGGAGGAAGAATGAGCGGGCCGGTCTGCCGCTCGATCGGGAGCATCCAGGAACGGCGCCGCTGTGGCCCGCGTTGCGAGTTACCTATTCCAATTCTCGCTGTGCTCCCGCTGGACAGCCAAGCTGTCCGGATTGCGCACCTTGACCCAGACCGGGCACGGACCGGTCCGATAGAGCGGGGAGGACGAATCCGGCCGGAAGACGCTTGACTCTCATTTCTCACCATAGTTAGGCCCGCGCAGTTGCATCAACAACGGAGGTCTCCGCGCATAGGTGGAAAAACAAAGAGGCTGCCGACCGAGGCGGCCCCAAGTGGGAGGAACGCCCAAACAAGGGCGTGATCTTAAAAAGCAATGTCTATGCCATTCCGGCTACCTCGCTCTTTATTCATCTTCCGGCGTCAGCTTGGAGAGCAGGTGAGGCCAGTTGCGAGCGACGATGCCGCGGATCTCGTCATCAACGGCCCCGATGTCATCGAAAGCCTCGATCTGCTCGCGAAGCATCTCAAGGTCGTCCGCACTGAGAGGGTGACCGTGCAGGACCTCGATTGGCATATCCAACCCTACGCGTTCACCGCCGCCGCGCGGCCATCAGCTTCGTCGCCGGCACCTTGAACTGCTCCGCAGCTGCCTTTGGGGCCACATGCCTCGGCACACCCGGCCAGTTTTTCCCCTTTCGATCGAAGACCCGCTGTCGCCGGGGGCGGTGCCAGCGCGCTCGGAAGCGGAGGAGTTCCGGAATTGGCCCATAGGCGAAGAATCCTATGGCGAGCCACATGGGTCGGCTATTTGGGGTGCACCGGACAGTCGGGAGCCCCGGCCGCCATGCCAGCACATAGGCAGATTTTGGTAGAGTCGAGATGTGGCGCGGTTTCTGTAGGTCGGACATATCTGTTTCCGCCCCTTTCGTCTGGCGGTGCCTTAGTGGTTCGAC
>Ga0124850_1000245_pt1 | contig 10045 bp, 6 predicted proteins | sample PanSoiMetaGPlot1_FD_97462 | JGI IMG/M metagenome (GOLD analysis project Ga0124850, IMG submission 97462) | Tropical forest soil microbial communities from Panama analyzed to predict greenhouse gas emissions - Panama Soil - Plot 1 (PacBio error... | ecosystem: Environmental > Terrestrial > Soil >...
GATCGTCCCCCGCCCGCACCATCCAGAGCGCAATCCGCTCCGCAGAGCGAGGACCGACTCCCGGCATTTGTCGTAGTTGCGCAATCAAATTCCGGATTGCTACCGGATATTCTGTCCTTCTCAAAGCACGCTCAGCTTTCTTCCGAAGGCGGTTCCGCCAACTGCAAAACGAGCGGCTCCAGTCGGTGCAGACCGCCAACTGCAAAACGAGCGGCTCCAGTCGGTGCAGATAGAATTGCAACGCAGGATCAACTTCCCCTTCGGGTCCCTTGGCCTTCTGAAATTCAGAATACGCTTCCGCCCACCGTTTTTCTCGATACAGAACCACACCGCTCCAGAAAGAATCTCTGCGCGCTACATGCTCCGGCGCTGCTTCTGCGGTCAGCCAGAGCGGTTCGTAGATTTCGATTCGATCGTGTGAATTCATCCCGCTAACAAAATCAATCGGACGCGCCACAATAGTCTCACTCACTCGGTCGAATGTAGCCGTATCGATCAGAATCTTCGATCCATAGCGATGATTCAGAGCGCAAAATCTCCGCGCGAGTTCAATCGGTTCGCCACTCGCCAGCAGCGCTGGATGAACGCTGTCCTTTAGCGCCCCCGCAATTATCGCGCCTGAGCTGATACCTGCTTGAATGTCCCAGTCGCGCGACGCTTCTTCGTTCTTCTGCTGCCGCTCCCGAAAACTCTTTGTGAGACCCAGCACGGCGCACACTGCCTTCTCGGCGTGTTGGCTACTCGCATTTGGAAATCCAAAAATCGCAACGACGCCTTCCCCATCGGCAGCCTGCAGGAACGCTCCTTTTTCAATTAAATCGTCTGCCGTATCGCGCAGAAACTTCCCCATTGTCTTGGCGAAACCGGCGGGGTCAGAGTCATTCGCGAATCCATGCCGGTTGGCAATGTCGCAAACCACAACGGTCGCTTCGTATGTTTTCGCTTCAGCGTCGAAGGGGGTTGCACCAGTGGTGACACGACGAAATTCTTCTTTTGAAAGACGGTTGGCAAAAATTGTGCGCAACAAATGTGACCGATCCCTTCGCAGAAAAGCCGTCCATGCTTCCGCGGCCGTCGCCGCGAGTACGATTGCAAAAATGGAGGGAACCGGCTGGAAAAAAATCCGATAAAGAGAGAGAACCCACGAAAGCACAAGCAGCTCAACCACCAGCGAAGCGAACAAGAGATAGTTGCGCTTCCATGCCCCAGCCGCAGTATTTCTCAGGCTCAGCCACGCAACACCAACAGCTATGACCAAGACAAGAACATACTGCCACTTTTCTCCTACAACCCTCGTTGCCCCGGCATAATTTGAAACAAGGCGCCCGACACCAATTTCAAGACCCGCTACCGCCTTGCTTGCGTGTAAAAAGCCGACTACGACGGCGACGACAACTCCAATTACGAGCGTTGTAATCAACGTGCGCTTCATGAGCGGTCAGGCCTTTTGGGCGGCCGCGGCCGGGTAATAAGAATGCACCACCAGTTCACTTAAGAATTCGTCCGGCGAATCGACGGCTTCGGCGTTAATGAGAAACCGTGTCTGGCCGGTGTTCTTCTTGATCAGATTCAGTCCAAACTGGTAATCCTTAAACAAGTGGGCGCAAAGATCACTCATAGTCATCCGTTCAGCCTGCGCGCGCTCGACAAGACGCCGCACCGCAGCGTCATCGAAAACAATTTCCAAGCCATGCTCACCGCTAAATCTTTCCGCGAATTGACGCGCACCGGTTTCGAGCATTTGCGCCTCAAGCTTGTGCCCCTCCGCCATCAACCGGTCGAGCACGCGCTGTGGCTCGCGCACTAGTGCGGCAGTGACACGCAACTGGCTAAGGCCTGATCCCGCCAGGTAGTACTTGTAATCGCGGAACAATTTCTCGAATACCGTCAGCAATCCGCGTGCGCCTGTTTTTTCCACGGCGGCCGCCTCCGCCAGCAAACGCAGTGCCTCGTCCTCGAAGCTGATTTCAATTCCGTAAGCGCGAAAGGCACGCTCATATTGCCGGAGCAAACTGCCCTCGGAATATTTCATGATATTGAAAAGATCATCGGCATCGAGGTCTTCACATACCACGCGCACCGGCAACCGACCGATAAATTCCGGCTCGAACCCGTATTCGATAAAATCCTTCGTGGTCACATGTCGGAACAACTCGTTGTCCATTACCTGAATTGGTTCGGCGCTAAACCCGATCTGTCCGTGCCGCACGCGTCGCGCCACCTGTTCCTTCAACTTCTCAAATGCGCCGCTGACCACGAAGAGAATGTGACGGGTGTTGATCGTCTCACGCTTTGCCTTGCCGCGTCGTTGAAACTCGAACGCTGCCTGCAATTGCGCCTGCAAATCGTTCATGCTGCGCACCGGAACTTCTGTTTCCTCCATTAACTTCAACAAAGTGGTTTGCACACCCCTCCCGCTGACATCCCGGCCAATCAAATTTCCGGCCGCCGCGATCTTGTCGATCTCATCGATGTAAATGATTCCGAACTGCGCCAGATTTACATCTCCGTTTGCTTTGTGCACCAACTCGCGCACCAGATCTTCCACGTCTCCGCCAACGTATCCGGTCTCGCTGAACTTCGTCGCGTCTGCTTTGACAAAAGGAACTTTGATCAGATCGGCGATGTGTTTAATGAGGTAGGTCTTGCCGACCCCGGTTGGTCCAACCAAAATCACATTTTGTTTGATGTATTCTATCTCCTGCGCACGCGTGACATCTTCCTTCTCAAGACGGCGCAGGTAATTCGCATGGTTGTAATGATCGCAAACGGCAATCGCCAGAACCTTCTTCGCTTCATCCTGCTTGATCACGAATCGGTCGAGATGCGCCTTGATGTCCCGCGGTAGAAGATTGAATTCAAATTCCCTATGATCGGTTTTCTCGGGCTTTTCTTCCTCCTCTGCCGGTGCCGGATCTGGTTCCGCAAACGTCGCCACCGAGACCCGGTCGCCAAAGTTCTGTTTCATAAACTCCGTGATCTTGGTCTTCAATTCTTCCGGCGAAGGAAATTGCGGTGGTGGGTTTTGCTCCATATCGCGATCAAGAAAACGTCGCGTAAAAACCAATTATGGCAACGATTCGTCTAAAATCTGACCCTTAGCACCGGAAATTCGTTCATCTGTGATCTTGCGCCCGAGGCCAGGTGATTTCCCACTGTCCGGCTGTGGCGGGAACGATCTACCTTAGTTTGGAATGCCCCACGTTGTGGTCAACGGGTTGCCGAAAACTTCTACCTAATCTCAGGGAGTAGCTTCGCAGTCTGTTCTTTGTATTCAGGCTTAGCTGTCGCGGCGGCCTTACCTAGTTCTATGGCAGCCTCGGTTTGTCCAGTTGCACTGGCAAAGACGGCGCAACGCCACAGTCGATCTGCCGCGTCAGGGGCCCGGGGATCGATGAAGGATTTGGATACAACCAACAATTCCCGGGGTGAAAACTGAGGCCATTTCACCCCTGCAATGCCGTATGGAAGCTTCATGTTGAGAATTTCGTCCGTCGCGCCCGCTATGCCCAAGTATTTCGTGCCGTCTCTGTCCGTGAGCGCGGCCGAGTAATGTGTCCGATTAAGATCGTCGATCAGCGTCTTCTTCCAATCGAATAAGAGTTGCGCCCTCTTTACTGCGACTTCCTTCGCCGGCTGAAAGTATGCACCGATCAGTTTCACATTGCTGATGGTGTCAGCTGCTCGATCAAAGTGATAAAGTGCGATTTCGTCTTTATACGTGGCAACCGCTTGATTCCACGGGCCGCGCTCTCTAAATGACGTGACCAACGCCGTCACGTCGGCCCAGGAACGTGAAACACCGCGTTGAACGATAAACAAAGCCGCAGCTGCAAGCAGCACAGCCGGTAAAGCCACGCGAGTCAGAAACGACCACGGAATCGATTCCTGTACAATTTCGCGGATCCGCTCGAAACCGTGCCACGAAAGCCGAGGCGGCTTCCAACGCCACCGTCGCAAACGTGCTGCGCTGCTGCTGTCACTTGGGCTATCCAAATCGCGTCGCGCCGATTCCAATTCTGTCACAAGATCATCGTAAGAGGAAAAGCGTTGCCCCGGATCGGGTGCGATCATTCGTTGCAAGACGCGCGCGGTAGAGGGCGAAACGTCCTGTGCCACGATGTCCAGCGACAGCGGTCGTTGTTTTAGTTCGTACAGGGCAGCGGCGGAATTGCTACTGGTTTCAATAGGCGGCGTGCCAGCGATCGCTTGGAAGAGGGTTGCCCCAAGACTATAGATATCACCGCGAAAATCCTCCGGCCGATTACCCAATCGCTCCGGTGCAACATAATGTGGCGTACCCCACAACGCGCTGCCGGTTTCCGAACGTTGTGTGGCCACGCTGGCCAGACCGAAGTCGCCGATTTTTGCTGCGTGTTCGTCGCTGAACAAAATATTGGCCGGCTTGACGTCACGGTGAATCAGCCCGCGTCGCAGCGCGGCACGCAATCCCCTGGCAACTTGGATTCCAATTTCCAACACTTGCTTTTCGGGCAACCGAGGTTGCACAGCCATCAAGTCATCAAGACTTCCACGGTCGACCAGTTCCATCACGATATAAAACTGGCCATGATCTTTTCCTGAATCGAAAACCTGAATCACATGTGGATGATTTACAGATGCAGCAACGCGAGCTTCTCGCTGTAATCGAGCGTCATAATCTTCTTCTCCGCCGAGATCCCTTCGCAGCAGCTTTAGAGCAACAAACCGATCCAGTTCCGTGTCCCGCGCTTTATAAACGGTTCCCATTCCACCAACGCCAAGCGTTTCAACGACGAGGAAGTGATCGAAGGTTTTTTGCACACGGAGTTTCTTGCCGCAGTTTGGACACGGGACGCGAGCCAATGGCTCTTCTGTGGCCGTATCGACGGCCGTTCCGCAGGCAGGACACGTTTGGGCGGTGCGCTCACTCGCCATTGAGCGGCAATTGTAACATCCAGACCCAACAGAGCACAACCTGGCATGGGCCACCGCCTCGCCTACCGGTTCACGAACTGTTATTGTCCGACTGTCATCATGCCGGCCTGACAAGTCGCGGTAGACATTCACTCATCGATGAAACAACTTTCTGCTCCGAATTCGACTCCGACCGAGCTTATTGTATCGGCGAACGAAGCAAAGCTTCGGCTCGATCAATTTTTAGCCAAGTGCCTTCCGGAGTTCTCGAGATCACGGATCCAGCAGTTGATCCGAGCCGGGTTTGTTCGACTCAACAACGCAACCAGCCGCCCACGGCAGATTGTTCGAAGCGGCGACCGGATCGAACTGACGGAACCGCCGGTGGAAAAAATCGAAGCTCTGCCGGAGCAAATTCCACTTCAAATTCTCTCCGAAGACGAGGATCTCATCGTGATAAACAAGCCCGCGGGCCTCGTCGTTCATCCGGGCGCCGGTCATCGCGAACACACTTTGGTCAACGCGCTCCTTAATCACTGCACGGCGTTATCGGGAATTGGCGGGCAAGAGCGTCCTGGCATTGTTCATCGGCTCGACAAAGAGACGAGCGGCTGCCTTGTCGTGGCCAAAAACGACTCGACGCATCGGGATCTCTCCAGACAATTTGCGGAACGCACCGTGGAAAAGGTTTATCTAGCAGTGGTTGCCGGAAAATTGAGAAAGGTCGCCGGTCTAATCGAGGAAAGAATCGGAAGACATCCAGTTCATCGACAACGGATGACAGCTAGCGCTTCGCGGGGACGCGCGGCTAAAACCGAGTATCGCGTTGTCCGGTCAAGCGAGGACGCCAGTCTCATCGAGTGCCGGCTACACAGTGGACGGACCCACCAAATTCGCGTGCATCTTCATCATCTCGGCCATCCCGTGCTTGGCGATAAAGTTTACGCGCCGCGTCTGGCAAGGAATTTCCCGCGGCAAATGTTGCACGCGTGGAAGCTTGGATTTCGCCACCCTCGCACACATGAATGGAAAAACTTTGAAGCACCGCTACCTGATGATTTTAATGTTGCTCTCACGACAACCGGGCTGTGAATCTTCCAACCCAACCTGAAAACTGAAGATTATGTCGGCACTCGCGTCAGACCGATGAGCGAATTACCGGCTCATGGACGTTGGCCGTCCAAGAATAACGTCCGCTTTTGTCCAGATATGAACGCTGCCGCAGTGCACGCAGGTAAACTTTTGTGTTTTCAGTTTGACCGCTGCCCAGCGTTTTTCTTCGATTGTCTTTCCAGTATCGGTCAGCTTCGATGTTGAAGGACAGCGCACTAGCAAGCTTTTGAGGTTAGTGCCAGCCTTCGGTTTGATCCGGCGGGGCGGATCGAACAAGAATCGGGTCGCCATCGCTAATTGTAACCCGAATTAAGCGTTTGCGCATCTTTCCGGCAAATGTGGGCCAGAACATTTCACAGATGAAACTGGCCGGCAGCAAAACAAGCGGTGGCTTTGCCGCGAGCTAGAACTTCTTTGTCTCGCCCGGCCTCATGAATATTACCCGCGGATCTTTGCCAACTGCAGCTCGTACGTCCGCTTCAGTCGATGAACCTGGCAGTGCGCCGTAGTGCATTGGAATAACAATTTGCGGCCTGAAATAACGATTCACAGCCAGCCACGCCATCTGCGGGCTTTGCCCGTCGGCGGCTGCACCGACCGGCATGAGAATAATATTCGGATGATAAAACTCCTGGATCAGCGCCATGTCACCGAAAATCCAGGTATCGCCTTCGTGATATACCGAGCGCCCGTCGGGGAATTCCAGGACGTATCCAACCGGCCTTCCACTCGGTTCGCTGCTATGCATCGCTGGCACGACGTGCACTTTCACGTCTCCGAGCGTGAGATTATCACCCACGTTAACCGGCTCAATTTGGTCGCGCCGCAGCTCTCCCTTCTTGAACGGCTCCGGCATGTAAACGCTCACGATTTTCGCCTTCCCCATGTTCGCCAGTTCCACGGCATCGCCGAGATGATCACCATGCGAATGCGTAACGAGAATGTAATTCGGGTGATAACGCGAGAGGTCCTTAAACTCTGCTGGCGTCGCAGGATTCTTCGTTAAAAAAGGATCGACCAGAATGTCTGTGCCTCCAGACGAACGCAGCTCAAAGGCGGCATGTCCGAGCCAGGTGATCTGAATTTCGCTTTTTTTTGCCTCAGTGGCTTGCGCATAGACAAAGCCGGGAGTGCTGATCAGAAGCAAACTGAGGCAGATTATTTTTGCTCCCATTGGCCGCGTCGTTGTCGAAGAATCTTTTCGCCACATTCGTCGAACGCGTCGCAGCGACAATCTTTCACCCGCTTAAGTAATGTTTCCATTAGCCTAAGCCTCTTCATCCTTTCCCGGAGTTCTGAGATCTTTCGTTGGGAGAGTTGCTGCCAGCGTTTCGGCGGACGCGTTCCGGGCGGGAACCCAAAGAAGAGCTCGCGTATTTCTTCCAGCGTGAACCCCGTTTCTCTCGCGCGCTGCACAACGGCGAGACGATAAAGCGCGCTGTTATCATAGCTGCGGCGGCCATTCTTGCGCGTTGCCGGCGGAAGAATTCCGATCTGTTCGTAGTAGCGAATGGCGGAGGTGCGCAAGCCAAAAACACGCGCGACATCGGAAATCGAAAGGTCATCTGGCACTCCGAAACCTAATGACGACGTGCGCTGAACGCTACGGAAATCCCGACAATTCATTTAACAATTCCCTTTTGACTTAAAGTTAACTTGAACATCTAGCGTGGCAGCCATGAAGACATCGTTTGTATTTACAATCATTATATGTTTGGCCTTGTTATACGTTGTTTCCGGGCGCTCGAGTCGAGCCAGCGAGGGAACCACTCAGCAGTCAGCGAAACCTGAATCTCCTTTCGCTTGCAACGCATTCGCGCTGTCACCGGAAATACGAAAGCGCCACTTCGAAGAACTCGGACCAGCGCTATTAAGACTAAGAAGAAGCACGCGTGAACTGTCAGATGGATACGAGTTCGAGTTACCAGCTGACAAGAAAACCTATCAGCTATTAACGGAATGGGTATTCCAGGAGCGCCTATGCTGTCCTTTCTTTGATATCGACTTGCGCTTGGACAGAGAAAACGGACCGCTATGGTTGCGGCTCACCGGCCGACCGGGGACCAAAGAGTTTATTAAGATGGAACTTGGGATCTGACCAACAAACTAGATTCACCCTAATTCTCTTTAGAAGCGAAATGCCACAGATCTGGACTGGAAAGTTCGATGGATTCAGTGCTGCGCCTTCGCTAATTTCTGGAATCGCGGATCCTTGCGTAGTGGCTCAAACGTTGGGTCCAGCTGAAGCAACGCGGGAGTGACCGGCGGGTTTGCGGCCAAAGGTGCTTCGTAAGGGATCGAAAGCAGCTTCTCCAAGGTAGAGATCGAACGCTCAGGGTCACCTGCGCGGGCAGCCACGCGGGCGAGAATTTCAAGCGGTCTGGGACCGGTTAGCGCGTCTTTCTCGGTTGGAAAGAGCGTGATCGCGTGCTCTGCCAGAGCCACAGCGGCGGCATTATCACCTAGCCCCATGTTTGTGAGCGCGAGATCTCCCATTAGAACGAAATTTTCGGGTTGTTCTTTGAGAAAAGATTCCAGCTCTATGCGAGCCTGTTCCCAGCTTTCACGGGCGGCGCCGTCGTCGCCAGCAACTTGCTGTGCCCAGCCTAACCAAAAGCGCAGTTCACCGACGTAGAAGCCAAGTGTTTGATCGGGCTTAGCTAATACTTCCTTTAGCTGGCCGATAACCGCGGCAGGGCGCGACTCCAGAATTGCCTGGTAAACTTGTGTTTCCAACGCGTTAACATAACCGACGCCCAGCCGAAGCGGAGCCAGAAGCGCCGAAGCACGCGGCAAGTCCCCTTCTGCCTGTGCGATTCGCGCCTTCAACACAATAGTGTCTATGTCGTCGGGCGCTATATTGAGAATCTGCTCGAGTTTTGCGAGCGCTTCGGGGAACCGACGTTGGCAGACATAAGAACGTGCGTGTTGAGATAGGAGACTAACGTTACGCGGATCCAGCTGCTCAGCTTCATTAAAGTACGCGTCGCTTTTGTCCCAGTTACCTCGCCTACGCTCGACATAAGCCAGGCCTTGAAGCACCCGGCTGTTATGCGGCAGAAGGAGCTCAGCCTGTTCGAGGTATTTTAAGGCGGAGTCATAATCCTTTAGACAGGCGTAGTGATAAAAACCCTTGGCCAATACAGCCTCACCTAAATTAGGCTGCAAAGTAAGAGCCGTTTCAGCTGCTACCCGTGCTTCTTCACGAAGGCTAACTGTTGGTTGAAGGCTTTGTGTCAAGTATCCGCTCGCATCGACATAAGAGAGCAACGCCCAGGCAAGGGCGAACTTGGGATCCAATTGCACCGCTTCTTTGAGATATTTCTGCGCCGCAAGCGAGTTCGCCGGTGTGTATCCCGTCTTGAGCGTGTATGCCAGGCCGCGCAGGTAGGCATCATAAGCCTTAGGATTGTTGGTAGGTTTAGCGTCGATGACCTCCCGTTCGTTACCCGTGAGCTTAGCTTGTAACTGGTCGGCTATTGCTTTGGCCACGTCGCTTTCGACCGAAAGGATGTCGGTCACTTTGCGATCTATGGTGTCGGCCCAAAGGTGGGAATCAGTGGCTGCTTTGATTAGCTGGACATTCACGCGTACGGCATCGCCGGCTTTTTGCACGCTTCCTTCCAGAATGTGGGCAACACCGAGTTGCTTTGCGATCTCGGGCAGGTTTTCCGGAGCGCTTTTGTAATGCTGTGTCGAAGTGCGTGAGATCACCTTTAGATCAGCGATCTTGGATAAGCGTGTCAGGATTTCGTCCTGTATTCCCTCCGCAAGATAAGCGTTCTCCTTATCGCTGCTCAGGTTTTCGAAAGGCAACACCGCAATCGAACGTTCGATCGGGGTGAAAGGGCGCGTTCGTTGGTATAACCAGGCGCCGAGCGCAATCGCTGCTACCGCAACCGCTGCAGCGATACACGCCAGCGCAACTTTCCTGCGGCGTGAGCGAGCTTTAGGATTAAATCGTTCGTAGCAGTTGTGGACAACAGAAAGTAACTCGCGTGCAGATTGCGGCCGGTCCTTCGGCACCGGGGCCAGC
>Ga0124850_1000247_pt1 | contig 10041 bp, 13 predicted proteins | sample PanSoiMetaGPlot1_FD_97462 | JGI IMG/M metagenome (GOLD analysis project Ga0124850, IMG submission 97462) | Tropical forest soil microbial communities from Panama analyzed to predict greenhouse gas emissions - Panama Soil - Plot 1 (PacBio error... | ecosystem: Environmental > Terrestrial > Soil >...
GTCGACCTTGCCGAGCTAAGCGCGCCTTTACTAGATGCAACGCCGCAACCCGCGCCAGTCAATCCGACCACACTGGCGCCATCCGCAGAAACGTTTGAGTTTTTGAGACAGCTTGAGACCCTGGCGCACGAGGTCGCGGTCGTCAGCAGGGGCAATTCATCCGATCAGTGCATCGACGCTCAGAAAGAATCTAACTTTTCCGCCGAGCTAGGGACAGTAGAGCCGTCGATCCGCGTCTCCCCTTACGATCAGTTGGCGAGCGCCACTCCATTTGCTAGGCGAACATTCTTCACTCTCACTGGCTTATTTACAGCGGCCCGCGATTGGTTGGCGAGCTATAGGCAATTATTTGGCAAGAGAACATCCGCCACTCTGGCTAACTTTTTTTTAGCGGCCCGCGATTGGTTGGCGAGCTATAGGCAATTATTTGGCGGGCGAACATCTGCCCCTCTGGCTAGCTTTTTCGTTGTGGCCCTGATCGGTATCGCCGCCACGTTTATCTGGCAATCTCAGCGTGTCTCGACCGCAAAGCCGCCGAACGACGTCGCCGCAGCCGAAAAACAATCTGGCGCTACGCCTGTCGGCCAATTGTCGTTGCAAGCTACGCCACCGCAAATCGTGCCTGCCACTGAGACTGCATCAGCGTCCACCGCGCCCGCACCGTCTACGGAATTGGTACAGCAGCTCGAGGGCATGGCACGAGATCTCGTCGTCCTGCGGCGCAGGGTAGAGGAGCTTGCTGCCGAGCAAGAGCGTCTTGCCGGTTCGCAAGAGCAGCTCGCTACCAGGCAAGAACAGATGGCCCAGAACATTGCAAAACCGCGAGCGGTCCAGCGGAACATCAATCACAAGATGTCGCCGCCGCCGCGCAGAAATGCGTCCCCGGAAGCTACAGCCCAGGCAGTGCCTCGTCCCCGACCACCATTGTCCGTGCCTCCCGATCGTTGATAACTTGTCGACAATCCGCCGATGATGCCTAGCGGACCTGTCGCTTGCAACGATCCATGTCCGCTTTTGGCCCATAGCGGACATCCAATTGAGCAGCCGACCAAATTCGATCTGGGGACCTTAAGACCGCCAAAGCGCTCGGCGTCACCGTGCCGCCGACACTGCTCGCCCGCGCCGACGAGGTGATCGAATAGGGCACTATATTCTGCGGCCCTGGAAGTCTGCTTTTGGCCCAAAGCGGACATCTCTAGTTGCAACTGCTTTCGGGGGTAAAGCGGACATGCGGTGTTGCACTGCATATGTCCGCTAATGACCCAAAGCGGATTTTCAAAAAAGAAAGTACCTCTGTGAACTACATCATACTCTGAAGGTGCCTGCGCCAGCCAAACTTGCAAGCACGTGATTCCCAGTCATTAAAGGGGGTCCGCATGTTTGTAAGAGGAAGAAAAAAACAAGCGTTTGTCGCCGCGTTGTGGATTCTGATCGTCGGGACTTTGGTGTTAGTGCCAAAGTTCGTAGTCAGCCGGAGCTCTTATACGCAGGCGGAAACGTGCGATCCGATCGTCGCCGGTTCAACGCGATATGTACCGCCATGCTAAGTGCCGGATCGACGATCTCGACTTGTGCCCTGCTTATGTCCGCTGTTGGCCAAAAGCTGACATGAGCTTGTGCAGCGCACATGTCCGCTTTTAGGGGTAAAGCGGACATGCCGTTTTGCACTGCACATGTCTCCTTTTGACCCAAAGCGGACACAGGTGCGCCAATGCTGCGGTGCCGCGAAGGCAGTCGCTCCAAAAAAGCATCGCTTTCTCGTCAGTCATCCGTAGTTTTTTATGGGCCACGTACCGCGCGCGTTGCGCCTAAGCTTCCTTGTCGTGCACCGACTCACTCGCGATCTCCAATGCCGCTGACACGTTCGCGATACCGCGAGCGATGCCGAGTTGTTCGAATTCCCGCTTGGCCTCTACCAGTTCCGCTACCCCCGCTGCGCTGTTGCCTTTAGCCTGCAGTACAAGTCCCAGCACTAGACGCGACCACGCAAGATCGCAGCGGCACTCGCGAGCGACCTGGATATCGATCGCCGCGCGCACGGCGGCTTCAGCAGCATCAAGCTGCTGCGGCAATGAAGACAGCAAGATTTCAGACTGCACGCGCAGGGCGATCGACTGGCCCCAGGGTTGGCGCGTTTCGACGGCGATGTGCGCAGCTTCTTCAATCGCGCGTTGCGCGCCGGTAAGGTCGCCCTCATGCAGCCGCACGCGCGCGCCAAATGCGACGAACGCACCGCGATGGAACGAGGTGCCGATCTGATCGCCAAGCACGATGCACTTGCCGAGTTCCTCGCCGGCCGCAGCATAGTCCCCGCATAGCGCGTAGGCCTCACCTCGCCAGCCGTGCACGAGGTAGCGCCTGAACAGGTCGCCGACGCGTTCAGAGATCGTCTGCGCCTGGCCGAAATCAGACACTGCATCCTGGATGTGACCAAACCAGCCCTTTACTACTCCGCGGTACATGTAGCAGGCGGCGAGCGTCGGCAGGTGATCGAGGCCCTTGGCCAATATCACGCCCTGGTCTGCCGCATTAACCGCGTCGCGGTAGCGGCCACTCATCCCGCAAGCAAACGCAAGCACGCCTGATACGGCCGCTTCCTCGACGCGATTGCCAAGGCGATGCATCTGGCCGACGTTGCGCGCGGCGTACTGAGCAGCCGGCGTGGGTTCGCCGCGCAGGCAGTGGATCCGTGCGAGTAAGTTGATGGGCTCGGCGGTAAGGTCGTCGCCGCCGCCGATCTCCTCCGCCAAGCGCAGCGCCTGCTGCGCGTACTCGACCCCGCGATCGAAGTTACCCAGCACGAAATGCATGCGGCCGGTCCAGTACAGAATCCGGCACAGCTGTTCGCGGTTCGCGCCGCTTTCAGCGAATTGCTGCACGCCTTCGAGGTTGCGTAAATCGCGTTCGAAATGTTCGCGCCGGGTGGCGACGCTGGCGAGCTTCAGAACTGCTTTTTACGGCCAGCCGTTTTGACGCGGATCAATATCGGCGATCTGGGTGTTCTTTTTTAACGTCTTCCTGAAACGAGAGTGTGAACCGGATCACACTGCGGATCCAAAGCGGACAATTATCGGATTGTTTGGAGATATTTCGCGGCTACGCCACTCAATGGTGGATATAGCACTTCTTGTGCGCCCCGCTCCGTGTTGGGCGCGCTGTTGTCTAACGGACCCGAAGGCTGTCAGGCTGGAATCAGAGCCGCCAATACAAGAAACAATGCCAGCGCGCTAACGGTGAGCGTCGGGCCGCAAATTTCCTGCGGATATTTTGGCATAGCTGCCTCCGGTCATTCAGAGACCATGCCAAATCACTTAAGTCTGCGTTCGCATTCCATATGTGAAGCGGTTCACACACTTTGCGATCGGTGTCGCGAAATCGAAAAAAATGTGATGCCCGTCACACCCTGTTTTCCGACAGGTACTCCCGCCTCTTTGCTGGGGCTCTTTGCACGCGTCTGCAGCCGTTGCAGGTGAATGCCGTGGAAGTGGGACCTGTATTGCGGTGGGTCCAATAGCGGCATCGCCAGATGCTGCGTCGCTAGCACTTCTTAGACGTTTGGGCTCAAAGCAAACATTGCTGCCGGTTAACGTGATGTCCGCCTTCCCCCAAAAAGCGGACATTGGAAGGCATGATTGGAATGTGATTTCGTCCCGGGTTCATGAAGGTTTGGTTTTCAACTCAATGAGTGCTTGGTTGGCTCCATTAAGGCGCTGTGCAAGAACTCTCGCCACGTGGACGAGCAAGGCCGGACCCTCTAGAGACCTGGCCGCATCGGCAACGTGAAACACCGAAATTTCCAAAGCACGCACGTCTGCTGTGTGTGGCGTATCCAGCAGCGCGGAAAGGTCGCCGAACACCGCGCCTGGCTCCGCCACCTTGGCGATCTCAATGCCCTGCCTGACTACCGCGACGGCGCCCTTCTTAAGGATCCAAAGCCGACCAGTTTTCGAGCCTTCGGCGAGTATGATCTCTCCTGGCTGATACGTTGCAAGCGGAAGTGTTGCGAAGACGTCGCCAGCTCCAGGCGTCATTGGTAACCCTCATGCTGTGTTTATGCAGGACTTACTTTAAGCGCAACGACTAGAAGTTGATCACCACTCTCATACCTCCGTGCACCTGGGCGGTATTTTCTGAGCCGACGAAGTGATGGTGATTGAGTAAACGACGAATGTCCGATCCTTAGCGGACATCCGTGGTTGCACCACATATGTCCGCTTTTGGGAGTAAAGCGGACATGACCTATTGCAGTTGTCCGCTTATGACCCAAAGCAGACATTTGACGGCTACAGCGTTGGCACTCCTGCTGGCCGCCATTACGCGCGGCGTGGTCGGATTGATCCTGATCGCGGCCGACGCAACCGAGCGCCGCGAGCACCGCAAGGGGTAGCACGGCCGCTTTTCACGAGAGCCGCGAGGAATGCTGGCCCTGGCTGAAAACTGTCGCATTTTTGCACGAGATCGTCGGGGCTGTATTTGTCCCAGTCGAATATCCATACGTCTACCAACTTGGCCATCGGAGTTCTCCTTCCGTTCTCGGTGCATTCCGATGCACCGTGCGCCGAGACTAAGCCCGACATCGTCAAAGGATGCGTGACGTACTTCACACCCAGATGTCCGCTTATGGCCCAAAGAAGACATCGGCTTTAACACTGCACATGTCTGCTTTCGGGGGTAAAGCGGACATGAGTTTTTTGCGGCGGCGAATGCCTACTTTGCCGCGTCCTACCACCAGCCCCGTCGCATCCGATGATAGTCGCCGCGGCCCCAATTGCCCTGGAAAAAAGAGAAGAAGCCGGCGCCGCTCCGGAAGTCGGCGCCGGCAAAGTTGACGCCGGTGCTAGGCCGGCGCGTTATAAACCCGCCCTGAGGTTGGTTGCTCAGCACCGCGACAAATTCGGTGCGATAGTTGGTCTCGCTGCTCAGCGGCTCGTCCGAGACGATGATCGAGGAGCGCGGCAGCGCGGTCGGGCCGATGCGATCGAGCACGTCCAGCGGGATGGTGATGCGGTCCAGCGCGTTCTTGGCTTCATCCCCACTGTCGATCGTGACCACAGTCCAGCGCAGCCCCGCTTCCTTGCGCGCCATCGCGGTGAGCACATGCGTGCCGATCGGTTTATCGGGATTGCGGATCGTGACTGGAACCTCGATGGACGCGTCGAATACCTCGCCCCCGTCCGGCGAGCGTTTGTGCGTGTTGCGTCGAACGTAAAGCTTCTGCGTCGCGCGGCTGATGAAGATCGAGACGGGTTCGAGCGCAAGCTTCGTTTCGTTCGCTGCCTTGGCAGTGGCAGCCTCCTTGGTCTCGGCCGCCTTGACTGCGTCCATTACGGCTGCATCGGCATCGAGTTTCGATTTTGCGTCGGCCGTGGCGGTGTCGAGTTGCATCCCCGCTTCTGTGACCCTGGAGGTGGCCTTCTGCCTCCGCTCCTCGGCCCGCGCCTTGGCTTGATCCGTCTTTGCTGCGGCGAGCGCCTTGTCGGCGAACGCGAGCTCGGCGTCGGCGCGAGTCTTGCGCAATTTCAGCTTGCGCAGCGATGCCATGAGCGGTGCCGTTTCGCGCGCCACGCGCGCGGCGGCTTTCTTCGCCACGTCGGTCGCCTTTGTGGCCTCCGCGGCCTCGCGGGCGAGGGTGTCGGCACGCGCCGGAGCAGCGGCGATGGCCTCAGCGTTCGGCATGAGTAGCGCCGGGTGGGAAATCTCGACCGGGGCCGCGTCGTTCGGCGAGATGATCACCCGCATCCCGATCCGCGTCTTGTTGAACAGCTTCTCCGCAAAGCCGTAGGGCATGCGCACGCAGCCATGCGAGGCCGCATACCCAGGCAGCGGCCCACCGTGCAGCGCGATGCCGTTCCAGGTGATACGCTGCATGTTCGGCATCCAGGCATCGTCATACATGGAGGAGCGGTGGTCCTTGTCCTTTTCCAGGACGGCGAAGATGCCGGCGGGTGTCTCGCGCCCCGTCACGCCGGTCGATACCGGCGCGCGAAGAATCCCGCCCTCGGCGTCGTAGAAAGTGACTTGCTGGGTCTTGATCGACACGATCGCCATGATCGGCTCACCTGGCTCGCGCGGCGCCGCCGCCTCTGCGGATGACGCGGGGCGTGCCTGTGTCGCTAGAGCGTCGGCGGTCAGCGCCGTCAGCGCGGCCACCGCCCCGAGCGTTACGATGGCAGCAGGCCGCCAATGCCGCATCACCACGGTGGATTCCGCCTTCGCTAATCGACTGACCATTCCTTGCTCCAGTTGAAATATCCCGCTTTTGGCCCTTAGCAGACATTGACTAGTGCACTGCACATGCCTGCCTTTGACCCAAAGCGGACATGTTTCCTGTGCGCCAACGATGGTCACCGCGTCTCTAGCTTGGTCATCTTTTCCTTCTTGATCGCAACGCTCTTCGTCTTCTTCTTGTCGGACGCAGTTAACTTCGTTGACTTTTTGACCTTAGCGCGCTGCACGTAGTACGTCGGCGGCTCGACCTTGCGCGCGATGAAGCGGTTAACGCGCTCGGTCCATAGCGCGATGAACTGGCCACTAGTGAGCGCCTCTACTCCGCCCTTGATCGTTTTTTTGAGGTCCCATGGAACATTGCCCCAGATGGCCTTGCGCGCCCATTTCTCGCCCTTCTCCTGACCCTCAGTAGTCAGGTACATGTTCTTCCAAGCCAGTTGCTGCGGCGCGTCGTAATGAAACGCACAGCCTTCATAGCCTTGCTGATGGATGCAGTAGAGTTCTGCCGCCGTGGCCCTGCGACCCATGTCCTTTTCGAACTGGGCGGCCTCAGTCGCAAACTTTCTGGCCGCCGCGATTGAGCAGTCGCGGATGTCGTAGATGTCGCCATGCCAATATTTGGCAAACTCCCCGTTGGATAGCTGAAATAGGCACTTGTACGAGCCGGTCCGGGCTTTCGGATTGTAGGCAGACTCGATCTTGGCAAATGCATTCATCATCTGCACATCGACATCGAACAGCATTGCTGCCTGCTCGATCTCGGCCCGTATGTTGTTTGTGTGCGGGTTGCCGTTGGCGCTGATCTTGTCCGGCAACGGCACCGGCGACCAATTCGTCGGCGAGTTGGCGTACATGATGTAACCCTTCGACGCCGGTTGATTGGACTCCTCCGGCAACCGAACATCCGGGTTAAGTGCCGCCAGTTGTATCGTAGGCTTTGGTTCGACTTTGGTCTCCACCGCGGGCGACGGAGGCTTGACCGAATCCTGTGCCACAACAGGAGCCGTCGGCGTTTGTTCGACCGTGATTTGCACCGTGGGCAGCCGACGCTCGACGAAAGTCTCGGCCACGACAGGGTCGTCGCCTACAAAAATTTCGCCGCCCTTCCATTCGCGAGTGAAATTGTCAAGCGCAAGACCGGCGATGCCAAACAGAGCAATTGGCACATAGCCATACTTAACGAACCATTGGGTCAGCAAATCGCTCCGTCCCCGGATCCGCTTGGAAGTTTTCCCCATTCTCGTCTTCACAGGCAAGAAAAATGTGTTGAATCAAAGTCGTATGTTTTCGCGAGCACCGGTTCTAATTTACCGTCGAAGGAGCTTTAACGGTTCCCAAAAGCAGCGATCTTTTTTGTTAGTTTTTGATGAGTTGGATGTATCACAGACTGAGAGGATTAGCGGCGAGTGACAACAATCAAGGTAAACGCGCTCGACTGATGCAACGCACATGTCTGCTTTTGGCCCATAGCGGACATCCCTAGTGGCAATGCACATCTCCGCTTTTGGGGATAAAGCGGACATGCGCTTTTTGCACCGCATATGTCTGCTTTGACCCAAAGCGGATAAGGGCTGCGTCACGGCGCCCCTTCAAGTGGGTAAGTCAAGCGACGATGGCTGGCGGCAAGCACCAGCATGAGACGGCGCGAGTTCATATCGCTTCTGGGCGCATTGGCGACCTGGCCTTTAGCGGCTCGGTCACAGCCGGCCGACCGGTTGCGCCGGGTGGGGATTCTACTCCCTGCAACTGAGGGCGATTCCGAATATCCAATGCTTGTTAAGGCGTTCGTGGAAGGGCTGCAGCAATTCGGCTGGACGGATGGCCGCAACATTCGGATCGACGTCCGCTGGGCCGGAGGTGGTGCCGATACCAATCGTAGATATGCGCAGGAGTTAGTTACGTTGGCTCCGGATGTCATTATGGCGGCTGGCAACGCGTCAGCAGCGCCGATGCTCCAAGCCACACGGACCATCCCGATCGTCTTTACGATCGTTCCCGACCCAGTTGGTGCGGGACTCGTAGACAGTCTCGGACGACCCAGCGGCAACGCAACCGGATTTACGAGCTTTGCCTACGACATTGGAGGGAAGTGGCTAGGATTGCTCAAGGAAATTGCACCTGTCGTGACGAGAGTAGCAGTTGTCCGAGATTCCACTATCAGCGCTGGAGTCGGTCAGTGGAGTGCCATTCAAACGGCGGCGCCATCATTCGGCATAGAGGCGATACCGATCAACTTGACAAGCGCTGGCGAGCTTGAACGCGCAATCTCAGAATTTGCGCGTGCCGCGTATGGGGGGTTGATCGTGACGTCGAGCGGGCTGGCGATTAATTATCGCGATTTAATTGTCACGCAAACGGCCCGACAAAAACTGCCAGCAGTATATTACAGCCGCGGCTTTGTTTCGGCCGGCGGACTGATCTCCTACGGTTCCGATCGCATCGAGCAGTTCCGCAACGCGGCGCGCTATGTCGATCGGATCCTCAAGGGAGAGAAGCCGGCCGATCTTCCGGTGCAAGCGCCGACTAAGTACGAACTGGTGATCAATCTCAAGACTGCAAAAGCGCTCGGCTTATCTGTATCGGCCTCGCTGCTCGCCCGTGCTGACGAGGTGATCGAATAACTTTTTTTTGCTGCGCTGCATGAGTCCGCTATTGGCCCAAAGCGGAGATGCGAGGTCGAGGGATGTTGCTGTGCAATCTTCTGCCGAGTCCATTTCGTCAATGCCATAAAATTGACGCCCTCACCAAGTCCATCGAACAAGCTTTGGTCGAGATTGGAGGGCGACACCTGGCGGCCGCCCTCCAATCTGGTCTAGTGAGAGACAAATCACGCCGCCACCAGGCGCCCCGTCGAGGCTGTCTCGCGCCGTAGACGCAACAGGACCAGGCCATGGAGCATCAGGGCCAGCGGAACGGCGAAGGTGGGCACCATCACCAGCGGATAGGCTGTCATGAGAAGATTCGGGGCGTCCAACGCAAGTACATGCACCTGTCCCGGAGATGTCATTGCTCCCATGGTGATCGCCACGATGAGATCGGCGATTCCGAAAAGGCACCAAGCAAAGGTCGCCCTGCGTGCACCCGGGGTACCTTTCGCCAACATTATCGACACGACGATTGCAACGAGGCCGGTCGCAACGTCGCCAATCCCCGCCGGCAGCGCGAATTGCCAGGGCAGGCGTCCATCAGCCCAAAGCATGAGGAATATGCCGCCTCCGAGGCGATAGACCTGAGCAGCCACAAGCCAATGCAGCGGGATGGCGGAGACCAGCCTTGCGATGCTTTCCGACTGCCACAGGCCGATAGCGGCGACAGCGAGTGGGATAAGCAAACCAAACAATATGGTCGGCACCCCGGGGGGTGTTTCTATCGTTGCGAGATAGGTATTTGCCGCGCCGAGATATTGGGCGACAACCTCCCATCCGATGAACACCACCGATAGGACGCCCGCAGTCGTGTAACCCGACTTCGCGGAGGCCGGCATGCGCGCGGCACCCAACCAGATAAGTCCGAGTGCAATAGTTATCACGAGGGGCCGGAGGATCGATTCGAGTAACAACACGTATTCGGGAATTTGGGGCATCATGGTTCGACTCCATTCCATCGATGGCCGTCGGTTTTCGTGTTCGACCAAATGCAGGGGCCGGTGCACCATTGTGCTCCTGATGGCACTAAACTGCCTCCGAACCGGGATGTCATGCAGGCGATCCAAAATTGGAATGGCCAAGGATGTTTGGTCGTGAACATGGCACCCCGACCGCTCGGACGAGTTTTCAACGCTTCGGGAAAGACGATCCACGGCATCAGAATTGA
>Ga0124850_1000248_pt1 | contig 10034 bp, 6 predicted proteins | sample PanSoiMetaGPlot1_FD_97462 | JGI IMG/M metagenome (GOLD analysis project Ga0124850, IMG submission 97462) | Tropical forest soil microbial communities from Panama analyzed to predict greenhouse gas emissions - Panama Soil - Plot 1 (PacBio error... | ecosystem: Environmental > Terrestrial > Soil >...
GCCAGAACATCTCGAACATTTCACGGATGCGCCAGAACATCTTGGTCTGATCGAGGCTCTCCGCGATGGCGGCGTCTTGGACGAGGCCGCGCTCCAGGCCCTCGGCCAAAATCTCCTCCAGCACGGCGCGCAAGCCGGAGCGGGCCTGCGACGAGAGCTCGAGCAGCACGTACCACGGGTGCGCCTGCGGCAGCGGGTCACGGCAACCCGCGCCGTGGCGAAATACCAACTCGACGCCGAGGCGCAGCATCAATTCGAAGCTGGTCACGCTGCCCGTGGCGCGCTCGCTCGCTAGCCCGAACAGGTCGAGCGCGGCCTGTGGCGACGGCACGCCGACAAAGGCCGTCTCCACCGAACGCGGCCGCGGTATGAGCCGCAAAACCGCGGCGGTGATGACGCCGAGCGTGCCCTCGGCGCCGATGAACAGGTCTTTGAGGTCGTAGCCGGTATTGTCCTTTTTGAGCTTGTTGAGGGCGTTGAGCACGCGTCCGTCGGGGAGTACCACCTCGATGCCGAGCGCGTGCGAACGCGCGATGCCGTAGGCGAGCGCCGCGGTGCCGCCGGCATTGGTCGAAAGGTTGCCGCCGATGGTGCAGCTTCCTTCCGACGGCAGCAATTGCGGATAGAGCCGGTCGACCTCGGCCGCCGCCTCGCGCGCCCGCAGCAGCGTCACGCCGGCCTCGCAGGTCATGGTATTGGACACGGGGTCGACCTCGCGAACACGGTCGAGGCGGTTGAGCGAAAGCACGATCTCGCCGTGTTGTGGGATTTGCCCGCCAACGAGGCCAGTATTGCCGCCCTGCGGGACGATCGCGGTCGCGGTCTCGTTGGCAAGCTTGAGGATTTCGGCGACCTCGGCGACCGCGCCCGGACGCAGCACCACGGGGCTCGCCCCGCGAAACATGTCGCGCGGCTCGGTGAGATAGGGGGCCTGCGCCTCGCGATCGGTGATAGCGTTTTTGTTTCCCACGATCGCAACGAAGCGGGCCAACAGATCGGCGGCGAGAAATTTGGCGGGGGCCTCTGCAATATTCATCGCTCGAGCTCGATCCAGTCGTTGCGGATCAGCGACTATAGCGCGGCGGGTGGCCGAATTCCTACCTCATGGGCGCGGCGCCGCGGCGCGCTCGAGCCGGTCATTGATCGCCTCGCCCAGGCCGGCGCGCGGCACCGGCATCACCGCGATGGCCGCGGCACCCGACGCATCGAGCGCGCGCAGGTGAGAAAACAGATTGGCCGCGGCCTCGATGAGGTCGCCGCGGCGCGACAGGTTGAGCACGGCCGCCGCGCGCTCGGCGCCCGCCGCCGGGGTCGGGCCGAAGGCGAGCAGCGCCTCGTGCGCCTCTACGCGCTGCGCATCAAGCCGCAACCGCGCCCGCGGGGCATAGTGGGAGGCAAGCGCGCCGGGGGCGATCGGCACCTTGTCGACATTCGCCGGTGACACGGGCGGCGCTGCGGCAAGCGCAACCTCCCGCTCGATCTCCGCGCGGGTCAAGGCGCCGGGCCGCAGCAGCACCGGCCGATCGAGGCAGGCAACGATGGTCGATTCCAGTCCCATCGGCGTCGGCCCGCCGTCGACGATTAGCTCGATGCGCCCGCGCAGGTCGGCAAGCACGTGCTGCGCCGTCGTGGGCGAGACATGCCCGGAGCTGTTGGCCGAAGGCGCCACGACCGGGCGGCCGAAGGCGAGCAGAATGGCGCGCGCGAGCGGATGACTGGGCACGCGCACCGCGATGGTATCGAGGCCGGCGGTGGCGAGCTCGGCGACCGGGCACTGCGCAAGCTTGGGCAGCACCAAGGTGAGCGGCCCCGGCCAGAACGCGCTCGCGAGCCGCTTTGCGCCAGGAGGAAAGCGCGCGAGGTCACGCGCCGCATCGGCGTCGGCGACGTGGGCGATGAGGGGATTGAACGACGGGCGGCCCTTGGCGTCATAAAGGCGCGCGACGGCCGCGCCGTTGGTGGCATCGGCGCCAAGCCCATAGACGGTCTCGGTCGGAAAGGCGACGAGGCCACCTGCGGCCAGCACGCGCGCCGCGCGCTCGACGGCGGCCGCGCCGGGCGTGATCGCGCCTTCGCCGGCCTCTATCACTTGGGTTGCCGCCTGCGCGCTCATCGGGGTCTATAGCTTGCGGCCGTTCGCGGACACGGGTTATAAGAGCGGCCTTCAGGCGGAGTGTAGCGCAGTCTGGTAGCGCACCTCGTTCGGGACGAGGGGGTCGCAGGTTCAAATCCTGCCACTCCGACCAACACTTAGCCAAAATCTCAACCCGCTGCGCCAACGGATGCGCCAAAGCTTCGCGGGACGAAGGAAGAACATATGCGACCACCAAAGAAGAGCGCCACAGCAGCCAAGCTACGCAGCTGGCGCGTCTAGATCATCAGGAAGCGCGGGCAATACCTCGAGACCGTCGAGGCGCCGAATGAGAAGGCGGCCGAAGCCGCCGCCGTGGCGGAGTTTGATCTGAGCGACGAGCAACGCCGGCGGCTCGTGGTGCAGGAGCGGAACTAGCCTCGTGGCCGGCGGCGATCGAGGTCGCGCGGGTGAAGATCACCGAGGCGGGGCGGCGCGGGCGCTCTCCGGGATTATCGCTGAATGGGCGCCTGTGGCCCGAGCTAGTGCACAAAGCTGCCGCCAAAGAGGCCGCAGGGTTAAGCCCAAGGTCGAGCGGATGCCCGATGCAGATGCGATGAAACCAATGATCGTGCCTTCGCACCTACGTGCGATTCTCTCTGAAGCGAGAACGCTGCGGACGGTGCGGACGCAAATATGACCCATGTGTCTGGGCCTGCAAAAAAAGATCCTTCTGACTTGAGGATGCCGTAGGGCATGGGTCTGAGGCGGCGGACGCGGGCCCGTGGGTGATCCAGCGGGAGCGGTGTCTGGGTGACGTCACCACGGATCGCCGGGAGCGTAACCAGCAACTCCTTGTCCACATCCGCGCTCCATTGTGCTCCGTTTCGAGTCTCATTCGTCATGCATGCTGCGGCTGAGTGAGTGTTTGCGCCAGAGTTCCCGGGGGCGGGTCGTCGTGGATGAGCGTGCCGCCGAACCCTTCGGCAGAGGTGACAAAGCTTGCGGCCATGTAGCCAAACAGCGCAATATTGGCGGTGTGCGTGCGGTCGTCAACACTAGTCGATGTCGCTGCCGGTGGATCTGTCACGTTAATGGTGTGAGATACCGACGTCGCCGCCTCCCCGGCGGTTGAATTAGTCGCCGAGACCGTGAGTGCATTTGTCGGCTGACCGGACCCAGTGTAATTGGAAATCAACGTCAAGCCGCCAACCGCCTGGCCTGTAGGCGCCGATATTGTATACGTATAGGTGCTGCCGTTCTTGGTCCTTGTGACGACATCTCCGCTTGGGGCCGTTATCTGCTCAAACTTTGGGACGCCGCTTATTTTCACGGATACATTATCATCGGAATCAACGGGTGCCGCGTTGATGCCCAGCGCGATCGAGCCGCCGCGTGGGGTCACCGTTAGATTAACAGGAATAGGGGAAGTAAACACTGGCGCTTCGGCTACCGTGTCCTGGTCTGCCCCCGCCGGATCGGTATTGATCACCGTCGTGCTGCTGTTGACGGTCGGGGTGGCGTTGGCACTGCTGAGGTCGCTCAGTGTGAATGTGGTGGTGGTGCTGGAGCCGGGCGCGCCAGCTTTCGGCGTGAAAACCAGCGCATCCAGTTCGCTGGTGATGGTCGCTGCCGCCGCCGCCGTCAATGTGTAGACGCCGTTGGTGCCGCCGCTGAGGCCACTGCCGCTCAACGTGCCGGTGGTGCCACCATTGCTCAGCGTGATGGTCAGCGTATCGGTGGCCGCCGTATTGGGGTCGCTGATAGTGACCCCGGCAAACGGGTGCACCGGCGCTTCCGACGTCGTCGTCTGTCCGGCCACCGTGCCGCTGATGGTCGGCGCCCCCGCCGGATCGGTATTGATCACCGTCGTGCTGCTGTTGACGGTCGGGGTGGCGTCGGCACTGCTGAGGTCGCTCAGTGTGAATGTGGTGGTGGTGCTGGAGCCGGGCGCGCCAGCTTTCGGCGTGAAAACCAGCGCATCCAGTTCGCTGGTGATGGTCGCTGCCGCCGCCGCCGCCAATGTGTAGACGCCGTTGGTGCCGCCGCTGAGGCCACTGCCGCTCAACGTGTCGGTGGTGCCACCATTGCTCAGCGTGATGGTCAGCGTATCGGTGGCCGCCGTATTGGGGTCGCTGATAGCGACCCCGGCAAACGGGTGCACCGGCGCTTCCGACGTCGTCGTCTGTCCGGCCACCGTGCCGCTGATGGTCGGCGCCCCCGCCGGATCGGTATTGATCACCGTCGTTGTAGCGTTTGTGGTGTGGGCGTCCTCCGTGATCACGTTTTGCGCTCCGGCCGAATTTTGCAGCGTATTTGATTGGACAAGGACCTTATCGACTGAACCAGCGCCGCCTCTGATATCGATTGTTGAGCCCGCCCATAAGGAACTCAGCTGATTGCCGGTGATGGTGACGTTTGTTTTGTTGCTCCCGATGAGGGAGTTATCGGTGAAGTTGCTTGGGTCAAGACTTTGCACTGCAATGAGGCTTACCGTGCCTTTGAGAATGTTGTTGGTGATGGAGAGACCATCGATATTCGACGTTCCTCCGGGATCATTCGGAATTCCTGAGATGACAGCGCCGTTTGTTCCAATACTTGCATCCAGGGTATTGCTATCAATCGTAATATTCTGGCTCGTTCCGGTGTAAGGGCCGCTAACTTCAATGCCGATGAAGTTGCCCAGCGTCCGGTTGCTGAAGTAATTGTTTGTGACGCTAGTATTATTAAGTCCGATAAGCAAAAGGTTTGAACTGTCGAAAGTGTTTTGTGAGACCACAAAGCCACTGTTCGGAGTGCCCCCGAGAGTTTGTAACTGCAGCGGTGCGCCGCCTCCGGATCCAGCAGTTATTGTATTATTGAGGATCTGATTATTACTGCCGCCTTCAAAAAACACCGCCGGGATTGAGCCGTTCTGATCGCCCAGGATTTGGTTGTTGTTAAAAGAGACATTTTGAGCGTTGCTAATTCGCATCGCCGACTGGGGCGATGCCGTAGCGTTTATGGTGAGCGTTGAAATCGTCGCATTCGCAATTCCGCCCCCTGCGCTGCCGAACCACATCTGGCCAGCGCCCGTAAACACGAGTTGCGCATCGAGGCTCTGCCCGACAAGGTTAAAGTTATTCACGCCGTTCAATTGGAGTAGCGAATCAATGTTCCAAACGCCATCTGCAACCATCACAGTTCCACCGGTGGCGGGCAGTGCCATGAGCGCACTTAAAATGGCAGATCCCGGCCACGGGTCAGAAACAGTTCCTGCATGAGTGACTGTAGAAAATTGACGGGCATCCAACGTGGGTCCCGTTGATGTCGTCGCGGTGCTCATAGCCCTGACCTCGCGCGTTTAGCTGCTATCGAGAGATTAAAGGTTTTGGATGCAGCAGTGTTTGCCTCTCGCCTACGATATTTAAATGCCGCCAATACGCCCCGACCGACGCGGGTTGGCGAGGGGCCGGGACTTGCTGTCAGCACTTTTGCGGGACTATCTCACACCGCCCCGCGATTACATTATCCCACAGCAGATCAACGCTAGGGTAGCTATTCCGTACCGCGCCGGCCGGGCCATCGGAAAATTGGAACGGTAAAACGAAACCGCGCGGACCAAATGCACAGCTGGCGCGCCGTCACTGTGCTAAGCTTGAGACCTCGCATGACTGGGAAGCAATATCGCGATGCCATCCAAGCGCTCGGGCTGTCGCGGGCCGAAGCTGCGCAGTTTTTTCAAGGTCGATCATCAGACCTCGCGGCGCAGGGCGCTCGGCGAATCCGAAATTCCCGAGGCGGTTGCCATGCTGCTGCGCCTCGCTGGCTTCCCTGGGAACGTATGCCCTGTCAGCCTGTCGCCTGACCGCGCGCCACGCGCGCTCTTGTGCTGGATTTTAGGGCTTCTTGCAATTGAGAACCACTTGCAACTGGTGCGAAATATGTTATGATGCAACCAACTTGAGTGAAATCAGCGGCTTAGGGATCAAAATGAGCTACATCAGCAACGCAAAGAGAGTTTCCCGCGGCCCGGCTGATAAGCCCTTCCGCGACGCCCTGCGCATGGAACTAGCCGCGGCCGGCGAGGACATGAAAAAACTGCGCGAGATCGCCAAGGTCCTCATCGAAAAGGCTGCAACCGGCGACTTGCAGGCCATCAAGGAACTGCGCGACACGCTCGACGGCCGCCCGGCGCAGGCAATTGAGCACCTCGACCATACCGACGAGGCACAGCGCGTTACCAAGATCGTGCATGAATTCGTGCACGTGAACAAACAAACACCTGAAGAACTCGCAGCTCTCAATGAGGCCGAGAAACTTAGAGCGAATGGAAGCGGCGGTCTCAATGGAAACGGTTGCGACCGAGCCCATCCCGCCGAGCCAGACAAGCGCTAAAAGGCGGGCCTACGGGGTCATTTAAACGTCACCGGACCGCCGGTCTCCTCGACCGCCTTCTCGACAGCCTTAGTGGCGGCCTCAAAATCATCCTTGTCCAAGAACCCTATGGATTCTCAACAAGCGCACCCAGCGCGTCACCGAGAGGCGGCTGGCTGCCCGCAACGTCGCTGCGATCGTCAAGCAGGGTGCCGCCCGTCTCGGCTTCGACCCGTCGACCTTCGGCGGCCACTCCCTCCGCGCCGGCTTCGTTACGTCGGCAGTCAAGCGCGGCGCGAACCTAATCAAGATCACCGACGTGACCGGCCACCGCAGTTTTGAAATGCTCAAAACCTACAGCCGCGACACCGAAGCTTTCGTCGGTCACGCCGGCGCCGGGCTCTTATAGATAGCGGCGCAGAAATCTCGTTATGGGGCACTTACCCCTTGCCGCGATTGAACCGCGGCGTGAGTGTGTAAATATGACCTTGGCGGCATGATCTGGGGCGGCAGCCGCTTCACCGTGGTCCGCGGCAACTTCTACAATCGCTGACTGCCAAACAACGTGTGCGGATTCTACGCTCAGGCGATCTTCTTCCGCCGTCGCCACCAGCCGAGAAGGTACCGCCCGCCAAAATCAGACCGGGAAGTCCAGCACCGGCGATGGGCGGATATGCTGGCTGGACCCAAAACTGTTAGATCGCCGATACAATGAAACTCCTATTTTCTCCTGATTTTTTATTACTAAAAGAAAGAACCACTGATTGATTTGCCCCTTGCTGCGCATTGCAAATGAAAAAATTAACGTACTCATCAAACTCGATCAAACGATACCACCTGTCGCCATCATCATCCGAGTAGATCAGAGCGTTTTGGCACCGCCCGCATAGCCCGCCCTGAAGGTATGCAAAGGTAATTGTTCCAGCGCGACCCTTCATACAAAACATGTTTAGTACGGGCGAATGCCTGTACGGGCGCGGGAGCATTTTAGCGGTAATGTCCTTGGATGAGCGCATACGAACTATCGAATTGGGCGCGATGCGGTAATCTGTTCCTAAGAGCGTGGCATTTGCGGTCTCCGCGAACGAAGTATGGCCCCCGCCCCAGATATATGAGTCAAAGCGCGCCTCCTTGAAATCCCGGGGCTTCATTTGTTCGATTCGACTTATCAAATAGGATTGTTTCCGCTTGTCTCCGTCCGTAACGAGCATGCGGGCGAAACGACGCGAGTATTTTACCAAGTGGACATGCTTTGCACCGTTTCGCACAAGACCATCACTACGGTGCCAGCTCTCGCCATCGTCGCTCGTGAAGTACAAATATGATACCGACTTCCAAAAAGTCCAAGTCCGAGCCGTCTCGATAATACTAGCATACTCTCCGATTAATAGTCCTTCCGGCGCCTCATCTATCCCGTGATTATGCCAAACCGTGCTGTCGCAATGTGAGAGTTGAAGCACCGGGTCAAAATGGCTTCCGCCGTTTTTGCTTAAGTACACCACTCCTTTTGTTGCAACAAAAATCCGGTTGCTATTGGAAACGAAAACGCAAAAAATTGGCTTATCAAATTCGAACAATTCTGTTGGGATTGACGACAAATTATCAGCTTGTTGGAGCACACGTGGCCGATCATGTGTAGCGCCAAAAATCGTTCCGTCAGCTCTCTCTGTGATCACAAACCACGTTGTTGCCGATTCAATCACAGAGAAATTGTGCAAGCGCAGCGTTGCTTCCAGATCAGCAAGATCTAGGGAGTGCTCCGAGCCACAGCGCCAAATAGGAGTAGGCTTGAATTCGATTAGCCTTGAACGAATCCGAAAAACGTGACACCATCGATAGCGTAGTTCCAAAAAGATGGAATACATCGCTTCCAGAAATTTACCGCTTTGTAAAGCGAACAGAACCACGTCCCAACAATCAAGCAAATTATTACTTGGAAACAATCGTTTCAGAGGCCATAAATGATGCGTGACCGAGGTATTGATCTTGGCGGTCGCTTTCATGATTGTGGGCGCCTCTGCCTACGGAATGCCGCAGCCGCAGCGAGCCTCGGCTTTACAGCACAAGTGTCAATTGCTGTTTTTTGGAACAAACCTGCGTTTTTTTGGACAAACTCAGCGACAAGCGGCGCTGCGATCTGCGCGTTAATGAGTACACGGCGTAGTACTCCCGCGTTGCTTGGTGATAGGCAAATCGTCCTCAAGGCGGAGCGTGAACCGCCGATCCTCGTCCGGGTTGTATGGCATTGAAAAAAATCCTCTCGTTGCCGGCCGCCGTATCGGCGGCCGGTCCATCTAGACGCCGTATCGGCGCCCGGTCCGACCTATCTACGGTGGGTGGCGTGGAACAAGGACAGGGGTTTGTTTGAAGCCCCGGCCTGAAGGCCGGAGAGTTACCGCGTTGCCGATTGAGCGGCCTTCGCGAGGGCTTGCTCGCCCCGTCTTCGGTATTCTGCCGGCGAGAGCTGGGCTGCCTTAAGTCTGCGGCGCATTGCTGCGAACTCCTCCAGCAGCGCCGGCACTGGGACCCGCCCCTCGATGAAATAGTCATACCAGGACAGCAACGAGCCCTTTAGGTCTCGGCTCGTGCCGCGCTTCAGACGCGCCAGCGCCGGATGATGTCTCGCTGCATGGCTGGCTGCCTTCTCTCGCGACAGGCCGCTCAGGATCAGGCATTCCACGGCGAGACTCGCTTGGAGCCGGGCACCCCAAATACGCTTGCTGTCGCGGCTGGACTGTCTTTCCGCCACAAAGAGCGGGTCGGTAACGCCCTCGATAAGGTCATCTGAAGAACCGGAAGCGGGAAATCTGCCTAGCGCAACCGCCAAATTCGCAATGTGCAGACCAAGTTCAGGAAGTTCGTCGCTACCAATCGCGCGGGAAAAGGTGGCGAATGCCCACTGTATTCTGACATGCCTGCGCCGTTGGTTGTCGATCGCGCTAAGCTCGGGGTCGTCCTGATCATTCCATACGGATAGCAAGCGCTCCACGAGCTCACTGGTTGCCCTCCATATGAACTCGCGTGCGGCCTCTCTGTCTTCGGCACTCAGACTGCTGCTGCCGTCTTTAGGCTATGCGCCTCCGTGTGGCGTCCGTGAGGAGAGGATGCGGCAGCCCGGGCACGGTCCCGGATGTTCGGCTGGCCAGCCTAGCCGCACCCATTCGTTTTAGGGGCCCGCGGCGCCTCCGTGCGGTGGAGGATTTCGGGAGCGACCCTAGCCGCGTGTCGGCTCGAATTTACATTTACCTCCGCGCGAGTGTCACCACTTTGCTAGAGGGGTTGTCCGCAGGTGCCTCCTCCCGCCTGAGAGCGTACCATCCAAGCTTGTGAATGGCCCGATGACTTGCTTGGGCCGGCCTTCGCAAGCTCGATGATCCTTCTGGCGATGATTCGTCGCTGAGGTCGCGTGGGCATTTAATGGCCGCGCGAGCCATTTCGAATGCGACGCGCAGGAGACGAACGGTCTCAGGATCGAAGTTCTGGCCGTGTAAGAAAGGTCTGATGGGCACAGGACCCCGTCAAAGAAGCTGAATCAAAGTCCGCCAATTTCACTTTAAGGCGGTTTAGCCATGCATATTAAAGACCCTGATTATTGAGAATTGAAACA